>BNJU01000257.1_pt1 | contig 88922 bp, 113 predicted proteins | sample 8539281 | NCBI WGS metagenome assembly BNJU01 (sample SAMD00202456, study PRJDB9452) | human saliva metagenome | isolation source: human saliva | place: Japan
AATTTGTGATTTTAAACTTTCTATTACTTTCTTATTATATATCACTATAAGATATGATCTGGTAAAACTAGTAATAGTCACATGTCGAAAGTTTGGCATTGCAATAGGGGCTGTGAAGCCATGGTACCCTGAAAGAAATGAGGACCATTCGATCGTGCAGAAAGGTCCTGGCTGTCTAGTAAGATGTAACTCAATGAAAAATTTTTCACACTGCCTTGTAATTCCAAAACAGGAGATTATTTACCACTGTTTCTTTCAAGATTGTTTGGGTCACTGCTGGATTCCTGTTTTAACATTTGACAGATTGATGGGAGGAATCGATTTAAACAAGTATCTGACGGATATTTCGGAGTACACAACCGGACGACTCAGATATAATCCGGTCAACATGTAAAAACAAACAGTACTTTTTCGGATTTATGACTAGCGGTTACTGCTCTCTGAGAGAACTGGAAGACAACTGCAAAGTTAATATCAGGTTCATGTATCTCACGGGATCACCGACTCCGTCATACAGAACCTTTGGATATTTCTATCAATGAAATACTTCAAGATAAGATTGAAAAACATTTTTAACGACATCAATCATGCTATCTTTGACGAGGAGCATGTAGATCTACAAACATCTACATCGACGGCTCCAAGTTTGAAGCAAACGCAAACAAGTATACCTGGGTAGTGGAAGAGGCTACGTGAAAAGTTCCGTTACAAGCTTTTACGAAAAATCACTGCGGAGATTGAGGAAATTAATGCAGAAATCGCATGGAGTGGGGTGCAGATCACAACAAACACAGAGTATGTACCGATTATCTGAATGAAATCAGTTGAGCAGTTGCTACTTTTATGGGAACTGGATACAAGTGCATTTGTTTACTGGAAGCGGAAAGCGAAAAATCCAAAGAACAGCGTCATTATGAACACTTGACTACTTTCTGTCAGAAAGCTTCAAGAATACATACAAAATTGAAATCTGTGGTCCTGACCGAAACAGTTACTCTAAAACAGATAACTCAGCTACCTTTATGCGTATCAAAAAGGATTACATGGGCAACGATCAGCTTCTGCCGGCATATAATGTACAGATTGGTGTAGCAGATGAATATATTGCAGTTGTTGACGTGAACCATTATCGTTCGGATATGGATTGTTTCGTTCCTTTGATGGAGCACTTCAAACAAACTTATGGATTTTATCCCAAATATCCTGTAGCAGATGCGGATATGGCTCTTACAACAATTATATTTTGAGCAGAACGAATTGAAAGTATATGAAATTTCCAATGTTTTAGAAAACCATGGATCGGAAATACTGATGAAAGATCCATTTCGTGCAGTTAACTTCAGAATTGATGAGCAAGGAGTCATGAGATGTCCTAACGATAAAGCATTCCATTTTTATGCAGAAAAGATGAGGGGAAATCAGTACGGACGCAAAAGGAAGAACTGCATGAATGTGAAGACTGTAGCGGATGTCCAGTATGCAAAAGAAATGTAAGAATACAGATAAGAATAGAACTGTTCGTGATCAATCAGGAACTAACTTCCATGCATCAGAAGTAATGAAAACCTGGAAAGTATCCATGGTACGTTATTACGAATGAACCGTTCGATACAAGCAGAAGGCACTTACGGAATTATGAAAACGACCGTTGGTACAAGAGAATTGTCCGAAGAGGTATTCATTCAGTCAAACTGAAGTTTTACTCGTGGCGATAGGGCATAATTTATATAAATATCAGAAAAAAAGATGAGAAACAGAACTGCCGCATAGATTCAGAATTTCTATGGGGTGGGAAAGTGCGCTTTTTCATCGCGTGAGTTTCAGTAAACTATACATCAATAATGTGAAAAGATGGGAAAAACTCAATCGAGTTTTTACATCCCCTTTTTGCTTGAATTACTATTATTCAGCGAATTTTTCCACGCTCAACCTTTCTCAATATCCACAGCATTCAGATATCTCTGTGTAAAGGTCTTAAAACCTTCCACATCCTTTTCATCAGCCATAATTTCGCTTCCGGTGTTTTTGTCAAAAATCTTCTTGGACAGGAACTCATCTAAGCTGTACTTGTCCGCCTGACTGACATATAATGCCAGCAATGCTATTCCCCATGCACCACCCTTCACTTGCGGTTTCAAGCACTTCTACAGGAGCATTGATTGCTGCAGAAAGATATCTTTGTCCCTACTCCTTTGGTTTTAAACAATCCTCCATGCCCCATCATTTTTCTTTATCTTTACATTCTCTTTCTCTGTTAAGATATCAAGTCCCACCTTAACCGCTGTAAGTGAGCTGTATAAATGTGCTCTCATAAAGTTTGCCAGATTGAACTCACTCTTAGGGCTTCTAAAAATAAAGGTCTTCCTTCATTTAGCTTCGTAATACCTCTCCTGAAAAATATCCGAATGACATCAGATTACCGCAGTCAGGGGCTACCGTTTAATGAATTTGTATAGAGTTTTTCAAACAGTTCTCCATCTGAAATATTTATACCGAAGAGCTTTGAAAATTCTCTAAATAAGCCAACCCAGGCATTCAAATCGCTTGTACCGTTATTTGCGTGTGACATAGCCACCGGATCTCCGGCCGGTGTAGTCACCATATCTATTTCCTCATAGTAATCATTAAGTTTCTTATCAAGTACAAGCATTGCAAACATACTTGTACCTGCAGACATATTTCCTGTACCTTTTTTAATAGAGTTGGTTGCTACCATTCCGGTACCCGCATCACCCTCAGGTGGGCAAAGTATACTTCCCTCTTCTAAGTCACCGTCTTTATCTAAAAGACTTGCACCCGACTTTGTGAGTACTCCGGCTCTTTGTCCTGCGACCATTACCTTTGGCAATATCTCTCTTATCTTCCATGGAAATTTGTACTCTGCAATCTTTTCTTCAAATATATTAAGCATTGATGCATCATAATCCATAGCAACAGAATCTATAGGGAATATTCCGGAAGCATCGCCTATACCTATGTTCTTTTCACCTGTAAGCATGTAGTGAATATATGATGACAATGTTGTAACAAAATCAAGCTTTCTCAACATGCTCTTCTTTATCAATTATTCTCTGATACAGATGTGCTATTGTCCATCTGAGCGGAATATTGAACTTAAAGCTTTCACTTAAATCCTTTGCAGCTTCTCAAGTATTTGAATTTCTCCAAGTTTGAAAAGGAGCAAGCAGATTCATGTCCTTATCAAATGCCATATATCCATGCATCATAGCACTGATACCCATGTATTTTATCTGCTTTAGAGTCACTCCATACTTTTCTTTTATATCCCTCTTTATACTCGCATAACAGCTTGAAAGTCCTGAAAGTATCTCATCAAGCGGATATGTCCAAATACCGTCTAAAAAGCTGTTTTCCCAGTCATGTATACCTGTTCCCAGTACTTCTCCGTTTTCATCAGTCAATACAGCTTTTATTCTTGTAGATCCAAATTCAATTCCCAAGAATATATCTCCGGTCTCTATTATCTTTTTTACTTCCATATTCCCCCTAGTTGCCATAGTAGGCATTCTTACCATGCTTTCTCAAAAAATGCTTATCCTGTAAATATTTCGGCGCTTTCACAGCATTCGGATTTATACTTAGTGCAAATAAATTCATCTTCGCAACTTCTTCCATTACCACTGCATTATGTACCGCCGTATATGCATCCTTACCCCATGCAAAAGGACCATGGCTGTGGCATATACATCCCGGTATATATACAGGATTGATATTTCTTTCTTTGAAGGTTTCCACTATCACCTTACCTGTGTTAAGCTCATAATCCTCATAAAGCTCTTCTTTTGTGAGATGTCTTATACATGGAATATCACCATAGAAATAATCACATTGTGTAGTACCCATACAGGCAATATCCGCTCCTGCCTGTGCAAATCCCGTTGCATAGTGTGAATGTATGTGTACAACTCCACCTATATCCTTAAAGTTTTGATACAGTATAAGATGTGTCTTTGTATCGGATGAAGGATTATATCTTCCTTCCACACGGTTTCCGTCAAGGTCCATTACCACCCTATCCTCAGGGTGTAAGTTTGTCATACTCTATTCCGCTGGGCTTTATTACAAAGTATTTTCCGCTTTCATCAATGCCCGATACATTTCCCCATGTAAATGTCACCAGACCATATTTCGGCAAAAGCATATTTGCCTCATATACCTCTTTTTTCAGTTTTTCTAACATATTCCTCCTAGATATAAATATATAGATTTTTACGAATTATTATATTAAAGTATTTTTAGCTTTTAAATGTTTATTAGCAATATATTAATACTTTAATTTTGACTGTTATTCATTACCTTTTTCTCAAATTCTTTATCTATTATCTCCCAATTTTCCAAATATAATTCCTACATTTTGCCGATTGATTTATCTTAAGAATTCTGTCATAATACTTACATAAATTCTAATATTTTTAGGATTGTTACTGAGACGCGTGCAAGACTGAATTTACCATAGTGCTATGGTTTATTTGGTTTTTATTGCTTTTATGGTGGTGTGATGATCATTGAAAAATTATAAATAATAATATCGTCTTGATCCCATGACCATAAAAAAACAAGGAAATTATTGCCATGGGTAAAGGTATAGGCTTCGGCAGAGGAGATGCTCTATCGGAGTCTGAAATAGAGAAAGGTATTTCGTATTAAAAGAAAATGAAATGCTTCTTAAGTTTCGAGGATATGATTGCGGATATCCCTATTGAAAGGATAACTCTTACAGATGATGTCATTTCATATGCAATCAATGTGGAAAAAGCTGAAGCTCAGCCAAAGCATTTATCTTACTCTGATGACCATGTGAATTTTGCCATTGAAAGATTTAAAGAAGGCATGACTCCGGAGAATGCTCTGATGTGGGAAATCAAAAGATTTTATCCTCAGGAATATGCCCTTGGACTCTATACCTCAGACTCATAGATGATAGAATAGGACTTTCCTTCCGGATTCGGAGGCAGGCTTTTATTGCACTTCATTTTGTCAATGCACAGTACAGCACTCATATGAAGGAGACTTTAAGTCTTCCACATCTTATGAGGATATAATGGACATTGTAAAAGTGAATTGAACGTAGAGCTGAATGAAAACTCTATCCACTATGAAAGATTTGTTACTCATGTAAAATTTCTTATTCAAAGGCTTTACAGAAATGAAATGCTCCATGATGATGATACGATTTTTTGAGGATATGATGAAGGAAAAATATCCCGAAGAATTTGAATGCGGAAAAAGAATTGCAGAATATATAGAGGTTGAAACCGTTCAAAAGATTACAAGAATGGAAATGACCTACTTTGGCAATTCATATAAAAAGAGTAACTATGGCAGAGGAGTAAAATATGTTCGGTTTATTTAAGAAGAAAAATACATTTTTCAGTCCCTATGAGCGGAAAAAGTGTTTCTATAAAAGAAGTTCTGATGAGACATTTTCATCAGAGATGCTTGAAAGGGAGTTGCAATCGTTCCAAACGACGGTCTTGTAACCTCTCCCGCTGACGGTAAGGTGACTATGGTTTTTGAAACCTTACATGCTGTCAGTATATTGGCCGATACCGGTGAGGAAATTCTCATACATATCGGTCTTGATACCGTAAAGATGAACGGTGAAGGATTTCTTCCTTTGTAAAAAGCGGGGATAGAGTTAAAGCAAAAGATCCGCTTATACAGGCAGATCTTGGAAAAAGATAAAATCAGCGGATTTAATACCATAACCATAATGCTTGTTTTGCAATACTATGGATTTTTAAATCAGTTGAGAGTGTCACAGATATAGCTGTGACTAAGGATAGTGAGATATTGGTAGTAATACCAAAATAATAAATTTTCTCTTTGACCGGCCGGCAAGGGATGAACTTAATAATAAGGAGAAATTTTTTTATGAAGTATTTACAACGACTTGGGAAGTCATTGATGCTTCCTGTAGCCTGCCTTCCTGTGGCGGCGATTTTGAGTGGGTATCGGTTATTGGATTGATCCTACCGGTTGGGGTGGAAATAACATAATAGCAGCTTTTCTTTTAAAGGCAGGCGGTGCTATCATTGACAATATGGCTATCTTGTTTGCCATAGGTGTTGCTGTCGGTATGAGTGATGACGGTGACGGTGCCGCAGCACTTGCAGGTCTTGTTTCATGGCTTGTTATCACAACTCTTTTATCAAAGGGTTCTGTAGCTATGTTTACAGGTGTTGAGGCTGATGCCGTTCCTGCAGCTTTCGGTAAGACACAGACTCAGTTTATCGGAATTGTTTGCGGTCTTATCGGTGCTGTTTGCTATAATAAGTTTAAAACAACAAAGCTTCCTGATGCACTCTCTTTCTTTAGCGGTAAGAGAAGCGTGGCTATCGTTACTGCAGGCTTTTCACTTATTGCAGCTATTGTTTTATTCTTTATCTGGCCTGTTGTTTATGGTGTATTGGTAAGCTTCGGTGAGGCAATTCTGAGCACAGGTGCTGTAGGTGCAGGTATCTACGGATTCCTCAACAGACTTTTGATTCCGTTCGGACTTCACCATGCACTTAACTCTGTATTCTGGTTTGATGTTGCAGGTATCAATGATATCGGTAAATTCTGGGGAAGCGCAGAAGGCGGTGTTCTTGGACAGACAGGTATGTATATGTCAGGATTCTTCCCTGTAATGATGTTCGGTCTTCCGGGCGCTGCACTTGCTATGTATCACACAGCTAAGGATGCAAGAAAGAAAGCCGCTTACGGTCTTTTACTTGCTGCAGCTCTTTCATCATTCTTTACAGGTGTTACAGAGCCGCTTGAGTTTGCATTCATGTTCCTTGCACCGGTACTTTACCTTATCCATGCTGTTTTAACAGGTATTTCACTTGCTATAGTTTCACTTCTTCCTGTAAGAGCAGGATTTAACTTCAGTGCAGGTCTTGTTGACTGGGTACTCAGTTTTAAAGGCGCCATTTGCACAAAAACCCACTTCTTTTTGATTCCAATCGGTGTGGTTTACGGTGCTATCTACTATGCTATCTTCCGCTTCGTTATTACAAGTTTTGATCTTAAGACTCCGGGTAGAGAGGATGATGAGGAAGAAGAAAAAGAAAAGCAGTTTTAGCTAATGATGACTTTACTGCAGTTGCAGCTATTATCTTAGAAGGTGTAGGTGGTCCTGAAAAACCTTACATCTATTGATAACTGTATCACAAGACTTCGTCTTGAGATCAAGAGACTATACAAAGGTTGATGAGAAGAAGATCAAATCTGCAGGTGTTGCAGGTGTTATCAGACCTTCAAAGACTGCCGTACAGGTTATTATCGGTACAAAAGTTCAGTTCATAGCAGACGAGTTCAAAAAAACTTGCTAAAAATAAATAATAATTAACACACTTCATAAAAAGGGAGCATATCAAATATGCCCCTTTTTATTTACCATATTTTATTTTTGCGGATAATGCAGCCATTGTGATGTAGTTATATGGCTGATTGAAATGTGGAAGGAAGAATATATCAAGCAGTTTAAGCTTGTCTATAGTTACCTTCTCCTGTATTGCAAGTGAGAACATATGGATACCCATTGACATATCATATGTAGATGCCATCTGTGCTCCAAGTATCACTCTTGTCTTTGCATCATATACTATCTTTATATTTACCTTAGGGATTTGTTGTTTCAATGAATGTAGCCTTTTGTAAGTCTTCAAATGAAGTGGAAAGCACATCCATACCAGAGCTGCTTTGCCTTTCTGCTCACTGAGTCCTGTCAGATACAAGTTTTTAAATCATAGATTGCAAATAGCATTTGATCCCTTGAACACCGATAGTTTCAAGTTTCTTACCGCATGCATTATGTGCAGCTATAATTCCTGAACGTACAGCATTTGTTGCAAGCGCAATATATGACTTATCTCCTGTAGAGTTGAAAAGTACTGTTGCACAGTCACCGATTGCATATACATCCTTCTTGCTTGTCTGCTGAGTCTCATCAACTATATATGCACCGTTTGACATTGTTTCAAGATAATCTTTTCCAAGCTCAGTATTAGGTCTGAATCCTATAGCAAGAATAACCATATCACACTGATATTCATTCTTATCTGTTACTATAGCCTCTACCTTACCGTTACCCTTAATCTCCTTTACGGTCTCACCGAAAGCAAGTTTGATACCGTGATCTGAGAGGTTCTTGTCCATAAGAGCGCTGAACTCCGGATCATAGTAACTTGAAAGTGAAGTCTTTGCTATATCAACAACTATTACCTTCTTATTATGTCTCTCAAATGCCTCTGCAAGCTCTACTCCGATATATCCCGCACCGACTACCGCAATTGTCTTTGATATCAGGATTTTTCAAGTTTCTTGATTACTTCTTCGGCATTTTGGAAAAGCTTTACCAGCTGAACATTCTCCAAATCCTTGCCCGGTATCTGTGGTACGATAGGAAGTGAACCTGTAGCCAAAAATCAATTTGTCATAGCTTTCTTCTACCTTCTGACCGTTCTCCAAAGTTGCATATACAAACTTTTTTATCAAAGTCTATTCTCTCAACCTTGCTGTTCATTTTACCTTTGCACCCTGTGACTCAAGCTTTTCCTTGTTTGAATAGAAAAGTCCGTCAGGCTTTTGATATCTGACCACCTATCCAAAGTGCCATACCACATCCCAGGAAGCTGATATTTGAGTTCTGATCGAATACTACTACCTCATCTCCCTCATTGAATCCTGTGATTGTATTGATTGCACAAGTACCTGCATGATTTGCTCCAACAACTACTACCTTGCTCATATTTTCCTCAAAATATATTTTAATATTTATTGTCATCTCTTTAACAAATTGTACTATGTTTTATAACTTTTTAACAAGCATTTTTTCGGGCTTGTACAGTTAAATTTTTTAAAAATATTTTTGTTGTTATAAACTTCCCAAAAAGCATTGGAAGTCCAAGGCTTATAACAGGTATAAATGTTATAAGTAAAAGTGTAATTATCATACAAAGATAGAATAGCAATGTTGCCTTTTACTACCTTTTTCCATAGGCAATTTTGCTACGGCCGAACCGATAAAAGAGTACTCCTCCAACCGGTGGTGTAAGAAGTCCTATACCGCAGTTTAAGATAACCATTACACCGAACTGTATCGGTCCGATTCCTATAGAGTTTGCTATAGGAAGAAGTATAGGTGTGGCAATAAGTATGATAGGTGCCATATCCATGATACATCCGAGTATAAGCAAAATAAGGTTGAAGTAATGCAAGTATTATAGGGATTGTTTGTAAACCTGTGATTGCACTTGCAGCCATATCCGGAACATGAAGTGTTGTAAGGCAATATCCGAAGATACTTGATGTTGAGATAAGGATAAGTACAATTGACAATGTATTTACACATTCATCAAGAGTCTTCCATACACCCTTCCAGTCAAGACCTTTATATATGAATACGCTGACAATAAGGCTGTAGATAACCGCAATAGCTGCCGACTCTGTCGCAGTGAACACACCGCCTACTACACCTACAACTACTATAAGCACTGCCGCCAATGCCCAGAATGATACGCTGAGCTGCTTTAAAAGCACCTTCATAGAGAACTTCTCACCCTTCGGATAATTCTTTCTCACTGAAATAATATATGAACCGATCATAAGTGATACCGCAAGCAATGCACCCGGAATATATCCTGCAAGGAATAAGCTTCCTACCGATACACCACCCGCTGTAGTAGCATATATAACCATGTTATGTGAAGGAGGTACCAAAAGTCCCTCACATGATGAAGTAATTGTAACCGCTGTAGAAAAATCAGCATCATATCCCTGATCCACCATCATAGGTATAAGAATTGAACCAAGTGATGCCGTATCTGCCGCTGCTGAACCTGAAATTCCTCCAAAGAAGTATGAAGCCACGATATTAACCATCGCCATACCTCCACGCATCCAGCCTACACAGGCATTTGCCAGTGCAATAAGTTTCTCCGATATACCGCCGCTTCCCATAAGGCAGCCCATTGTTATAAAGAACGGTACCGCCATAAGTGAGAATGATGAAATACCCTTAACCATCTGCTGACATATTGTTGAAAGCGGTTGTCCCTGTGCCAAAAGGCAGAGCAAAGATGAAAGTGCTACCGCATATGCAATCGGGAAACGCAAAAATATCATTACAAAAAAGCTTATAAGTAATATAGCAATTGCTACTCCTGTACTCATGCCTGCACCTCCTTTGAATCTTCTTTTAAGCAAATAGCCTTTATATGATTATAAAAGTGCCTCAAGCTCAAATATTAACATTGCAACACCTGCTAAAAGGTATCAGGGAAGTACTGCCAGAATTTTGAAAGTCCCAGCATACTTACATAAGTACCCTTTGCACCAATTTTCATAGCATATTTCCAGCCTACAACTATCATTACCACTGCAAGTATCAAAACTGCAATATCTGAAAGTACATCCAAAAAAATCTTACAACTCCCTTTGGAAGATATGGATCAAAGGCCGTCATCCTGATATGCGCACTCTTCTTATTGCAAGTGCTGCTGAAAGCACTGCCATATATGCCATAAATGTAAGAACTATCTCCTCACTCCATGCAGGGATCCGGTATAAATGATATATATCTTCCGGCAACCGCCATTGTTGTGATGGCAATATCTCCTATCAATAAAAGTTTACATATAAGCAGAACAAATTTGTATGTAGCATCATATGCCGGTTTTATTTTGTCTACCGCTTTAAAAAAATCTGACATAATTACCTCTTATTCTATCAACAAACCTCTTGGAGAAGTCTCCAAGAGGCAATAATATTAGTTATCCAAGTCAACTAACTGCTGATATAATTCTTTCTGATCTGTTGTGTTCTTATCGATAACATTCTTTGTAGCTTCTTTCCAAGGTGTTTTATCTGTTACTTCAACAACATTTACACCTGATGACTTAAGCTCCTCTAAAACCTTGTCCTCCGCCTTTTGAGCGATTTCTCTGTTTACTTCACCTACATACTTTCCGGCCTCAACAAGGATATTCTGTTGCTCAGGTGTAAGCTTATCCCAAGCTTCATCAGTGATTACTACCTGGAATGCACCAAGTGTATGACCGTCAAGGATGATGTTTGGAGCTACCTCAGGGAAAGCATTTGACTTATAGTTTGTTATAGGCTGCTCCGCACCGTCTACAACACCTGTCTGAAGTGCTGAATAAAGCTCATTAAATGCAACTACTGTAGGAGATGCACCAAGTCCCTCAACCATTCCGTTCATTACAGGGTCGTTTGAAACTCTCATCTTCATTCCCTTTAAATCCTCAACTGAATTTACAGGATTCTTTGTAAAGAAATGTCTGAAACCTTCCTCACCATAGTACAAGCTCTTGATACCGAGGTTAAGATCTGATGTTTCCTCTAAGAACTCCTTTGACAAATCACTGTCTACAAACTTCCAGAAATGCTCTCTTGAGTTAAATGTGTATGGTAATGAAAGAAGTGAAGCCTTCTTTGCACCATAGCTTGTAAGAGCGAAAGCTGAAATTCTTGACATATCTACTGTACCTGTTCCTCCAAGCATTCCGTCAAGTACATCGTTCTCTGAACCGAGTACACCGCTTGCCTGAACATCGATATGAATCTTTCCGCCTGAAAGCTCTTCCACCTTCTCCTTGAATGCCGTACCGCTCTGTCCTACGATTGTATCAAGCGGGTTTACCTCTGCATAAACCAAGGTTACCTCTGCACCCTCGCTACCGCCGTCTGCCTTTGCTGCGGTTGTCTCTGCGCTGTTTGCTGCAGTTGTTGTTGTCTCAGGGACTCTTAAGTCCGCAAGCTGATAATGCTAATGTAGCGATTGCTAATGCAAAAAATCTCTTTTTCATTGTTCCTCCAAAAAATAAATACTTAAGACTAAAAAGTCTTACATCTCTTTTTATATATTCTATATTTAAGAAAAACTTATGTGAATGGTAATATTTTTAATATAATAAGTAAATTTTTAATCTTTTAAATTAAATGTTACCTCTGTACTCTGAAGGACTCATTCCTACCGCTCTTTTTAAACACCTTTGTAAAGTAGTTTGAATCCGTATACCCCACACTTGCACCGACTTCTTTTTATATTAAAACTGACATCCTTTAAAAAGTACCTTTGCCTTTTTCTATTCTCAGATTGGTCAGATAATTTATAAATGTATCGTCAAAGAGCTGCTTAAATATCTTTGAAAAAAATAAACATCCGAATAACCAAGTATACCTGCCACATCACCGGCACTTATATCTCTTTTTGTAATTTTTCCTTTATATATTTTTTTATAATGCTTTTTTTGTGAATCTGAAGATTTTCACTTTTACCGTCATCTGAATTTATTTCTTTTTATACTTGATATGGCTTCACTTATAAGTCCTGTAGCTTTTCCTCCTTCCACGGCTTCAAAAGATAGTCAAATGCCTTTATATGCATAGCCTCTATGGCGTATTCAAATCTGTCATATGCCGTTATAAATATGATAATACAATCAGGATTCTTCTCTCTTATAAGCTTTGCCAACTCTATTCCGTTCATACCCGGCATTTCAATATCCAAAAGTGCAATATTTATATCTGTATTTTCAACTATACCTGCCGCCTGCTTTCCGTTACTTGCCATGAAAATATCAAGCTCATTTAAAAAAAACTTCTTAATTGTCTTTTCAAGTACCTTAAGCTCAAGGTTTTCATCATCAGCTATCAGTAAATTCACATTTTCTCCTTCCTAAACGGTTTTGCGGTATCAGAAAATATACCACTGTCATCTTTCCTTCTTTTGGAGTATATTCTCAAATCGCCTGTTTTATATATATTCTTTATACGCTTATAGATATTTCCGAAACCTATTCCGAGTTTTGCGGTAGGCCTCTCTCTCATAAAAGTCTTTCAGCTGATTAAGCCTTTCAGTACTCATTCCGACACCTGTGTCCGCAACAATAATGTGAAGCATATTTTCTCTTTCCCATACTCTTATGACTACCTTACCGCCCTCTTCCTTTTTGGAAATCCCATGTACTATCGCATTTTTCCACTATGGGCTGAAGTGAAAATGACGGAATATATACCTTATCATTTTCGACTTTTGAAACTATATCGTATGAAACACGATCACCGAAGCGCATCTTTTGTATATACATATAATCATTCACAATACTCAGTTCCCTCTCAAGACTTACCTGCTTTTCATCGGTCTTTAAGCTGTATCTGAATATATTTCCAAGTGCCCTTATCATATCCTCGGTATCTTTGGCATCTTCCAGATTGGCCGAAGCCGCTATGATATTTAAGGTATTAAATAAAAAAATGCGGATTGATCTGATTTTTTTAAGCAGGTCAAATCTTGCCTCATTGAGCCTTTTTTTCCATGTTCATCTTTTTCCATGGCCTCTTTGTGCAAAAGTTCCAGCTCATACCTTTCCTCCAAACTTGAAATATATACCGAGTGGCATGCTTCATCTTGTTAAAGGCATTTGTCAAATCTCCCATCTCATCCTTATTGCGTATTATGATATCCTTATCTGAAAAAAATCATTTTTGCAATATTTTTTTGATATCTCAACCATCCTGTTTATCGGTGAGATTATAAGAGCCTGTAGCTTGAATGCCATATAAATTATCAATACTATGATAGGTATCAGTATTATCCCCCACTACAGAGGCATTTTTCTTAAAGAATTCGGCTCTCTTTTGATATATGGCATTGTTCTCACTGAAGTAACATCCATCAGTCTTTCCCCATAGCTTATCAGATAATCCTGCATTTCATACACATTATATACTTTTTTCTATAAAGTCCTTGGCTTCATATTTATCATCCAGTATTTCCTGTCTTTTGGCCGCATATACCGGATAGCTGTTTTTTTATACTCCATATTTTGGCATATCTTTCATTATCCATATGCATTATATCAAGTTCCAACTTGTCAATTATTTCATCCGTTCTTTTGCAACTTGCCAACAATTCATCTATATTGTCCCTGTTTCTTATAAAGATGCTAAAATCCGCCTTTTCTTTTGTCATCGCATCCTGCAACTCATAACAAAGTGATATCTCATTTATTATCTCACCGAAACCTGAAGATGTATATTCCACAACAAAAATCAAAACATAAATTTACTATCAATGCCGAAACTACGGCAATAATGAAAATACCGATTTTTACTTTTATCGATTGATTTAAAAACTTTTTTTCTCATAAATGCCATCCTAAAAACATATAATAAAAGGATACTACAAAAAATTTTTCTTCCATAGTATCCCTCATTTATATATTATGTATTTCCAGTATATTTGATAATAAAAAAATCCCAAAAATGTTTTCTTTTTGATATCTTATAAAATCACTGTAAGAAAGCTTATAGCCTCTCCCCATGATGATATATAAAAAGTTTTCTTCGTTTTCTTTTTACAGTCATAAATCAGCACATAATGTGCATATATCTTTGCTGTATTACCGGTTTGAATGTCTGTAACCTCTATACCCTTTTCCTTTTTTAAAAAAGATAAAAGATCCGGTCCTACTCCGAGGATTACAGGCATCCCTGTATGCAGACTTTTATTTACCTTTGAAAGTATATTGTATCCCAATCCCCATCTTGCTTTCAAAGAAAGTTTATTTTCTCTGAAATAAGAATTTATGCCTCTTGCAAGGGCAAATCCTGTCAGTCCCTTTATAAGAGGTGTATCAAGGATATTTAAATACTTCCTGTAGACCATAAGTACAAAGGCTGTAAATGTATCTTTACCGACTGTATTTTTACTTTTGTATACAGACTTCAAAAAGCACATCAAAAATTGCATATGGCAATTATTCCGCAACCGTATTCCGCTATATCTTTATACCCAAGGCTTAGAAACCAACCTTGATTTCCGCCTGTATAAGATTTTTTATCATCTTTTATAAGAAGATCGTTTTCAATTGATCTACATGCTGTGGTCGGCAAATATGGCATCTCCCTCCCAAAGTACTGTCTTTCCCTTCTTTAACACTTTGTTTCCATCTATGATTCTCTGATTTGAACTTCCCCTAAATCTAAATGTAATATCATAGAGTTCCTGTACAAACTCACCGTCCACCATCACATCACAAAGCGATAAGATTTTTGATGTTTCATCAAAATAGGCTCTTCCGCCGGGAATGAGGTCCACATCATAAGTGTATCCCGAGTATATCCAAAGGCTTTTATTAGGATATCTCTTTTTAAACTCCTCTATAAGCGGCAGTATTCCCTTCTGATTTGCCTTTTCCATAGGTTCTCCTCCAAGTATGGTAATACCGGATATATACTCAGGCTCTACAGACTTTAATATATCTCCTATGGTTTCATCTGTAAATTCTTCACCGTATTTAAAATCCCATGCTATCTCGTTAAAACAACCTTTACATGCATGTGTGCAGCCTGATACAAATAAAGAAGTTCTTACTCCCGGACCGTTTGCTATATCATCATATTTTATATTTGCATAATTCATTATAACATTTCAGCCATTTCAAAAAGGAGCTTCTTTGAATCTTCAAATCCCAGACATGGATCCGTAATAGATTTTCCGTATATATGCTCCTCAATTTTCTGGTTTCCCTCTTCTATATAGCTCTCAATCATTACACCCTTTACAAAATTTCCTATCTCCTGTGAATATCTCATAGAGTGTAACACCTCTTTTACTATACGAACCTGCTCTTTATATTTCTTATTTGAATTTGAATGATTTGCATCCACAATAACAGCGGGATTTTTAATATCTCTTTCCATATAAAGATCTAAAAGAAGCTTAAGGTCCTCATAATGGTAGTTTGGCAAGCACTGGCCATGCTTATTTACCGCACCTCTGAGTATCGCATGTGATAAAGGATTTCCGTCAGTCTTTATCTCATAGTTTCTATATATAAACTCATGTGACTGTTGTGCGGCATATATCGCATTCAGCATTACAGACATATCTCCGCTGGTAGGATTTTTCATACCTACAGGTACATCAACTCCGGATGATGTAAGTCTGTGCTGCTGATTTTCCACAGATCTTGCACCGACTGCAATATAGCTCATTAAATCGTCCAAGTATCCGAGGTTATCAGGGTAGAGCATCTCATCTGCTGTAAATAATCCTGTTTCTTCTATAACTCTAAGATGCATCTTTCTGATTGCAATTATTCCATCATGTACATTTGGTTTTTTTTCAGGATTTGGCTGATGTAAAAGTCCCTTATATCCGTCTCCGTTTGTTCTCGGTTTGTTGTATAGACTCTCGGAATAACTATTATTTTATCCTTAACTTCCTCCGCCACCTTTTACAAGCCTGCTTGCATAGTCAAGTACGGAATCCTCATTGTCTGCAGAACAAGGACCTATGACAGCCAAAAACTTTTTACTTTTTCCTGTAAAAACGTCTGCTATTTCCTTATCGAAATTCCTTCTTCTTAGCTTCAAGATCTTTACTAAAGGATACTTATCTATAATTTCTTCCGGACTTGGAAGATTTCTAATATATTTTATTCCCATAATTGCCTCTTTCATTGTATATTTTTGAACTTTAACAGCTCAAACTTTATTATGTATTCCTTACAGTTACATGGTATCTCCATATGACATTTTTAACAGTATAAATTAATCGTGAAAAATTATCAAGTCTTTATTGCTTTAAAGTTCTAAACTTTTAAATATTCAAAGTACAAGCTTGATTCTTTTTAATTACTTTGTTATACTTCTCTTTATGAAATTTTTATCAGCCGAAGCTGTAATAAATAAAGGATGGATATGTATGAGTGTTATGATGAATTAAAAGGCAAGAGGACTTATTGCCCAGGTTACAAATGAAGAAGAAATCAACAAAATGATAAATAACGGAGAAGCCACATTCTACATCGGTTTCGATCCTACTGCAGACAGTCTCCATGTAGGACATTTTTATGGCGCTTTGCCTTATGAAGAGACTTCAAATGGCAGGCAATAAACCTATCGCTTTGGTAGGTGGAGGTACAGGTATGATCGGTGACCCTTCAGGAAGAAGTGACCTTAGAAAAGTACTTACTATAGAAGATATCGATCACAACTGTGAATGTTTTAAAAAGCAGATGAGTCGCTTTATTGAATTCGGTGAGGATAAAGCCAGAATGGTAAACAATGCCGATTGGCTTAGAGATTTAAACTACATGGAATTTATCCGTGATATAGGTCCGCATTTTTCAGTAAACAATATGCTTAGAGCAAAATGCTATGAAAACCGTATGGCAAACGGACTCTCATTCCTTGAGTTTAACTATATGATACTTCAAAGTTTTGACTTCTATAAGCTTTTTCCTTGACTACGGTTGCAATATGCAGTTCGGTGGTGACGATCAGTGGTCAAATATGCTTGGCAGTACTGAGCTTATCAGAAGAAAACTTGGAAAAGATGCACATGCTATGACTATTACCCTTTTACTAAACTCAGAGGGTAAGAAAATGGGCAAAACCGTCGGCGGTGCTGTTTGGCTTAATCCAAATAAAACAACTCCTTTTGAGTTCTACCAGTACTGGAGAAATCTTCCTGATGCTGACGTTCTCACATGCCTTAGAATGCTTACCTTCCTTCCTCTTGAGCAGATGAGGAAATGTCAAGCTGGGAAGGTGCCAAACTTAATGAAGCTAAGGAAATCCTTGCAATGCATCTTACAGAGCTTGTACACGGCAAGGAAGAGGCCGAAAAGGCAAATGCCGCAAGCAAGTCTCTCTTTGTAGGCGGTGGCGATATGAGCAATGTTCCTACATATGTTTTGCAGGATGAGGATTACAGAGACGGTACTATAGATCTTTCAGGTGTGCTTGTAGTAAGCGGACTTTCAAAGACCAGATCCAGAGCCAGAAGAAATATCGAACAGGGCGGTGTTTCCATAGAAGGTGAAGTTATAAATGATGTAAAAGAAAACTTTTTACAAAAAGAAGATTTTGCAGGCGAAGGACTTCTTGTTAGAGAGGAAAGAAAAAAACTTCTGCAAGGTTAAATCAGAATAAAAATTTTTAAGGGCTGTCGGAGTAAAATTACTTATTTCCCGACAGCCCCTTTACTATAAAACGATGATATATCACTGTACAAAAATAATGTTTCAAAAATCATCTTAAATGATCATTTTGCTTCATATATATAAACAAATATATATAGAGCAAGTAGAAGACTTAATATTTCCAAAAATAAACTATCAACAATTATTCCTATTATACATACTGCCATTGAAGCAGCTATTCCAAAAGTAGATAGATAGTAGTTTAGAAATCTTATTATAATTATAATATCCTGCTTTCATATTTGCCAAGGCTCTGGATATATTATTATCTTTGCAAAATAAAAAAATATAAGCCTAATACAATTGAAATTATTAAAATTATTATACATTTAAACATTTATGACCAACCACAACATTCCAAACACTATGAAAACATTTTTACAATATACTTTTTTAAGGTAGTTATAGACTGTCGCCGTTCTTATACCGCATAGGATTAATCTCCTTCATATATTATCCTTCCCAAGACTGATGAAAAACAGTTAAAAACTAAAAAAATATATTTTCTAATAGTTTTTCAAACTATAGAATACAATTATATACTTTGAATCTTTGTATTGTGCATTATTTCATGATTATTTACATCTTCCATACAAAGGACTTTCTATTCCGTTCTTAAATATTTATATTATAACTATATACATGAATATTTTTATGTCAATCTAATTCCATTTTTAAATTTGTTTTAAACCTCATCTTCCAGGGTCTTTGACAGTTTGTTTGCCTAAATAGGCATAAAAAGTCCTGTAACCACATATATTCTACACTTCTCACTTGAAATTTTTGTCAAAATATTCGTTTTAATATATAGTATTTTCTAGTATAATGAAGATTTCCGACGCTTCAACTATCGTTCTTCAGATAAGGTATATAAAAGAATTTATGCTTTTTGCAATAGGAAGAAATATAAATAAATATCATCGTTTTTCTCCATGTAAAACTATTTGAAGGCAAACCACAGGAGAAAACCATAGAGAAAAAAATTTAAAGACAAAATTTCAGCCAAGGGAGGGTATGCCCAAAAAAATAGACAGTATTATAGAAAAACAAAATTACTTATTTCCCGACAGTCCCTTTTTGCATTAAAAAAAGCTGCCGCATTTTAGTGCAACAGCCTTTAACTTTATATTTATTTTTATAAATGCAGTACTCTATCCGCAATCTCTGAGTTCTTCCCTGGTTCCAGAACTGTGTTCCTATATAACCGCAGGTTCTTCTTGCCACATTAAGCTTACTTTGATCAGTATTTCCGCATTTCGGGCATTTCCATACAAGCTTACCGGCATCTTTTAACGATCTTTATCTCTCCGTCAAATCCACACTCCTGACAGTAGTCGGACTTGGTATTCAGCTCAGCATACATTATATTGTCATAGATAAATCCCAGCAAACTCATTACAGCTTCAAGATTATCCTGCATATTCGGAACTTCTACATAACTGATGGCACCGCCCGGTGAAAGTTTTTGGAATTCACTCTCAAACTTAAGCTTTGTAAATGCATCAATATTCTCAGATACATGTACATGATAGCTGTTTGTAATATAGTTTTTATCTGTGATACCTTCTATAATACCGAATCTTTTTTGGAGTGCCTTGGCAAATTTATATGTTGTGGACTCAAGCGGTGTACCGTATGGTGAATAATCAATATTCTCCGCCTGCTTCCATTCATTACATTTATCATTCATCTTCTGCATTACACTGAGTGCAAAAGGCTTTGCCACATCATCTGTATGGCTCTTTCCAGTCATATACTTTACACACTCATAAAGTCCTGCATATCCAAGGCTTATAGTTGAATATCCTCCATACAAAAACTTATCTATCGGCTCACCTTCTTTAATCTCGAAAGTGCTCCATGCTGCCAGAGTATCGGTGCCACATCTGAAGGTGTTCCAAGTAATCTCTCATGTCTTGCTCTAAGTGCACGGTGGCAAAGCTCAAGTCTTTCCTCAAAGATATTCCAAAACTTTGTAGTATCTCCGCACTGATGAAAGTGCTACATCCACAAGATTTATAGTAACAACGCACTGATTAAATCTGCCGTAGTATTTAGGCTTTCCGTTCTCGTCCACATATGGTGTTAAGAAACTACTGCATCCCATAGGGTGTGTAGCAGTTTCCGTTGCCGTTTTTATCTATCTTGTACTCAAACATCTTCTTTTTCCGAAACATAATCGGGTACAAGTCTCTTTTGCGGTACATTTTGCCGCAAGCTTTGTAGATGAGTAATATCTTGTTCCCCGGACGAACATTGTCCTCCTCTAAAACATAGATAAGCTTAGGGAATGCAGGTGTTACCCAGACACCGTTCTCATTCTTTTACACCACGATATCTCTGTCTTATCATCTCTTCAATAATAAGAGCAAGGTCTTCTTTTTCTCTTTCATCCTTGGCTTCATTCAAGTACATAAATACTGTTATAAAAGGAGCCTGACCGTTTGTAGTCATCAAAGTCACTACCTGATACTGTATGGTCTGTACACCCTTTGTAATTTCTCTGCGAAGTCTTTTTTCAATAATCTCTTCTTTTCTTTCAGTAGACACATTTAATCCGTACATCTCGGCTTCCACTTCATCACGGATCTTCTGTCTGCTTATATCCACAAAAGGAGCAAGATGAGTAAGAGAAATACTCTGTCCTCCATACTGGCTTGAAGCTACCTGCGCAATTATTTGTGTAGCGATATTGCAGGCTGTAGAAAAGCTGTGCGGCTTTTCTATAAATGTCCCTGATATCACGGTACCGTTTTGAAGCATATCCTCAAGGTTTACAAGATCACAGTTGTGCATATGCTGTGCAAAATAATCCGCATCATGGAAATGGAGTATACCTGCCTTATGCGCTTCCACTATCTCACTATCAAGAAGTATTCTTTCTGTAAGATCCTTTGAAACCTCTCCTGCCATATAATCTCTTTGCACTGATGCAACTGTAGGATTCTTGTTTGAGTTCTCCTGCTTTACTTCCTCATTGTCACATTCTATAAGTGCCAATATCTTATCATCTGTTGTATTTTGTTTTCTCTTTATACTCTGGACATATCTGTATGTGATATATCTTCTGGCTACCTCATAAGCATTCTCTCTCATGATGCCGTCCTCTACCATGTCCTGTATCTCTTCCACGCTCATTGCACGGTTCATACTCATGCACTGATTCTCTACAGTATTGGCAATACGGTCAACCTGGGCTTTCTTTAATTTATCATCTTCACCTACTACAGCATTTGCTTTATAGATTGCAGCAATAATTTTTGAAATATCAAAATCAACTTCAGCGCCGCTTCTTTTAATGATCCTCATGTCGGTAACCTCTCTTTATTATTACATAGTATCTACTTATTGTCGCAGTTCTTATAAGTACCTTTTTAGAGTATATAACTCTCTCGAATTCATAGTATACACAATATATTGTGCTGGTCAACGACTTTATTACCACATGGTGTAAGAAACGGTATGAATATTAAACAGGAAAAAAATCAACGAAAATTTGCAAAAATTTCAACTGTGGTATTATTGAGTTAAAAAGCAATATAAATATTACATAATAATAATATTTTTTTAGAAAGGATAATTATGTCGGAAAATGTAAAATGGCCGGGGCCTGCAGGACTTATTCCTGTAACAAGCGGTGAGGCGGAAGATGCAAATGTGCACAACAGAAACTATTTAAATAATATTCTTGTGGAGATGAGAATCATTGACGCAATACTTCCCGATAAGCATAAAAATATTCGGAACGAGGTTTGACTCTCCCGATAATGATGCCTGCTTTTTCTCATTTTGAATAAGGTCGGCAAGGACGGCAAAAAGCCCTATGCTTGAATATGCAAAAGGCTGCAAGACCTTAAATATACTCAATTAGGGTGAGCATGGAGCCGGATGACGAATTTAAAGAAATAGCGGATACAGGGAGCCAAAACTGTCAGAATTATAAAACCTTTTGCCGACCATGATATCATCTTTGAGCAGATAGAGTTTGCAAAAATGCAGTGCCGTTGCTGTAGGTGTGGATATTGACCATGTTCCCGGAACGGACAGGGAAATATGATATAGTTGACGGTATTGCAATGGGTCCGAGTTACTCAAAGCGATTTGGAAGAATATGCAAAATTTGCAAAAATACCTTTTTGTGGCTAAAGGAGTTTTTATCGCTTCAAAGATGCCGCAAAAGGCAAAACAGGCGGGCTGCAGTGCTATAGTAGTATCTCACCACCACGGTCGCATTCCATTTCGGTATACCTCCCGTTATGATACTTCCCGATATAAAAATGAAATAAGCGGTATGGAGATATTTGTAGACTGTTCAATAGATACCGGCTATGATGCCTACAAGGCTTTGGCGCTTGGTGCAGATGCCGTATCTGTCGGCAGGGGATACTTTCTCCACTTTTTGAAAGGAGGGGAAAGCGGCGTCATTGAAAAATAAACAAAATGAATGAAGAACTTTCAGAGCTTATGATGTATACAGGTGTGAAAGATACAAACTCATTCGATCCTTCGGTTTTTATATATAAGATAAAAATACAGGCTTTATTTTTCAATATTTTATATTGTAAAAATAAGGCCTTTTTAAAATTTGAAAACTCATTTTCATTTTCTCTTGACATATCCATTTCTCTTTTTATATTCTATTATCATGTTTACAGCTTTGCTTAAACAAATAAATTTTACCTTTTTCTTGGTGGAAAAATTGTTTAAATATATTTTTAAAAAGATTATTATCATTAATTCCTATACTTATAGGTATAAAGCTTTATATCATTTGCACTTATATACTTTACAGGCGGTGATGCGGTGGCGTAGATGTGAAGCCATAGGGTGAGTACTTTCTCCGGAACTTATAAATCAAAGAGAAGAACTTGGTTTAAACCGTCCCTTTATCGTTCAATATATCAGCTGGCTTTTGGGGGTGGTTCAAGGTGATATGGGTATCAGCTATGTTTCGGGAAAACCGGTATTTGGCTATATTTTCTCTAAATTACCGAATACTCTCTTACTGAGTATCAGCTCTTTACTTACTACCCTAATTATCTCCCTGCCGCTTGGTATACTTTCAGCGGTAAAGAAAAACTCTGTATTTGACAATATTATAAAAGCGCTGTCATTTGTAGGCAATTCTCTGCCCAACTTTTTTGTGGCGCTTGTGCTTTCATATATATTTGCATTACAGTTAAAGCTTCTTCCGGTAATTTCACAGGGAACAAGTATAAAAAGTCTGATACTTCCCACACTTACTCTTGCACTGGCAATGAGCGCAAAGTATATAAGGCAGATTCGTGCACTTATTATATCGGAGCTCTCAAAACCTTATGTGACCGGAGCAAGAGCCAGAGGTATAAAAGAAAATACAATCATATTCTTTAATGTACTGAGGCTTACATCTCTCACTCTCATCACATTGATGTCACTGAGTTTCGGAAGTCTGCTTGGCGGAAGCTCCATTGTTGAGAGTATCTTCATGTGGGACGGAATCGGAAAGCTGGCTATTGAATCTATAAATTTACGTGACTATCCTGTAATTTTGGCTTATGTACTGTGGATGGCTTTTATATATGTATTTATAAATTTAATGTCGGATATTTCATATTATTTCTTGGATCCGAGACTTAGAATCGGAGGTGGAAAATATGCGAACTAAAAAATTAATCTTTCCGTCTTTTTTGGTGATTGCACTGCTTATATTTGCACTCTTTTTCTCCAATGCTTACACCGTTTGATATCACAGCACAAAAACACGATGACGGCAAAATCTCCTCCGTCCTTTCCTCATATAATGGGAACTGATATATATGGCAGAGATATGTTTTCAAGAGTGATTGCCGCATCAAGAATCAGTATATTTTCAGCTTTGGCGGTAGTACTTTTGATGGCTGTTATCGGTGTGGTAATCGGAATCTTTTGCGGATATCTCGGAGGGATTGCAGACACTTTACTTATGCGTGTATCGGATATATTTTTGGCGTTTCCGGGACTTGTGCTTGCAATTGCCACTGCAGGACTTTTTAAAAACGGTGTATTCGGGGCGATAATAGCGCTTGCCTCCGTGGGATGGCCAAGATATGCAAGACTCTCAAGAGGTCTTGTACTGTCTACAAAAACCTCCACATATATAAATGCCGCAAAAATAAGCGGCAGTGATACGATACAAATAGTGTTTACGGAGATACTTCCAAATATTATAGGACCGATAGTAGTGACGGCAAGCCTTGATATAGGTACAAGCCTTATGGAAATGTCCGCCCTGTCATTTTTGGGACTTGGTGCCACCCCTCCCACTCCTGAATGGGGAAGCATGATAAGTGAAAGCAGGAGTTTGCTTCAGCTAACTCCATGGATCACACTTTCACCGGGAATTGCCATCTTTATCACAGTCTCTATATTCAATGTATTCGGTGAATCACTTAGAGATTACTTCAACATATAAATTAATATACTTTTGAAATTATTAAACAGCAAATAAACGGTTAAACAGATGTTTATCCGTAAATATATAAAGGAGTTTTTACATACATGAAAAACAAATAAAATTACTTTCTGTTGCCTTCAGTGCCGCTCTGCTTCTGGGTGCGTGCCTCTTCTTCAAAAACTTTGTCTGAGAGCTCGGCAGGTTCCGAAACCTCGTCAGTTTCATCCGATACTTCCGATACTGCAAAGACTCTTGTATACGGCACCGGCAGTTACGGTGTGGGTATGTCGATGCAGGTCTTAATCCTCATGAGGATTACTCGGGATGGAGCTGTGTACGATATGGTGTCGGTGAGACATTGTTCAGATTAAATGAAGATATAGAGCTTGTACCTTGGCTTGCGGATTCTTACAAGTTCTTAGATGATAATACTCTTGAAGTTGTTATTAAGGACGGAATCAATTTTTCATCAGGCAGAAAGCTTGATGCAGCCGCCGCAAAAGAATGTTTTGAAGATTTGATAGCGGTACATGACAGAGCACCTAAGGATATGAAGATACAGGAAATAAAGGCTGACGGTCAAACACTCACATTTTGTAACTACTGAACCGAATCCGCTCTTTTTAAACTTCCTTGCGGAGCCTTATACCGCAATTATAGATATGCAGGCAGGTGTGGATGCAAGTAAGAATGTTTCAGGTACAGGTCCTTACAAAGCAACCGCAGTGTCTGACAGTGAAATAAGCCTTGTATCAAGAGATGACTACTGGGGCGGTGAAGTATCAAAGAAAAACATCACCGTAAAGTCTATCACAGACGGTGACACATTGACTATGGGACTTCAGTCAGGAGAACTTGATGCAACCTCCGGACTTCCTTATGCAAGCTACCCGCTTTTTTTGAAAATGACAATTATAATATAAACTCTGTTGCTACAAGCAGAGCATTCTTCCTGCAGTTAAACTTTGACAATGCACTTCTCACAGATAAAAACATCAGATCCGCCATAGCTATGGCTATCGATAAAGAAGGATTTGTAAATGTTTTGCTTGGCGGTCATGGAAAAGTTGCAAACGGACCGTTCCCTATGAAGGATAGCGAAAACCCGACATACAGTTTTTCTCACGAAAAAGCCAAAGGAGTTACTTGCAAACGCAGGATGGAGTGACAGTGATAATGACGGATATGTAGATAAGGACGGTAAAATTTAGAACTTAACTACATCACATATCCGGGAAGAACCGAGCTTCCTATACTTGCACAAAGTATACAGGCAAACTTAAAGGATATCGGTATCAAGCTTAATATAAACAGTACGGAGAATTATCTTGAGGTGATGAAGGACAGCACTACATGGGATATCTTCGGCAGTGCAATGGTTACCAAATCCTACAGGAAACAAGGGATATTTCTTTGATATGACTTCTCTTACCGAGTCACCAAAGAACAGAGGACATTACTCAAATGCCGAACTTGACGAACTTGCCAAAAACTCTTTCCACAACATTTGAAAATGAAAAACGTGAAGAGATTGCAAAAAGATGAGCGATATTTTAGTGGATGATTGCGGTTTTTATATTTGTTTCACACTTACAGATGAGTCTTGTAAGCAAGAAAAAAATATAAAGGTCTTACTCCTATGCCAAGTGACTATTATGAATTCAGTAAGGATCTGGTAATCGAATAATGAAAGAACTTTTGAAATTTGAGAATATAAATATTTCATATGAAAAAGACAAGTTTTATATGATCTGTCATTTTCTCTGACTCGGTGAAATTCTGGGTGTAGTCGGAAACAGCGGTTGTGGAAAAATCCACATTGCTAAAGAGTATCTTGGGGCTTTCAGGCCCCAAAGTACTTTCCGGCAATATTTTTTTTGAAAACGAAGATCTGTTATCACTTAATACTTCTGAAATGAGGAGAATTCGCGGCAATCGTATCAGTATGGTTTTTCAGGAATCCGGTATTCACACCAATCCCTTAAAAACTATAGGTGACACTGTTTTTGAAAGTATGAAAGCACATAAACAGATTTCAAAAGAAGAAGCTCTTGATATTGCAACAGGCATCTTTGAAAACCTCTCATTACCGGATCCGAAAAGGATTTTAAGAGCTTACCCCTTTGAGCTTTCAGGAGGTATGAATCAAAGAGTCGGTATAGCGCTTGCCATGCTGAACAGACCTTCTTTAATTTTAGCCGATGAACCTACCAGTGCACTTGATCCTATAGTGGCTGTGCAAATAGTGAATGAGCTGAAATCACTGCGTGAAAAGTACAACACAGCTGTTATACTTGTAACCCATAATATAAAAAAATAGCAAAAAGTATCACAGACAGGATATTGGTATTAAATAACGGTAAAACGGTTGATTACGGAAAAACATGTGACGTACTCTCCTCTCCTAAAAATGATTTCACAAAGGAGCTGATACTTTCCGCCTTCGGTTAGGGTATCTCTTTATTTCGGAGTATATATGAATGATATTTTAATTATAAACAAACTTACAAAACAATTTGATGGCGAATCAAAGCCAAGTATTGAAAATATCGATCTTACATTAAAATCAGGACGATGCCTCGGTGTTGTAGGTGAAAGCGGTTCAGGGAAAAAGCACACTTGCAAGAGCAATCACGGGTTTGATACCGGTAACATCCGGTGAAGTTATATTTGACGGCAAATGTATCAGTAAATTTTCAGCCTCACAGTACAGGAGAATATACAAAGATTTACAAATGATTTTTCAGCTTCCGAGGGAGAGCTTTAATCCTGTCAGAAGCCTTGGTGAGAGCATAGTTTTAAACCTGAAAAACTTCGGTTTTAGAGGTAATTATAAAAACAAAGCGATATCTCTTTTAAACCGCTGTGGTCTTGATTCTTCTTTCTATGGTAAATATCCCGGTGAAGTCAGCGGAGGTGAATGTCAAAGGGCCGCTATTGCCAGAGCCATCGCCTGCTCACCAAAACTTCTTATCTGTGATGAGGCTACCTCGGCACTTGATATGATAGTTCAAAGAAAAATAATATCACTACTGGGTGAACTGAAGGATGAACTGGGAATGGCGATACTTTTTATCTGCCATGATATATCTTTGGTTCATTATATGTGTGATGATGTAGCCGTGATGAAGGACGGTCATATAGTGGAAAAAGATGTTACAAGCAGAATAATCCACCGCCCGCAAAATGAATATACCAAGGCACTTATAGAAGCATCCGATGTATACTGATTTATCGGATGCTGTTTTTATTAAACGTATGTAAAATCACCTTAATAAAAGTATAATATCGCTTAAAATATCCGGTATGAAACAGCTTGAATCCAAATAGAGTTTATGCTATAAATTACAAAGATTATTGAAAAGGAGTGCAAGTATCATATGAATTTTTATACTCTGGATTATATTATAGAACACCAGTCTACCGATATGATTATCAGATCCACTTTTATCATTCTTCTCTTAGCTATCTTTATAATTACAGGCTTTCGCTTTATGAAGGAAAGAATGAAAACAAGGCTTAGAGACATTTCCATAGGTATTGCCGTTTTTACATTTATACTTTTGGGAATTCATGTGGAAAATTATACTAAAAACCACAAAGACTTTTCCCAGTCACATGTACTTGTAAAATTTATAGAGTGTAGCTACGTATGCACATGTATCACCTGAAGAAATAATGGTAAATTCCACCACTTTAAAAGACGGTATTATAGTCCGCTACAATGAAGAGGACTATACGGTACATCTGAACAATGACAATAATTCCTACACTTTGCAGCGTACACATGTAATAGATCATAATGTATATATAAACGGTGAGAGGTAATTTATGAATATATATTTATTAGTCGGTATCAAATTTATTCTCGGTATCATGGTAATGATTTTTACAGATACATATACTTGGAAAATATGAGTTCTCTATAAATACTCCGCTAAACCAGATACAAAACTATGTACTCGGTGGAATTATCGGAGGTGTGATCTATAATACTTCCATTTCCATCATAACATTCCTTATCTTTATATTGATCTGGTCTTTAGTTGTTATTATCGTAAAGCTACTGACCAATATAAAGGCCGTAAAGTCATTGGTAGTGGGAAATCCCGTTATCCTTATAAAAAACGGTAAGGTCAATGTTGCCAACTGTGCCAAGGTAGGAATATCTGCCGACCAACTTATGCTGCATATACGGATGGAAGGACTCTTTTCAACAAAAGAGGTAAAATCCGCAATTATGGAAACAAACGGTAAGCTTACCATAATTGATATGCAATCCGCCACACCTAAGTTCCCTATTATTTCAAACGGTAAAATAAACCGGGATATACTTGAGGTTATCGGACATGATGAAAAATGGTTACTTTCTTCAATAAATGAACAGGGCATTGAAAACATACAGGATATTTTCTTAGGTGAGTATGTAAACGGTGAATTAAATCTTACCACTTATCCGAAGATTGTATAAACTGTTATATAAAAAATGCATATCGGTACTGAAACGGCACAGATGCTTGTAGTTTTACTTCCGCCTTCACAAAACTGAATACTGAATTTAAAAGAACCCTCCAAAACTCGGAGGGTTCTTATTTTATCTGTCTAAAAACAGGGATTTCAGATATCTTATACCGGTTTCCGTTTTGAAAACCTTTCTCATCATCTCTTCTATTGCTTCTTTTTTCAGCTTCATCTCATCTGCATTTACCAAAAAGTCGGCTTCCAGTAAAATTTGTAAATCAATACCGTCAATATCCGTATATGTATGATGATGTGCTATCATAAAGTCTATCCTGTCCAGCATAGATTTTTGATATATCTGTACCTTCAAAAAATTTTTCTAATCATCGGTGAAGACACCTCTTCCTGCTTTTTACCGTCCGCTTCACCATACTTTTTCTCTGAGCGAAGGGCAGGAAATATCATGCACTATAGCGGCTATTTCAAGTGTTTTTTTGAGTATTATCATCAAGATTCTCTCCCTTTCCTATATTTCTTGCATATCCCCATACCTTTAAAAAATGATTGATATCCCTAAAGCTGCCCTTGCTTTCTTTTATCATCTTCTCCATTACTTCACTGACAGTCATATAACACCTCTTACAAAAATATTTGCTTATATTATATATTAATTTTTTTACACTTATAAATAAAAAACGGGCTTTTATCCAAAACCCGCTTTAATCCTTATTCCGCTTTTCCGCCTTCTATTACAAGAGTATCTGCATATTCACTGCCATAAGTATCTGTAAGTGTCTCTACATAATCCTTGTGGAAGAAGTTCTCTTTTCCAAGACTTTCAATCTCTGTATTGATCCATTCAAGTAATGTAGTATTTCCCTTTGTTACAGCCGGTGCGATTGTATCCTTTGCACCAAGATTGTCAATACCTACAGTATATCCCGGATTGCTCTTTGCAAATGCGATAACCTCAGTATTGTCATTTACCCATGCCTTGCCTGAACCGTTTAAAAGTGCATTCTTGGCATTTGCATATGTATCATACTTTTGAAGCTTGATATCAGGATAATTCTTAATCATATAAGTCTCGGCTGTTGTTCCTGAAATAACTATCATCTCATCCTCAGCCTTCCAATTGTCAAGGCTTGTTACAGGCTCTTTATCAGATGATATAACTCCAAGTCCTACATTCATATATGGAAGTGCAAAATCTACCGCCTCCGCTCTTTCAGGTGTAACTGTGAAGTTTGCAAGTATAATATCAACCTTACCTGTCTCAAGATACTCCACTCTGTTTGCGGCCTCTGTACTTACATAATTGATTTTAACACCAAGATCCTCTGCAAGTCTGTTTCCGAAGTAAATATCATATCCCTGATACTCACCGTTCTCATCGACATATCCGAAAGGATGCTTATCTGAGAAAACACCTATATTTATAGTTCCCGCACTCTTTATCTCATCTAAAGTCCTGAATTTATTCTTAGCAGCACTCTTTGAAGATGAACCACATGCACTGAGTGCCAAAGCTCCTGCAGCCAAAACACCTAACAATCCTATTAATTTACCTTTTTTCATTTTATATTCCTCCTATATGAAAATCTATATATTATATTCTTCCTTATCATCCTTAATGGATTCAAATTCGAAAATATTCAAAAATTGTCTTGCTCTTTCAGTCTTCGGTGAAGTGAAAAAGCTCTTAGGTCTACCCGTTTCCACTATATTTCCTTTGTCAAGGAAATATACTCTGTCGGCAACCGCCTCCATAAAGTGCATCTCATGAGTTACAATAATCATCGTTGAACCCTGTTTAGCCAAATCAAGCATTACATCAAGCACTTCTCTTACCATCTCAGGATCAAGAGCAGCTGTAACCTCATCAAATAATAAAATCTCAGGATGCATTGCCAAAGCTCTTACTATTGCCACTCTTTGCTTTTGTCCGCCTGAAAGCTCTCTCGGATAGGCATTTGGCTTGTGTGCAAGACCTACTCTTTTAAGAAGCTCCATCGCTTCCTTCTTTGCACTCTCTTTATCTACTCCGGCTACCTTTGTAGGTGCCAGAATGATATTTTCAAGTATTGTCATATGTGGAAAAAGTTCATAGCTTTGAAAAACCATACCTATTTTTTGTCTGAGTTTTGTCAAATCATTTTGCTTATAGTCAATGACTTTTCCGTCAAGGCTTATACTTCCACCCTGTATTTCTTCCAGACCGTTTATACATCGAAGTAATGTGGACTTACCGCAACCGCTTGGCCCTATAAGTACTATTACCTCTCCCTTGTTCAGTTCAAGGCTCACACCGTCAAGTACAGCATTTTTTCCGTCATAATTTTTTACAACATTGTTTATTTCCAATAATGCCGGCATATTCTCTCCTTCCTTCACACTAATTTCTTTTTTTCCAGATATCTTGCAAGCATACTTATCGGGGTACAAGCGATAAAATACATCATAAACACCACCAGATATACTCCGAAAGCCGCATTCGGGCTTGAATTTCTGTTTGCCTCCGTTATCTGCTGTGCCACCTTTATTACCTCAACAACTCCTATCATAAGTACAAGTGATGTAGTCTTTATCATTCTGGTAATCGGGTTAATTGAAAGCGGAATAAGTCGCTTTATTGTCTGAGGTATAATGATGTAGATAAAAGTCTGTTTCTTGTTAAGTCCCAGTGCCTCACTGCTCTCGTACTGATGCTTTGGAATACTTGTAATAGCTCCCCTTACCAGATCTCCCATCTCAGCAGTTCCCCAAAGGCTGAATACTATGATTGCTGAAAGTTCGGCGGAGATATCTATTCCAAGTGCTCTTGTACTTCCGAAAAATACTATAAACAAAAGTACAAGCTGCGGCATTATTCTTATAATTTCAAGATATATCCTAAGCACCGCTTTTAATATCGGATTTTTAAAAGTCATCAAAATACCGACCAGGATACCCAGGGGGATACTTATAAGCACAGATATTAAACTGATTCTAAGTGCTATACCAAGTCCGCCAAGAAGTCTTATTGCATTCTTTCCTTTAAATATCACATCAAGACCCAAATCCGGCATATCGTACCCTCCTTTCTACATAGGAACCGAGTATTGATACCGGTAATAATATAATCAAATAGAAAAATACCAGCAGTACAAGGCTCTCAACAGTTTTATAATACAAACCTATCAAATCTTTTGCGGTAAACATAAGATCCATTAAGCTGATAGCCGAGAACACAGATGTTTCTTTCAAAAGAAATATTATATTGGCTACAAATGCGGGTGTACTTATTGAAACAGCCTGAGGAAGTAAAATATAAAAGAGTGTCTGATTGTGGCTAAGTCCAAGACTTAATGCACTCTCTTCCTGTATCTTATCTATAGTTTCTATTCCGCTTCTGAAAGCCTCACACATATAGCTGCCTCCCAGAAATGCAAGTCCGAACACTCCGCATACAAAGGCGTCTATCTTTAACCCAAGCTTCGGTAAACCGTAGTATATAAAAAACAACTGTATGATGAGCGGTGTATTTCTGCTCATTTCAATATATACACTTACAAGTTGACTAAGTATCGGTATCTTCTTATGTAAAACAAGTGTACATAAGAGCCCTACAATTATTGCAAGTATGATTCCCAGTATACCTATTTTCAATGTCAGTATGGCTGCATGTATGTATAAAGGAAACACCTGTTTTATAAATTCAAAATCCATAATGTTACTCTCAAGATACTCTTTGTATCTCTGCATTTATTTTATGGAGATGATAATATCACTATAAACCCTTTTTTTGTCTATAGGGTTTATAGTATTTATTTTTCATATCTGCATAATGCCAAAAAAATCTTTACAAATATCGTACAGTCTTTAGCAAAAAAACCTATACTCCAAAGCAAAATAATGCTTTAAAGTATAGGTTTAATTTGGTACTTATAAAATATTTATCTTCTTGCACCGAAGTTTTGAACCCAATAAAGTGTACTGCCGTCATTATAACAACCTACACCTATTAAGCTGAAATCGTCACTTAGTATATTTTCTCTATGCCCCTGTGAGTTCATCCATGAGTCCATAACACTTTCAGGGCTTCTTTGTCCCATTGCAACATTTTCTCCCCAGGTCATAAGTCCTGAAGGCATTAAAGTACGATAGCTTGAACCGTCAGGTCTTGTATGTGAGAACAATGTCACAAGTTCTTTTGCTCTTATATCCGCACTGTTCATAAGTGCACTGTCGGCTGAGAGTGGGGAAAGTCCGTATTTTGCTCTCTCCTCGTTTACAAGCTCAATAACTCTCTGCGCAAAGGCGGCTGTAGAAGTCTGATTTGAAACCGATCCCGATGTTATATTTGCACTGTTGTTTTGCCTGCCGTTTGTTTCGGTCATTCTTCCGCCCGGCTGATATGCTCCGCTTGCATCAACAAAGTATCCGTCAGGTGTATATGTGTTTGCATCCATTCTGCCGTCGTTGAAAGGATTCATATAATACCATGTATTATTTACATTGACCCAGCCTACTTTCATATCACCGTTGTTTGTATCCAGATAATACCAGTCTTTTCCGTCTTTTAACCAGCCTGTTTGCATATAGCCCGATCCGTTCATATAATACCGGACATTGTTTATACTAAGCCATGATGACCTTACATATGATCCGTCCGAAAGCTGATACCACCATCCGTTATTATCTCTTTTCCAACCTCCGGTTGCTCCAAATGTAGGCACAGCCATCAATAATGTACTTGCTACCAATCCGAGAAAAACTCTTTTTTTCATACATTACTCCTTTCCGGTAATAAATATTACATATAGTTTACCCTAAATAGAAGCAAAATAAAATAACAAATTTCATACAAAAAGCCATGATTTTCTCGCAGCTTCCAAAAACATCTTATAAATTATATAAAACTTCCTTTACATTATCAAAATGCAGGAATTCACCTCTTTTTGCTATCTCTTTTATCTTTTGGAACACTTAATATCTTAAAATCCGATACTTCCTCTACCTGCATTTTTATATTTCGCACATCATCTTCCGATATAATATAAGAATACATATCCACAAAATAACTGTTGCTTTCAGTATTTATCCTCTTATAGGTATACAGCTTTTTCATAGTCTCTGTCATAAAGATTTATACCTGTTTCTTCCAAAATTTCTCTACGTACGGCATCCTGCGAGTTCTCTCCGGCTCTTACTCCACCTCCGGGTATCTCCAGAGTCCTCAGCATATCTCTTATCAGGTGAACGTTTTGTAATCAATACTTTTTATCCTCTGTAAAGAGTATTCCTATTACAAACCAAATGAAATTGTTTAGGGTTTAGAGAAAGATTATATCTGTCTGCAGTCTCCTGTAGGCATCTTGTTTTCATCATCATATGTCCCCAAAAGTTCTTTTCTGCACTCATTCTTACTATCAGTTGCTGCAAATTGTCAGCTCTTTTCAAAGGTCTATGCAACATCTCCCATTTCACTTAAAATTTTTATTCAGCATGGTACGAAGCTGTGCCATCTCTTCATCATTTATATTCAAACAGCCTCTCATACCTACCGGTATGTCAAGTGCACTTTCTCAAGCTCTTCTCCGCTTTTTGTCAATGTAACTATAAGTGTTCTCTCATCTATCTTTTGAACGTTCTCTTGTAACATAACCCTTTGATTCAAGCTTCTTTAATACAGGTAGGTGTGCACCGAGTCAAGGAAGAGTTTATCTCCCAACTCTTTTACATTCAATTCCTTATCTTCCCACATTACCATCATTACAATATACTGTGTATATGTAAGATCAGCTTATCAAGATATACTTTATATCTTCTTACTATTTCCTTTGAGCAGGCATACAGTGGAAAGCAAAAGTTGATTTTTCCAGTTTAAGTGAGTCGTACTTATCCGCCATTTAATATTCCCTTTCTTTTAAAAGACTTCAGGAGCCTTTTATTTTCATAAACGCTCCCTGTCTTTTTCTATATTAGATTAATTTTTTACAGCCTCTTCTACTACTTCAACACCTTCTGTAGGCTCAAATCTTCTTACAACATTTCCGTTCTTGTCGATAAGGAATTTTGTAGTTCCACTTGATATCGGGCTTGCTTGCATAGTCGGGATCGGCCTCACCAAGCATCTTTGTAAGAAGCTTTGACATATCATTGTCTGCGCCCCAGCCTGCAAAACCCTTCTCGCTCTTAAGATACTTAAATACCTCACAAGCTCCGTCACCGTTTACTTCTATTTTTGAGAACAATGGGAAAGTTACACCGAATCTTGAGCTGCAGAACTTGGCAATCTCCCTCATCACTTCCCGCGGTGCCTGATGTCCGAACTGATCACATGGGAAATCAAGTATCACGAAATCCTTATCCTGATAGTCTGCATAGAGCTTTTGTAACTGCTCATACTGTGGTGTAAATCCACACTCTGTTGCAGAGTTTATTATAAGTACTACCTTGTTCTTATAATCACTAAGGCTTACTTCCTCGCCCTTGTTGTTCTTTTACTTTAAAATCATATATATTCATATCTTTTCTCCTAACTATATATTAAGTGTTTCCACATATTTCTTTGCGCTGCAATTCCTGCTACCGCACCGTCTCCCGCTGCAGTTACAAGTTGGCGTACTTCCTCTGTTCTGCCGTCTCCTGCTGCAAATACGCCTTCCGTCTTTGTCTTACAGTCTTCACCCTGATACATGATATAACCCTGCCTTATCAAGCTCTACCACATCTGCAAAAGCCGCATTATCAGTGCACCTGACCTATTGCTACAAAGAGTCCAATCCACTGCACTCTCTTTTTCACCGGTATTTTTATCTTCTACAACTACTCCTGTAACTGCAAAGGACTCTTCCTTTATCTCCACAATATTTGAGTTTAAAACAAACTCTACATTGTCTTTCTTCTTTAAAGCCGCAACTACGGCTTCCTCAGCTCTGAACTCGTCTCTACGATGTATCACATATACTTTCTTTGCAACATTGGGCCAAGAATGTAGCATCCTCTATGGCTGTATTACTGCCACCGTTCACAGTAACCACTCTGTCTCTGTAAAACATTCCGTCACAGGTTGCACAGTATGATATGCCCTGAACCCAACCAATCTCATTAGGAAGTCCTAGAGGTCTGTTCTTTTGCGCCGGTAGCAAGTATACTGACTTTGCATCATAGTTTTCCTTTTTCAGTCTTTACTTTCTTTATATTACCTTCAAGGCTGATGCCAACCACCTTTTTCATATTTTTACTTCAGCACCTGAGATCTTTGTCGATTAAATAAATCTGTGGCAAATCCCAACCTGAAGTTTTCTTGATGGCAGATAATTTTCTATCTCAGGAGTATTTATTATCTGTCCCTCCATAAGATGCGCCCTCAAGCACAGTACCGATTTTCCCTGCTCTTACTCCGTATATTGCAGCTTGACAATCCGGCTGTTCCGGCGCCCACTACTACTATATCGTACATATAATCACTTCTTTCTTTAATGTAAAATGTATCTGAATATGCGATAATGCTCTTAATCAGCTACTATTATGCCAACAAAGCCTTTTACTTCATCCCTCTTTGTTATAAGACCTCACCGACTTGTTTACAACTTCACCGTTTTTGAATACCTAAAGAGTAGGTATTGACATACATGGAACTTGTCAACCAAATAGGATTCTCATCCGCATTGATCTTAGCTACCGAGAAACCGTCCGCCTCTTCAGCCACTTCATCAACTAGTAGGTGAAAGCATCTTACATGGACCGCACCATGGTGCCCAGATATCTACTAATACAGGTTCTTTTGCGTTTAAAAACTCCGCTTCAAAATTATCAAAAGTTGTGATTATCTTTACTGCCATAACTTTTTCCTCCAAATCTTTTTCTTAAATAGCTTATGATTATATTTTGCACAATCTTATTTTATTGTCAAGCTGTTTTTATTTTTCTTTTTCCTTCCGTCTCAAAATATTCCTTTGTCAGCTTAACAACCACGTTTGAAAGGAGGAACAGTGCTATAAGATTAGGTATTGCCATAAGTCCGTTAAAAAGTCTCCGATATATCCCATAAAAAGCCTGAGGTCCCATTGTCGCACCTACTATTGCAGTCAAAGAATATACCACCATAAAAGGCTTTTATAACCTTTTTCACTGAGTAAGAACTCTATGCATCTTGCACCGTAAAGTCCCCATCCTATAATTGTTGAGAAAGCAAATGAACACATAGCTATTGCTGTAAATATTGATACTCCGTCACTGCATGTCTTTATAAATCCGCCTATTGTAAGTTCGGCACCTGAAGCGAACTGAAAGGAATAGTTACTCCCTGAGCAAAAGTATTACCAAAGCTGTAAGTGTACATATAACTATGGTATCGGCAAACACTTCAAATATTCCGAAAAATCCCTGTTTTACGGCTTTTCCTATCTGCTGATGACAGTGCAATAGAGCCTGTTCCAAGTCCCGCCTCATTTGAGAATATACCTCTGACACTTTTTCATACTTAAAAAGAAGCTTTCCTGATAATACCTCCGGTGACCGCCTCGGATTGAACGCTCCGTATATATACTTCCAAAGACCTCATGTACTCTGTTTATGTTTAGAAAAACAACTCCAAGTCGCCAATATTACATATATAAGCGCCATGAAAGGTACAAGTTTTTCAGTCACCGATCCTATTCTTTTGATACCGCCGAGTAAAACCAGTCCCACAAGTAGGGTTACAATGATTCCTATGACCAAGTTTATCATCTCATGTCCACCCGGTTTCACTATTCCATATCCTTCAAGTGCTACATTTATAGCTGCCGTAATCGTATTTACCTGAGTGGCATTTCCTGTTCCGAATACCGTAAGAGTACCGAATGTTGCAAAATAGGTATTCAAAAACAGCCATCTTTTGAAAGACCGTTTTGAATATAATCACTCATCTCCACAAGATCTCCATGCTTATTTGTTTTTCTGAAATATACGGCAAGAGTAACCTCCGCGAAATTTTGGTACACATTCCAAGTATTGCGGATATCCACATCCAGAATACACTTCCCGGACCGCCTATTGATATGGCACCTGCAACACCTGCGATATTTCCTGTTCCCACTGTAGCCGCAAGTGCCGTAGTCGCAGCTTGGAAAGGAGAAAGTGCACCGTCTACATCTCTTTCTTAGAAAACTCACCGACAGTGGTCTTCATTATATATCCGAATTTTTCTTATCTGTAAAAACTGGTCTCTGATACTCTAAGAATATGCCTACACCCATAAGAGCTTATCATTGCCGGCACACTCCCATATGAACCTGCTTAGAGCCGCGTTCAGCTTCGTAATAGTTTCAATCATATTTCCTCTCAAAATATTATTTAATTGATGATACTTATTCTTAACATCCTTTATCAAATCCTTTATTACTTCTCCGGCTATTATAAGTCCCACAACAGTATGGACAAAAAGCAACGGAACCTGAATCGATCTTCTGTCAGTACATTTTCTTTCAGTTCCCTGAGGACATACACAGTGAGAACTGCAACTTATACTTTTCATCTCAAAAAGGTACTATAGGCGCTTTCTTTTGAATATACCACCTTAAGCTTTTTATATTTCTTTCTTAAGCTCACGCCCTCATAACCTTTGCAAAGGGGCAAACACTTGTCTTATATATATCGCTCACACAAAGCCTGTAGGGTCGAGTTTTATTTCCCGCACCCATACTGCTTATTATATTTACATTACTTTCATTTGCCTGCATTACAAGGTTTATTTTTGCAGTCACGGTATCTACAGCATCTATTACATAGTCATACTGCAAAGTCAAAGTCCCCGGCATTCTCAGGCAGGTAAAAAGCTAACTCTGATGTAGTTACTTTGCACTTAGGATTTATACTCAATATCCTCTTTGGCAACATCAACTTTGTATTTTCCAACACTCTTTACATCTGCAATTATCTGTCTGTTTATATTTGTCAGGCATACCTTGTCGTCATCTCATCAAATCAATAGCCCTACGCCTGACCTGGCAAGTGCCTCTGACACTGTATCCGCCTACACCGCCTACTCCAAATATCGCCACTTTGAATTTTTAATTTTTCCATAGCTTTTTACCAAGTAAAAGCTGAGTTCTTGCAAACCGATCCATATATTATTAGATAAATCTATCCTCTCTTTATTTTTATTATCAAGCAAGTTTATATTTTAAAGTAATAAATGTCAATAAAAGATAAAAAGCCGACATCTCTGTTTGACCTGTATTTTAGAGGAGAGCCGAATGTATCGGCTCGAGTATTATGAAAAATCTTTATTTTTATAGACTCGCTATCTCTTGTCTATGTTTTGTATTATAGAAAACAAAAAGTGGCTAAAGTTTGTTTTTATGTAAAAGGTTTTTGAATTAGATATGAACAATATATGAACTCTGTCCGGAGCTCGGTATTCTTATAAAAAGCCGCCGTATATTCCGATCTTTGAAAATATACGACAGCTCTTTTTATTTTTAGAGAAAATTATTTCCATGCAGGTAAATAAGCACTCTTTATATACGTCTTCAATGACTTTCTTTCACATCATCACTCTGATATGCCTTACAATCTTTTTGTAATTCTCATTGTCCTTGTCCTCAGTTCTTGCAACAATAACATTTACATACGGATTGTCTGTTCCTCCCGTACCTTTCTCAAGGAAGATAGAATCGTTCTCAGGATTTTAAACCGTTGTCTACAGCATGTCCGCCGTTGATTACTGCGGCAGCCACATCAGGTAAAAGACTTGGTGTATTTGCAGCCTCTACTTCTGTAAACTTGATATTCTTAGGATTCTGTAATATCGCTGAGTGTAGGTGTATATCCGCATCAGGATTTATCTTTGATAACTCCTGCAGCTCTCAAGTACCTTTTAAAGCTCTACCGCCGTTTGTAGCATCACTTGGGATTGCAATTGTGTCGCCGTCCTTTAACTCTGAAAGGTCGGTAATCTTCTTTGAATATACTCCAAGAGGTGCAACGATTGTATCACCGATTGCCTCAATCTTATATCCGTTATCCTTTATATCATTTGCAAGATATGCCTCAGTGCTGGAAAGCGTTTAAATCGATCTCTCCGTCATTTAAAGCTCTGTTCGGCAATGAATAGTCTGCAAACTTTACAAGCTTCTACAGTGATGCTTTCTTTTGCCATAGCATCTATTACAGGAGTCCACTGCTCGTTGTTCTCACCTACAACACCGATTTTGATTGTTGTATCGCCTCTGTCTTAGCGCTCTCTCCCGCTTTTAGTGCTTTCTTCCGCCTTCTGACTTGCATCAGCCTTTGTACTCTCTGCACTTGTATCCGCCTTCGACTTGAACTGCATGCAGTAAGTCCCAAAGTTAAAATAGCGCCTACTGCCAATAATTTACTTAATTTTTCATAATTAACCTCCTTATGATTATATATATTTTATCAGTGCTCCGAATATAATCAAATCACTGCATAAAACCTGTTAATGTGTTTTTCTTTATTGCTCTGTTTCCAATGCCCTGTACTGCTTTACCATTACAAGTATAATGATTACTGTTACTAGGTTACATCAGTCTGATTTCTTTGATGTCCGTATCTTATGAGCAAAGTCTCCAAGACCTCCACCACCCATAGCTCCGGCCATCGCTGTAAGTCCCAAAAGTGATATAAATGTAATCTCGTACACCCTGATAATTCCCCGTCATACTTTCTCTTAAATACACTCTGAAAAATAATCTCTATAGGTGATGAACCCATACCGGTGCTCTCATCAGACCGTTGTCCACTTCATGCAATGCACTTTCAATCTGTCTTGTAAAGAAAGGTACTGTACCGAATACCAAAGGAAGTATCGCTCCTTTGTTCCTATTGCAGTTCCTACCACCATTCTTTGTAAAAAGGTATAAGAGCCGATGTAAGTATTACAGAAAGGTATCGATCTGAATACATTGATAAGCTTTATCTAATATATTATAAATAAATGCATTCTTAGCATACCCTTCGGTGCGGTTACAACCATCATAACTCCGAATATAAGACCGAATAAAAGTGAAATTGCACCTGATAATACCATCATATTCAAAGTTTGTAAAGTAGCTTGATAGTTCATTCGGTTTTAGCCGATATGTTTGGTAAGAGAATGTGTAAAATTCTTTCATCCTTTATCACCCACTCCTACTTCCTTATCATGCAAATGCTTGATAGCAGCATCTATATCGGCCTTTTTCTCCGCTGACTATCGCCACAGTTCCGCCCGATAGGTGCTCCTTTTACTATTTCCACATCCGCATATATTATATTAAGATTTATATTAAACTTTCGAAACTTCCGAAATCAGAGCCTGCGTACTGGCTTTCTTATAACTGAGTCTAGTATAACTCTCTCCGGACTTAACTTGACCACATCAGAGCCTGATGCTATAAGCCCCTCTATCTTTTGAAGATTTGAGGTAGTCTTTATAAAGTCCTTTTGGTAATCTGATGTTTAGGGTTTGCAAATATTGAGAATACATCTCCTTCTTCCACCACATTACCGTTTTCCATTACCGCTCACTCTGTCACAGTATCTGCTTTTACAACAGCCATCCTCACGTGTAATGACCACTATTGTGATTCCAAGCTTTTATTAAGACTTGCAAAGCTCCAAAAATAGAAGCTGCTGTCTGGGATCCAGTGCAGAAGTCGCCTCATCACATAAAAGCACCTTAGGGATCGTTTTCCGGAGAGCCCTGGCTATCGCCACTCTTGCTTTTTGACCTCCTGAGAGCTGGCTCGATATGAATTCTCTTTATCCGCTATATCTACAAGTGCCAAGAGTTCTCTAGACCTTAGCCTAGCTTTTTGTAAGTCCGCTTCCAAAAAGTGAATATTCTACATTATCAGCCACTGTTCCCTGACGGCATCAAATTAAAGTGCTGGAAAAATCATTCCGATTTTTCTTGCTTTTCTTAAATCTCTAGCTGAAAGGGCCAAAGATCCTTATCGTCTACAAATACTTTTGACCTGAGTTCGGTCTTTCCAAAAAGATTTATACATCTACAAGTGTGGATTTTCCTGCACCGGAAAATCCTATGATTCCGAATATCTCCTTTTTCTATCACTAAAGATACATCTTTTACCGCATGAACAGTATTACTTCCTGCACTGAAAGTCTTTGTAACATTTTTCAGTTCAATCATCGTATCTTTATTTCCTCTTTCTCATCATATTGTAGGAATTATAAAGCACCTGCAAAGATTTTTGCAAGTGCTTTTTATAAAATAAATTTATCTCAGAAAATCAACTTAGCTTCTATGAATTGAGTTTACCTGATGACGATCCAGTCTATACCCCTAGTTATGGAGGATTTAGATTTTTCCGGACTGTTAGCCAATTGTTCGGATAAGGGAAGAACAGGGTACAATCCCGACTATGATGTGCGTAGTTATTACTTATGCAAATATGCGATGAATACGCTCTATTAATCGTATTGTGGATTTATGTGAAAGAGATATTGCTTTTATCTGGCTTACTCAAGGGAGGAAGCCCAAAAGAGATGCTTTTATGATTTTTAAAAGTAAGAAAATTACTTTAGATATCTTGGATGACTTAAACTATCAGTTTATGAGACGATTACAAAAAGAAGGATTTGTAAATATTAAAAGAATTGTTTATTGATGGAACAAAAATAGAAGCTAATGCTAATCGTTATACTTTTGTATGGCGTGGAAGCACTAATTATCATCTTGCAGGTCTGCTTGATTCTATTGATAAGCTATTCAGACTATAATACAAGATAATAGATTTGGTGAGAAGTACGAGTTTGGATATGCACAAATGTTTGTGATTGACGGATTGATAAAGTTAGAGATATTATTGAAAAGAACAGAAAAAGAAAGATTACAAAAACATAAAAAGCTATCTAATCAACCGTACTATAGAGATTGATAACCGTCGCCTCTTGAAATACTTAAGCTTCAGAATAACCTGATGACTATTGCTGACGGAGAAGGTGCATTGTATTTGTTAACGGAAAAGGGTAAAAGAGAAAGCCAAAAACTTCAACAACTCTATGAAGAGCTTGAACACTGTGGACAGCGATTAATGAGCTATAAAGAATGCTTTGAAATTATGGAAAAGATAGAAACAGCTATTCCAAAAACTGATGGAAGCAACCTTATGCGAATGAAGAAAGATCTACATGTTAAACGGGCAGCTAAAGCCGGCATACAATGTACAGATAGCAGTAGAGAATTATTTTATATGTGATGGTTATGTAAGTAATGATCGTACAGACTATAACACACTGATTCCCTGTCCTTGAAAAGCATAAGAAAGCATTTGGAGAAGTACTTGAATAGTTACGGCAGATAGTGGCTATTGTAGTGAGAAAACCTCTTATATCTGAAAGAAAATCAAATAGACAGTTATATAAAACTACAGGATCACGAGAAAACGAAAAACAAGAGCATACAGTAAAGATATAGGTAAATACTACAACATGAAGACAACAGTATTTGAGGATGAGCAAGTCTATATCTGTCATGACGGCCGTGAACTGAGACATATCAACACAGAAAAAGAAAGAACAGAATGGTTATACACAAACATATGAAGTATATGGATGTTCAGACTGTAGTGATGTGAACATAAGTCTCAAATGTTATATAAGCATAATCTCTGATAAAGATATTGATAAGAATAAAGTAATGAAGATCAATGAAGTATGGGAAGAGCTTAAGGAGAAGTCACGATGCTAACATACAGAGTGAAAAAGGTATCTCTGAAAACGACAGATACGCTCTATTCAAACAGAAGGTCATTTTGGAGATATTAAAGAGAATGAAGATTTTGACGTTTTAACTATCGTACTTCAGATAAGGTTTATAAAGAATTTATGCTTTTTGTAATAGGAAGAAATATAATAAATATCATCGTTTTCTATGCAAACTAAAGAAATTTTGAAGGAAAACTACAGGAGAAAAACAGCATAGTAAAAAATGCAAAGCAAAAATTTCAGCCAAAGAGGGTTTTATGCCCAAAAATAGACAGTATTATAGAAAAGTAAAATATCCTGACAAAGTCGCAAAGCCAAAACGCCTTGTATTTGTTAGGATATTTCTATTTTTTCTGCGGAAGTAAAATTATTTATTTCCCTGACATTCCCTTATTATAAATAAATTTTTACAAACACGTTCTTTTAATTATTTAAAGGGCTTTATATTGTGGCAAACTATAGTTGGAAAAAGATTTCATCACAAGGACATACTGGATAACTTACAATTTGTAGTAAACAATCTCGTTTATGCTTTAGGCGTTCAGTCAACGCCGTCTCTCCCCTATAATCTCTTAATGAGTCTTTCTGATTCTGAAAGGAGTCCCTATGTCTTTAAAAATCGTCTACAAAAATCTGTGGTATTGATGTCCATAAGATCTTTTTAGAAGTTTCTGTATCGCTTCTACAAAACGATATAGGTGTCACTTATGAGAGCCACCGGCTTTTTCTACCCACACGAACGGTCTGAAAACTTTGTTACAATGGCTACTCAAACAGAATTGTAAGGATGTCTGTATGGAATCTACTGGCAAATACTGGATTCCTGTTTATAACATCTTAGAAAAATGACTGTTCGATTGTCCTTGCTCATCCCAAAACATGTTAAGGTTATCCGTGGAAAGAAAAACTGACAAGAAAGATGCCAAAATGATTGCTGACCCGTTCAAGCACGATCTTGTTGCCGGTAGTTTATGCCGCCCGCTGACATCCGCCAGCTCCGTGACCTTATGTTACCGTTTCAAACTGACCTGCTTTCAATCAAGCGAAAAGAATCGTTTGCAGAACTGTCTCACGGTTTCAATATCCAGTTGGGGAACGTTGTTTCGACACCTTCGGCAAATCTGCTCAGGCAATACTGATAAACTTTTTGAAAATCCTCGCAGATACATCTTTTGGACCTTGAACCCTTTGTTTACAAAAGTTTGGAAAAGAAACTTCCTGAACCCGTGACGCTATTGACGGTTATATCACACCGGAACAGGTCGGCAAACTTACGCGATCAAAGCTCATTATGAAAGCCTGAATCCTGAAAAGCAGAGCTTGAAGAACTCATTCTTGCGCTCGCCACTCCCTATCAGCAGGAACTTGCCATTCTCCAAACCGCTCCCGGTATCCGTAGCGACTTTACTACCATCGGAATCATTTCGAAATCGGTACCAACATGGAGGCTTTTTCCTCTCGGCGAAACACTTATGCTCATGGGCTGGTCTTACCCGACCAACAATGAAAGTGCAGGAAGAAAAATCTGTCCGCTTTCCAGGCCGGATGCTATATCAAACCTTTACTTCTATCTCAGTGTGCAAATGCTGTTGTTACTAGTAAAAGCATCCGGAAATTCGCAAACGCTATTCCGTCTCAAAAAGCGTCGTAGTCACAAGAAAGCACTCATTACCATTGCAAAATGCTTCTGACCGCATTATATCATATGCTTAAGAACGGTGAAAACTATAATGTGGAACTATATCGAAAAACTCCGATTTGCCTCCTGTTAACTGGAGAAATCACGGTAGAACAGGCAATTATAATAGCAAGAAATCAGGTTGTAAAATCAAGTCAGCAACTGCATAGCCTTAACTTTTTAATATTTAATTTTTAAAGCAGCCACCGAAAGATGGCATGGTTTATAATGCGATTAAGAGAATGGATACCCTATCTCTTTTCATTTTCAATCTTTATCTCATATATAATAGTAGTACAAATAAATCACAATTACTGAAATAAAAATAATAGATGAAACTTTTCTTTTTCTAAGTTGCTCGGAATCATTGTGTTCAGACTGATTACCTAAATTAATTTTTATTTTTCTTTGCTTATTCCTATCTATAGAGTACTTACCGATTTTTACTTTCAACTTCCTTTTGACAATGTAGATTTCTTTAACATTTACTTCATTCAATAAAACTTTAACTTCATGTTCAAATCTATATCCTCATAATTTTTGTCCTTTTCTTTTAAATCATAAAACTGTGCAACCATCATTTGTATATCTTCTTCACTGTATTTAGAAATATACCAGAAAAACTCTTTACATTTTGTTTTTCTATATTACAAATTACAAACTCCCTAACACCAAAGCTTTCAAAAATTATCACTGGCATTGAAACAACTCAAATCGTACATATCATCATAAAAATTTCCCAGTATACTTTAAGTTGCTCACCTGTAAAATACTCTTCCAAACACCATTTTCTAAAACAATAAACAGTGGATAGAACTCGTCTACCAATACACCATTATTATTTCTTTTTGGAAGTGTTATTGGTTTCATTCCAGTGTCAAAAGTTATCTTTCCCATAACCGTTCTAATTGTAATTTCTTTAGTAAAAATCACGGCAATACTAATATCCATTATATTATGTCCACTAAATACTCCAAATCCATAAAAATATGTAATCCCATATTCTTCAATTGCCATTCTAATATCCTTTCAGAATATTTCTTTATCTCATAAAGCTCATGCTTTTACATCAAAAATATCTAATACTCAAATTCAACAATTATATATACTATCAGCTTTCACTTAACCACTATTTCTATATACAGTATCTACTAAACTCACTTATAGCATCTGCAACAAACTATATGTTCCGTATGATGACCTTCCATCCATAACATGTACCCAAAAACCTACACTATCACCCTAAATCCAACAATGTCCATATGAACTATGCCCCTCTTTATATACCATATTCCTCTCCTTTATTTATATTATAAAATAACATTAATTGTCTCAAATTATTCACGAAAAAGCTGTAAAATTAGCTGAACATCATAGTTACTATATTTTAACTAAATATTGATTTTTCTCATCTAAGTGGACAAAAAGGAGCGTCCATTTGTGGTAAAAATTAAGGTGACAAACTTAAAAAAACTACACAAAGAAACCCTTTATGAGTATTGTAAACACCTTATCACTTGAAAGCAATAGAAAAATTAAAAATTAATTTCGATGGAGACGATTTATCCTCCGATGCAGGCTTACTTTATAAAAAGAATTCGTAAGTAAACTTGGCATTGATAAACTTTTTCAGTCAATCATTTAAGACCAATGATTCTGTATTATTCCGTTATCACACTGATAAAGAAAACTTCTTCAGATGATATATATGATTATTTCAGGCTATTTTGAAGATGATTCTTCAGATGAACTTACAAATTATCCTGTGTTTAAAGCAGTGCTGAATAAAGATACTTTATAATCACAACCAACCATTTCAAGATTTCATAATCGAATGGATGAGGATTCGCTGAATCAGTTCCTTTCAATAAATCAAATTCTTCGAAAAAAAGTTTATAGCATTCAGATGCCCAGCCATCATTTTGGATTTGGACTCAACACTTCTTAATACCTATGGCAAACAGGAAGGCAGAGCATTTAACTTCCATTATCAAAGTAACGGTTACCATCCACTTGTTTGCTATGATGGCCTCACAGGAGATTTGATTAAAATTCAGCTTCGCGATGGGACTCAGTATTCAAGCACAGGAGTTGTGGACTTTCTTCAGCCTATACTTGATGAATATCTTGAAGATTTTCCGGAAATTAAACTTCTCCTTCGTGGAGATAGTGGCTTTGCAACACCCGGTTTATATAAACAGTGTGAAGAAAACGGTACCGGCTATGTAATTCGTTTGAAAGAAAATGCTATACTTCGTGATAAAGCATCATATCTTGTAGATGAACTTGATGAAATCACAAAAAACAACAAAGTAGATTATGCTGTAGTTTATGGTGAATTCATGTATCAGGCAGGTCCTTGGCCTTATGAAAGACGTGTTGTCTGTAAAGTTGCAAAACCTGAAAATCAAATGATTTACATGTATACATTCATTGTTACAAACATGGAATCATCCTCGAATATCTTATCAAGTTCTATTGTAAAAGAGGCTTGATGGAAAACTTCATAGAGAGTAAAACAGGTTTTGACTTTGCTTCTGTCAGCAGTCATACAAGAATTGTAAATGCCAACAGGCTTCAAATACATGCACTTGCTTATAACATATTTAATTGGTTTAGACGATTGACATTATCTGCAAATATGAGAAAACAACGTATTGATACTGTCCGTTTAAAACTGCTTAAGGTTGCGTAGCAAAGTACTCGTTCAGCAGCGTATATAACGTTCAAGCTGTGTAGCAGTTACCATATAAGGATAAGTTCTATAAGACCCTATCCAATATCAGCAAGCTATGTATACAGCTTGAATCGCAAACTATTAATGAACTTTGATAGCGTAATAGCTACTAGGGAAGCTCACCCATCTTATATATTCCAAGCCAGTTATAGCATCTTTGGATTAAGCATGAAGATTTATAGAATGATACTTAATTTAAATATTGTACTGTATATAATTTAGCTTTATTTATCTTTTCTCCTATTCTCCATACTCCGGGGCTGAATAAAAGAAGCATCGGATATAACTCAAGTCTTCCCCTGCCAACATATCAAATGTTAGCACCAGCTTTGAAAAATATGAATATATATTGAAATTTGCCATAGGGATCCCACCTTTGGCAAGTCCCGACCCTATATTGTTGAATGTAGCCGCCACGGCTGTAAAATTGGTTTCAAAGTCAAAATTATTGAGTGAGAGTAAAAACATAGATATTACATATATCATGATGTATGTGAGCATAAATACTCTTATACTGGTAGGGTACTGGCTTTTTCAAGCACCTTACCGTCCATTTTTATAGTTTTTACACCTCTTGGTGAATATAGTAACTCATCTCCTGAATACCGATTTTAACATAACTATAATTCTTGAAACCTTAATTCCACCACCTGTACTTCCCTGCACAGGCACCGCACATCATAAGGAAAATTATTACATTTCTTGAAAGTTGCGGCCACAAATCAAAAATCTGTGGTTGAATATCCTGTGGTGGGAATAATCGATCCTACCTGGAATGCCGCATGATTTAGTGCTGTCAAAATATTTTCAAAATAGCTCTGATATTTATTGTAATAATAATAATTGCGGCAAAGATTATTCCGAAATACCATCTGACCTCTTCTATCTTGAAGGCATCTTTTTATGCTTTCCAAGCAGTAAGAAGTAAGCATTAAAGTTAACACCGAAAAGTATCATAAAGACGGTCACCACCACCTGTATCGCATAGAATAACTTCCAAGACTGTCCGCCTTTATACTGAAAAACCTCCGGTACCTGCCGTACCGAAAGTAATACAGAGGCATCAAATACCGGCATCTTTACAAACAGTAAAATAACAAACTCTATAAACCGTCATTACCAGATATATAAGATAAAGAATCTTTGCAGTATCTCTAAGTCTTGGAACCAGTTTTTCCGACTACTGCTATCCGGGGCTTTCCGCCTTCATAAGATGCATATTGTAGCTGCCTGCCATAGGAAGTATGGCAAGAAGAAGTACAACAACTCCCCATACCGCCCTACCCAGTGTGTAAAGCTTCCAGATAAGTGATGTATGACTGAGGCTCCACATCTTCAAGTATACTTGCTCCTGTTGTGGTAAATCCTCGATACCGTTTCAAATAAAGCATCTCACCATATTCGAATCTCACCGGTAAGTACAAAGGAATTGCTCCCACCACACTGAGTACTATCCATGAGAGGGCAACCATTACAAAAACCTTCTCTTGCAAAGAAAAACATTTTCAAATTTTTCTTACTGGAAATAAGGTATCCTATAATTGCAGACACAGCACCCACAATCAAGTACGCCATGCCCTCGTGTTCACCGTATATAAGTGATGTACCGCTGGTATCAAAAAGCAGGCAGACTCCAGCATCATCACCTTTTCCCACTATATATAATATAATTGAATAGTTCATTACTTTTAATATATCCTCTAAATTTTGCATACCTGTAATTTTGTTATTATAATAACGGAATCATTTCTTTGTAATGTTGACTCACTGTTAGGTATCATCACTCTTTCCGTCTCTGATAATACTGGGCAACAAGTACACCTTCTCTATCGCAATGCCTCCAAGGTGGCACCTGTCATACCCGAATCTTCCTTTATATAAAACTCCAAAGCTTCCACCTTGCCATGTATAATCCTATAAAGTGCCTCGACATTATTGCTTCCTACACTGTTTTGTAACCTCTTCACGTATTCTACAATATATTCCGTCGTGATATGCTTTAGGATAGATCATACTCAAGATCGAACTTTCTATAATATCATCAAATGCACACGATTTATCTTTGTAACTATTTTTGCATTTGAAACACTCTTTTGCATAAAGTGAAAGGAATGCATTCTCCTCATCAATTCCGGTAAGCGAAACAAAGGATGAACATTTCTATTCCCTCCTCCAATAATACATCTTTTGTCGCCGCATCGCTCGTGGATAATGACCGCATTCGGAAGCATTGCGGAAAGTTCCTCACATCTTTCATAGGATTTTTCTATTATCTTTACTTTTATTCCAAGAGGTAAGAGCTGCTTTGCCAGGTAGTAGGCGATTGTTCCTCCACCGACTATCATGTATCTCTTACACCGCTACTGTTGCATCCGACTTTCTAAAGAAGTCCTTTGCATTTTCTGTGGAGGCCACAATATTATAATATCACCGCTTTGTAATACAAAGCTCCGTTAGGTATAATTACCTCATCTTCTCTTTCCACTGCACATATAAGTACATCCGACTTTATATTTCTTCCGACATCTATAGGCTCTTTTCCGACAAGTATATTGCTCTCGAAATCTTATATATCCAAAAGCTTTCACTCTTCCTCTTCCGAAAGTATCTATTTCTATAGCTGAAGGGAATCTCAAAAGTCTTGCCATTTCTGTAGAAGCCGCATACTCAGGATTGATGGTCATAGCAAGTCCAAGTTCTCATAAAACCCCTATATCCTGACTGTACTCCGGATTTCTTACTCTGGCTATGGTATGCTCCGCTCCGGCCTTTTTTCCTACCATGCAGCATAGAAGGTTTAACTCATCCGATTCGGTAACTGCAATCAAAAGATCGGAATCTTCTATTCCGGCTTCTTCCAATATAGTATGTGTTGCTCCGTTTCCTGTAACACCCATTATATCGAGTCTGACCGCCAAAGCCTTTACAACCGCTTCATCTGTATCAACTATTGTTATATCATGTCCTTCTGCACTAAGTTGCTCCGCAATAGTCGAACCAACCTTGCCACAGCCTACAATTATTATCTGCATTTCCATCTCCATTATTGAAATACTCATATTATGTCACCCCGTGACATCTGCCTATTGTAGCACAATAAACTTATATTTGCCATATCTAAGAAATTCACTCTTTACTCTGCATGTCTATTTTGCTATGCACTGTAGAAAAATATATTTGTATGGAGGTTTATGAAAGTACAAAAATATCAAAGATGTTGATGCTTTTTTAAGGTAATCGATGAATGCAAAAGGAACAGTTGAGCTTGTTTCTGAAGGTGACAGAATCAACCTAAGAGTAAGCTTACACAGTATCTTTCAATGGCAAACATCTTTTTCAAACGGCTATATCAAGGAACTCGATCTTGTAGCACATGATAAAGAAGACGTTGAAAGAATAATAAAGTTCATGTATCAGGGTGAATAAAATATATTATTTTGAAAAAGATCCGACGGTTTTAACCGCCTAATCCTTTTTATATTTTATAAGTATTCCTTTGCTTTATTTATCACATCATCAATTAAAGACATCTGATGTCTCCGTCTACTATTTCTATTTTGCCTTCTTTCAAAAGATGTCCTATTGCTCTTTTAAAAGCATTCTTGCTAAGCTGAAGCTCGGCCTTTATTCTATCCGGAGAAACACTCTCATCAAAACCTAAACTGCCACCTCTGTTAACAATTATATTGTAAAGAACATCCCGCATCTGTAAGCAGCTGTCTGTGCTTTCTTTTCTCGGACTCAAGTCAAGCTTTCCGTCTTCTCTTACTCGGATAACTCTCATATCCAGTCTGTCACCGATTTTGATATCCTCAAAAGCTCTCATTTGGCGGATCATACCGTTGTACTTTGTCATCTACAGCTACAAATATACCCATCTTTTTAATTTCAAATACCGTTCCTACGACCTCGTCATCCTTTTTATATGGGCTGTTTGGCGAAAGATGTGAATAGACCTTTGCACTGGCTGCAAGTCTGTTACTCTTATCCACATAAAGATATACAAGTATCTCATCCTCCTTTACCTTATTCACAGTCTCCTTAAAAGGTAAAAGCACATCTCTTTTCAAGTCCCTATATCCAGAAATGCACCTATTCCTGTAGTAGACTTTTACCAAAGAGTCTTCCAACTTCTCCACCTAAAATTTTAGGTCTTCTGGTAGTCGCAATAAGTCTGTCTTTACTGTCACGATATACAAAAACTTATCTCACTTCCCTACTTCACAGCCTTCCGGCACTTCCTTCATAGGCAGAAGTACATCTTCACCGTTTCCGTCCGTAAGATATACACCAGAAAATCCTTTTTTTCTGTCAACTTTAAGGCTCTGTATTTTTCCTAATTCCATAAATCCCCCTTAATATTCAAATCTGACGATAGCATATGTATTCCATTTGATCTGCCAAATTTACAATATATGAATTTTCATTCTGTAATTCTAGGTAAAATCACATCATTCATCACGGCCGCCTTCTTGTATTGTACGCTTATACTTTGAAATCTTCTTCAATGATATTTTTGGCTTTTACTGATATATACTGCTATTATTCATATGATGATTTGTATCCAAATCATTCTTGCTTACCATAATTTCCTTGCCAAGCCTCGTACTCTGTCGGTATATCAAACTTTCTGTAATCTCGTCATATCGAGGCGTTTCTCATTTCCCTGCCAAATACTTTTTTTAAAGCTTCATCTGTAGGTTTGGTAGGTCTTTTATTGTCCAAGTCATAATGAAACCATATGGAATCGGCTTTAACCAGAAAACTCACCGGTCTCATCTTTTAAAGAAAGAAATTTCTATAGTCCGTAAAAGCTTTTTAAATTTGTAGGCAAATGTACCTACTTTCCACTTTTCTGTGCCAGTCCCGCAATATGTTAATATCTATCTGCCAGGAATTCACCCACCAAGCTTCCTTTTTCCCTGTAAATATTCTATTCCAAGACCACAGTCCTCGGATTGAAATGTTGAAACAGTCTTGAACAAATTCAAAAGTCCCTACCAAAGACAGCTTTCCATTCTCCCCCAATTCACTGTATCTGATTCTTCTTTCATTAAATGAATACATTTGACTCCCTACCTAACTGTCTCTTTATTTTAAAAGAGATTTGAAATACTCGAAAACTTCCTCACCTACTACCGCATCATCTCTTTCTTTGTTTATAAGACATCTCTCCGGATGAAACTGTAGCTATAATCGGTAATTCTTCATGTATGATAGCTTCACATACTCCATCCCTCAGAGCGTAAAACCTCCTTCAGCTCGTCTCCCAAGTTTTTTGCTCCCTGATGATGTGCCGAGTTTATACTGAAGGTTTTGCCAGAAATTTTCTCAAACAAATTTCCTTCGCTACACTCTATCACACTATGTATACTGTCATTGTCATTTTTTCTTGTATGAATATCTCTTGTTACAAGATCCTGATGTAAGCTTCCTCCAAAAGTAAATATTTATAAGCTGCATCCTCTGCAAATACCTAAGATAGGCTTTTTGCCTTTACAATGCATCCAAAATATCTCTTTGCGCTTTGTCAAGTTTCTATCAGCTCGTCTCGATCCGTTCATTTCTTCTCCATAGTAAGAAGGATCTATATCTCCACCACCGGAAGAAGCAAAGCCGTCACATTTTTATGGCCTCATCCACATCAAGAGTTGCTATAACTCTATATCATTTTCTTTTAGTGCATCTATATAATTTGTCAAGCTTTTCAGTCCCTGCAAGTGCTACCTTCTTCATAAAAATCCCTCGTCTGTATATACTAAAAACTCCCACAAACATCTTTGTTTGAATGGGAGTTGTAAAGCTGGGCTACTAGGATTCTGAACCTCAGAAATGCTGGAGTCAGAGTCCAGTGCCTTACCATTTGGCGATAACCCCAAAACTGACTTTAATAGGATACTGCACTTATATACATTTGTCAACAGAAAAATGAACTTTTTATTTAAAAATTTTCAACAAATAGAGCCTATTAAATATACTCTATCTTCTATTTTATTCCCATCTTTCAAACAAATCTTCAAACTTCAGGGTATCATCTTTTTTATAACCTTACTTCTGCTGTCTCCGTAATCATAGCAAAAAGTCGTCCATAGGTTTTCTCTTTCCAAACCTATTTTTACAAGTTTATTCTAAAACGATACCGCCCTGTGGAAGCTCTCAAAAATCGCACAGCTCATCAAGAGTTTTTTATATCGACAAAATCATTTATACCCTGTTTAAAGGTTATAGACTTATACTCATTGTCGTCTTTATCATAAAATTTTATATGCTTCATATTTTGATTGAAGTTATTTATTCTTCTCGGCTGTTTCATTGTCCCTCTATAAGAGAGAAACCTCCCCGCATATAGGCCTTTTTCTATCTTATAATCCTTTAATGTATCATCTTTCTCGGTTTCTCTTCGATGTCCACATTTTTTTACCGTCATACTCACATCATAAATATCGCCTTTAAAATCCATATATTTTAAAGCGGGAACATGTGGCATTTGCAACCATACATTTTTACGCTTGCCTCTTCCTGAAACTCTTTTAAGGCTTGGCTTTGAGAACTCTTTTTATCATCTTTTAGACTTTGAGTATGCAGCCATATCATCGTCGGAACTCTTAGGCTTTTCGATCTATTCATCATTAGAGAGAACTGCCATTATCGCCACCGCAACTGCCGCTATAATAATTAAATTCATACCTCTTCTTTCCGACAGTCGCCTTTTTATCTTCCCCCGGCAATAAGTACCATACAACTCTGCCTTCAACAGATATCTTTCTTTTGTCTTCTGTCTTAACAACTTCTTTCTTAAAAGGTATTTATATCATCCGTATTTACCAATACTCTTCCATGAGCTTCCTCTCTTTATGGTAGGAAGCGAAAACTCATGTCTGTCCCAATGCATATTTAAGATAATATATATATCCTGTTTTCCTTCTATAAGTATTCCTCACTGTCTGTTATAGTATTCAAAATCCGGCTTTCCAAACCTGCATACCGTGGACAGAGGTTTTTGAGACTTTTCCACGTCTGAAATATACTCCTTCTGAATCCAAGCATAGCCCTTACAAAGTCAAGAAAGTCCTTATTCTTGTTTTACAAGCTTTCCAATTGAAATAGCTTATATCATTGTCCTGACAATATGTATTATTATTTCCGTTCTTGACTGTAATATCTCATCGCCGCTGCATATACATGGAGTTCCTTTTAGAAATCATCAAAAGGAATACGGCATTCAACACATCCTCTTTTCTTAGGTTAGCACCTGCATCTTTTTGGTATCACCTCAAATCCGCAGTTCCAGGAAAAGTTCATATTTCGATCCGTCGGCATTGTCTTCACCATTGTCTCTCATTATGCTTATAATCATATCTGCATATATCGGTAGCGCAAATCCGTTGATATCTGAAATAAAGTTTAAATAATTGTTTTATCCGCAATCACATTTGCAACGAAAGGAACCATCTCCTCATCACCCTTCAGATATTTTTTCATATTGTTCATATAATCATAATCCATAGAGATGATGTTTTTGCCTTGTTTTCACATATCTTATTTGTGAAGATAAATTTGCTGTCAAGAAGATAAGGACTTTTACAATATCCTCGCAGTAATCAACTCCTGTGAGATGAAAACCGTCTATATGGTATTCAATTTTCCAGTATCTTAATACATCAATTATATGGCTGATATTTTTCTTGGCAAAGAAAAACTCCTGTATGACTCTGATACCCTGCTTCATGCAGGCCTTTTACCATACTCTTATATTCATTTACAGGATTTCTGTTTTTCTCGTAGAATAATCTTGCCTTAGGTGCAAAGTTTAAACTGTCTGCATATCCCCAATAGTTTATTCTGATTTTTTTCCTGCTTTTCTTTCTTCTCCTTATCAAAAAGGGAAATCCAACTTCCTCCGACTCTTATAAACTCATCAAATTCAGTTGTAGGCATTATATCAACGAAAATCCACGCCAATGTCTTTTAAATAGTCTATCTTACTTATAAGTCCTTTAAATGTACCCTTGTCCACAACCTTGAGCTGTTTGATTTTGTAAACCTCTTATATGAAGCCTGTAACAAATGCTTCATCCAAAGTTTTATTGTCCAAGTTGTTTTCAAAAACCATTACCCCAGTCAAATTCACTTATATACACAGGGCTTCTTCTCGGGTTATCTATAAGACCTGTTTTACTGAAACTGTCTCTACCTGAAAAAGCATTTACCGTATTCATCCGGAAAAGTCCTTTTCATCCTCATAACGCATACTCAAAAGTTTTCATCTGTGTATTTACCCTGTAAAACCAAACATCTCCTATTCTTGATTCTTTAGGAAACTCTATTCTTTCTACAGGCGCTTTTTCATTTTCTTTCATAAAGGTTTAAAGTAAAGGTAGTTCACATTTTTCTTATAACCTTTATAAAAACAAGAGGGCGTCACAGTCATACCAAGCGGATAAGAATAACTTCTACCTCTCTTCTGAACTACCATAACGCACCTCCTTTAAGTCATATATTTATATTTCAATATCCAGTTCTACCGGATTAATGGTCTGAACCTAAGATATCACTCATGTATCTTAGCTTCCTTTATTCTATCTTTTAATTTATCAGAAACTATAAAATAGTCAATACGCCAACCGACATTCTTTTGCTCTGGCACCGCCCATATGATCACCATGAGTAAGCATCCGTTTTATCCGGATACAGTACTCTGAAGCTGTCACAAAGCCTGAAGATAAAATAACATCCATCTTGCCTCTCTCCTCATCTGTAAATCCGGCATTTTTTTCCTATTGGTCTTAGGGATTTCTTTCAAATCTATCTCTTTTATGAGCAACATTCAAATCACCGCAGAATATCACCGGCTCTTCAAGCTTTTAAGATGTAGGCGAGGAAAGCATCTTCCCAAGTCATTCTGTAGTCAAGTCTTGTAAGACCCTCTTGAGAGTTTGGAGTATAGCAGGTTATCAGATAAAAATCTTCATACTCCGCCGTAATAATCTCTACCTCATTATCATGTTCCTCTATGCCGATGCCGTAGGTCACATTAAGAGGCTTATCTTTTAGTAAATACAGCCACGCCTGAGTAGCCTGCGCATAATTCCAATAGTCATAATATCCCGGAAGATCAAGTTCAATTTGACCTTCTGAGAGCTTTGACTCCTGTATGCAGAAAATGTCCGCATCAATTTCTCTAAAGAAGTCTAAAAATCCCTTGGTAACAGCGGCTCTAAGTCCGTTGACATTCCATGAAATCATTTTTCTTTGTACTTCGCCATATCAATCATCACTCTCTCATCTGCTGAAACTGTATATGTAAATCTCTTTCTTGCCATCTCATCAGACTCAAGGTATCCATCATATGTAGTAATCTTGTCTATAAGACTTCCGTTAATGATTTCCATAATTCTGTTAGCTGTAGTCTGTACTACCTGATGGTCTCTTGATGAGAAGATAAGTACACCCTTAAACTTTACAAGTCCGGTGTTGAGTGCTGTAATAGACTCCATATCAAGGTGGTCTGTAGGCTCGTCAAGTATAAGTACTATTTGCTCCGCTTATCATAAGCTTTGAGAGCATACAACGAACCTCTCTCCTCCTGAGAGTACGTTCACTTTCTTTACACCGTCTTCACCTGCAAAAGCATTCTTCCAAGGAAGCCTCTTACATATGTAGCATCCTTGATTTCAGAATATCCTGTAAGCCAGTCAACTATTGTCTCATCACCTGAGAAATCCTTGGTATTGTCCTTCGGGAAATAGCTCTGTAGTGGTAAGACCCCATTTATAGCTTCCGCTGTCAGGCTCCATCTTCCTGCAAGAATCTTGAAAAGTACGGTCTTTGCCTTTTCATTAGGTCCTCATAAGCGCCACCTTATCTTCTCTATTCAGTACAAAACTGATATTATCCAAAAACTTTCTCACCGTCGATGGTCTTTGAAAGATTCTCAACTGTAAGAACTTCATTACCTATCTCTTGCCGGTCTGAAGTCGATGTATGGATATTTTTCTTTGAAGAAGGCTTGATATCATCAAGCTCGATTTTTCCAAATGCTCTTCTTTCTGGATGTAGCCTGCTTTTGACTTTGAAGCATTAGCAGAGAATCTTTGATAAACTCCGCAACCTCGATCTTTTTCTTCTTTCTTTTCTGTTGGCTTCCTTCATCTGGCGAACCATAAGTCTGACTTGACTCATACCAGAAATCATAGTTTCCGGCATAGAGCTGTATCTACCGTAGTCGATATCCGCAATCATTGTACAGACTTTATTAAGGAAAATATCTGTCATGAGATACAACTATAATTGTGTTTTCAAAGTTTATAAGGAACTCTTCAAGCCAGGCACAGCATCCAAGTCAAGGTGGTTTGTAGGCTCGTCAAGTAAGAGTATATCGATTACCGAAGAGCGCCTTTCGCAAGAAGTACCTTTTACCTTTTAAGGTTTGACGGCATATCACTCATCAATGCATAGTGATGTTCCGTATCTACCCAAGTCCGTTTAGAAGTGCTGCAGCATCGGATTCGCCTCCCAGCCGTTCATATTTGCAAACTCACCTTCAAGGTCAGCCGCCTTTATACTGTCTTCTTCTGTAAAGTCAGGCTTTGCATATATTGCATCCTTTTTCCTTCATTATCTCATAGAGTCTTGCATTCTCATGATTACAGTATCCAAAACGGTGTAGGTATCATATTTGAAATGATCCTGCTCCAAGAATGAAAGTCTCTCCCGGTGTTATAAACTATATCACCGTTTGTAGGCTCTATCTGAGCCTGAGAGTATCTTGTATGAATGTTGATCTTTTCCCGCACTGTTTGCACCTATAAGTCCATAACAGTTGCCCGGTGTAAATTTTATATTAACATCTTCAAAAAGGGCTTTCTTTCCCCAATCTGAGGGTTATCCCATTTGCACTAATCATTATAATTCTCCTAAGAGTTTATCAACTGCCGCCATCTTTGTACATAGACACAGAAGGTTTGCGGCTATCTCCAAATCCGCTACAGGCGGGAATGAAGGAGCGATACGAATATTCTTATCATCGGGATCTTTTCCGCCCGGGAATGTAGCTCCCTGCGCCTGTCATTACAACACCTGTTTTTTTACATTTTTGATACAACTTCTTTGCGCATCCGTCCATAGTATCAAAAGAGATAAAGTATCCGCCCTTCGGCTTTGTCCAGCTTGCTATACCAAGACCGCCAAGTTCTTTTTCAAGAGTATCTATTACCATCTCAAACTTAGGTCTGAGTGAGTCGGCATGCTTTTTCATATGCTCTACCATACCGTGAATATCTTTGAAATATCTTACATGTCTGAGTTGATTTACTCTATCATGTCCGATTGTCTGCATCTTCAACTGTTTCTTTATATCCTCAAGATTGTTATGTGATGTGGCAAGTGCCGCAATACCTGAACCCGGGAATGTAACCTTTGATGTTGAAGCAAACTTATATACAAGATCCGGATTTCCCGCTCTCTTACACTCAGCCAAAATCTCAATCAGATGATCCTGGTCAAGATCATAGAGGTGATGAATTGTATGCGCATTATCCTCAATAAATTCTGAAATCCTTAGCGGCAGTGCTTTTAATCTTGCAAATCTTCTTACAACTTCGTCAGAGTATGAGTTTCCTGTAGGATTTGAATACTGGTACACACCAGATTCCCTTTATTGAGTCATCCTTTTGCACAAGTTCTTCTATCATATCCATATCGGGACCGCTCTCAAGCATCGGTACACATACATTCTCAAATCCGAAATACTCCGTTATTGCAAAATGTCTGTCATATCCCGGTACTATACAAAGGAACTTTACTTTGTCAAGCTTACACCATGGTGTTGAACCCATTACTCCATGTGTATATGATCTTGAGATACAGTCATACATTACATTAAGACTTGAGTTTGTAGATAATAAGGTTATCTGCAGGAACCTCCATCATATCACCCATAAGCTCCTTTGCCTCAGGAATACCGTCAAGTACACCGTAGTTTCTGCAGTCTGAACCGTTCTCACTCATAAGATCTTTATCTGATGAAAGTACATCCATAAGTCCCATGGAGATATCAAGCTGCTCCTGTGAAGGCTTTCCTCTGCTCATATCAAGTTTCAAGTCTTTGGCCTGCATAGCCTTATATTCAGCCTTCAAGCTTTTCTTAAGCTCCAAAAGTTCCTCTTTGTCAATTCTGCGTATGGTTTCATTATCTTCTCCTTATACCTGTTTTTGTTTATTTTTTGCTCATTTCTTCAAGCTTTGTATTCAACTCATCTAATTTCTTTTTGGTATTCAAGTATCTCTGATCTCTGATCAAATACCAGCTCATCATCTTTTAAAAGATTGTTGCCGCCACATACCTCCCATAACCATTTTGTAGGACTCTTATAATATCCCTCTTCTATTTTTATGTCTCTTTTGAGCTTTTGTAATATCGGCAATTTCTCTGCCCTTATTTAAAGCATTCTGTGCTATTTTCTGTCCTTCTTCTTTAGCAATACTTTCCATATATGCTTAACTTCTTGAAAAAAATCTTCCATATAGCCTCCTTTTATTCAAATATTAACAGTATAATTACTTTATCAACTTTTTAGCAAGTCCAAGGTTACAGTTAGACAATAAATTATTTTAATGCTATGCGGCCATATTTTCCTCTGATATCTCCCATTATTCTATGGGAATAAAGCAAATCCGGATTGCAGGCGGTACAAATATTTGATGTAAATATATTCTCAGACAAGACCCCGCCTCTTTTAAGACTGTTTCATCTCGCTTTCCAAAGTGAAAGTCTGAAACGATTCTTCCATCTTCTCTGAAAAATACTCTCGATATCTTCACTTTTAAAGTTTTTGAAAACTCTTCTATACATCTTCGCTTACCTGATAGCAGTCTTGACATATCCCGCCCATACAGGCAATTACATCCTTGCATCCGTGCCGAAATTTTTGCCATCTCATCTATCATTACTGCACCCATTCTTTACAGGTACCTCTCCACCCCGAATGTGCAAGTCCTATTACCTGTTTTTTCTGTCATAAAAATAAAGCGGAATACAGTCTGCAAAAAAAGCCCCCAAGGTAATGCCTCTCTCATCAGTTATCAGTCCGTCAATATTTCTGTAGTCTCTTTCAACCGATACCCCTCACCCATATCGCTCTTTTATTCACTACTCTACATTGGTGGAATGCTCCTGATATGAGAGCACAAAACTGTCTTCCTTTACTCCCAGAGCTTTTGCCATTCTTTTATAATTCTCAAGTACACCCTCTTTATTATCAGGCTCTCTGCTGAAACTTAAATTCATAGAGGCATAAGGGCCTTCACTTACCCCCTCTCCTATTCTTGTGGAAAATCCCTCGAACAAGCTCCTCATATTTTTCCAATGCTTCAAACGAAAAATATTTCACCCTGTCTTCCGCCTTTTTCAGTTTCAAAAATGCTTTTTATCATTCTTTTTAATATCTTTATACTCACTAAAAATGCTCCTTTTATCCAGTCTATCTTCTCACCCATTATTCCTATACAGTCAAATCTATACTGTGCATGAAATAATGCTTTTCATTAAGATAATACCTGCCAGTTTTCGTATTTTTCTGCTGCTTAAAAATATCCCTACAGACTCAAGCGGATATCCGAAGCTTTTCATCTTTCCTGTATTTTTACTTATAACAATAATACATTGCCTTCTCTGGCGATAATATCTATCTCGCCGAATCTGTTTCTGGTAGTTTCTTTCAAGTATTATAATCCCTGTTATTTTCAAGAAAAAGAGGCAGCAATTGCCTCCCCTTTGTTTCCGACTCTCTTTTATTCACTTACAAAAATTTCCTATAAATGATTTTTCTGTGTATGGCACATACTCTATTTCCTTTAAAGCCGCTATATGCGTCGCCGTACTGTAGCCCTTATTTGATGCAAATCCGTACTCAGTGGTAGATTTTATCATACTCTGCCATAAGCTCTGTCTCTAGTGACCCTTTTGTAAGTATACTTTGCTGCGGCTATATTTACACTCTTGGCATCTCCTTTTACTATACCCACCTGCTTTTATATTTATATCAGGTATATGTACAGCATCCACCAGTAAAAACATCAGGTGTTTTTCCAGTGCATTTACGGCCCTCTCATTGCCTCTAAGTAGCCCTGCAATATATTTATCTCATCTATCAAAGTATTTGAAGCAATACCCTATACCGTACGCTATGGCATGTTTTGCTTTATTTCATCAAATAAAACATCTCTTCTTTTTCCGTCACCTTTTTGGAGTCATTTAAAAAAGGAAGGAAGATGTCCTTCGGCAAAATTACCGCAGCTGCCACCACTAGGACCTGCAAGCGGCCCTCTGCCTGCCTCGTCTATACCGGCAACATATGCCAAATCGCTAGTATTTATTTTCAATCCTCTCATGCCCTCAAGTCTTACTCTCTCAAGGGCAAGTTTTTCTTCACTTATTTTCCTCATCCTGTTTTCCTACGGCATTTGTAATGTAACTCTTCCAAGTTTTCCCCGGACCTGAACTCATTTACAAAGATACTTGCGGCCTTATCATAGTCAAGCTCATTACCCTTCTTTTGGTACAACCTCTTAAGTTTGCTATTTTTATTAAAACGGTATTTTTTCATCATCACCGTCTTCCATCTCAAATCTTTCTGCAAGTATCTCAGGCCTGTTTTTAATAAACCATTTAATAAGTTCAAGCCCCAACTCTCTGATATCTATGATCATATCGTTTATAGAGCTTATAAACGCAATCATCTCACCGATGTTTTCATCTTCAAACTTTGGCCAAAGTATTCCCGGGAGTATCTAAAAAGTTCTATCTGACCTTTAAGTTTTATCCACTGATTCTCTTGGTAACTCCCGGTTTATTTTCGGTCTTTGCCATTGCTTTTCCTGAAACCGAGTTTATAGTGTGGACTCTTCCTGACATTCGGAATACCTGCCACCATTGCTCTTTACAGGTCTGTTTTTAATTCCTCTTTGGCGTCTCTTCTCTCTTTTCCTTTTGAAACATTCTCTATAGCCTTTATCAGTGCATTCACTCTGTTTTTCTTCTGGAGTCCATAAACATGCACTCATAACCCTGTTCCTTATAATGGCTTGCCCATCTGTTGTCTGCACTCATCGGAGAGATCGGCCTTATTTAATATAATACTCCTGGACCTATGTGATCCCAGTTCCATAATTTCCGGATTTCTTGTAGCCTCAGGTGCTCTAGCATCCGTCATCTCTATAATAATATCCACAAGTTTTATAGCATCCGACATAGCTCTTTTTGCCTTAGTCATATGACCCGGGTACCATTGTATCTTCATAAACTATCCTTTCATAAGGCTCTATTTTATAAAACCTATCCTTTTTACAGGCAATACTCTAATCCATGCATTACCTATCATCATATCTTCCTGTTACATTTCCTATTGTTGAGATCCTTGAGTCTTCACTTCCCGACTCTGTTATCACCCAATACAAAAATATTCATTACTTGCCAACTTAATTTCGTCTGCAGCCAAACCGCCCTGATGAAGCCTCAGAAAAATTTATCCAATACTTCACCGTCTATATAAACCGAACCATCTCTTATATTAACACTTTCACCCGGAAGCCCCTATGACTCTTCTGATACACACTCTTCCGTCTGTATTTTGAAATGCTATCAAATCATATCTTTTAGGTTTTAAAAAGGTATATGCGGCTTTTATTTATAAGTACAGCCTCTCCCTGCTCTATCTGCGGTGACATGGATTGACCGACCATAAAGGTTTTTTTGCTCCAAATATATACACCACAAACCATGCAAGTGAGAGTATCACTGCCAATTGCATCAATATGTCCAGTATTATTAAAAATCTTGACTTTGTTTTTATTTTCATTTATTGACCTGTTTTTATTTTGTTTTTGTTAAACTGATTATAGCATAAATGATGTTAGAGAAAACTATGGAATATCGTATAGAGCATGACTCTATAGGGCAGTATTGAAAGTACCTGCAGACAAATATTACGGCGCTCAAACAGCAAGAAGTCTTTTCAAACTTTAAAATCGGTACCGAAAAATTCCGGCGGAAGTGATAAGAGCATTTGCATATCTGAAGTCAGCCTGTGCTGCTACAAATCTTGGAGCTTGGAAAACTGACAGAGGAGAAAGTCGAATATTATAAGTACAGTTTGTACTGAAATACTTGAAGGCAAGCTTGATGAGCACTTCCCTCTCCGTATGGCAGACTGGCAGCGGTACGCAGAGCAATATGAATGTAAATGAGGTAATCACCAATAGAGGTAAATGAGATCTTTGGGTAAAAAGCTTTTGCATCCGAATGATGATGTAAATATGTCACAAAGCTCAAATGACACTTTTTCCCGCTGCAATGCATATAGCCGCAGTTTCTGGAAGTACAGGATAAAGCTCCTCCTTCTTTAGATAAGCTGATACTTGCATTTAAAAAGCTTGAAGAGGAAAAATGAAGGAATTGTAAAATCCGAAGAACACATTTACAGGATGCCACCCCATCGCCTTTTCACAGGAGATAAGCGGATGGAGTGTCTTCTCGAAAAATGATTATAAGCAACAGAAAGTGCGCTCCATTTATAAAAAGCTTGCTCTCGGTGCCACTGCGGTAGGTATGGGACTCGAACGCTCCAAAGGGCTTTTGATACTTTGGTTGCAAAAGAATATCTCAAAACCTACCAGTAAAGACTTTTGTCACCGACAGCAATAAATTTCATGTTTTAACTTCAAAGTCCGAACTTGCTTTGTACATGGAGCACTTTTCATCTCTTTTCAAGTGATTTTAATGAAAATAGCAAATGATATAAGATGGCTTTTCAAGCGGGACTCAAGATGCGGTTTGGGTGAGATATTTATCCCTGAAAACGAACCCGAAGCTCAATAATGCCCGGAAAAGGTAAATCCCACACAGTGCGAGTCAATGACCATGGTATGTGCAGGTAATGTCAAATCAATACGGCTGTAAACTATGGCTTCAAGCTCAGGGTACTTTTGAGCTGAATGTGTTTTATGCCTGTGCTTATCCATAACTTTTCCTTCAGTCTGTCAGAATTTTTATCTGAAGCTGAATGGACCCTATTCAGGTTCACTGTGTATGCGGTATCAAGGCAAACAAAGCAAAAATGGCATGAAAATCTGCACACTCACTGATGCTTGTAACTGCAATCAGTCCATACATCGGATATGAGAATGCTGCAAAAGGTTGCCAAACTTGCACATGAGAAAAATATTTTTCTAAAAGAGGCAACTCTTTGTCATGAATCTTATGACAGAGGAAAATTTTGATGAGGTATTTAAACCTGAAGAAAATGATATAGAGGAAAGGATATTTATGGAACAAACCAAGAAGCAGGATATGACCAAGGGGAATATTACTCTCGAGCTTTTTATTATTCTTCTTCCCCATACTCCTTTGAACTTTCTTCCAACAGCTCTGTATAACACTGCAGACGCGGTTATTGTAGGTCAAAATGTCGGAAAGCTCGGACTTCAGGCCGTAGGTGGAACCACAAGTACAATAATCAATCTTTTATAGGTGTTTTTGTAGGATTATCCTCCGGCTTCAGTGTAATCGTTCTCACAACACTATGGTGCCAAAAACGATAGGTTTGTAAGTATATGTGTTCATACTTCAATTGCGTTTTCACTTATAGTGGAATCATAGTCAGTATATTGAGCATATATTTTCAAAGACAATGCTTTCAAATATGAATATTCGGATGATATGATGTCTATGGCATTGCCTCTATTTACAAAATATATTTTCTGGGACTTGCACCCAATCTTTATCTACAATATGGGAGCCGGACTCCTTCTGTGTTGTAGGTGATTCCAAAAACCCGCTTATATTCCTTGTTATAGCTGTTTTGTGAATATAGTTTTAGATATTATATTGATACGCTATATGAATATGGGCGCAACAGGTGCAGCAATTGCAACCGTTACATCGCAAATAATCAGTGCATTATTGGTCATCATAGTGCTCTATCACAGAAATGATGCATTAAAATTGAGATTAAAGAATTTACAACAAATTTTTCGGAGCTCAGTAAAAATGATAAGTATAGGTACTGCCGCAGGAATGCAGTCTGCCATGTACACCATTGCAAATATACTTTTATTCAGGCCTCTATAAACATTCTCGGTACTGATACATTGCTGCTCTTACCGCCTATGGTAAAATAGACACTCTCTTCTGATGACTATACAGTCTCTCGGAATCTCCGTTACCACCTTCACCGGACAAAACTTCGGCTACGGTAATAAAGAAAGAGTAAAAAAAGGAATAATATACGGAATGATTTTATCTGTCGTAGTTACCGGAATAGTAATGATAATGTTAAAGCTCTTTGAAGAAGTATTTATACCCTGTTTACCAATGACGAGAATGTGTTAAAGATAGGTACGGATATGCTGAATTTTTATGGTTGTCGCCTTCCGGCATATATTATTATTGAGATCTTCTCAGGGTCTCTCAGAGGAATCGGTGACAGCTGGATACCTATGATAATGACCGCCGGAGGTGTATGCGTACTTCGAATAGTCTGGATAATTGTAATGGTACCAAAAATTCTGAATTTCTATACTAATACTCTGGGCTTATCCGATTTCACGGATCATAACCAGTACACTGTTTTTTTGATATATATGTTCGGCTTCAGCAAGATGAAGCTTTGGTTAAAAATCGAATATATACTATTGATTGATTATAGGCTGTAACTTAATTTTTCATAAGTTACAGCCCCACTTTTTATCCTCGGTTTTCTTTACTTCTATACCTCTTGACTCTATGCTCTGTCTTATATTAAGCATTTGTTGTATCTGTATTTGCTATCACATCGGCACATTCCTTGTTGTCTTTTCAACATCATCGGAATCAATAAAATCTTTTTTGTATTTCAACTGATGATCAAGGCTCGCCCAAAAATCCATGGCAATAGTCCTTATCTGTACCTCAACCCTCATAGGCTGCTTTTTCTCCGAGAAAAATACCGGTATCTCGATAATAAGATGGTAAGAGCGATATCCGTTTTCCTTAGGCTTTTTATATAATCCTTTACGGCAATCAGATTTACATCGTCCTGTCTTGTAAGCATATCGGCCACTTCATAAATATCATCAAGAAATGAACAGATAACTCTTATACCTGCCACATCATCCAGATTATTGACTATTGAATCAAGTGTAAGCGGAAGTCCGCGCCTTTTTAACTTTTCCACAATGCTTTTCGGCTTTTTTACTCTTGATTTTATCACCTCTATAGGGTTTCTTCTGTTCTTAACCGAAAGTTCATCATTTAAAACTTCCAGCTTTGTCTTTACTTCCCTGATTGCACAGGTATACATCATCATGGCCTCCTGAAATTTCTGTGCCATTTCATGTATTTCTTCAGGTATCTGTACCAAATCGGGAACTTGTACAATGGACTGCTCCAATTCGTTATTCGGGTTATTTGATATATACATAAGCTCTCCACTTTTTGCATACTCTTTCCGGTATATTCCACGGTCAAAATAATTATTTTAAAATATAATCTGCCGCTTCATCAAACCAAGGTGCCTTAACATACTCTACAAGACCTGCATCCACCTGTCTCTGCCACTTCAGGATCTATAGGAAGCTTTGCAAGTACCTTCAATCCTTCTTTTTTTGCTATCTCATCAATATGACTCTTTCCGAATATCTCATGCTTGCTTCCACAATCAGGACACTCAAAATAGCTCATATTCTCAACAAGACCGAGTATAGGAACATTCATCTTTTTAGCCATGTTTACAGCCTTTGCAACTATCATTGAAACAAGCTCCTGAGGACTGGTAACTATTATAATTCCGTCAACAGGTATTGACTGGAAAACTGTAAGCGGAACATCTCCTGTACCCGGAGGCATATCAACAAACATATAGTCGATATTATTCCATACGGTATCCTTCCAAAACTGCTTTACAACACCTGCTATTACAGGTCCTCTCCATATAACCGGATCTGTCTCATTCTCTAAGATAAGATTTGTACTTACCACATTGATTCCCGTATTTGTAACAGCCGGAACCATAAGCTGATCATATGTAACCCCAAGCTTTCCGCTAAGCCCGAATGCCTTAGGTATGGAAGGTCCTGTGATATCGGCATCTATAATACCGACTCTAAAGCCCTTTGACATTGCCTTTACCGCCATAAGAGATGTTACAAGGCTCTTACCGACGCCTCCCTTTCCGGAGACAATTCCTATAACTTTATTTACACTGCTTTTGAGGGTCAAGCTCTTCCTGAATTCATTATTTGCCATATTAAAACTGTATAGACTGATGTCTATAATTTCCTTTCTTACTTAGTATAATACTCTATTGAGCACAAAGTAATTATACTAAAATAATCAATATTTTTCTATGCGTTTTTGTTACATATCTGACTTTTATATTTTAAATCTCTCCACTACCTTTTACATTGTCGCTGCCAAGTCTTTCGCCAAGCTATTCTGACAGCCTCATCTGCAGGGCACTCCCACTCACCTCCACAGGTCCTTTTTTGCTCTTTCTTTTTTCAGATATATGATAACACTGTCATTTCCGCTCATCATACCCTATATCTGTAAGAAGATTTCCAAGATCCTCTTCATAACTTTCCTTATCGGCATACTGTATCCAAAGTTCTTTTTCACTCTTCCGAACTCACTTACAGTATCCACTATCAGTTTGCCTTCCTCTTCTCCCGAGGTGTCAACTCTTCCCTTAACAAATACTTTTCCACCCTCTACCAGCTCATTGCCGTAGTTTTCAAATGCCTTCGGGAATACCACAAGTTCTATTCTTCCATACAGATCTTCAAGAGTACATATGGCCATCATATCGCCTTTTTTGGTGAATCTTTTATTTACCTCCACCAGTAATCCGCCAATGGTCAACTTAATTCCCGACTCCAAAGGAATCTCTCCGTTTTCATCCGGATAAAAGTCAATGCTTCTTGCATCGGAGTGCTTTTCCAAAAGTGAAATATATTCTTCCAAAGGATGTCCGCTCACATACATTCCCATAACTTCCATCTCATATTTTAGAAGTTCTTCTTTAGGATACTCCTCTATATGAATAAGTTCAGAAACAAAGCTATCCTTATCCTCTTCACTTACCACATCAAAAAATGACATCTGACCGGGGATCACAGCCTTACTCTCCTTGGACTTCTTATCTATAAAAAGTTCCGCATTAAGGATCTTTTCATGTCTGTTTCCCTCCATACCGTCAAGAGCTCCCGACTTTATAAAGCCTTCAATGCTTCTCTTATTCAAATCCTTTTGAGGAAGTCTGTTTATAAAGTTTTCAAGTGAAAGAAATTTTCCGTTTAAAGTCCTCTCTCTTACAATCGCATCGGATACCGCTTTTCCGACACCCTTTATGGTGGAAAGACCGAATCTTATACCGTCCTCATCCACACTGAATGCTCCTTCACCGAGATTTACATCCGGAGGCAATATCTTTATACCCATATCGGAAAGGCCACCCATATATTCAATAAGCTTTTGTCGGATTATCGCTCACGGAAGTGAGTGAAGCCGCCATAAACTCTTTCGGATAATAATATTTCAAATATGCGGTCTGATATGAAACCACGGCATAACATGCCGCATGTGATTTGTTGAAGGCATAGCATAAAGTCGATCATTTCATCAAAGATCTCTGTTTGCCATCATCTTCCCTCTATACCGTTATTTATACAGCCCTTTGATACCCTTTTTCTTCATTTCCGTATACGAAGTTCTTCTGCTCCATCTCCATAATATGTGCCTCTACTCATGGCACTGGCGAACCTCATCACTTCCACCCATGGTATATCCTGCCAGATCTCGCACAATCTGCATTACCTGCCCTTGATATACTATACAGCCATAGGTCGGCTCAAGTATGGAAATAAGTTGTATGCGTATCATAGCTTACTTTGTCTTTGTTGTTCTTACCTGCAATATATTTCGGTATAAAAATCCATAGTACCCGGACGGTAAAGTGAAATACGGCAATTATATCCTCCAGATTTTCAGGTTTTAATCGTTTCATAAAGCTTTGCATTCCGCCGCTCTCCAACTGGAATACCGCATCTGTCCTTCCTGTGGATATGAATTCATATACCTTTTTATCATCATAGTCGATATTTTTTAAGTCGATGTCTATGCCATGATTTTTCTTTATCATTGCCAGAGCATTTTGAAGTACCGTAAGTGTGCGCAGTCCCAAAAGTCCATCTTAAAAGACCGAGCTCCTCCAAGGTCGTCATGGTAACTGCGTTAAACCGCATTATCCACTCCAAGTGCAAGCGGTACATATTCTTCAACAGCTTTTTTTGAGATTACAACGCCTGCCGCATGAATACTTGCATGTCTTGGCAGTCCCTCAAGTTTCAAGCTGTAATTTATAAGTTCATGAACCACTTCATCACTGTCATACAGCTCTTTAAGTTCTTTATTTCTCTCAAGTGCAAGCCCCAGTAATATCCTTATCCATAGGTATCATCTTTGCAATACTGTCACATCTTTGCATATGGAATTCCATAGCTCTTCCGACATCCCTGATAACACCTCTTGCCTGCAATGTACCGAAGGTTATTATTTGGCATACTCTCTCACTGCCGTATTTGTTTACCACATATTCAATAACTTCGCCACGTCTTTCATCCGCAAAGTCCACGTCTATATCTGGCATGGAAACTCTCTCAGGATTTAAAAAAATCTCAAAGATAAGATTATATTTTATCGATCGATATCTGTGATTCCAAGACAGTATGATACTACACTTCCTGCTGCAGAACCTCTTCCCGATCCTACTGAGATACCCTTGCTTCTTGCATAATTTATATAGTCCCAAACTATCAAAAATAGTTCATATAACCCATTTTTCTATTACGCCAAGCCTATAGTACATTCTGCTTTTTATTTCTTTCTCTGTTTGGATAATCGTCCGGGTAATTTCTTTTCAAACCGCTTTGACACAGACTTTCAAATATTCCTTTGCCGACATTTGATTCGGGCACAGGATATTCAGGCACTTGGTCTCACTGAATTTTTATTTCCACATCACACATATCCGCTATCTTACCGGTATTTTCAACAGCATCTATTGCATATGGAAAAGAGTGCCTTCATCTCATCTTCTGACTTTAAGAAAAATTGTCCGCCCTCATATCTCATTCTGTCGGGATCCGACACTGTCTTACCGGTCTGTATACAAAGCAGTATGTCATGTGCTTTTGCATCTTCAGCATTTATATAGTGTATATCATTGGTTGCCACAAGCGGAATATCAAGCTCTTTTCCGATTTTTACCAGAACCTGATTTACATACTTTTGCTCCGGAATTCCATGGTTTTGAAGTTCCAAATAAAAAGAATCCTCACCAAACAGATCCTTATATTTTTGTGCGGCCTTTCTTGCATCATCCTCTCTGCCCCTTGATATAAGCTTTGGGAATTTCACCCGCCAAACAAGCTGAAAGCGCTATTATACCCTCATGATATTCCTGTAACAGTTCAAAGTCTATTCTCGGTTTATAATAAAAACCTTCGGTAAAACCTTTTGAAACTATCTTGTCAGGTTCTCATAGCCCTTATTATTTTTTGCCAGTAAAATAAGGTGATAGTATCTGTCTCCCTGCTTTGCCTGCTTTTCAAATCTTGATGAAGGGCTTTACATACACTTCACAACCAAGTATCGGTTTGATACCCTGTGCCTTTGCCTCTTTATAAAAATCTATGACTCCATACATCACTCCACGATCTGTAATGGCAAGTGATGTCATATTGAGTTCTTTTGTTTGCTCACTTATTATCTCTTTTATCTTACAGGATCCGTCCAATAATGAATATCCTGTATGTACATGTAGATGTGTAAAAGACATATTTCTCCTTTTTCATTCAATACTTATTATATTATATCATATTTTGGGAAATTGGAGAGTATCTGTAAAAATCAATATTGATTATATTATGTAAATATATTTTATATAACTTTTTCTTGTATTTTTCTTTTACAAATGCTATAATAGATTCATCAATATAAGAAAGGAGAAGTTTTATGGCACAGACCGTTAATGTAAACTTCGTCTGGATGAGGCGGATAAAAAGAGAATGGAAAAATGTTTGTACGAGCTTGGACTTTCTATGAGTGCGGCTTTACTATATTTTGCCAAGAAAGTTGGCAGAGAGCATCGTATACCTTTTGAAGTCTCTATGATCCGTTTTATTCGGAGAATAATGTAGCTCTATTTACGCCGAGGAGTGACTGCCCTTAATGCCGGACTTGGTGTAGCATGATATTATAGAGGAGTAAAACTTATGCATAAAATATGGTTTGACGAAGCATGGAAGACTACCTTTATTAGCAAAGTCAGATAATTCTATCCTGTCGTGACACTATAATTAATATATAGGGAGATATCACAGCATAAGAATTTTTGTGATATCTCCTTTTAAACAATCGATCGCTTATAGATAATCTATTTACAACAGTCATGCTTTCCGTTAAGATTCCTGTACGCATATAAAAGTACATCATTGTCTACGCTGTTAAATTCTATAAAGCATATATCTCCTACATTAATTTTTATTTTTATCATAAACTTTTGCATTTGATATATCTACACATTCCATAGCTACAGATACAGCATCTAATTCTGAAATAAAAACCTGTATACATTTCATCATCCGAATCTATCATAACAGTTGATAGTTCGTTTACTCGAAATTATATATTCGAGGATATTTCAATAGATATTTCACCGTCCAAGTCATTCATAGATACCGTTTTTATCTCTTTACCCTTCCAGTAATCATATATAATTTCATTTTTGGCTAAATATTCCGTACCCCTCAAGACATGAGCTTATTATTTTCTTTTTAAAAAGCATAAATTCCTGCTTTCTCCCTCGATCATCATACGCTTTAAATATACAGATATCATCATTTTGATACAGCAGATATCCCTACGCTAAAGCTTTCATCATCGGTTGAGTATATCTCATATAGCTTTCCTATTTCCATACTCGCCACTATATTCTCGCTCCAAATCTTCAATCAAATATTCATCACTCATACAATGGCATATCGGAAATCCCTTTTACTCATCAGTTCATATGTAAATGAGTGATAAAAAAATCTAAAGATTCCTCAATTGAAATGATGTCGTGCAAAATTTTCTATAATACGTGCATATTTCTTTTGTAATAACAGGATTTCTGCATTCATACCGTCAAACCTCTTTTTCTTCATCACATCCAGAATATCTTCAATAATATAATCCTTACCCCTGTGTATGTAATACATCATATGATTTCGGTACTATATAACTGTTTAATATATCGCTGTCCTCTGTCAGTATTTGATATACTTCTCTTCCGTCTTTTTCCCCAGCTTTTTGCAATACCTTCTATACAAAAATAACACATATTCCAGAAACAGAAACATCATATATTATTTCTCTCTCCATAAATACCCTAGTACCTGTTCATTCTCCCCTTATTCATCACATATCCAAGCAGGGCACCGACTATACCTCCGAGGATATGAGAAGATTTGAAATATTGTCCTGTACAAAAGAATCCTTTGATATATCTGCTCTGATATAAAAGCGCTACAAGAATAAAAGTAAAAGGAATTTTTTTCCTTCTTTAAATCCCTGCAAATGATGAAAGCAGTATAAATGCAAACACTACACCGCTTGCTCCAAGCAATCCTGAAGACGGGAATACAAAGAAATGTACCAATCCTGTTACAAGTGCAGTTGCAAGAATAACAAAGAGTATATTCTGCTGAGCTGTACTTTTTCTTCAAGCATCGGTCCGATTACAAGTATCAGCATTATATTACCAAGGAAATGATCAAGATTTGCATGGCCAAGCACATGTCCGAAAAATCTGATATATGTAAGAGGATTTATAAAGACGATCTGTATACACTGAAGAAAAGTCTTGTGGAAAGTCCTCCTGCAATAACATCCATTACAAATACTATAAAGCTCAAAAATAACAAACCTAATATAACCGGTGAATTGAATGAAATTTTTTAATTTATTGTCCATATTTTCCTCCTTGACTTAGGGTTTAACTAATCTAGTCCTAAAAAAGGGAAGTGCATCAACCACCCTTTTTATCTACTCTCATCAACAGCTTCAACTATGTGAATGCGCATCTTGAATTTGATGCCCTATCTCCCTCTATGTAGAGTATGTATTCAACATAGACATTTATCTCTTCTTCGTTCATATCTCATGAGCAGAAGCTTTGTCTCTGTTTCCATATCCAATCTTCCAAAGGAGTGTCATATTGTTTTGTACCCATTGTTATTGGCAAACACCATCTTGAATTTACCACACCCTCTTTGATAATTTCAACCCTGTTCTTCTTTTACTATTATTGTATTAAGGATAATTTCATCAAACCTTGGGCTTCTTCCACGTCGTTATTTTGTGTATATCACCATCAATATAGTGATTTCCTGAAATATTCACGGTAATAGGATCGTTCTCATCATACCCTCAAATGAGAGCCGCTAATCTCAATATCTACAAATTTTCTTCATAATCTTCTACCTTAAAACCATAGTAGAAGCCGCAATGCGGTCTCTACCCAACCCTAAGCTACCACTGGTTGTTATGCAAAATATCAAGTTTAAAATAAAAGAATGATAGTTTACTAGAAAAATGTATCTCCCCACTATTCTATATAAAAACAACCTCAAATAAAAACTGATAACTATGCTCAACAAAGAATGCCTGTCTGTTTTATGTACACTCTTGTTCAGTCAATCCAATTTGTATGCATTCTGCAAAGCTTTTAAATGTTTTTAATCGTAACAATATTTTATTGTCACTAAAATTCCTCTATATTGACTATACCGCCTTCTTTACTATGCCGGGCATAATAGAAGATGCAAAATCACTCAAATCTTTCCGCCATATCACTGACATAAAAGTCATGAAAACTCTGCTGTCATCCCCGGCACAAAGATTCTCACGCTCCAACAAAGATTTCAATTCCCTTCGCGGTCTCATATGCAGTGATTTACAATGAAACTTCCTTCCCATAATCCTTCCAAAAGTCTTATACAGTAAAGGATAATGGGTACATCCCAATACCAGACTGTCAATATGTCTGTTTCTTTAATTCACTAACATACCTTGAAATAATCTCATCTGTAACTCTGTCATTTATAAGACTCTTCTACCAAAGGAACCAAAAAGCGGACAGGCTTTTGTATTACTTCAAGTTCATTATTTATCTGATGAATAGTTTTCTATATACCGCTTGATATGGTTCCGCTGGTACCTACAACTCCAATCCTTCCCACCTTTGTGGTTTTCCTGGCGGCAGTTGCGGCACCTGCATGAATAACGCCCATAATCGGTATATCAATCTCTGTCTTTATTATGTCAAGCGCAAAAGCACTGGCGGTATTGCACGCAATCACAATAGCTTTTTACATTTTTGTCTGTAAAATTTTACAATCTGTCCGGAGTATTTAATAATAGTATCTCTTGACTTGGAGCCGTATGGAACTCTTGCTGTATCTCCAAAAATAAACAGTACTTTTCATTTGGCATCTGCTGACACTATTTCCTGCATACCGTAAGTCCTCCGACACCCGAATCAAATATTCCATAGGTAAATTCAAGAAAACACCTTCTCAAAAAGCCAAATCACTGAGTTTGTCAATCAGCGCTTCTTTTCCGATACCTGCAGCCTCAAATAACATAGGATACATACTTATTGGTGGTAATCCGGGCATTGTATTTATCTCGTTAACATACAATTCTCGTCTTCCTTTGCAAAGAAGTCCACTTGAAAGTCCGAATCCGTCCAAAGCTGTAAAATCTTTTGCGCACTCGGGAAGTTTTTCTTACTCCGTCAGGAAGCTTTTGAGTCAAGCAATGTGAGTGAATCGCTTATATTTTGCATCATAATCATAGAATGTTGCCGCCGATTTTATCTCACCGACTCCGCTTGCCATTACATCTCCTGGTTTGCCAAGCACCCCGCATTCCACCTCATGTCCCACTATAGTTTCTTCCACAAGAACTTTTCTGTCATGATTTAGAGCTTTTTATACCTTTTTCCAGTTCCTCTGTTTTGAGGCTTTTGATACACCTCTTGAAGAACCGGCGTTTGAAGGCTTTTACAACACCGGATAGTCAAATCTGTTTTCAATCCTTTATTACTCCTTCAAAATCCTCCCTGCTTCATAGTCAAGCACCGGCTCATATGCGGCCTGTCTTATACCGGGAGCTTGTCACCAAGTTTTGTATAGAGTTTGTCCATACCTACGGCACTGGCTAAAAACTCCACACCCCACATAGGGAATTTTGCAAGTTCCAACAGTCCTTGAACAGTACCGTCTTCACCATAGAGTCCTATGCAGTACTGGGAATACCACATCCACATGAATTTCTTTTATATTCCCCATCTGTCTCTACTATTATACACTTTTTGTTGCATCAGGCAAAATAAATGCACAATTCCTTTGAATTAATCCAACTTCCGTCTTCCATTGAAGATATATTCTCAACCTTGAGCCATTTACCTTCCTTGAGGATACTGATTAAAATGAGCTCATATTTATCAGTATCCACCTGTTTTGATATATTGGTTGCAGATATTACAGATATCTCATGTTCAGAGGACTGTCCTCCGAATATTATCACTACACTTTCCTCATTATTTTTGTAGGTGTCTCCTCGATCTTCTTGGAAACATTCACCTCCTGATTATTTATATGCTCGGAAATGATTCTTCTTAGCCTGACTTGTCTCTGCACTTTAGCGCCTTTAATATCATCTCATGCTCTTCCATAAGCTGATTTCGGTCGCTTCCAGCCTTTACATATTCAAGTCTGTAACGATACATCTGCTCACGTAGATTATTTATCATCTGTACCAGCTTATCATTGCCTGTGCTTGTAAATATTATATCATGAAATTTCTCATCTGCACGTGCAATATCAATAATATCTTTATTTTTCATTGAATCAACAAATTCTCTTCAGCCTGCTCAAGCTCATTTAACTCCTCATCCGTAATCTTTGTACATGAAAGTTCTATTGCAAGCTCCTCCAAGGCTCTTTTCTCACTTCCAGAGTATCTCTAAGATTCTTTTTCTGTAATCCCTGCAACCTCTGCACCTTTCTCTCGGAATCATAAGCACAAGGCCTTCAAGTTCAAGCATTCTTATAGCTTCTTTATTGGTGTTCTTGACACTCAAGCTTCTTTGAGAGAGCTATTCCATAAGTCTCTCACCCGGCTGCAACCTCCTCTTAGAATTGCTCTGTCTTAAAGTTTTAAAAACCACATCCTCAGTGGCATATATTCATCTCCGTCTGCATGCGAAAAAGCTGTCATTGTATCCTCCATATATCTTCTATAGTGTATTTGTAATCTGTATATAATTTATTCTGTCGTCTTTTTTCCAATATTTCTTTTGGTCTTTATCATATCCTCATCATTTCATAGATACCGAATATTGTGGTTCCAGCTCTCCGCTCATAAGAGCTCCAAGACAATTGTTACCGCTACCTTTGCTTGATATCCTATTAAAGGCAAAAGTCTTATAGAAGGCACCTCCAAAATATTGTTGAGTCTCAAGCGATCTATCTTTGTCTTATCGGCTTCATCACCTCTATAACCGAAACCATTTCACCTACATCTTATGTATAAACCTGCCTTTCATTAGCGGCTGTCTATATCAAGGCTATATATACCTGTAGAAAAAGTCTCTTGCCTTACTATTAAAAGTTTCATTTTTCGGTAAGGGGCTTAAGCGCCAAGCTTTTCTCCGATTCCGCTCTGCCAGTACTGCTGTCCTCCCATTATACACAGGTATATCTGCACCTAGGCTTGCTCCAGCTCCAAAAGTCTCTCATCACTTACACCGAGTGCAAAAGCCCTATTTACCGCTTTAATGTAGCAGCCGCATCTGCACTTTCCCCTGCCATCCTGCTTTTCCATGGGGATATTCTCAGCAAAACCTCCACCTGAATGTCTTTTCCGTTTCCTTTTGCAAAAGCGTTATGGCTTTGATGATCAGATTGGTCTCATCCATTGCCAAATCCGTATTGTATGATTTAAGTAATATCTTCAAAGTTCTTTAATTTTCAGTACGTCAAATATATCAACATTTGTCATAACCATTTCTACTCATGGTAACTGCTCTTCTCAGTACATCCAAGCATAAATTATCTTTGCAATGCCTTCACTCTCATCTCAATAAACTCTGTATTTTTTACCGCCCCTAAAAATATTGTTCCTAAAATTATACATTAAAATTTGTATAAAACAACAGTTAGGGTTTTTCTAACCCACATATGCATCAACATCACTCTATTAAAATTTCATTTATTATCACACCAAGTAGCAAAAACTAATCGATGCTTTATTTGATTTGTCTATTTCTGTGCATATACATCAATTATTTTTAACGACTCTTAAGTAATCCAGCAAATACCTGCATACCTTTTAAATGTATATCCGCACCTTCGGTATCTTTCAGTCTATATATGAAATATAACATTTTCCGTCTTTTTATTGTAAAACTCTGCCAGACCCATGAACCCGCTTATCATTTTCAAATACATATAATCCGTAGCCGTAGAAATCGAGTGAAAGGAAATATATTCCTGTAAGTCATTTTGTTTTAGAAAGGAAAATTTCAAATTGAGATAAATATCAAAGTCGTAGGGTCCTCATCTCACGAATATTTATACCTTCCACCTTGCTCGTGTTAAAAAGGCATACCCAGAGTTCTGGCAGGCAACCTTCTTTATATATTCCCATCAATGTCTCCAAGACTTTCCACCGCATATTTTGGAAACCGATATATCTATATCTTCTACTGAGTATACAATGCGGGCTCTTGTGGAGAGTTAAATGCTCCACAAAGCCACATTCATCAGATATCAATATATCACAATGCTGTCCTGAAACATTAACACTTTTTCTGTGAGCTTCATAAGTCTCGCTGAATGTATCCACTGTCATAGTTGCAATCTTCTGCTCTGTATTCGGTCTGTCATTATAAATCTGTATCTCGCAGCTGCAATTTGTCAACTACATCCATTCCTCGATTACCATTCCGAATGCGGCATATCTGTCTAAATGAGGTGCATCCCGATGCATTGGTAAAGAACTGTGAACCTGCTGAATTTGGACTCATAGTTTTGCCATTGAAATAACTCCTGTTGTGAGCTAAATCATTCTGGAATCCGTTCTACAAACTCTCCCTTTGATTTGATAGTTGCATCGCCTATTCTGTTTCCCCTGTGGGGCATCCGCCCCTGTATCATAAATCCTGAAATTACCTGTGGAATGGGAAGTCCGTCATAGAACTTCTCATCATCAGGCTGATAAAGTTTACAGTGTTGAGCTACCGTGATAAAGTTCATTTGATTACTGAGCCGTCTGTCATTGTTAATGTTACTATTGGTTTCATGGTTTTCTCTCCTTTATATCCCAAAAAGTCACCTGAATGTATACATCCTTAGACTTTATTTATAGACCTTCTACGTCATTCATTTATCTGTATTTTACCATATTTCACTTATTTTTGTATAAAAAGTGGTAATTTATTAATTATTTTACTATCTCGACCTGCATTGTATTTGTATATTTGGCAGGTCCTCTCAATTTTTACTGTATGATGCCTGCCGTAATATTGACAAGATCATTTTCCTTAATGTATTTTCCTGATTTTATCTCAACTGAAGATGATATAGCTCATCAGTATCCGCCTTCTTTGCCCATACAGAACTACGCTGTGAAAAGCTGCATCTGACGAACTGTTGAAATACTTGACTCATTCTGTAAACAGGTATACTTGATTCCACTTTGAAAGCATTTCTTGTGGTAAATCCTGAATTGAAGGGGGTGTTATTATTGCCTTTGCATCCAATTGGTCTGTTGTATACTGTCATAGCCAACCCATTTGAAATATTCTTCCTGTCCATCTTGTTTACTTTTCTGCCTCTGTAAAGTGCATGGTCAAGATGTATCTCCGTCCTTTTGGTTATCTTTACCATCATCTTGAGTGCTTCAAGAGGTATTACCCATGGGACTCACCGAAAGCATTATTGATCTGTCAGTCATATGTATTTGCAACGTCTGAAACTTGGGCTCTTGTTGGTCTTGATTTCTTATCATTGAATCAGCATCTGAGTAGCTGTAATTACAGGCTTCGCCACAGAACATTTTCAATAATCTTTTTCTGTATGTAAAGGTACTTTTGGGCATCGATCTCAACACCCATATCATTCTGCAACCATGATACTGTCACTTGCTTGGATGATATCGTCCATGTTGTCGATACCTCCTGGTTTTCAATCTTTGAAATAATCTGATAGTTGAACCTTCCTTTAATATTTTAATCTGACGAACTGCATCTCCTTCTTATAAAGAGGCCGCAATAAAGTCAAACCGTTTCACAGGCAAATTTACATCTTCGATATCCTTCTGCGAAGTGCAGGCAGCTTTATAGAACTCCCACATTTACACCCTTTTCTTCCAAGCTCACCGCCGTTTAGAATTTTCGCATATACGGCCTCAACAGATATTACCTCAAGCTCAAGACCGTCATCTATAAGTATCCTGTCTCCTGCCTTTACATCATTAAGACCGCGAATTGATAAAACCTTCTTATCATTTCCACACATTGTTTATTGTGGGTGTATATTCATTTTGGCTACCAGTTACCTTCTGACCGCCTTCTGTAAACTGTTCTTATTTCAGACCTTTTGTATCAAGCAGTGCAGCCACATGCTTCCTGTTTCTTCTAACTTCTCAGTATATTCAGTCTGCCAAGATGCTCCTCATAATCACCATGAGAAATTGAATCTGGCAACATCCATCCCTGCAATCGCCATCTTCATGTTTTTATCATTTGTGTTTGGAATCAGGTACAGATAATCTTGTCTTCTTCATTTTTCCTTTTTTTTATAAGCGAATATTATCGCTCATTTTTAAAATGTATCAAGATATATTTAAAAATAAACGACAAACCAATAATACTTCAAAATGGATAAGCTCTATCCACTGAATATGTGTATATAAATGGTATGAGCAATCAAATTCCCCTTTACATTTAGAACAGAATCTAAACCCAGTGTATCGTCATCTTTTCGTTCTTCCACAAACCGCACATTTATGTATCGACCACCTGCCGGTCTTATCTTGGCCGTTTTTAAATTTCTGCCTTCGGTATATTCTTTCGGTGATATTTCATACCAGTTTGTAAGTAAATAGAATATTATAAGTTGAACGTTTGCCCTATTGATACTTTGTAATGACGCCACCAATATAAAACTATATGCTTCAATGTAAATATATAAATGCTAAATTATTTTGCCTTTTTATCGGCAATACAAAGTATACATAAAAGCTCATCTCGGGATAAGTTACGGCAAAAGCCAAAATTGACATATTCAGTTGTCGGTGTTAGAGGATAAAATTTACAAAATCTCCGATATTGTATACAGTACAAATGTTCTGACAATGAAGAAATATCCTATAAACATGTAGAGATTGAATCTGAACTTCCCTAAACCCTTTCAAGATTGCTTCGAGATTATAATACATAGCATTATAGCCTTGAAAATATACTTTGATCCGGTATACATAGTCCATGTAATAAGTCTCCAGACTGCTGAAAGTATTTTAGGTATATCCAACGATAAATAATTATAATATATTTCAATATTTATCAAGGATATAGCAAAACCTAACTATTATACAGTCAGATACATCATATTCTAATTGCATATTCATGAATTTTCTTCCAATTTTTCTAAAACCATCTGCAATTCTTTCATTTCTATTTTGATGGACTTTTTGTATTAAAGCCTTTTGCCAAAGAACACGCGCCTATTATGAACATTTATACTGCTTGTACGTGGACTTTGTAACACTATTGAGGAATTCCTTTATGATGCCGAATATATCATGGCATCAGCAATGAAATGTCATACTTTGTGAGCGAGGTATCAGAACTCGAGACTGCCACCAGAAATACTTTTTTAGATCTGGAGCGGTCGCACTTTTAAAAGAGAAAACTCATCTTCCGGTGCTGGTGATCCGAGCACGCGGTGGGCATCAGATCGCTTGTACTGCCGCTTGCAAAGGCCGCACTTGCTGTAGGTGCTGACGGCATTATGGTTGAGGTACAATGATCGGCTAAGCATTATGTGACGGTGCACAAATTTGACCTTGATCAGTTCGCTGCCTTATGGATGAAATCAAAAAGTTGTTACTTGAAGGAAGGACTATTATAGTTTATTCCTACATTAAATGAAATAGAAAAATAAAAGAAAATAAAAGATACACTCTCGCACGGTCAGTTATGGAAATATTATCCGACTTTATCACATCTGATTGGAAGCGATAAGAATTTCAGAAAGCGTCTACACATGCCTATAAGGCTGAGTCGGCAAAGGCTCACGCGAGAGTTGAGGAAGATATGGCATTTCTCGGTGATTTGATCCCACACTTTCTATAAGCTGTAATGACGGCAAAATAAATGTGGACGTGAAGAATTTGAGCGTAGCGATCCTACGCTATCTTAGAGATTTGTTGAAAAATACAGAGCCTGAGACTTCACCTATCTACCTCCTTTTGCAGGCGGTTTGGTCCGGATATTTTCTTATTTGACTATATAAACTACAAAGGAACCGAGTATCAAAAGAAATGTAGACGATTCCGGGCTTTAAAGATATTGATGTAATGCTTTTTAGAGATGATTGTGTTTGACCATGTAAAAAGCAAAATTATCTTTGGTTACAAAATATTTCACTGATGAAGATATCTATGTCGCCTATGAGAACGCTGTTAAAAGACTTGAGAAAATAAAATCTTTATGTTACGGGTGAGAAATCCTATGAAACAGGAAAACTCGTCTCTGAAGTAAAACCTCGAGTTTTCTACAAACGAATTTTCAGAGATGATTGCAAAGCACATCATATCAAAGAGCGATATCTTCCAGATAGTACTTTTCAAACCGCTTGCAGGCCGGACTTCAGCGGAAGTCTTTTTGATTCACTAGAGTACTTAGAACGGTAAAACCCTTCACCGTATATGTTTTATTTTTCAGGTACCGATGTAGAGATTGCGGGAGCTTCACCGACAAACTCTTTGGTAAAAGTTTCTTTGAAGATCGGAATACTCCACACCTTCTCTTGCGCACAAGACCGGAGAGGAAAACAGAGACTGAGGATCTGCTTTTGGAAGAAGAACTGCTTGCCGATAAAAGGAACTGGCTGGAACACAACATGCTTTGTAGATCTATGTGAGAAATGACCTCGGTAAAGATAAGCACATTCCGGAAGTGTAGGTGGAAAATTTCACTCTATAGAGAGAGATTCACATGTAATGCGCCATGAGGCTCTACTGTAAGTGAAATAAGACCCTGAAAACGATGCGCTGGATGCACTGAAGCTGTCCTTCCCGCAGGTACCCTCGGGAGCACCTCCCAAGATTCGTGCCTGGCAGCTTATCGGCGAACTTGAAAACAACAAAAGAGGGAGCTTTACGGAGGAGCTATAGGACATATTGATTTGCGAAATATGGACACCCGCATTGCCATCAGACTTGCATATAAGAAAGAAACGGAAAAAGTTATGTATCGTAGCGGTGCCGGCATTGTAGCCGACTCGGAGCCCTGATAAAGGAACATATGGAAAGCACTCATCATAAGGCAGGCGCTGTAGTCGATGCATACAGGCACAGGAGATAAACAAATGATTTTATTGATTGATACTATGACAGCAGTCCTACAAACCTGTTTCAAATGGTGAGGTGAAAATTAATCCCGATATAAAAGTAATAAGAAATGATGACTGTCAGGAAGAAATAAAAAGCTCTTTGCTCGAAAAGATTATTATCTCACTGGATCCCGAAGACCCCGAGGATGGCAGGTATAATTATAGATGTAATAAAAGGAGCTTGGACAAAGTATTCGAGTTCTTGGGGTTTAGTCTTGGACATCGTGCACGTCTGTATGGCATTTCAGGCAACGGTGAGCTGCTGCCAGAGGAGCTGATGCATGGAAAAGACTCTCTCATATTTTTGATACCTCCGGTACTATATTTTTAAATTTACCACCGGAAAGTAAAGTTGCAGATATCACTCACTTGCCGCGAGGACACAATTCCTGCAGAATTAAAGTGGTATGAGAACAGATGACGGCGAAGTAATGGCGGTGGAACACAAAAGCTACCTGTTTATGGAGTGCAGTTTCATCCGGAATCCATAATGACAGAATACGGGAAGAAATGTTGAAATTTTATACAAATTGAAATTTAGCCATACATTATAGGTTTTATTTTTGTAATCCCTGTAACGATTAGTTCTTTCGAAAGCGAGATAGAATTAAACGACCGGACTTGTTTGAGTGTAGTTCGCTGTTCTTCAAGCGAACAAACGAGTTCCGCAGAATGCGGAAAATCCTGGCTTTAGAAAAAGAACTGCGATGGAATTACAAATTCCTATAAGATAATAATTTGAAAGATACTATGATTAAGGAAGCTATTGTAAATTGTAAATAAAGGATTTAACTTTGGAAGCATGCTGTGATAGATGAAATCATGAACGGTGAGACTTCGCCTACAAATGCCGCATTTCTTGCAGCTCTTTCTACAAGGTGCAAAGCTGAGCTCCCACAGGAAATCGTAGGTTGTGCTAGGCTATGAGGAATCACCACGCTGTTGATACGGATTTGACCTTTTGAAATAGTGGGTACCGGCGGTGACAATGCCGGTAGCTTTATATCCACAACCTCAGCCTTGGTAGCTGCTTCTTTATATGTGAATGTAAGAAAGCTTCCTGTCTAAAGGTATTATTGCAAAGATTTCCATATCTTTCAATTGCAAAGGGAATATGAGGAGGTGCAGACTGTATATCGGTGCTTACAAGAACCTAAGTGGTTTTTGGAAGTGATAAGTATTTAAAATATCAAATACAGTTACTCTCCTGTGAAAAGATTTTACGTGATGAATATATGATATGAAGCAAAGCAATGGGTGCATCTGTTCCTTTTATTTGCTCCATATTATCGGTTGAAGGTTGAGTATTTCAAGATATAGTGATGATCTGGACTTTCCTTGTGGAATGTCATGACGAGTCTGAAATCGAAAAACCTTAAAGATAAATTCGTATGATCGGGTAAATAGAAATCTGGGACTTTTCCAAACACGAATAACAGTAAAAGACTTCGAGACCTTGTGCTTAGGATATCTTATTTGTTTCAAGCGGTTAAACAGCCAGAGATATAAAAATATCATTGATATGGGAGCAGATGCCGCTTTGGTAGGTGAAGTCCTATGCGTGCGGAAAAAAAAATTCACTTTGGATTGGTTAAAGGGTAGATATGACAAATTGCTTTTATGTCATAAAGTAAGATGATATCAAGGTGATAAATGAAGTATTACAGATTATATAGGCTTGTTGCTGAAAAGTAAAGATATATATCATTTGATATGGCAAAGTACTGAAAAGGAGCGATAACAGGTAAGGCTGTGGGTGTGTTTGTAAATGAAGATATTGAGAATATTATCTTGTCAAAAATAAATTGATATTGTTCCTTCATGGAAATGAAGATGAGGCTATATAAATACATTAAAGAAAAGATAAATGTACCTATAATATATGCCTATCAGATAAAATCAAGGCTGATATAAAATCAATAAATAAGAACACGGATTTTATCTTATTGGATGGGAGCAGGCTGTGGAGACCTTTGATGAAGCCTTATGACGGTTTTGACAGAGATATTTTTTGCAGGCGGACTCTCATTAGATAATGTAAAGAAAAATAATTAGCTAAATCTGTTCGGTGTGGATGTAGTTCGGGAATAGAAACCAAGGCAAAGATGCCGCTAAGATAAGAAAATTTGTAAATTTAGTAAGAGACAATGACAGATATTAAAAATTTGGAGTTCATGGCGGACAGTATATCCCAAAACTCTTATGAATGCAGTATTAGAATTGGAAAAGCATATAATCATTATAAAATGATCGGGTTTAACGAGCTCAATTATCTTTAAATGATTATGCAGCAGACCTTAAAACTTTATTTTAAAAGAAAATGACTGAGGACCTTGGGGTGCAAAGATTTATTTAAAGCGTGAGGACCTTATCAGGTACACATAAGATAATAATGTTCGGACAGGTACCTTGCAAAAGATGGGAAAGACCAGACATTGCAGAAACAGGTGCGGACAGCACGGTGTTGCAACAGCAACCACGGCGGCAATGATGGGTATGGAATGTGTAGTATTTATGGGTGAAGAAGATACAATTCCTTGGCACTTAATGTATATAAGATGAGGCTGCTTGGTGCTACAGTTATCCCTGTACTACAGACAAAAACTCTAAAGATGCCGTTTCAGAGCTATGAGAGAATGGACAAACAGAATAGATGATACTCATTACTGGCTCTGTAATGGGACCCCATCCTTTCCCTACTATAGTCAGAGATTTGCAGGCCGTAATTTCAAAAGAAATTAGGATCAAATCCGAAAAGAAGGTAAATGCTGTGATGCTGTACTTGGCTTCGTAGGTGGCGGCTCAAATGCCGTAGGAAGCTTTACAATTATTGAAGACAAGGATGTGGCACTTATCGGCTGTGAAGCGGCAGGAAAGGGAATTACACATTTGAAAAGTTACACTATAAATACTCGAAAGCCTGTATTTACTTTGTATGAAACTTATTTCGTCATGAATACGGCTGATAGCACCTGTATATTCCATCTCGCTGACTTGACTATCCGTAGGACCCGAGCATTTTATCTCTTATGATATAAAAGAGAGCTAGTACTCCGTAATGGATGATGAATTGTAGAAGTTAATTTGAACACTTTCTAAAATGGAGGGATGTATACCTGCCATAGAGTCAGTCATGTTGTTGCTCATAACATGAAAAATAGCACCTGCTTTATGAAGAAGGACCAATTATTGTAATCACAATCTCGGAAGAGGTGATAAGATTGTGCGGCTATTGGCAAGATATAAAGGAGAAGACTTACATGAATAAAATATTGAAGCATTAAAATAAAAGCGTTTATAATTTTGTCACCTGTGGTGACTCTCGATGTGCAACTACCAAAGCTGCAATACTTGAATGGTAAAAACGGAGGATTTGTGGAAATAGGTACTTCTCCGACCCTACTGCTGAAGGTGTGGTGATACAGGGTGCAAATATTCCAGCCTTTGAAGGCGGTATTACCACCGATAAGGTATTTCAAGTGGTTGGTGATCTTAGAGATGAGGTCACCGTTTCACTTGTATTTATGACCTATGCCAATGTAGTAGTTTTTCCTACGGTCCTCAAAAGTTCTTTGCCAAATGCAAAGAGAGATAGGTATTGACGGTATTATATTTTCGATATCCTGAAGAGAGAAAATTGATATTTCTGAAAAATAAGATCTCATCTCTCATTGTACCTCATCTGATGACCGTATTGCATGATTGCAAAGAAGCTAGGGGTTTTTATATATCGTATCAAGCCTTGGTGTAACAGGAACCAGAAGGAGATCACACCACTGATTTAAACTCATAGTAAAGATAGTGGGAGAAAACACCGATATTCCATGTGCTATAGGCTCGGTATTTCAACTCCTGAACAGGCTAAGGAAATGAGCCAGATAGCAGACGAGTAATCGTAGGTTCAGCCATCATAAAGCTCTTAAAACAATACAAAAACCAAAGCTCCTTCATATATAGGAGCTGTTAAAGAGATGAGACGCCATTTTGCAATCTTTAATAATTTTAACCTCTTATTCATTGCCTTCCTTAGCAATATGCTATGATATAAAACATGTTTTCATGTGTTTGGTGCAATTTTATTTTTCAAAATAAAGGCATGTTTAAGCTACTGATTTTAACGGATCGGGTATTCCTGAATCGTTTCAGGCATAGCCCCATATTGTATAATCATGATAAAGAGGTTATAATATGCAAATACAGAAACCTATGTAATTGGTATAGACATAGGTTCGACATAGTCAAAATTGCTATCCTGACAGCAAGCATGAAGTAGTATTTTCAGATTATCGCAGACATTATGCAAATATACAGGGGACTTTACACACATTCGGATGCCTTTGAAAAATAGGAAGTGAATATCATTCCGATGATCACCGGCTCAGCGGTCTTACCTTTCAAAGCATCTAAAGTCCACATTGTACAGGAAGTTGTCGCTGTGTAACCGCATCAAGGCTGTTGTACCTCAAACCGATGTTGGTAATAGAGTTTGGTGAGAAGATGCAAAATCATTACTACTTGGAGGCGGTATAGACCAGAGAATGAACGGTTATGTGCCGGAGGTACAGGAAGTTTTATCGATCGGATGGCTTTCCTCCAAACAGATGCTAGGACTTAATGAATATGCAAAGAGTTATAAGTCAATTATCCTATAGCTGTAAGATGTGAGTTTGCAAACGGATGTACAGCCGCTGCTTATCAATGAGGGAGCTACAAGAGAGGACCCTCCGCTTCCATTTTCCAGTGGTGGTAAATCAGATTATTTTTCAGTCTTGCCTGTAAGTCTGCAGAGGTCATGTGGCATTCTCTGGAGGTCCTTTGCATTTCTTTTCAGAACTTACAGGCATTTATCAGAACACTTAAATCTTACAGATGAATATATCGTAGATCTGACAACTTACATCTTTTTGAAGCCATAGGTGCGGCACTTAACTGTGAGAGCAAGACTAGGATTGGATTTCAGATCTTATCTGTTTAAAGAAGGTATTGAGATGGCGCATGAGATTGACTTGATCCGCTTTTTGAGACTGAGGCTGATTATGAGGAATTCAGCGGAAGACATTTGCCACAGTGAAAACTGCGAGCTTGAAGACTACAAGGCAATATATTCCTGGAATAGATGCGGTTCCACCAATAAAG
>BNJU01000885.1_pt1 | contig 88909 bp, 110 predicted proteins | sample 8539281 | NCBI WGS metagenome assembly BNJU01 (sample SAMD00202456, study PRJDB9452) | human saliva metagenome | isolation source: human saliva | place: Japan
CACTACGACGGCACCGTAAATAACCGCGATAACACCGACACCGATGTTTCAGAATATGACGATCCGCCTGGACCCGATCACCGAAATAAATGCCTGCAATCAGCCCGATGGTGAGCCCCAGCATCGCATGAAAGCTACCGACGGGGCGCAGCGAACCCCGCACCTGTGATACTCAACCTCTGCTGCAGGATGCTTCGGTTTCGGGCGGTGATTCCGGTTCCGAAGAGATCAGTGGGAATTAGAAGGTGTGTGTGCGCTACTCATGTCTTCAAGTCTATCTTTTTGGGGTGAATCCTGCCCTAATGATTCTTGGCGACGGCAGCGACGGTGCGGAAAACGCGGCTGATGAAGGTATTACCTGCTCTGGGCGTGCGCGCTAAGACTTACGAGGTGCTGTTTTCAGGCAGCTCGGCGCCTAGAACAACGGGAAGTAGCGGGATGTGCTTCGTTCACGCTGGCGGTCAGTAGTCCGGATGCGCTCGCATCGTCCCAAGCCAGGGCGCCGGCAGTAGCGCACCAGATGAAACCCGCTCGTTTCGACAACGCTCGGCGGGAGTGCCGCGGTATGGCGAGGCCCGGCAATACATTGGTAACCCCGTGAGTCAGGACCCGAACCTCCACGCTGTTACCGGGGGTGAGCGTGGCGAGCTCTTCAGGGCAGCCGCACTGCGGTAGCGCGCACCGCGCGGTAGGCGAGCGAACGCTTGTTCTATTTCGGTCCGATTTTCCGCACTAATAAGCGGTTTTTTCCGGAAAGCACAGATATCAAAACACCTGTCTAACCTGTGTAAAGGCGGCCGCGCCATCAGCCTCGAAACTCGACGGCGCACACTCACGCTCTCACCCACTAGCGGGCTCCAAGTCCGCGCCGAGAACCCAGCATCCAACCTCGCGGGTGCATTATCCTGCACGCCGCCGATCATCGGGGCAGGTCACCTGCGGAAGAAGCTGCTGCACCTGCTCGGAAGGCAGATGCCCCGTAGCTTCCAGTGCCCACAGCGCCACGGGTGGCAGCGACGGGTTCGCCGTCGAAAATCTTCACGACCACAGACGCGCCAGAACGCAGGCCCCACGCTAATGCGCGGCGGCGCTGCTCTGTGACACGCATCCGGTGCTCACTCAACACCGTATCGGGCAGGCCCGGGGCCTGGATCAGTCAGGGTAATCCACCATCGCGGTCGCCACGGTTGAGGGCGCGCGCATCGCATCCATATTGCGGGTGCCGCGCCGAGCGTCGAATAGGCACGCGCCAGACAGCGCTGAGACCGCGGCGACGGGTGCACCGCATCCGTCAATACCCGATGTTTCCCACAGGCTCGCCCGTAAAACTCCGCGATTTCTCAGCAATCATGCGCTGCAGCGGATGCTCGGGGTCTGCAGTAGATCCTTCATCGTCCACTGGCGTGAATCGGGTCTACAACCGAGCGGTCCAGCTGCGCGGCTACGCCCTCGGGAAGCGGCATGCTTGCCCGAACACGGATGCGCAAGCGGAGTCTTCGCCAAAGCCGCGCGTGCTCATCTGTTCGTGCGCGTGCGCATCAGCAGGGTAGGCGGTAGGGCAGAGCAGGCGGTCGCATCAACACCGGCGCCCTGAAGCGTCTTGAACCGCGCGCATCTGCTCGAACGTTCCCTGATGCGACCCGCACGCGATCGCTACCTGCGCGCCACGCAGCGCGCCCCTGATTTGAGCGTGCCGATAGCCTGCAGTGGCTTGAGCGCCGAGCGGGCAAAAGAATGGCTGGCTCATGTCTCCGAGGCAAGATCGGTGGTGCCTTCGGGAGAGCACCACCACAATACCGTGGTGGGTCGTCTCGATCAGGTCGTTACAGAGTCTGAAATACGAGTTCGGCATCTGTGAGGGAAAGCTGAGGAGAAGTCATATACCCACAATAATAGTGCTAAAAATAGAAATTCTAGCGGATAAAATCACATGAGCGCGGTGATGGCTGCCGTACCGCCAAAAATAATGCCGGGCGCATTCGCAATCACAATGGGCCAGTCTTTCTTCTCGCGCCACAAACCGTATGCTACCCACGGCGTGCAGTTAATGCCGGCAACAGTGGCTGAATCCAGTCGCCCTTATGGCCGTTGATATTGCCGATAATTTTGCGGGAAGTAGAAGACGTACATGAGCACCGCAGTTACGGATGCTACGCGCGCCAGGATCGGGAAAAGTCTGGCGTGAATATCCGATTCTTTATGCGTATCTTGGGTGGGGGTCTGAGTGCTGGAATTTTGCGCGCTCATGAGGGTCCTTTCGTCTGTGTAATATGCCCTGCAAATGCGCCCGACCAGTAGAGCAGACCGTATTCACAAGACAATTTAGCCTACTCCCGTTCCCTGAATCGCGCAAAAAGCAAGCTACGGCGGCGGCTCTAAACTATCCTGCTAAAAAGAGCCTTTATGCGAGCGTTAAAAACACCGCTTTATTCACCAAAGGCTCTTTTCTACGACCTGGTGGGAACCCCACGATACGGAAGAGCACCGAAACCCCCGCCCGTGCCGCATCCGACACGGTACCCTTATGTACATGAAGGTTTTGGTACTGGGCCCCGGCGGCCGCGAACACGCAATTATCCGTGCGCTTGCGCGCGATCCACAGGTGACCGAAGTTCACAGCGCACCCGGTAATGCGGGCATCGCTCAGGTCGTTCCGGTACACGCCATCGACGCCAATAACCCCTGAGCAGGCTGTCGCGCCGCTTGCCGCGAGCTCGCCGCAGACCTGGTGAGTTATCGGCCTGAGGCACCTCTGGTCGCCGGTGTTTCTGATGCCTCTGCGCGAGGCGGGCTTTCGCGGTCTTTCGGACCCTTCTGCGGCTGCGGCACAGCTGAGGGCTCCAAAGCATTCGCCAAAGCAGGTGATGGGGGTAGGCAACGTGCCGACCGCCCGCGCCTTCGTCGCCACACCGAAGCCGAAGCGGCGCAAGCCCTTGACGAATTCGGCGCCCCTATGTGGTGAAAGACGACGGCTCGCCGCGGGTAAAAGGCGTGGTTGTCACCGAGATCCGGGATGCCGCCTTTTAGAGCATGCGAACGCCTGCTGCCGCCGGCGGTTCCGTGGTGATCGAAGATTCTTGGACGGTCCCGAGTGTCGCTCTTCGTCATCAGCGACGAAAGAACGTGCTCCCGCTGTCTCCCTGCGCAGGATTTCAAGCGCATCTTTGACAACGATGAAGGCCCAAACACCGGCGGGATGGGCGCTCACACCCGCTTGACTGGCTGCCCGACAGGATTTGTGGACGAAGTGATCGAAAAAGATCGCCCGCCCCACCATCACTCGCATGGCAGAACGCGGCACCCCGTTCGTAGGGCGTGCTCTTCTGCGGGCTCGCCGTCTACCAGCCGCGGCGTGCGCGTCATCGAATTCAACGCTCGCTTTGGCGACCCTCGAAACCCAGGCGGTGCTGGCACGCCTGCGCACCCCGCTCGGGCAGCTGCTTCTTGCGGCATCCCGCGGCGGATCGCCGAAGACACCCCCTGGAATGGGATCCCCGCACTGCCGTAGACGTGGTCATGGCGGCAGAAAACTACCCGGGAACCCCGCGTCAGGGCGATGCGATTGCGGGCTTGAGAGCGCATCCGCTATGCCCGGTGTGCATGTGGTGCGCCGGAAACCGCCGTCGCGGGCGAAGAGATGTGACGGCGGGCGGCCGCGTAGCTCGCCGTCGTCGCACGATGATACCCTCGCGGGCTCGCGATGCCGCCTACGAGTACGAGCATCACGCGGGAAGGCGCACAATACCGCACCGATATCGCTCTCGAAAGCGGTGCAGGGGGCGATTACCGTGCCCGAACTCCGCGACTAAACGCTATTCTCATTCGCTGCGAGCGGGTGGTTTTTGGTCGAACGGGTGGGATTTTCATCGGCTCGACCAAAGCAACCTGCTGCGGTGTATTCCGCCGGGCCCCTGGTAACAGAACTTAACAGCCAACCCTGAGAACACGGCGTTGCGGCCGCATTCGGATTCACATATCGCGGGATGCGGGCATTGTCCGGTAAGGTAAAGAATAGGTAAACACGCCGCACATTCGCTTCCCCAGGAGAACTCCTGCGAATTCCCCGCAACAACCCACCCATGATTCCGGGTGGACGCACGTCTACTCAGGTAAAGTACGCGACCCATGCGTTCCCGAAGAAAGCCGCTATGACGCCGCCGGGCTAACCGTCAGTGATGATGCTGAAATCCGCGCAGGATCCGTCATGGTCGTCGCCTCTGACCGCATTAGTGCCTTCGATAAAATTCTTCCCACCGAAATCCCCGACAAAGGCAAAATTCTCACCCAAATGTCGCTGTGGTGGTTTCAACAACTTTCGCATATCCCAAACCATGTGATTTCAACCGATGTGCCTCGAATCGGTCGCAGGGCGCGCCATGATATGCAAATCGCTCAATATGTTCCCGGTCGAGTGCATTGTGCGCGGCTATCTAACGGGTTCGGGGCTTGCAAGTTACCGCGAAACTGGAAGCATAGCGGGCATCGAACTCGCTGCGGGGCTTGTGGATGGGTCACGCCTCGAAACCCCAATTTTCACGCCGACCGGCAAAGCCGAAGTAGGCCAGCACGATGAACCGGTAACCCGCGAAGAACTCTACGCCGAAGTAGGGCACGCAATCGGTAAACCGCCTAGAAGAACTCTCACTCGAACTCTACAGCACCGCCGAAAAATCGCCCGCGAGCAGGGCATTATCTTGGCTGACACCAAAGTCGAATTCGGAACCGACTCTACTGCGGCGAAATCACCCTTGGCGACGAATTGCTCACCCCGACTCCTCACGATTCTGGGATGCGAGTGAGTACGAACCCGGAAAAATCCCAACCGAGCTTTGATAAACAGTTTGTGCGCGACTGGCTGCTGTCTCGCCGGAATCGGCTGGGACGGTTCGGATAATGTGCCTCATCTGCCCGAGGATGTGGTCGAGAAGACCCGCGCCCGCTATCGTTGAAGCTTCACGAGAGGCTGACCGGCACGAAGTTCTAGATAGATTAAATAGGGCGAGCAGATAATATTTTTGACGAGCAGATATCAAAGCGATATCTGCGTCGTCACACACATTATCTCGCTCGCGGGCGATCCCACGCCAGATGTCTCATGCAGCGTTGCCTCTTTTACCCAGAATATTATGTACTCAGGTAAATTCTGGTGTTTTAGGGTACCCTTCCTAAAACACCCTATATTTGTTAGAGTTGGCGGCGTATGTCTAGAATTTTCGGTCGAAAACTATGAAAGTTTCAGGATGAAGCGCAATCGTCGATGGTGCTCCTCCCTCAAAACGCAGGTGCCGGAAAAATGGGCAGGACTGGGAGAGCTCTACGAGCCGAGTGGCCGCTATTTTCGGGGCGAATGCTTTCTGGTAAAAAGCAACCACTGTGCGTGGTGCGCTTATCAGATCTGCGCCAGGCTGTCCGGTGCGCCTGGGGGACATCTTTATTCATCCTTATTCCGCTCGTGAACCCTCTCAACTCCGCAGACAACCCACACGCTGAGTTTCACCCACGAGCAGGTGCGCTATGACTATCGGCACAGGCAGATAAAAGTCGTGCTATAGGCCTTTGAAACCATGCAGCGCCTACCAAACAGCACAGCGACGATTACTCTGAGCGCCGCAACTCCAAAAGACTCCACAGTTACCGTAAAGGCAGGGTCCTCGCGAAGGGCGCCACCGAGAGGTGTCTGTAAACTACACAGCCAGATCAGCTGTTTTAGCGGTGGTTGCTCACAGGCATTGACGATCCGGCACCTTTGGCGCGTGTTCTGCCCACGACTTTCTGCCTCATGGATGCAGTATGGCTTCACTGCAGACGCAATATCGTGACAATAATGCGCATGATAATTCGTGCACATCGACCTGTGGGAGCGTTCTATGAGCGCATTAGCACAAGTGGCTGATATTGAGCTACTCTGTCTTGAGGTAGACCCGCGTAGTCCCACCAGAGCTTTATTGACGTAGCAACATGACAAGTAGCGGGGTTTCGGGCCGAGCTTTCATGAAGATACGCTAGAGACGCACAAGCTACTTAATCTATACCATCGTGGGAGTACATGGGAAGAGGTTAGTTGCTTTAGTGCGCAGAGCGATGGTAATCAGCTGGCTTTGTGCTTGCGGGTAGAGCTGTGGCAGCGCGTGCAGTGTTAGCAGTTGATGAACTGGAATTCGGCCTGCATCCCACTTTCGCGGCTGAATTGGCGAGCATGTTCAAGAACCTGACATGAATCAGACCGGAGCTCAGCTCATTTTTACTCGCACGATGCAACACCGTGGGAAACATCCCTACGCGATTGCTCGATTTCCTCCGGAAGTATGGTTCACCGAGAAAAATGACGAAGGCGCGCGAGCGAAATCCCTGAAGAGCTTTGATACCCGTCCCAAGAGCAATATTCAGAAACAGATTCCACCGGTGCTCGGAGCTATACCCACCACCCTACATCTGAGTTACGCGTCTCTTGAGGCGGAACAATGAGCCGCTCGCGGCGAGCACCAAGAAACGCGCACAAAGACCATGTTTCCAGTTGTAAACTAATGGTGAAAGGGACGGAGCATCGTTACCTGAATGGTTACGCGATAAGGTCAACGGACCGCGTGAAAAGTATCGCAACGGTAGCTATTTCGGGAGATCCCACGATACTTCCATGCGCACAGGCAGAACGTCTAAAACCATGATCAGGTGGCTTGTGGTAGATCAGGACGACCACAGCAGTAAAAGATGCAGAGTTTATCAAAGACCGTCAGCGGACGATAACTCGCCCTGCAGCGCCACCTGATGCGGTAGCGCCTCCGCATCTATCACCTGAGTCTGCCGTTTCTCGCTGTTGGTCGCGGGCGCGGTCTGAAACGAGAATAGAACCATTTGATGTGCTCGCACACCCGTTCGCATAGGCGGCGTCCTCGTCGTCGCGGGTGGAGATCGCCTCGTAAATGCCCCGGTGCTGGTCTTGAAGCGTTTGCTTGACGGAATCCCAATCGCGCAGCAGCGGCACCGCCTCCTGCACGTAGCTGATAGTCGCCATGTGCAGTGAATCGATCACGGTATCGAGCACAATGTTTCCGCCCAGCTTTGAAAGTTCGTAGTAAAGCGGGTATCGCAGAAATAGAACACGCTCGTTCGAGACCTGCGGCAGATCCATCTCACGCAGATGCTCGCGGGCGTTCTCCAGCGCCAGATCGCGTTCGGGGAGTCAGGGGCGTTTGCGGCGGCACGTGCAGCCGGTCCTTCCAAAAGTAAACGTGTAGAGACCACATCTTTGACCGGCAGGTTGCGGGTTGCGATGTGCATGCGCAGTGCCCAGCTGAGGGTGTCGGAGGGCTCCGAGATGACGATAGCGCCTGATTTCGGTCCCCGATCCGCTACTGGAGCGAATCAGCCCCAGCGCGTTGAGAATACGCAGGGCCTCGCGTACCGAGGGCCGAGAAATTCCGTGCTTTTTCGGCCAGTGCACGCTCGGAAGGCAGCTTATCACCGACACGCAGTTCGCGCAGGCGCAACCGCCGCTCGAAGGTTTTCAAGAATGATGCTGTAGCTGCGTTCCTGTATGCGGGATGTCGAGTCTGTCAGGTGAGTCATGAGGTGTTCCCATCCTAATAAGTCTCCAAGATGCGGGTGAGAATAACCCGCCGTGTGTGCGTTGAGGCGGCTCAGGGTGGGGTGGGAGAGTGCCTGAGCCTGTGAGGAATGGTGAGAGAAACGCGCGGGCGGCGTACCGTGAAGTACACCGCCCCGTCGTGGTTATGCGTTTGTATGTGCAGCGTACCGGTTAGGGGAATCAGGAACGAGCACGTTGGTCTGCAGGAAGACCAGAATACAGACCACCACGAGCATGGCGAACGACTCAGGGAACCACGGCCTGAGAATGTCGGATTCCTTACCTTCCATATCCACGGAGGTTGCCGCGATAGCCAAGGACTGCGGGGAAATCATCTTACCGACCACGCCACCGGTGGTGTTGGCAGCCAGCAGCAGCTCGGGAGTTGCCCCAGAAATACCGGCCTGGTGCAGGTTCTCGGCAGCGGAGACCTGCAGCTTCGAGAACAGCGCGTTGGCGCTGGTGTCCAGACTCGGTCACTGCGGTACCGATCCAACCCAGTGCGGGTGCCAGGATAGCGTATACGGGGCCGAGTCCTGCCAGGAAGGTACCCATGGCAACGGTCTGAGCCGAGAAGTTCATGACGTATGCCAGTGCCAGAACCGACGCAATGGTCAGAATCGACCAACGCATACGGTAGACGACCGAACCGAATTCGGTGAACAGCGGCGGGAACTTGAACCCGATAGCGGCCCTTCTCGTTGAAGAGGAAGTAGATACGCCCACGATCAGACCCGAAATAATCAGCAGGGTACCGGGGTTCGAGAGCCAGGTGAAGGAGTAAACAGCATCCTTAACTTTTGTGCCGTCTTTGGTGACCAAGCGGGAGCTAAGCGCGGGAATATCGATTTTGATAGCCACGGTTTTCAGCCATGCCTTCAACTCTGCACTGAGGTTCACGAGACCGAAGATAACAACCACGATCAGGTAGGGGCAGAAGAGCCATCACACACGCACGGCGGGCGGTGCGCTTTCTCTTCGACCCTGTGAAGGCAGGCCGTAACGCTCACGCACGCCTTCTACGCCGCGCGGTTTCCAGAAGCGCAGGAAGAGCACCGCTGCACCCATCGAGACGATACATGCCACCACGTCGGTGAGGTTGTATGCGGGGGTTGCTGCGGTGATCACTCGTGCACAGCGAAGGAAATGCCGATGACGAAAGGCGGGGAGCCACGCATCTTTAACACCTTCATGCCGTCAAGGATGAAGAGCAGAATGACGGGGACGAACATCGCCAGGAACGGTGCCTGGTGACCGACGATAGTTGCAATAACGTGCGGGTCTTTGCCGCCAACATCGCCTGCGGTCACAATCGGGACGGCGACGGCGCCGAACGCCACAGGAGCGGTGTTAGCAAGAAGCACGGTAATAGCTGCTTTGAGCGGCTTCACGCCGAGAGCAAGAATCATGGTCGCGGTATTGCCACGGGAGCACCGAACCCTGCGAGAGCTTCAAGCAGACCACCGAAGCAGAAGGCAATCAGAATCGCCTGGATGCGCAAATCGCCGCCGACCAGACGGTCGAAGGTGCGGCGTAGGTCTTCAAAGCGTCCGGCAAGCACGGTGACCTGGTAGAACCAGATGGCGCCGAGGATCACCCAGCAGATGACCAAACCGTAGATAGCGCCGCGCACCGCACTGAGTCCTGCCAAGTCGAATGGCATCGTAAAGCCGAGGCTTGCCACCAGGATGGATGCGGCAAGTGCCACCAGCGCCGACCAGTGTGCGTGCCTTGACGACGAGTAGCATGATGAAGAAGGTCAGCAGCGGTATGGTTGCCACGAGCGCGCTTAGCCAAGGCTTCCCCCGACTGCGTGGGTTCAGCGAAGAATGTATTCACTGGAACTCCTTTGGTTCGGTTCAATGTGATGTGGTCAGACCAATCAAAAATTCCCACGAGATTCGTGGCGACTATGGCACCCTTCGGGATGTGGTCTGACCATTAGCTTCATGTGAAGCCTACCCGAAGGGTGCTTTGAGATACAACTTATAGAGTGCAGGTGTGTTTTCCGCACGATGACGGGGGAGAGGGGTGATATTTGCGTTCTGGGCATCAAAAATGGGTTGTTTCCAACTTCAGCATTGAAATTTCAGCTCTGCGCATAGAGATTTTGCGCACTGTATTTTTCGAGATGTTCCCTGGGTTGTACCACCCGATATTGCAAGGGATTGCATAGGTAAGATATGCATGTTTGCGGGAAATTATGCAGAGAAATCGGACAGTTCCGCATCAGTTCGCGGTTGCTGCATATGCACCCGCCGGAATGTCTGTTTAAGGTATCTCGAAACATTGGGGTTGCTATGACCTAAAGTATGCTTTACTACCTGAAACTAAGAGATCATAAAACTCAATTTGGTGAGAAAAAAATGTTCGTTATTTCAATTAAAGGAATGCTCCGAACCTGGTGTTAAATGAAGATCAACGAAGAAAGTCTACGAATACGTTTCTACACCGAGATGACCGGTCCCCGTAAACACCGGCGGGTTCCTGAGAGAACCTGGTCAGTCATGATCCTGGCGCGTTGAAAAACCCGCGTTACGTAAATTCGGCACAGGAATTTGCGTCCCGGAGCGCATACCGCATCCCACATCAGCGGTTCTGTAGAGACTCGAAACCAGAAAGGACGGATAACATGCGTATTGCGCTTTTCTCCACGTGCATTGTTGATGGCATGTATCCCGCGTAGCGCTGCGCGACCGTCGAGATTCTAGAACGCTTTGGGGCATGCGGGTTGTTTTACCCTCCCAGGCAGACCTGCTGTTCCCAAATGCATGTCAATTCCGGGTACTTTGATGATGCTTACCCCGTCGTCAAAAACCACGTCGAGTCTTTTGAGGCGTGGGACTGAGATGTTGCCGTGGCACCCTCAGGTTCCTGCGTGGCATCCCTGGGGCACCAGCAGCCCATGATCGCTCGTCATCAGGGCGACGAAGATCTTGCCGTGCGGGCAGAGCAGATTGCCGCACGTACCTTTGAACTTTCCCAGCTTCTCATTGATGTTCTGGGTATCACCAACGCCGCCAGCAGCTTGGTTCTTACTCCCCGAGCACGTGACCTACCACAGCTCATGCCACGGTATGCGCCTGCTGCATCTTGGCTCCCGCCAATCAGATCTTGTGCGCACCGTTGAAGGCATTAAGTACACCGAAATTGAGGGCCTCGACCAGTGCTGCGGCTTCGGCGGAACCTTCTCGTTCAAGAATGCCGATGTTTCCGGTGCGATGGTTGAAGACAAAGCAACCAACGTTGAGAAGACCGGCATCCGTATGCACCGGCGGCGACTGCTCCTGCCTGATGAATATCGGCGGTGCACCTCACGCCGCGGATCCTCTGTTACAGACCGTCCATTTTGCCGAAATCCTCGCCTCCACTAAGGAGAATCCGCTGAAGATTGACGGCAACGTAGAACTCGCCTTCGCATAGAAAGTAGGTTGATGATGACTTCCACCGCAATCCCCCTGGGCATGCCGAAGGTCGTGCACTACGGCGAAGGCAATATCTTTGAGAACGAACCGTTCCCCGAATACGCCAAGCGTGAGCTGAAGAATGACCAGCTGCGTAATAACCTGCGTTTCGTGACCCACGCTATTCGCAATAAACGTGCCCGCGTCACCAGTGAGCTGCCCGACTGGCAGGAGCTGCTGCAACACCGGCGAAATGGTGAAGAACTATAGTGCTCTTCAACCTGCCCTCAAATGCTGGAACAGTTCGAGCGTAACTTTACTGCGCGCGGTGGCCACGTACACTGGGCGCGCGATGCTCACGAGGCAAACCAGATCGCCCTCGATCTGATTCGCGAACAGGGTGTGGACGAGATTATCAAGATCAAGTCCATGGCAACTGCCGAGACCGGTCTGAACGAGTTCTGGAAGAGAACGGTATTAACGCCATTGAGACCGACCTTGCGGAAGAAATTGTGCAGCTCGGCGAAGATCGCCCCTCGCACATCCTGGTTCCGGCAATTCACCGTAACCGCCGCGAAATCCGCGATATCTTCCTTAAAAAGATTGAAGGCATTAACCCGGATATTACCGATGAACCCGCCGAGCTTGCGGAGGCTTCGCGTAACCGTCTGCGCGAGAAGTTCCTCTCGACTAAGGTCGCCGTTTCGGGCGTGAACTTCGGTATCGCTGAGACCGGCACCATGACCATCGTGGAATCCGAGGGCAACGGTCGTATGTGCCTGACCCTGCCCGATACCCTCATCTCGTTCATGGGTATTGAGAAGCTGCTGCCCACTTTCCAGGGACTACGAGGCATTCCCTGCAGCTTTTTGCCGCGTTCCTCCACCGGTGAGCGCATGAACCCTCACACCTCCATGTGGACGGGCGTAACCCCCGGTGACGGCCCGCAGAACCTGCACGTGATCCTCATCGATAATGGCCGTACCGCCGTGCTGGCCGATGAACTGGGTCGCCAGGCGCTGCGCTGCATCCGCTGCTCCGCCTGCATGAACGTGTGCCCCGTGTACGAGCGCGCCGGTGGTCACGCCTACGGTTCCACTACCCCGGTCCGATTGGTGCGATTCTTTCGCCCCAGCTTTCCGGTATTGAGGCGGCGCACAATAACTCGCTGCCATACGCATCTTCGCTGTGCGGTGCCTGCTATGAAGTGTGCCCCGTGAAGATCAACTTCCCCGAGGTGCTGGTGCATCTGCGCGGTAAGGATGTTGAAGCGAAGCACGCGAAGAAACACGCACCCACCCAGATGGACGCCATGATGTACGGCGCTAAGAAGCTGTTCTCCTCGGGCAAGATGATGGCGGTCGCCGAGCGTGGTCTGCCGATGTCCCGTCTGATTAGCGGCAAGAAACATAAGATTACGAAGGTGCCCGGAATTGTCGGCGGTTGGACGGACTACCGCGATATTCCTGAGCCTCCTAAAGAGTCGTTCCGCAACTGGTGGAAGAAGGAAAAGTCTGGTGCACCCGCTCGCGACAGCGCCGAGCGCGTGGATATTTCCGCTCTCATCGAAGCGAATAAGGGTAAGGTTGCAGAAGCTGCAGCGAACGCACAGGCTGCGGCCGAAGCTCAGGCGGCTCGTGAAGGTAAGGAGAACGCATAATGTCCTCTGCGAAGAAGATATTCTCACGCGTATTCGTGAGTCCCTGTCGGATGCCCCGAGGCACCAACCCCCGTGCGTAACTACCGCCGCGTGAGCGAGCTGAACCGCGAGCAGACTGTTGAGATGCTGGTGGATCGTCTGATCGACTATAAGGCGAACGTCTTTAATGCGACCGAGTCGAATATCGCCGAGGTTATTGCCGAGCGTCTGGGAGAGAACTCGCGCTATGTGGTTCCCACCGGGCTGAATCCCGAATGGCTGCCTGAGGACACTGCAACCCGCGTGCATCGTCACCGATTCGGGGAGCACTCTCGAACCCGGCGCGCTTTCGGTGCATGAACTTGACGCCGTGGATGCGGTGGTCACTTCCTCGACCGTATCGTGCGCTGAGACCGGCACCATTTTCTTGAACTCCACCCCGCAGGAAGGTCGCCGTCGCGATTTCCCTGGTACCCGACCACCATGTATGCGTGGTGCCGGAATCCACGGTTGTGGAGCTGGTGCCGGAGGCGATTGAACGCATCACCTACGAGCGCCCGGTGACCGCGATCTCCGGGCCGTCTGCGACCAGCGATATTGAGCTGATTCGCGTGGAGGGTGTGCACGGGCCGCGCATCCTGGATGTGGTGATTCTCGAAGGCAAATAGCCGGTTCGGCAAATGCGGTAAACGGACTGGGCGGTTGAGCTCAGAGCTCGCTGACGCGATGATAGGGGATGGGAACCTGTGGTTCCCATCCCCTTTCATTGTGTGCGGCGTACTCTCCGCGAGCAGATGGTTTTTGACCGATAAAAGCTCTAGCTCCGGTACCGGCTGGTTAGGGAGCGAATATTCTCTGGTCGGCAATAAATCCGTAGGGCTCATCGACCCTTGGGGACTCTCACCTATCTCGGCTGATTTGGTCAGTGTATTACTCTATTGTATGTACGGGTTTGGGTTGTTATCTGGCCGATTTTGCTGTGATGAAGGGGAGTATGATGGGCAGATTATCTCGCCGATTAATATTTACCGGTAGTGCGAGTGTTGTTGCTGGCTCAGTGCTGAGTGCATGTGCTGTTTCTAGGCCAGCTCCTTCTAGAACTGAGGGTTTTTCGTCTCTCCTTCGCCTACGGAGAGCCTTTTTGGGACGAGGAAAGATCGGTCGAGAGGTGACAGTATTGGGAGTTTCAGGCGGTTGGTAAGTTTATTCCTGGGACTCGGGAGCATCGTGTGGGGTGTTCCAATTCCTCGCCCTTATCAGTCGAGTAATGGGTATGCTTTCGCATATGCGGACTAGTATTGGCATGTGGGTGTCTGCTCTGAATTATTTGTTGCTCACGGGGAGGCAGAGCCTTTGAAGATTATTGATCCTGAGTTGAAGACGGCTCGTCCTGACATTGTGAAGCTGTATGAGGATGAGGCTGGGTGGGTGATGAGTCAGCATTTATCGCCTATGGAGTCGCCGCTAAAGTTAGATTTGCTGGATCCTAAACCTGCTTGAAACTCCTGAGGGTCGAAGAATTATCTGTGGCGTGCTCGGTTGAGTGTGGATGCTAGTGCTTTTGGTGTTTTATGCGGACACGAAGGAGAGTCGTCCTTTGGCTGATGTTCTAGGGTTGCAATCGGGTGAGGTGCAGTTGCAGATTGCGTATGTGAGGGATAAGTGGAGGTCTGAGACTGCTTATGATGTTGTTTATCAGGTTTCGTGAGAGGTTTTAGAGTTTTTCTTCTCGACATTAGAGCCGTCATCATTAACGAAATACCATTCATTATTGAGATAGCGCATACCAATCATAACTTTCTTTTCAGCGGTCTGATTTATCGCTTCTAAAAATGGTGTAATCAGACCATCGACTGAATTGTATATCTGGGTGTCTGGGGATAACCGGATAATACTTTGTCGTTCTCGAATGGAAGAATCTTTCAGGCTGTCGTGTGATCCTGTGTTTCAAACTCAACGCTGCAGATATGTTGCGGTCCGATAACCCATCCTGTGTTTTCTTCGTAGAGCTTTGATAACTTTGGAGCTAATTGTTTGATGAGCGTCGGCGACTTGGTCGAGGGGTTTAAGGTCTCCGGTGAGATAGGCATAATTGACGGCTTCCATCCAATAAGCAATAAAGGCGTACATCCCGTCGCTACTGTATTCGTTGATGTAATCGGGCATGAGGGGTTTAGGGACGTTTTGTGCCGGGTGTTCGGTGGTTGCTGGGAATGAATTTACCGTATTTTTCATAGGTATCAAGGCGCATCATTCCGTCAGTAGTCCATTTTATCGTGTTCGAGCATGAAAGTTTGTGTTGGTGAGGGGTAGGATGGGGCTGGTTTTTCTATAGTGCGTGTTGATGGTGCGCATCCGCTGAGTGTAATGGTTGTGGCGGTGAGTCCGAGGGTGAGAATGGTTCTGCGGTGGGCAGGTGTACGGAACTCATCGGGTCTCGCTTTCACGCATTATGGCTGGTGTATTTACTCTACAGCTATGGGAGTATTAGGTTTACGTGGTAGGGTAGCTATGTGCGAGCAGGGTAAGGAAGGCGGGGAAGCAGGGGCAGCCGAAGAAGCCTGCTGCATTGCATACCCCGTATGCAATGCCACCGCACCACCAGGGCAGCATGACAGCACAGAGGTGGATACGGCGGGCGCGCAGAGGAAGGTCAGCCACACACTAGCACGCGCATCACGAAGCTAGGGGAGTAAGCCGCCCGCAGCCACAGGCACAGCGAAGCCCCTGCCGCGCATCCGGGAGAGTAACCCGGTGCCCAGCAGGGGCTTCTAGGAACAAGCTACAGAACTTTACGCGCGAGCGTCGAAGTGCTGCAGACCGGAATCTTCGCGGCTACCGCCTTGACCGTCGCCAACATCGCGGTAATCGCTGATCCATTCAATTTTCTGAACCCACTTGACCATCTTGTAGCCGTGCATGGAATCTGCACGCAAGCGCAGGGACCACCGTAAACATCCGGTAGGGCTTATCGTTCATACCCCAAGCCAGAATGGTTTCGTCCTCCATTGCCATGGAGATATCCAAGCATTCGTAGTAGGGTTCGGTGGGGCGACCATCGTAGGTGTGACCCACGTGCCCGAAGGAAGTCACCATAACGTACCGTGCGTTATCGTCCTTTTCGACAAGGGCGAGTACATCACGCAGGCGAACGCCTTCCCATTTGGCGATGCCCGTCCACCCCCTGCATGCAGGGTGTGCATCGTAATATTGACTTCCTTGCCCGAGGACTTCAAATCGTCGATGCTTAGCGACTGGGTTCTTTCACCAAACCGCCCAGCTCCAGGCGATAATCTACGAAGTCCTGTTCACGCAGCCGGTTCCATTCGGTGCTTTCACGCTCTGTGAGGCGGGCGTGTGTTAACCAGTGGAACGGCGAAATATCGGCGTCCGTGAAGGTCTGCTTCTTGACCTGGCGTGAGGAGATGCGATCCAGGAACAGGTTGCGAACCGGCTGGGTCAGGCCCCAAACGAAGGTCTGAGCGAAGCGCAGGTCACGATGCGACCAGTAGAAGCACCGATCCAGACCGCGAGAACTACGACGACGCCAACGATCAGCATGGTCACTGCTTGGGCGAACTGTGCCGCATCAATCTCGTTGTAGTTCTTGTTGAGCATCATGTGCGCAATGTTGTACTGCGGGTGAACGATGAGTACCAGCGCCACGTGCATGATCGTGAAGACGCAGTAGAACGCCATGCCCAAGAAGTGAATTGAGCGGGCGGTCTGGCGGTTACGGAACAACCGCACGTGGCGTGGGAAGCGACCGCAGAACGCGGGGCTCATGATAGGACCGGTGGCAATCATCAGCGGTGCCACGATGAGAAAACCACGGTGAGTACGCAGAGCTTCTGAAGCGCATCGTAGGGTTGGAAATGCTCAATAGAGGATTTGAAACCCGCGTAAATCTGGATGGACTGCCATGCCTCGGGGAAAATATCCCAGGAGGTAGGAACAATACGGCGCCACTGACCCGTAATAAAGAGTAGGCTCACATAAAACCAGACCATTAGCAATCCAGATGACGGTGGTGAGGCGTGCCAAGCACGTCCCAAGCCAATCTGAGCCTTACCGGGGAGCGAGATCAGAGGGAGAGGCTTCGTTGATCGTCGCGGGCGGTGTATTCGCCAGGGAACGGTTGAAACCTTATCCTTCGTGAACTTGAGCCACTCAGACCCGGGGGTGCAGTGGTTGTTCCAGTAAAAACGCGGATGTGAGGCAATAACTTCCCAACCGGATCGGATGAGAGTCCAATCATCAGAAAGTTAATGAAGTGGGTGATGCGCAGCCAGGCAGGAAAGTCTGGTGCTACACCACCGGCACTCATCATGAGTGTTTGGTGCATTTGTCTTCCTTAGAATGACTGTGTGTGCGTATGGAATTAGTGTGTGAGGCCGTAAAGTTGAGATGCTCTAATGAGCTATTCAGAGGTTGAGTCCATATCGTTCTCCGTCCCTGTAGAGCTCGTCTGTCAACATGGGACTACCCGGAAGAGTCATGTCTCGACTAACCTGCAACCCCACATGAGATATTGGATTCTGTGGGATTTATGAGGAGCCCTGCCGTATCTATTTTATCTTAGCTGACACAGTGTCACTCGCAAAAGATAAGAGTCGTAACACGCCGAAAATTTGTCGTAAAAATACCGAATATTACGGACTTTTTGAGGGTGTTAATGACTAAAGTAATGCTGCCGGATAACGATTACGTGACGGGTAAATTATGGAATTTAAGAGGTTATATGTATGAAAAACTTAGGATACCCTTTTTGTGGGTTTAGAGCGATTAAACCAAAATTACATGTTCTTATTTTATGGTTTCAGACACCTCAACTCGTTGGGGCCCTAAGAACCGGGTATGCACGATGCACGCGAGACGCAGCAGGTGAGGCTGGGTCGGGCGTATCTCCCCCGCACCTGAGCGTGAGTGAGATTATTTCGGCGAGCAGATAACGATTGATCTGCTCGCCGAAAAATATCTCTCGAGAAAAAGGCACCCGCGGAGTACCAGTGAGAGGGCACAAGGTCGTTCGAGACTCCACGACGTAAAAGACCTCAAGTTGGTAGCCGTCTGAACTTTGTAATTTTTCCGGATGTGCCGCATCCGCGCGGGAAAAATCCTACAATGAACCATAAACGCAGAACGAGCAAGCCTTGCGCTCAAACCCTACAGGAGCAGCAGATGAGCAATGATATGGATCTTCGCACCTCCTATAAAAAAATTCATCCAGGACTTACCCCAGCTTCTCGCGGACAAAGGCCCTCGAACAGGTATATGCCCTGTACAAAGCCGAGAATTACGGCAGCCTGCGCGCGGGCGGGTTCGCGAGGAAGTCGAACGACTGGCAGTCCCGCACCTCACTGGTGCGATCAGGGATTTCTTTCGGTTAGCCGAGGCTCTACGATGGGCTGCAGCTGAACCATGACGACGACTATTTTCTAGCGCTTATGAACTTGAACGTTTCGCTTCGGCAGAGTCTGCTGCGCCACGATCGACAATTTCGTGACGAGCTGCTGTGGCGCCTGTTCACAGTCGAGGAACCCCGAAAGGTCGTTCGACGGTAGATAAAAATACGTTCAGAAACACCTGGCAGATAGAACTGCTTGAGGCTTCCGCCGAGGGGCTGATTCCCCGGGAACATCTGCTGGATGCGTGCCTGGCATCGTTAGCGCGGGACTTTGCCGCCTACCGCGCCGGGTGGTTCTCCCGCATGTATGCCGCGCTCAAACCCACCGCCGCAGAATCCGCTCAACGGCAGGGATACGCTCGTGAACCTGCTGGGGTCGCCCGGTAGGACGACCGTCACCCTAGCGGTCAAACAGCTTTCGGCGGTGCATCGGGCGGGGCTTCTTGACGCCGACCAGTTCGTTCGCGGATGCGCCCCCGCACTGCTGACGAGCAAGGCGAATGCGCTGGCGATCCTCAAACTCTTGGCATCTCTGCGCGGTACAGTCGGTGATGCGCCAGTTGCCGAAGCATCTGTTGCGGGGCTGAACCACGCGCATCCACAGGTGCAGGTGGCAACCGCAAAATTGCTGCATCAAGCCAAAGCGACTGAAACGCTGTATCAGCATGTGCAGAACCTCAGCCCGGTTGCACGGCAGGAATTAGAGGACGCCGAACTCCTGAAACGTACAGAAGAGGGAACCGCGCAGCATACAGCCTTGAAAGCCTCGGTTGAGACCGAGCAAACCGCCGAGGATACGGACCACGATGCCCCGCCTCCTGATTACGTGCCTTCCGGAAAAAGTACGGGGAAAGTCCCCAATATTCTTGAGAGCATCCGAGTGAGTTGGGATTATCGTGAAAGCGAGACGAAACGCCCCAACGGCAAACCCGAAAACGTGTGGTGGAGCCCCACCGTGCACCCTGCCTGCCGCAGAACCACACACACGCCGGACGAAAAACATCTGCTCACCCTGCACTATGCAACAACGAGCTGCGAAGAACTGGCGCGCCCTCTGCCCTTCCTCCACAGTGCCCGTGGCGGTAGGGCTGTTGGAACGATGGGTCTTTCTCGACGAAGAAGACGGGCACCACTACATGCATGGTATGGTCCAGACTCTCAGGAACCATCCGGGGCAGTGGAACTCCATTACCGCGCAGGCACTCGCTGTGCTGGCTACTTCAAAGCATCATATGGACCGTGCGGGAGCTGCCGAGCTGTTGGCGGAGAACCTTGGCGGTCGGCTCTCCTACGAAGACGCCACTACAGGGTTTTCGCAGGCTGCTCCGGCGCTGATGTTCACCCGGTGGGCGCATACCTTTGAGGATATGGCGGCCATAGACCCGCGTGTTACCCTGCGTTTCTTAGGCGGTCTGCTGCCGCATTGTGAGCGCACCCAGCACGGGATGAGGAAGCTCCTGGGCGTATATGCACAGGGAGCCGTGCGTGTTCACGGCACGAATGAGTCCCCGCAGCTAAGCCCCGAGATGACCGCGTGGTTAGGCGGTTTTAAAGGATCCTCGCAGGCGGCAAAACACGCGCGGGCTATCCTCAAAACCCTCACCTAAATACGATTCCTCAGCTCGGGGAACCAGCTAGTTCTCCGGCGGTTTCTGGGTTTTGGAGGAACTCGAAGAGCCTTTTGCCCCGCAGAGGACTGTGCGTTTCTTTCGTCGGCTTTCACAACCGGAATCATGCCGGTCGTGAGCTTCACCGTCGCGTTGCGGTGCGCCTTCAACGCATCAATCTGGGCACGCTTAGAAACACCGGACTCAGCCTCAGCCGTCTGCGACCTAAAAGCCCGCTTAATGGCCGCAGCCCACAGCGGGAACAGCAGAACCGTGAGAGCACCACCAGCCACCAGAAGCGATGCGGTAGAGCTCTCCAGCAGCCCCGAACTCGTGGCGATACTCGTGACCGCCACAATAATAGGCAGACCCGCCGCTGAATACAGCGCTAACTCAACCTTCTCGCTCATTGACTGCAGTCCCGAACCCGTGTTCGTGAACCGCTCCGCAATAAACACCGGCACCCCGCGCACCAGCAGAATAACCGATAACCACCATCGCCAGCAGCAGAGGCGAAGACGCCACCACAGAAGGGTTAATCCCCATGCCGCTGACCACGAAAAACAGCGGAATCATGAACGTAAACCCGACCGTCTCTAACCGTGCCGTGATCATGTGAAGTGCGCCCACCGGGGTGAGCGAACGCATAATAATACCCGCAGCGAAGGCGCCGAGCACCGCATCCAGCCCGAAAAGTGCCGTAAACATGATGAGGGTAGCCAGCAGAAACATAGCAAGACGCAGCACAAGCTGACTGGTTGTGTTAGTTTCTACCGCCATAATTTGGCGCAGGCCCGGGCACTTTCTGCAGAAGACGATGCGGAATAATCGCCGTCACCACAGCAATCGCCATGAACCCCAGCAGAATCAGAATCGCCAAGCCCGGCGAGTACGAGGAGAGCAGCAGCGACATCGCAAAAATCGGGAAAAGCTCGCCAACGGCACCGTGTACCAGCACCGCATTACCCACCCGAGTACCCGCCGCACCATGGGATTTGAGCATGGGCAGCAGCGTGCCCAGAGCCGTGGAACTCAGCGCAATACCCACCGCAATATAGGTGTTAAAACCCTTGGCGAAACCGGTGATGAGCGCCGCCCCCAGCACGCCCAGCGCAAAAGCAAACGAACCAGGTTACGATCGCGCTTTTGCCCTGGCGGTTACGCAGCGAATCGACGTTAATCTCAAACCCGGCAATCAGAAAGAGCATGCCTAAACCCAGCTCTTTCAGCAGCGGAATGCCGCCGTCGCTGCCGGACGCCAGCCCCAGCACGTTCGGGCCAATGAGCACACCGCAGATCAGCAGGAACACCACATCAGGGGATGCGCTTGCCCGTTAGCCGCGACATGATGGGCGAAAGCAGCGCCGCTAAGGTCACCCAGAAAATCGAGACATACTGCGCGGTACCCTCAACCCCGGACGCCTCGTGCGGACCCGCAGCAAGAATATGCGTGTGTGCGGCGGCGAGGGGCTGGGCAAGCTGAGAAACATCCAGAACGTTCATAGTGAAGAAAGCATACCCTAGATACTCGGGTTATTCACATAGGGAGGGGCTTCAAAGAGACTCGGGCGTAAGTACAGCGGGCGAGGAAATCTACTCCCAGCTGCCCTAAGGTATCACATGACGTTCCGAAGTTAGCGGATAATCCCGCACACAACAATCCGGTATCTTGCACCCACCCCGCACATCTGCGCCCTGAGCTGGGGCAAAACATTTTGACATCACGTGATGCGAGCATAGCCTCAACACGAACCGTCACAGCATCAGGCGCCGCTAGAAACCGCCCGCAGAACACGGTACCGTAGAATGCACCACCACAGGCACGAGCAGAGCAGGAGACGCATGCTACCGAAACCAACACCCGGCGAGATACCGGGTTAGACAGCGCTCGCGCTTTTGCGCTTCTGCTCATGCTCATTCCTGTGAGCGTAAGCCTTAACTCTGGTGCCCGGCAAACATTTGAGCTGGCTTTTCACAGGTGCTTCCGCAGGCGTTGAATCTGTTTCGCCGTGATTCTGGGAGCGGCTGCATATTTATACTCCCGCAAGGTGGCTTTTTCCGCAGTTTTTTTGCGAGCAGTATCGTGCGTTTTCTGGCGTTCTGCGTGCTCGGCTGGATTCTCGCTCAACTTCCACACAGCACCTTTTGCGGATCAGGCTTTTTCCGGGTGGAAAGACTTCCCCATCCGTTTTCGATATGCTTCTGCCCCTAGCCGTGCTGACCCTGCTGAGCATCGGGCTGGTGTATATGCCGTTTTGGGTGCAGCTTGCCGTGACCGTGCTCGCCAGCCCCGCCGTGCCGTTCACTTACGAGCGGCTGAGCGTGGGCAGGGTGGACTGCCGACGACTGGCTGCATCGCTCAATCCCAGCAATCGTGAACGAGAGCGCGGGAACCATGTTTTCAGGATGGGTTCAAACTCATTTTGGCTTATGAGGCTTGGGCATGGTGCTGTGGCGAGGATGCGAAAAACTCGGCGCACGCCTTGGGCATACCGGTGGCGCTGGGTTCTCTTGCCGTGAGCATCTACCTGTGGGTGTATCCGCATGCCCAACTGGGACCGCTCACGTGGCCGATCGTACTCACCATCGTGGCGTGGTGGGAACCGTCTGCACCTGGGGCGAATTTGCGCGGCTCAGCGCCGGAAAAAGGCGTGCTGGAACCGTTCGCGCGGCTGGGTCGAATGTCGCTGAGCGCATCCATTGTGATGCTGGGGCTGGCATTCTACGGTGGCGGGCGGCTCGTGACGATGGTCGCCGGTGAAGGTTATCGCGCCCGCAGCGGGGAGCGTCTATGGTTATGCGCTCTGGTTCGGGTTCCTGCTTGTATGGTGGGTGCTGGCGATGATGCTGTGCACCCTGTGGGAGAAAATTCAGCAGCGCGGCCCCCTCGAAATGGCGCTCGCCCTCATGAGCGGGCGGGGATAGTCCGGCGAAGTGACGAATATGCTGGCACGCACGGTTTCTCTTCGATACTCTGGTGCCTACTGAAGAACACGTGAGAGGAATAAGTCCGTGACGTACTTTGCGTACAGGGTGGTGGGGAAGACTGAATATAACGGATTTCGATGTCCCCCAGACTCCGCAGTCTTTCGCCGACGATACCGAGCAGCGCCTCACTGATCCCGACTTTTTGGAGGGTGACAAACGCTTCGCCCTCGTGGTGTGGGCTCTGCCTGAAGGCGTGAACCATGTTGATGACGTTCCCCATGATTCGGTGGCGCACGGCAACTATATACAGTGTGCCGGTTCCACGCATGCGATGACGGTGGAAATTAGGGTGACTGCCGAAGATGGTTCGTACGAACAGTACACGGTGGCCCGCAAACCCGTGACCGACCCCGATGCGTGGACAACTATCACATGGGTTGGTAACCGTATGCCCGTTCAGGTGCACCCCGAAGAGGTTTTCACGGGTGAGCAGGCGGCGCCTATCTTCCGCGCCTACATTGAGGACGGCGTAATTCCGCCACGCGAACTACTGCGTACATTGGATATTTAGACATTTGACTCGGCCCAGTGGGTGACCCGAGCAGAAGGCACATACAGCAAACCCCCTGAAGATTACTCTCAGGGGGTTTAGGGCTGGTCGGGATGACAGGATTTGAACCTGCGACCTCGTCGTCCCGAACGACGCGCGCTACCAAGCTGCGCCACATCCCGGTGTTAACCTGTCGGGGCAACCCGCAGGCAACTCATCAATAATAGCCGAAGAACCCGGGGAAAGCAACACGAATAAGCCCTCTCAAAAACCTGTAAACCCTGTATTTCCAGGGGAGTAAGCGCAGTGTCTTGTGCGTGTGCTTCCACATCCTGCGTGACACAGCATAGACGCGGAAGCACACGCAACACCGGAGAGAAATGCTCAACGTTTCCCGCAGCGGCTGTACAAGATTACCCGCCTAGATCTTGGCGAAGCGGAACACAAATGCGGCGGTCGCTTCACGAGTAACGGGCTCATGCGGGCGGAAAGGTGCCGTCGGGCCAGCCGGTCGTGATCTTCTGGTCTGAAAACCATGCGATTTCGCGGTAGAACGGGCTCTTCGAGGTCACATCCGTAAAGGGGTCCTGAGTCGGTGCCGCATCGTCGTTCATATTGGCGGCACGGTAGAAGAACGCCGCCAGAGCCCTCACGAGTAACGGAATCGTGCGGGACGGAAAGGTGCCATCCGACCAGCCGGTCGTGATGTGCTGCTGGTGCATCCACACGATCTCCTTATAGAAGGGATCGCTCGGAGCAACGTCGGTGAACGGCGACTGCTTGGGCAGAACAACATCGGGTGAGCCAGCCATCCGGTAGAAGTATGCGGCAATTGCGGCGCGCTCAATATTCTGGGACGGGCGGAAAGTGCCATCGGGCCAGCCCGTCGAAATACCGGTCTCTCCCAGCCACGTGATCTCCTGATAGAACATATGGGTCTGGGGAACATCCTTGAAGACCACCGCCGCTGGCTTTTCGCTCGGCGCGGGTGCGGGAGCCTCCGGAGACGGGCCGTCACTCGGAGCCGGTGCGACTACAGGCGCCGCAGGAGTCGGATCTACCGAGAGTCCGGGGTTCGTCTCAGCTGCCGGTGCGCTGGGGGCTGCGGATGCGCTCGGCGCAGGATCCGCAAGAGCAGGCTGAGCAGCAAAGGTCAGGCCAAGAGCAAGAGTGAGTGCAGAAGCGGTGCCCTGAGCCAGAAACTTCCTCGCATCATTGCGTGACATATTTTCCTCCATGAGGTTATAAGGGTTTAAGTGAATGAGTATCTGCACGCTCTACGAAGCGGCAAGACACCTTTATCATCCACAAAAAACTTTGCCGTGTCTACTTGGGCGGTTACAGCTAAGAACTATGACGTTTAGGGCTCTCATGCACGTATCACAATAGGTAAACGTGCGCATAAGAGTTAGGCACTGGGGGAGCCTGAATCCTGCCGCGCATCCTCCCACGAGGTGTACATTGCGGCAAACTCGCCACCGGCGGCAATCAGCTCCTGCGGTGAACCATCCTCAACAATAGACCCCGCAGAAACAACCAGCACCCGGTCCGCACTCAGCACGGTCGAAAGACGATGCGCAATCACCACGGCGGTACGCCCCGCCAACAGAGCATTGAGCGCTCGCTGCACCGCACGCTCGCTGGGAATATCCAGGATGCGGTGGCCTCATCCAAAAATCAGTACCCGCGGATTTGCCAAGAAAACGCGGGCAAAGACACAAGCTGACGCTGCCCGGTCGAAAGGTTCACACCGCCGCGCCCGAGCATCGTGCCGTACCTCTGCGGGAGGGTCTGAATAAACTCATCCGCGCCGACAGCCTGCGCCGCCCGGTGTACCTGGTCGTCGGTCGCCTGCGGGTTGCCCAAACGAATGTTCTCGGCAATCGAGGCTGAGAACAGAAAGACTTCCTGAGTGAGCATGACGACGTTTCGGCGCAGCTCCCTGATCGGTCAGGAACGCACATCTACGCCGTCGAGAAGCACCCTGCCGGTATCAACGTCATAGAAACGGGCAATTAATTTGGCAATCGTAGACTTCCCGGCACCGGTTTCACCCACAAGCGCCACCGTCTGCCCCGGTGCAATCCTCAGCGACGTAGGCATGAGCGCGTGCTGACCCGCAGTGTAACCGAATGCGGCATCCTCAAGAACGATCTCACCCAGCGGGGCTGCCTCTGCCGAACTCTCGGTGCTCGACCGGCGCGGCGGGGACTGCGGCAGGCTTACCGGATGCTGCGGGTCTTGAATCTGCGGCTTCTCGGCTAAGAACCCGGAAACCTTCTCCAACGCCGAAAACGCCGACTGGAGTACGTTATAAAACTCGGAGAGCGTCATAATCGGCTCAAACACCCGGTTCGCATAAATAATGAGCGCAAGCAGGGTGCCCACCTGCATGGTGCCGCCGAGCACCGCATACCCACCAATCACAAGCGCCGCCGCCACAAAAATATTGCCCAGCAGAATCAGCACGGGGGAGTAGATGCCGAAGAGCTTGATGGAATCCATGACCGCAACCCGGTACCGTTCGGCGTTGCGTGCGTACGATGCGCGCGCATCCGCCTCTGCACCGAAACTCTTGATGGCTCGAATACCGGTGTAGGTTTCAACAAAACGGCTTGTCAGCTGGGCAGATTCGTTACGCATGGCACGGAATGCGGTCTCTGAGCGGGTGCGGAACCAGCGGGTTATCAGCCAGATGGGAACCGTCATAGCCACCAGAAGCAGCCCGATGCGCCAATCCAACAGGAAAATGGCGATTACCGAGAACGCAATCCCCAGCAGGGTTGTGGCAAGCTGACTGATACCGCTGTCTCAAGAAGGTGCGGATCGTATCAATATCGCTTGTCAGCCGCGAAATTACGCGGCCTGACGTATATGACTCGTGGAACGAGACGCTCAGCGACTGCGAATGCTGGAACACGCGCGTGCGCAGGCTCAACAGCACACCCAGCGAAACCCTCACCGTATACACCACATTCACCCAGGTCAGGGTGCCGTTAGCGAGCACGGTCGCCCCAAAAAGTACCACAAAGAATATAAGCGGGGCGCTGTCGCCGCGGGTGAGCGGTTCAATCGCGGTATCGAGCACGCGCGCAATCAACCAGGGCTGCACGGCGGATGCGATCGCCCCAAGTATTACCGCCGCCACCGAAATCGCCAGGGACAGCCGATGCGGGCGCAAAATCTCGCGCAGTAGACGGTACGAACGCTTCCCGAGCCTGCCGCCGCTCTTCGGGGGTCAGGTTCGTGCGTTCGTCGGAATTCGGCACGAGACGCGTGAGCATTAATCCTCGTCCTGCACACTCATCTAGGGCGGCGATACTGCGGCAGCTTCATAAGCTCGGTGTGGGTGCCCTGGGCGGTAATACGGCCATCCTCCAGCAGCAGCACCCGGTCGGCAAGCGCCACCGTTGAAGGACGATGCGCGGTCAGCAGGGTGGTAGCCCCTGCCCAGTCCTTCGTGCCCGGTGCGCAGCGCCTCAATAATCTTCTCTTCCGTGTGAACGTCCAGCGCCGAGAACGGATCATCAGCAGCAGCACGCTCGGGCGAACCGCCAGGGCACGCGCCAAAGAAAGTCGCTGCCGCTGACCGCCCGAGAGGCTCAACCCCTCTTCGCCAATAATGGTATTGACCCCTTCGGGAAGGTCGTCCACGAAATCGCAGGCTGCGATCGTGAGGGCGGCGCGCACACGCTGATCCGCCTCCTCAGAAGAGCTAAGATCGTGCACCCCTAACAGGACATTTTCACGCACCGACCCCGAGAACAGCACGGCCTCCTCAAAAACAGAGGCCATTTGCGCGCGTACCTCAGGCAGCGGCATATCGGCGGCATCGCGACCGCCCAGCAGAATCTTTCCCGACGAGGGCTCATAGAACCGCGGAATCAGGTTGAGAATTGTCGATTTTCCGCTGCCGGTAGCCCCCACGAGCGCCAAAATCTCGCCCGCAAAAGCTTTAAACGTAATATCGTGAAGTACCGACGGGGTTTTGGAGGTTGCAGCCTTCTGCTGTGCACGCGCAAACTCGCGTTCCTGCTCCGTAGGCTCGGGGCTTGGATCCTGCATATCAGCCTGTAACTCCGGGAACGCCGCAGGATCGGGGTCTGCCTCCTGTGCGGAACCGGCACTGTCCTGGTGATCCTGCGAACCCTTGGCAAAACCTAGAATCTTCGCCAGAAAACCGCCCAAACCGCTCTGCTCGGCGTGATCCGTTGAAGCCCCATCCTGCCCGGAATGCTCATCAGGAACCTCAGCCGTGCGCGCCTGAGTATCAGCGGAATCTTCGTGGCGCGTGCCACCGCATCAGAATCGAGCGGCATCTACGGTGTTCGCCTGCTCGGCATAGCTGAAGCTCACCGCCTCACACGCCACAGAAATTGCGCCACCCGAAGGATAGGCCACGGTCTCCTCCTCAACTAGTCGTACCTGTTCATCGCCGGGATCCGACATCACCTCAACGTGACGCTCAAACGCCACCCGGTAATTCAAATATGATGCCATCAGCGCGGTCGAACGGAGCACATGCCCCAACACCACCGTCAGCACCGCAAAGTAGGCGGTCATCGCACCCAAAGAAAGACTACCCGATGCTACCTGCGGCGCGCCCACCAGCAGGGCGAGCATCGTCACCGCCCCCACAATCACGCGCTGATAAAACCCCACGCGCGCCACCAACATGGCACGGCGATGCTCCACCTCATTCAAATGTTCGGCATCGCGGGTATACTCGGTAATCTGCTCGGGGGAGCGACCCAGCGCTTTCACCACCCGAATACCACGCACAGACTCCTCAATACGGGTCGAAAGATCGCTGGTAAGCCGCTGAATCTCACGGGTGTAAGCCTCATATTTGCGCACATAGCTGATGAGTGACAGCACCAGCACCGGAATAGCCACCCCAAAAATAACCGCGAGCGGGGTGGATGCGGTCACCATAAAAATACCCGCCCGTTACGAACATGACCACAACCGAGGTCATCTGCACCAGCGCGAAACGAAAGCCACCGGCGAATCGTACTCAAATCGCTCATGGAACGGGTGAGCAGCTGCCCGGAAGACCACCGGTCAAGAACGCTCAGCGGCGCCCGCAAAATCCGGTCGAAAAAGTTCATGCGCATGCGGATTTCAAGCGTGGAGGTAGGATCCACGATCAGCCACCGCCGCCAATAAGCCAACGATGCGTTCCCCACGCCGATCAAAAGTACTAGTCCGCCGCCAATCCAGACGCCCGCTTCGGTCGTATTCTGCACAAGCTCATCGACAATGAACCGAAGCATCTGCGGAATAGAAATTTCGAGAATCGCCGCGCCAATAGCGACCAGCATGCCGATAGTCCCAGCGCCACCGAATCGGGGCAATATACGGCAGGAATTTGAGGGCGCGCGCTCGCCCGCATCGTAGTTCACGGGTGCGGGAATAGGTTCAGGGGCAGTTTCAGGAAGGGATTGCGTCGTCGAGAAGTGCCGGGGGCGTGTGTGCGGGTCGTGCTCGGTTCCTCCTGCTTAGATGCGGTTCAACGTTTCTACAAGGTGTGAGCGTTAGTGCTCTTAATTATAGAGGGGCACCCCGGATGCACCCGCTACGGTTCTGCGCTGAGCGTCCCGTTCTTATCGGTGAGCTTAACCCGTTCTCTCCCTACCCGCGAGCAGATGGTATTTTGACGAGCAGATAGCGGATTGTTTATCTTCTCGCCGAAATACTATCTGCGCGAGAGGCTACGCGTTGTACACTAGGCGTAGTAGGTGTTCAGATGCGCCAGGGTAGTCATCCGCGCTGTCTGCCACCTGCTGGGCGGCAGCTTCATCGTAGCTCTCATAGGTGTCGATGGTGTGGAACGCGAAGAGAGGCTGATAATCGGCGCTGATATAGTTGGCCGTCAGCTCGAAAGGCGCAGGGTTTCGGCGACGGTGTACCCGACGGAACCTTCCGCACTGTACTCTGGGGCGGTGCGCCCAGCGAGACGGCAATGCCGAGTTTCTTATTCTCGAACGCCTTGCCTTTCGAGCCGTAGGTCCCCACCCGTACGTCAGCACCTCGTCGCACCACTGTTTCAGAAGCGGCGGGCAGTTAAACCAGTACACCGGGAACTGAAGCACAATGTTCTGGTGCTCTTCCACGAGGCCTGCTCGCGCTCTACATCAATCACGCCGTCAGGGGTACTCGCTGTACAGCTCATGCACGGTAAACCGATCCGGATGCTGGCGCAGCATGTGAACCCAGGTTTTGCTGACCATAGAATCATGGATATTAGGATGCGTGACAATCACAAGGGTTTTCATGGTATTTCCTTCCGCTCGACTTGAGAAAATACCATGGTATCTATGCCGTTTGGCTCTGACAATACCTCAGAGTACCCTTTCGGCTAATGGCTATACAGCGATCTCTCGCAAGGAGGTGCGCTGCTGACCGTGCGCATCAAAATTCTTCGGATCCAGCCATTTGCAGCAACCGGTGTTTACGCTGTCCCACTCGGTATCCAGCATTGAATACCACGCCGTATCGCGGTTGCGGTCTTTATATACGACGGCTTGGCGGAACGTTCCCTCATAGGTGAAGCCTAGGCGCTCGGCTGCGCGGCGTGAAGGCTCATTCAGTGCATCGCATTTCCACTCGTAGCGGCGATAGCGCAGCGTCTCAAACACGTATTGCGCCAGAAGGTACTGCACCTCCGTGGCGGCGCGAGTGCGTTTTAGACGTTCGCCTACGTCACGCTACCTACCTCGATAACACGGTGGGCGGGGTTGATGCGCATGAGTGCTAGAGTGCCAACCGCACGCCCATCCTGATCTATCACAGCCAGATAGTACGGGTCGGTGGATTCCTCCATGCGCTTGAGGAGGTCTCTAACTCTGCCCGGTCAGCAACAGGGTTCAGGGACAAATAGGGTGAAACTCTGTTCGGGAGCTTCAGGGCCGTAGACCTCGTACAGGTCGTTGCCGTGGCGTTTTTGCATCAAGTTTTTCGAGGCGGCAGTAGCGCCCTGTAAACAATCAATGCTGGGAGTCTCGCCCGCGCGGTAGTCGGGCAGGGCATCGCCGATAGGGTTGCTGGTAGTCGTTATATCGCATGGGCCTTTCCAATGCATTGCAGTAGTAGGGAAGAGTGTCTTCCGGTATTTACTCTACACGCGAGCAGGTTATGGGATGTGTTTAACTGCTGGGTAGCTAACTGAATGTAAATCTATTTGTCCTGTGTTGAAGATAGAGACAGGCGAAGCTTGTACAACATGGCGACTGAACCTAGCCCTCATCAAGCTCAGGATGCGCACTCTGAAAGTCAAGGAGATCATGCAGCGCTTGCTTCTTCTCGATACGTCGCTGCTCGCGAAAAAGCAAAACATCCTCGCGTTTGAACCTGCGGTGAGTGCCAGCTTTATGCGAAGGTATCCGTCCTTCATCAGCCCACTTGGCAAGAGTGGGGCGGGACAGTCCCAGGATTGCGGCTGCCTCGCTGGTCGTTAAAATTTCTGGGCTGAACTGCACGGAAACATCGTGGTGAGCAAGAATAGCTTGAAATTGTGCACGAACAAAAGTCGGCAACGGGTTCAGGGGCTTGGACCTTTGCCCATTTGGCAGAGTCCCTGAACCGTGAGGCTTTTGGATGAACTCTTCTGATAACGGAATAATCTGTTCTTGCAGAGGCTCAGCCGCAAAAGTTCGAGTGTGCTGGGCAGTCATGACTGCTGCCTCCAACTCATACATACTTTGGGGATTTCTCCCTAGTTTACAGTATTTTTCGTTTGCAAACGAAAGTCGTAGTGCTAGAGGGGTAACAGAGCCAGGTTTCGGTTTGTATAGATTGTAGACGGAGTATGCACCTAGAGGTATCTGGAATATGTGGTATGCGGTAGTACATACTGATGCGAGAAAGCTTTTCGGTATTTATTTACGCGAGCAGGTAGTTTTTGGCCGAGCAGGTAGGAAAATACCACCTGCTCGACCAAAACCACCTGCTCGCGGAATATAAAGGGGAAGAAAACCCACCCGTCCTTTTGCCGTGAGGGTGACGAGCACCGCCTCCGGGGGACAGAAGAGTCGCACTGGCGCGAGACCGTGAGGTCCCCAGCCCCGCCGAAACCTGCACCGGAACATCGCCCTGATAGCTCACACCCTTCGCACGCGACGGCGGCAAATCACAGTTACTCACGAGCGCACGACCGCCCGGCAGACACACCTGCCCGCCGTGCGTGACCGGCAAAAATAAGTTCGGCACCATCCTGAACAAATCTGTGCAGAGTGCGCATATACGGTGCATGGGCAACACCCACACGAATACTCGGCACGTCCGAAGACTCAAACGCCTGCGGTGAGAACCCCGGATGCGCATCGTAACGCAGATGCGGATCATCCACCCCCGAAAATTCCAGGCGCAACCGGCTCAGCGTGATGCCGTCGTACCGGTTAATAAGCCCCGCCCATCGCGCGACTCAAAAGCGTTATGCATCGCTCAATCGGAAGCGGCACACGCGAACCTTCCTCAATCTCCTGAGGCGTGCGCGCCTGCCACAGATACCGCGCCGGATTCTTCAGCACCGGGGCAAAATAGCAGTTCGAGCCAGGCACGAAAACCCCCGGAAAATCCAGGAGAGGGTCAAGCGCCTCAGGAGAGGTCAAAGCCCGCCCATGCGAGAGGTTATCGCCCGTATTCACCACCAAATCCGGGTTCAGGCCCGCCAAATGAATGCATGAAACTCGGTCTTCGCCCGCTGCCCTGGAATCATATGCATATCCGAAATATGCAGAATCCTAAAGTTCGGCGACCCCACTGGAAGCACCGCGAGAGTTTCCTCGCGCACCTGAAAATTATTCAATTCGACGAAGCGCCCATACGCCGCCGTGGCGAGCCCCAAAGCAAGCCCCGCAGCCGCAAACTTCACCATACTCTGTGTGAAGTGCGAACCACGTGCCGCTTCAGAAGCCGCCACGGATGCGCGGGCACCGGATGCGTTCTCACACATCGTGTGCCTTTCTTCAGTACGCCCTCTTAGTTACCGTTGACGTTTGTTGACGTCACCGATGCCGGAGCTCAGTAAACTTCTCGGTGTTGTACTTCGGTGCCATGGCCTGCATGAACTGCTGCCACTGGGCACCCGCATAGGGTCGCACCGTCCACGTACTCCAGCACGCGACCGTTAATCGCAATACCGTTCATCGAGCGGTAACCCAGGTCGTTACTGCCCACCCATGAAGCGGTTGCCAGGCTGCGGGTGTAACCGACCATCCAGGTCTGCGAGGAGTTATCGTTCGTACCGGTCTTCGCGGCGGAAGCATCCGGCAGACCGATAGCGCTTAGGCGCTGAACCTCCGGAGGCAAGCACGCCCTTGAGCACGTAGCTCACACCGTTAGCAATATCCGGGCTGATCGCCTGCTCACACTTAGACTCGTAAGTCTTCATGGGCGAACCGTCACTCTTAGTAATCTTCTCAAGTGGGCGCGGCTCACAGTACTTACCTTCGCTCGCGAAAGTTGCGTATGCGCTCGCCATGGTCAGCGGGTAGCACCGTACCTGGTACCACCAATGTTTGCACTGAGCAGACCCGGATCGTACAGCTGCTGACCCAGACCGTCGCAGGTGCAGCTTATTCGCCATATCGCTGATATCGCAGAGGTCGAGCTTACTGACCATCGAGTACAGGTAGGAGTTAGCCGAAACGCGAATACCGTGGGTGACCGTACCCCAGCTCTGGTATCCCGGAACCGCGTTCTTGAAGGACCAGCCGTTAGCGGAGTCGCGGTAGTAGTACTTACCGCCCTCCACACAGCGGGCGTTCCACCCAAAGCTGCTTGGGTAGGATAGAGCCGTACCATCGATTTGGGCGTTCACACTCGACCAGAGTTAATCCACTGGGACAGCACCACGGGCTTGAAGGTTGAGCCAGCTGGAATCCGGGGTGCCGCCTAGAGCGAATCTACGTTGAAGTTGAACTGGGTTTGCGAGTGGTCATTCCGCATCCTTGGGTTTACCCCATTCGGCGTTCTGGGCCATCGCTACTACGCGACCGCTGCCAGGCTCCACACTGGTCAAAGCGGCGTTCACGTTGTTGGTGTTGGTGGAACCAGGCTGAACAGCCTCCACAGACTGTTTAGCGATCTTCTGCGCTTCGGGGTTTAGGGGTACTCACAGCTTAAAAACCGCCGCGGTTGAGCAGGTTCAAACGCTCCTCAGGAGTTGCCCCGAAAAGATTCGTCAAGCGCAACATAGTTCACCACGTAGTTACAGAAGAATGAGCTTTCGCCCGCAACAGAGCAGCCCTTCTCAGGCGGATGAACATTGAGCTTAATAGGCGATGCAATGGCTTCATCGTATTCTTGCTGTGAAATCTTACCGTCACGAAGCATGGTGCCGAGCACCACATCGCGGCGTTCACGCGCCAAATCAGGGGTGCGTCGTTGGGATCTGCAGGTGTTCGGTGACTGCACCAGACCCGCGAGAAGGAGCCGATTGGGCTACCGAAAGATCCTTCGCGGAAATACGAGTATTGAGGCTGCCGCCTCAACACCGTAGTTGGTGCCGCCCAAGTTCACGATGTTCAGGTAGCCCTCAAGAATCTCGTCTTTAGACTTGTTCTGCTCCATCGAGATAGCGAGCTTCATCTCTTTGATCTTATCGAGATAGCCTTTATTCCCGCCCAGGTTGTGGGGTCTGCGCCGCGCTGCACATCGGAATCAACGATCAGGTTGTTCACGTACTGCTGTGAGTGTCGATGCACCCTGGCGCTTCTTCGGGTTCAGGAAGTTATTCGCGAAACGCACGACCAATGCCGATAGCTGATACGGCGCCGTGGTTGTAGAAGTCGCGGTCTTCCACCGAGATAATGGCATTACGCATATGCGGTGACATCTGATCGAGCTTTAACTCTCTGTGCGGTTTTCCTCGAAGAAGGTCGCAAGCTCGGTCTTACCCATCAGAGGCGTACAGAGTCGATGGGCGTGAGAAGGGACCTTCTGAAATATCTTCCGGAAGATCCTGGAACCACGCCATTGAGGGCGTAGCGACCATGCCAACACCTACCGCCGGGGGTACCACGATAATTGCTACCAAGAACCCGGCAATGATACTGAACGCCACAAACTGCAAAAAGTCACTGGGGCGACGCCGTTGCGCGCGCGATTTTTTTCGTGAAGCCATTTCATTCAGTTTAGCGGATACACCTGAGACGCATCCCTCAAAAGGGTTAAACTCTAGGTTTAACTTGCCGGTTTCCCGTCTTCGCGGGCAACGCGCCGGATGCGCATCCTTGGTTATATCGTGAAAACACCGGGTCTATGCCCCGAAAAATCCGCGGCATCTCGCGGGTTATGTACTCGGTGCGGGGCTGACCGGCGTACCCAGTGCACGAGGTGACCGTTCGGCGTCACGTTCCTGCCCCTTTGTTACGCCTCAGAGCGTTGAACCTGCAATAGAGCGCAATGACCTTGTTCGAGCCGGGGAACAGGACTAACCTAGAGCTATGAAGAAATGGGAATATTTGACTGTGCCGTTGATCGTGACACCACCAAAGCAATCGCCTGATAACTACGGTGAGGAAGGGTGGGAACTCGTTGCGGTTCTGCCCGGCGCACCCGCACCCAGCGGACCGAACCCAGCAGGCAACATGGTGGCACCCACCCAGGGTAACCCCATCGCCTACCTCAAAGCGCGAGAAAGTTGAAGACTAAAGCCTTGCACCACGCCCGGTAACCTGAATCCTCCGGTTGCCGGGTTTAGCGTCCCTTTTGCGATATGCTTCTACACAACACTACATATATGCGGCGCACGTGCCACCACCACATCCCTGGAGAACCCTATGACTGAATCCCGTTACGAGACTGAGCATCCGTGAACTCGGCTACCAACTTCCCGAAGTCGCAGCCCCTGTCGCCCGCCTATGCTACCCGCCGTGGTGAGCGGGAACTATGTGTATACCTCGGGCAGCTTCCATTCGTCAGCGGTCAGCTGCCCGCCACCGGTAAAGTCTCGGATTCGGGTGACTCAACATTTCGTGACCCCTCAGGATGCCAGAAGTACGCCGCTATTGCAGTGCTGAATGCGCTTGCCGCTGTGAAGTCCGTTATCGGCGATCTTGATCGGGTGAAGAAGGTCGTGAAAGTTGTGGGGTTCGTGGCATCAGACCCGGAATTTACCGGTCAGCCCGGCGTAATCAACAGCGCCTCGGAGCTGTTGGGTGAGATCTTTGGTGAGGGCTGGTACGCACGCCCGCTCGGCGGTCGGTGTTCCAGTGCTTCCGCTGGACTCTCCGTTGAGGTTGAAATCATCGTCGAGTACGTCTAATATTCTCAGGATCATGACTACGACACCTTCTCAGAAGCTGTACACCGGAGTAGTTCCGGTGGTTGGTAAAGAACAGAAGCCGCGCATCTTTACCGGGCGGTCTTCTGCGCCCGCCGCACGCACCGAGCAGATTCAGCGTCTTTATAAAATCCGGGTTTATGCGCACCGCCGCCGAAACATGGGCTATCCGAAGGCGGTGAGGATGCAGGAGGGGCATGCTCGCTTCGCCAAGCGGCGTCAGTCATCTTTGTGCGTGACGGCGAAGACGGTCTTGAAACCATTCTGACCTACCGTCCGGGGTCCTCACCCTTGGGCGTTGTCGCTTTTTCCGGGCGGTACCGTGACCCCCGGCGACGACGACGCAACCCCTGGTATGGTCCGACCCCCGACGAATGGTCTGCCAAGTTCAAATTCAAAAACGTAACCTGCGCGCGCCGCACCGTGATCGCTGCTATTCGCGAGTCCTTTGAAGAACCGGTCTGCTTCTTGCCGGTGAGGACGGGCAGAACGTCGCCGAAAGCGGCGCGGGTGAAGAACAGATGAGTCAGCGTGAGGCAATCGCCGATCAAGACAGAGCTTCGGGCAGTTCTTAACCTCATGCGGACTGAAACTACGCACAGACCTGCTGCGCCCGGTATCGCGCTGGCAGTCGCCCTGACTTCTTCCATAAACGCTACGACATCGCCTATTTCACCACGGTTGTTCCCTGTGGGGCAGAACGCCAAGCTGCTGGAAGGCAAAGGGTGTGTAGGGGCAGCTGGGTGAATGCGCACGCTCATGGAGAGTAAGGGATACCTCGGAACTGGGGATCGTATCGGGCAGCCGAATACGGTGGGTAAGACCCTTGAGGAACTGGTGACTCCCGCCGTGATGTGCATGCTTTGAGTCGCTCGCCACCTGCAGAAACCGGGGTATCGTGGCTGGCAAAAGCGTCGTACCGTTGAGGTGAAGAAACCCGTGCTCGTGAAGAATGACGGCGCGTGTATGCTTTCGTTTACTGAAGTTGCTGCCGGTGTCGTCTAAAACAGGAACGCTTGGCACAGTCGGTCCACTCAAGTCGGCCTCTGTTGCCCCTCATAAGACTTGGAAGGCCGGATTTTTCCGCATTGTGTTGAGAATCCGGCCTTTGCTGTAGGGAAACAGATAGTCGCAGTGAAAGGAAAAATCTCGTGATTCGCAAAATTCAGTACAACGCCTATGGCGATCCCAGCGTCCTAGAAATGGTTGAGACAGATGAGCCTACGCCGGGCGAAGGTGAAGTCCGTGTGACGGTCAAAGCGGTTGGACTGAACCCCTAGATCTGAAAAACCTTTGAGGGGTATAAGCCGCTTCGTGTCGCAGAGACGAGCAACCGTTTGCGTCACCCGTCCTGGTGGTTTGGCCGCGGTCCCGCACGTTTTCCGAAGGGTGTGGGGCGTGACTTTTCAGGCGTGATAGATGCCCTCAGGCCCCTGGTGTGAACAATGTTGCTGTGGGCGATGCGGTACTGGGAACCCTGCGCAGCGCTCCGGCTCCGGCGTGACGGAAGGCTCCCTGGCTGAGAAGCTGGTGACTTCTGCCCAGAATATTGTTGCGAAACCTGAGAACCTGAACTTTGAGGTTGCCGCAGCCTTGGGCGTCGCCGGGGAGAGCGCATGCGGGGCGTTCCGTGCAATCGATCTGAAACCCGAGGATGTGCTGGTTATCAGCGCCGCATCCGGCGGTGTGGGAGCCGTGGCGGTTCAGCTTGCGGTGCATCGAGGAGCAACAGTTATCGGTATCGCATCGGAGAAAAACGCGGAGTTTGTGCGCTCTCTGGGGCTATTCCGGTTGCATACGGTGATCGGTTTGAAAGGAACGTATTCTCAAAGGCAGCACCGACCCCGGTTACGAAAATGCTTGACTGCTACGGTGGGGACTACATTCCGTTAGGGGCAGAGCTCGGACTGAAAAAGGGCCCGCGATGGGCACGCTGATTCCCTACACCGAAGGCGATGATGAAAGGCGCGCAGTTTACGGGGGCGCGGCATGCGCAGCCCGGTGACCTGAAAGAAGTCGCCGATCTGGTGGCATCGGGAGATATTGACGTGACCTTAGCGCTGTGTACCCTTCAAAGCTTGATTCCATCCGTGAGCGGTTATAAGGAACTGGGCACGGGGCATGTGCGCAGTAAACTTGTGGTCACTATTCCTAACAAAAAGTCGAAAACTATGAAAATTTTTAGTATCTGGTGCTACCGGAAACGTGGGTCGTTTGGTCGTGGAACAGGCGCTTGCGCGTGGTCATGAGGTAGTTGCACTTGCCCGGAATCCGCAGAATCTTTCAGCTTGAGCACCCGAACCCTAACCACGGGCGCTGTAGATATTCTTGATGCTCAGGCCCTCAAACCCCTGGCTTTCAAGGCGTGATGCGGTCATTAGTACCGTAGGGATCGGCACCTCGAAAACGCCGACAACCCTTTACTCTGCCGGGACAAAGAATCTTCTGGACGCCATGCAAGAGCATGGGGTATCACGTTTGGTCGTGATCTCTTCGGAGGTCGCCGAACATTGGGCTCATCAAGGGCTCTTCAAGCTCTGGGTGGTGTTGCCGCTGCTGCAGCACTTTTTGGGTGCAACCTACGATGATATGCGGCGTATGGATGTGGTGTTGTGGGAAAGCACCGCGCAGTGGACGGCGGTGCTGCCCTCGCATTCAGCCGATGAAAGCTAAAAGGTTCTTATCGGCTAGATGCCCACAAGCCGCTTCGACGCGGCTGGATGATTACCAGCGGATATGGCGACTGCGTTGCTCGATATTGCCGAACGTGAGGACCTGAACCGGCAGCACGTCTACGTCAGCTACTGGGAGGATGCCTCGCAGCGACACCTGTTATCGCCTGGCGTAAATGCGAGGGGAACGGGTATGCGAAAACCGCATCCGAAAATCGTTGAATAACGACGTATCGGATGCGGTTTTTCATCGACTGGGTGCCGTCAGAGCTTGGCGCGAGCGCTGGCGCAGTCGCGGCAAATCGAGAATCACGACTGCGCGCGACCTCTAGAGCGAATCCAGCCGCGGGAAACGAACTCGCCGGTGCCCTTATTAACGGTCTCGCGGGATGCACCGACAAGCTGTGCCAGCTCTTCCTGGGTGAGTTCGTAGGCAACGAGGATGCCGTCGGTTGCAGGGCGCCCAAAAGCAGTCTGCAAGGTCGAGAGAGCCTTAGCGAGGCGACCAGGGACGTCGGAAAGACGAGATCTGCCAGCGCTTCGTTGGAGTGGCGCAGGCGTGCCAAGTCTTGATAACCTGGTCCGGAGATGCTGGGATCCTGTCGCTGTGCACGTTTGAAGGATTCGTGCTAGATAGCAGCCAGGCGTGTTTCGGAAACCGCTACGGCATTGGTGGAGCGGGGCGATGGGTCGAAGAGCGCCATCTCGCCGAAGACGTCACCGGGTCCCATGAGTGCAACCATGCTTTTCGCGCCCATCTGCGGCGGTGCGCCCGAGCCTGGCCTTGCCGGAGAGCATGCAAAGGCTGGTCGCCTGATCGCCCTCGTGAAGAGCACAGCGTTGCGGGACAAATCAATTTCCTTGGATATCGTCTGTAAGCCCGAACAAGCGGCGTCATCGAGAGTCGCGAGCGAACGACGAGGATATCGAGATCCATAGTTACTCCTTGAGTGGGATAGCGGGCGATTCTTTCGCTCGAAAATCTGTGCGTCACACGGTCGCATCTGCGAGACGGATACGATGTGAACCGCATCGCTGGTGTGTGACATATTCAACTAAACTAATACTGAGCGTACCTCATCTATTTCGCATCTAAAAACGACCTCGAGAGGAAAAGTTTTCTGCGCTTACGGGGAAAACTTAGAAACTCTGCACGCGCTCTAGCATCAGCATGTACAGTGTGAGGGCGTTGAGCAGCGCACAGACTCTGGGACTTCTCTCGTATCAGGGCGTGCCTTCCGGACGCGCCGTGCGGATTCACCGCATTTTATGTATTCGCTAGGAGGACGCTCATGCTCACAAACTTTTAGCCCCCTTGACATTATTATTCCTGTCATTCTCGTGCTTTATTTCATCGCCGGTCTGCGCAGTGGCTTCTTCACCACGCTAGGCACCTTTATTGGTCTTGCTCTAGGCGTATGCGCCGCCGCGTGGCTCATCCCGCTCGCCGTTGCGGCTGTGGGGTCAAATGGGGGCTGATTACCGCTATCGGTATCCTGATCCTCTGCCTAACGCTGGGGCAGTGGTTTGGGACTCATTGGCGGTCGTAGCCTGCGCCGTGTCACAGATATAACCCCAGCTAAAAGGCGTGGAACGTTTCTTTGGCGGCTGCTCAATGTTGCCGCCTGCGCTTGTGCTCGTGGTTTTGACGCTCACGATGCGCACCGTACCCTGCCGCAGTTCAACGCAGCGTTGAACAACTCAGACCCTCTCATGGATGGTCGAGAACACCCCGGATGGTCTGCGCAACGGTATCGAAAATATTCGTAACGATGTGCTCGCATCCGGCACTATTCCCGAGGTGCGCCAGCTGATCGCCCCCGAAACCAGCGCGCCAGCCCAGGGGCGTAGAAGGAGCAGGCTCGATAACGCCTCTGCCTCTGTTGTGCGATGATCTCGCGCCGCCGAACAGTGCGGATACACTTCAGACCGGTTTCCGGGTTCGTGGTGGATCATGGGCTTATCGCAACGAACGCACACGTGCTTTCAGGCGTGAACTCGCCTATGGTGAGGGATCAGCGCGGGCGCACCTGGCAGGGCGAGGTGGTCTATATGGATACTCGCCAGGATCTTGCCTTTATCCGGCGTGCGGGATGAACCTGGACCCGCTGCCGATCGGCAGGAGCCTAATCCTGGCGAGACCGTAACCTTCTTGGGTTTCGCGGGCGGACCGTTCAGGGCGCTCCTGCGACCGTGCGAAGGTGTGAGCGATACCCAGACCATTGATGTAGAGACCGGTAAGCCTGACCCTGATGCGCCAGGTCTACGCAGCTTGCGCAGATGTACAGCACAGTAACTCCGGCGGGCCTGTTCTTCGACGAGAACGGTAGCGTTTGCAGGCGTGGTCTTCGGTAAAAGCTCCCGACGGTGAAAAGCAGCACAGGGCAGACCGGCTGTGCGATGTACCATCCACCCTGAAGCAGGCGCTGAGGCTGGCAGCAACACCGCCTGTGGCGACCGGAACCTGCAGAACTAACTGCTGTAACACGATAAACGCATAGTGTTGTCGCTGGGTGACCGATGCGATGACAACCAAAGATATGGGTGCCTCACGTATCCCTGCTGTTGGATGCGTGAGGCACCTTCTCGCTCGCCTCACCGCTCGACGCGAGTGGCCCTGCGACGAACGTTCTCGGTTCTACTCCGACTCCGGGTGCATGCCAGAAATCCACCGCCACTGCGCACCCGTGAGGCGCCTGCCCGGCGATCACCGCCGTAGCCTGCAGGGACACCTACGAATGATGCCTAAACTCCTCGCGTCGGTGCGCCTTCGAGAGGTGAACCTCGACGACGGGCAGCTCGGCGGCCTCCAGCGCATCGTGAAGCGCCACCGACGTGCGTACGCCGCCGGGTTGATAGTAATCGCCGCTCCACGGGTGCGTGCACGTTGAATCTCATCCACCAGCACACCCTCGCGATTGGACTGCATAAAGCTCAATATCGAAGCCGTTACAGGGCGGCGCGCTCACGCACCATCAGCTCAATATCGTGCAGGGGTCGTTGGCCGCCGCTGACCTCAGGGCGACGCTGCTAACAAATTCAGATTAAGACCGTTCAGAACAAAAATCGTTGCAGACTCACCCCTGGTGTGCATATTTACCCGCTCAAAAGCGGCAGAAACCAATGCGGTAACGGCGAACTTCCGTACTAGCTGGGCAAAAGAATACCGGTAGGCTCGCGCTGCAGGCGCATCCGCACGCAGCACCACCGACACAGCCCAGCCTACAGCTCACCGAGGAAGAACGTGAGCTGCTAAGCATCCGCACCGTGCCCGAGTTTGAGGCGGCACAGGCGGCACGCCGCCGCGCGAAAGCACTCGCCAAAGCCCCCGAAAGCCACCTTGCCACCGTGCGCCGCGCCCGCAAAATCAACCATGTCCTGGGTGAAACCTACCCCTACGCCGTGGCTGAACTCGACTTCACCAACGCCTTTAGAACTGCTGATCGCCAGTGTCTCGGCGCAAACCACCGATGTGCGCGTCAATCAGGTAACCCGGCGCTCTTCGCCGCGCTGCGGATGCGCCTGCCCATCGCCGCCGCCACCGAAGAAGAGGTCGAACCCTATATTCAATCCCTCGGGATTCTACCGAGCCAAAGCAAAATCTATTGTCAAACTCGCCCGCCAGCTCACCGACGACTACGACGGAGAAGTGCCCGGAACACTCGATAAACTGGTGAAACTGGCAGGAGTCGGGCGCAAAACCGCAAACGTGGTACTCGGCAGCGCTGGGGTACCCGGGCTGACCGTCGATACCCATTTCGGCAGGCTCGCACGCCGCATGGGATTCACCACCGAAGACGGTCCCGTCAAGAGTCCAGACACGACGTTGCCGAGCTTATCGAACCCGCGCGAATGGACCGACTTCTCACACCGCATGGTCTACCACGGGCGGCGCATCTGCCACGCCTACGCAAACCCACTGCGGGGTCTGCCCCATCGCCGACCTGTACCCATCCTGGGGTGAAGGCGGACGAACGAAAATCAAAGCGTAAACTCATGAAGTATGAAATGGCACGGTCGTGAACGCCTGCACCTGCGCTTCCTCACCGGTGCCAGCACGCTCAACTGCAGCCGAAGGGATACCCGCTGAGTGCCTAACACCCTGAACACCGCCGCTGAACAAGCCCGCGATGCACTCGCGAACCTTGCCGCAGAAAACTCTGATTTCATATAGAGTCCCTCATGCGGTACGCGCTCAAAGTACCTCTGCAGCAGCGGTGTCATTTCTCTCTCGGGTACTCGATGATGAACCGAGGCGCATCCGCAGACTTTGACGGATGCCCAGAGTGTGTGGGCAGAACCTGGACGTTCTGCTTCTGGTGCAGGCGGATACTCTGCGTCTCACACGCCGGTCAGCCTGCATTCCCGGGCGGCAAAAATCGGCCCGAGGATTGCGAACTGGCGCGCCAGCGAGGTTCCGGTAGGGCGCATCGCCGCCCTGCGCGAGGCGTGGAAGAGACCGGGCTTGACCCTGCGGGTGTTGAAATTCTGGGAGCTGCCGACCCCTGCCGCTTGCCGTGAGCGATTTCAGGGTGACCCCGGTGCTGGGGTGGTAGCTTTCACCACGCGGAGTTGGCGTGGTCGATACGAACAGTCTCAGCCCTGATTGCGCGGGTGCCCGTGCGGTTGCTCAACCCGCCAACCGGCATACGGCATATGTGAGCGCGGGCCCATAACCCGCATAAAACCCCGGCGTTTGGTCGTGCACTCGGCGGTGATGCGCGGTCGAGTTCACCGTGTGGGGTTCACCGCGATCGTGCTCGATAAGATTTTTGATGCGCTCACTGGACGGTACCGTGGGATGCTTCGGTACAAACCTGCGCCCGCATCTGGGTAAGCAGCCGTTGGCAGGTGTCTAAAAGTGCTCGCGGGAGGGAAGAGAAACGAGCGTAGGCGGCGTGGACCTATTACCTTCGGCATAGTTGGTTGTGACCGTCACTGGAGACCGGGAATTCCACCGGCACCGTCGCAGCAGGCGCGCCGCCTCTGCAGCAGACTCCGCAGAAATCCTCTCGACACGCTCCGCCTCAAGCTTGCGGGCCGCAGCAGCAGCTCATCGTGCAGAAAATGAACAGACACTTTGGTGCGCATGGCATGCCGAAAGCGTCTCGAGTCAGCAGACGTAGAACGTACCCCTGCCCATCCAGCACAGCGCCCATTCCGCAGCCGTTCCCCTGCACCACGGGTACGGGTCGCCGCCCGTAGAGCGGCAAGGAGGGCACGCGACTCCGCGCGGTAAACGGTCTGACCGTCCGTTTGACCGTTCGTCTGGGGCGGGCGTGCCCTCAAAAGTGACCTGCCCACCGACCTCAGCCGATGCGCGCCGCACGTTCCGTAACTCCATCGCACGCGGGAAAAGCTTTGGCAGCGGCAGTGCCCCAATCTACCGCTGCGCGACTAGCCGACAGCCATGCCAAAGCGCTGTGCGCGTTCGGTGATCGCCACTCGCAAGCGGGCGAGTTCGGCGATTCCGCTCGTATCGGTGCCGCGGCCCGCCGATGCCAGCGCCTCGTCGTGGCTGAGCGCCGCCAGGAGCGCGGCTCAATCTCGCGAACCGTCGAAACGAGAAACCTCCGCCTTCAGGCTAGAATTGCTGAACGGATCTCGCGAGGAAGCTGCAGAGCCGCCACGGATGCCCACCGCCCGGTTGCGGCGCCTCCAACTTCAGATGCGGGGCGAAAAACCACCGTTGCGCAAGAATCCGCCCAAGACGCCCGCCCGTTCGTAAAAGATGCGGTACAGCTTCTTGTACCGAGGATGGGCTCGATGAGCGCCACCGCCGTTCCCGCTGCGTGGCGGTCTCGCTCAGCCAGCCGCTGAGCACATAGGAGCGGGTACTGGGCACGTTCACCCGGCGGCGTGATGCGCGTAAAGTTCCTGCGGGGAATCCGGTTCAGATGGGGCGCGTGGTCGACACGAATCTGCTCGGCAAGCTCCATCAGCTGGCGAGCTCTCGCCTTCAGGCGGGCGCGGCAAATCTCAGTCAAATGGGCATCGTGCGCGGCGGTGTCACAGTGCCGTGGTAGTTCGATTTCTGCCGCGACCAGGATCCTGCCGATTCGCCGCCGCCAATAACCGCAGCCTTTTCGGGATGCGCACCGGTGGCGATCGCCCGCAGCTGCGCGGTAGAATTCGTCGAATGCTGGTGCACCAGCTCGGTATCTGCCGATGTCGGCGTTGGCTGCGGGCTCCACCGATACAGTATCCTGTGCCGCCAAATCGTCTCGCAGCTCGCCCCTGACCGGCAATTTTGGCGTGCGACGGGCGACACCCACAGGTTTTCGACAGTATCCTGCGCCGGATCGAGAACGGGTTCGCAACGAACGCCCGCTCGGTGAGTGCTTGCGGTGGCAGAATGCGCTGCTACCAGGCGCATATCATGGACAGCTGAACTCACTGCTTGCGCGCAGCAGAATAGGCGCTAAATCGTGCGGGTGTCAGCCCATATCCAGCGTGCGTGCGGTTGCTTCGACTCGGGGTTAATGCGCGGGTCAGAGCGACGTTCGACCTTCACCCGTAGGGGCGCGATTTCGGTCACTCACGCGGTCGGCGCGCAGAATATTGAGCTTCGTGTGCGCGCCGGTCAGTTGCGCCGCGAGAGATTCGACGTGAAAAACTCCCAAAAAGCGGGGAGGATGGGAACCATGCGATGTTCCCGTGCCGTGTGGAGCACGCGCGATCGCATCCAGCGGAATGACCGAACCGCTGGCGGCGCATCGGAACAACGAGAGTGTACACCTGCTATCGGTGAGGAACCCAGAATATGCGAAGGTCGGTGCGGGCGAACCTGCATGTCAGCAATTCGATGACAACAATCTATGCGTCAAACGCTAGCGGCAGATATTCTAAGAAGATGGAAAAGCGCTTTACCGAATGATGACGCGACAAAGCGGCACGAAGCGCGATTAAAGGCGGTGATCGGACGATGAGGCCCCCACACGAAACAGAGACGACCGCGTTCATATCCTGGTTCCGGCGAGGTCATCCTCCGGGGACGCTCAGGTGCCAACGTCGGCGGCAGAACCAACCTTATAACGATGCATCGCGCCGGTCGGAAATGCTGTGGCGAGTGCGTGACAACCGACGCCTACAGGGCAGCCGTCGCACCGATTGCTGAGGATATTATTCACGAGGCAGCCGGTACGAACTCTCATGCTGCACGAGGCGATCCTGAAGCAGAAAGTCCGCACGTCGCCGTGCGAGATGCGCGTTGTCGAGGCGGTCGCGATCGCCGGTTGTGGCGGTGCGTTCATCAGCGACAACGGAAGACCTGGACAGCGCGAGTTTTCGCGGGGCAGCAGGATACCTATCTCGTGTGCGGAGAAGACTCTGTTGTCAGTCGATCACAGCGATGCTGGGCGTCCCTCTGGACGGATCGGGCGGTGCGTACCACAGAAGACAAATTCTCCAGAATCGGCGGAACTTGCCGTGGTGGTGCAGGAAATGGTTGCTGCAGACTGGCGGGCGTCGGCTATTTTGCGCGGATCCTATCCTGGCATGACGACCGGATGCTCGTCAGCGTCACGCTGCGGTCTTGGCGAGGTCCGTCGTCGCCACAGTCAACGGATACATTTACGCTGGACTCACAGGGCACGCCGTCGAGACGATTATCGGGATAAAGAAACGCGCATCGACCTCGACCACTGGGTGGACCAGATAAGCCCGTTCCCACCGAATGATCGCGCGGCTTCGATGCCCGTCAGACTCCGATACTGACGGCCCATGCTCTCGGGCGGCAGGTATCCGCTTATTACAACGCACCCCAAGATATCGAGTGGGGTGTATGCGGCGATGGGCTCTACCTGCAGACTCGACCGATTACATCTTTATCGGAATCTGTCGAGCACCGACTCGAGCACGGACCCTGCACAGTCAAAGATTCTGCAGATGATGCGTGATGACCTGATCGAGCATTATCCGCACCGTATCCTGAGACATCATGCCCGCAAGGTACGGCAGGAAGTTCAGCAGTTCTCGGTTCCTTTCGGCGGATACAGCGCCCGTTGATCGATGTTATCCGCATCAGCGATTGATGGGATTGCGAGCGTTCATGCAACGATGAGTCGCGTGTTTCGCCGCGCATCAACGCACTGCCGCGTACGATCCGACAGGGCTTTTTCGGCGGCTGACTCCTGACTGGAATACAGACTCGCTGGATTGGAAACGGAACTTGAAGCATTCGGGCGGATAATCGGGCACGAGAATATCACCGACCGTGATCTGATTGCGCGGAGCCACCGTGCGGTTGATGCGGCAGCGGCTGTACGCGCGCTCGCTCTCGCGCTGTCCTCATGCCGCTAATGTTCAAACGTGCTGAGGCGGATATGATGATGAAAAGTGCGCGGCTCGGTCCGAGCGTCACCACCGAGGATGTATTCGCGAACCTCGATTTTGTGACGGCAGATATCGACCGTGAGATTTCGCGCTCTCTGCGAGCGCGCCCGCGAACTCGGTCTCGGCGAGCGTCCTTGTGGAAACAGATAACGCGGTTGAATCTCTCTGAAGCACGAGGCCGACGTGTTCTCGAAGAGGTTCAGCAGACGCTATCGCCGAATTGAGTCGCGCTTACACCGCGCATGTACCTGCCTATTCAAGCGGGTCTTGGGGCGAGAACGAATCATTTTCGCGCTGATTGCCGCCGGTATTCGTGGCGAGGCACACCATGGATGCAGATCGGGCCGATAAACGTCAGCTCGTGCGCAGCCGACTGCCACGGTTCCTGACAAACGTTGGGATAAGACGGTCACGGCGCTGCGAGCTCTGCATGTCCGCACGTGAAGGCTCTCTGTATCTCATCGAAGAATGGTTTGTTGAGGCTCGCGAGGGTCATGGACGAGATCGCACATCGACTCGTTGAACGCGGCGTCTTGGCGAATCCCTCAGATGTAACCTATCGCGCTGTTTGACGAGGTGTAGAATCTGCGCTGCTTGCAGAAGAACCGCCCTCCGATCTGCAGCAGAGGTTTCGCGCACCGGAAGCGCACAACCGCTGAGACTCTGTGGTGGGACCGGGGAATCACCGGTCTGAGACGGACGGCATCAAGGGTTGGCGCGAGCGCAAGGGTGACGATGGGCTCGGCACGGGTCATCCACGGGCCGGGAAGAATTCGGGCTGCTGGAACCGGGCGAAGTACTCGATGTGCCGGTACACCGATCCCACCTGGACCCCACTGTTCAATGTGGCTGCCGCCGTGGTGGCTGATACCGGAGGTCCGCTTTCTCAGCGCGGCTATCGTTGCGCGCGAGGGTTAGGATTCTGCTGTACTGCACTCAATCCGGTACGCAGGATATTGTGTCGGGTCCGACGATTCGGTCGATGGAACACAGGACTGGTTCACCGGTCGAAAATGGTGAGCGGATAATCGTCGTCACCTGGTGTCTGGCAGCCCGTGCATTGGGTCTGCTTCGGCTACGCTGATGCGAATTTCATCCGGTCAGTTTGCCGACGATTGCCTCCAGCTCGCTGGTCACAGCACCGACCAGGGTGGGTTGTGGTGCCACATGTTAGCGTCCACCGCTGTACTCTGAACAGTGGTCGCTGGGCCGACCGCCAGGACACGCGAAGGTTGTATGTGGGTGCCCTGCCAGCGTGCAGCGGCTACAGTGCTGACTTCGCAGTCTCCAGTCGATGGTGCAGCTCATTATGTTCAGGGTTATTCAGGGTCTTGGCGCTGGCATTATTGTGCCCTGAGTATGGCTGCTGTGACCCGGACACTGGCGTGATAAACGTTTGGGAGGATTATTGGTCTGCTGGGCTCAATGCGGTATAGCGACACTGATCGGGGCGCCCTCGGGGAGCTGGCTGACCCTCAGTTCTCGGCTGGCGTGTAGCGTTCGCAAGCCCCGCTCTTCTCTCTGTCGTGGCTCTTGCTCTCGTTGAGCATCCCCCGGAAGTCGGTCGCCGAGTGAACCCGTTGAAGCGCGAAGCCTCCTGTCTGTACTGGCTGAGCCCGGTACTCGTGCGACGATCAACACGGCGGGTTTGTCGTGCCTTCGGTCGCCGTCATTGCCCATGTCAATCGGGTCCATACGCTGCGGATGGATGCCGCACTTTAGGGTGGCTGGTAGTGCCTCTGGTGGCGGGAGCAGTGCAATCAGCTGCGGACTGCGCGCATCATGCACAAAGGTATCGGGTGTTTGACGGCGACTGACGGTGCGTACGGCGTTGCCTGGTGCCTCATCTGGTCGCTGACTGAGGCGCACTCGTGAGGTAGTGTCGGCATCGGTATGCCCGATCTTCGTGAGGCTCCAGGGTGCGATCGGCGGCGGAAATGAGAGCCCGTGACAAGCGGGTTTGTTCAATTCGCCAGAACGGTGGTAGCTTTGAGGTGCCCCTCTACGGAATCAGGTTGATGCGCGTGGTTCTCTCCGTCTCTGCTCGCTGACCTTCTCGTTCATGTCTGCCGCCACGATTGGCGGACTCATCCTGTGCTGGGCGGAATCATTGGTGTTCGCATAACCGCACATAAACCGTCTCGTGAAGACAAAGGCAACAGAGTAAAGGGCGATTGATGGGCCGCGCCAGCGCACGGGTTAGCGCGGCGCGTCATGAACGACATAAAAGCGCGGTGTGCACGCTGGGCGAGCGGAGATGATAGGGAATGACCTCCGCCCTGTGGATACCCGTGCAAAGTGTCCTAGGGCAAAGTTATCCCACAGTCTGCTGCTCGGCTGCCGTGCGCAGAAAACCCTGTGAAAGATAAGGGGTATGGCGCTACCTCCCTTCACCTCAGGCAGTATTTCGCACCCAAACGGCAGAACGGCGTCGGGCGCTCTCGCGAGCGCCGGGCGCTTATCGATCGAGTAGCGCTGAGACAGCGCACCGACGGTTTGCCCCGAGCAAACAGACTTCGTCGCTCTGCGGAAACTATGCCCCACCGAAACCCTCTCGATTGTTGGCACCTGCATGCCGCCTCAAGAGCTGATGGCACCTGATTTTTCAGCCGAGACGAGAGAACACCTGGGGCTCACCCCTCATTCCGGTGTTTGAGGATCACCGCGCGCGGCACGCATCGCCCGGCATGCCTCACCCATTCTGCTGGCGCGCCACCCAGCCCGCACGCCGAGACCGATCAGGGCTTTCACCCGCTGCTTCGGCGAGGCGAAAAATCCCCTGATTGTGGTCGAGTAAAGACCTAACGCTGGCGGCAGCAGGCCCGCGAAGAGTGACATGTGCAGGGGACGAAAACCACGAGGTCTCCCGCCGAGCACGAGCCCGACTCTCGTATCGCGCTGTCGCTGTCTTGCACGCCGAACTTACGGTCTGGGTGCGCTTGAAACCCTCACACATATTCCCGGAATCACCGATATTACGTGACTTCCCGCAGGATATTGTGGGTTCAGGCGCACGGACAAACCCAACCGGTAACCCTCACCTTCGAGACCGAGGCGCAGGTACGCCAACTCGCCAACCGTCTCATTAGGGCGCCATGGCAGGTGCTCGATGCGGCGCATCCGGCGGACGACGCACGATGACCCGGTCGGCGTATTCACGCGGTCATTCCGCCGCTGGTCTGAGATCACACACCTGTCTATTCGTCTGCCCGCCCAAAGCTGTTTTGACACCACCGCGCTCCGCGAAAGCGGCATGTTTTGATGCGGCGACCGAGCAAGCCTTGCGCACCGACGATTTGCGCGGCGGCAGAACTTTGTCGTCAGCGGGGGAAACCGGTACCGGAAAACCACGCTTCTCAACGCGCTTTTGGGCGAATGCGAAGCCTGGGAACGCCTCATGATCCTGAAGTACCCCGGAACTGAGCCCGCAGCATCCGCATACGGTGAGCCCTCCAAAACCCGTGCCGCGAACGCCGAGGCGCCGGAGAGACTCACGCTGGGAGACCTGCTGGTGCAAGCTCTGCGTATGGCACCCGATCGGCTCATGGTGAGGGAGTGTCGCGGCCCTGAAATCCTGCACCCGCTTTAACGCCACGAACACCGGGCACCAGGGCGCAGGTACAACGCTGCATGCGAATTCCGCGTTCGCTGTGCCGCATCGTCTTGCCGCGCTGGGCGCGCTCGCCGGTTTGGATGAACGCACTGTCGCCCTCCACGCTTGCACCGCATTTGACCGCATTATTCACCTGGAACAGGTGCAGGGGTGCGGCGGATCGCCGGAATTTACCGGCTTGACCTGCGCCAGGATGCGCCGGTGGTAACGCCGTGCGAGCCTCGGATCTGTGGGTGAACTCTGCCGGGCGAAGGCTCAACGGCAGAAGATTCCCGGCGGGTGGCGACTCTATCTGAGGGTAACGGGAAAGACTTACCGCTGAACCCTCCCACGGACGCGATTTCACCGGATAGGCACGCTGCACCGTACCCGACAGCCGCGCAGCCCGCACACGAACACCGCGGCGCAACCCCGCGAAATGCTAGACTGCACCGACCGCATGTACCTACGGATACGACCCGGGTTCGCATCGATTCTGATCGTTCCAACCTATACAGACACACCACGGGAACAAAACCGACCGTAGCAGCCGGGAAGGAGAGGAACTATGAGTCTGATGGTGCATCGCAAGACGCACGCCGCCGGTTCGTCTCGAGAACGGCGCGCATAAAAACGCAGGCGACAGCATGGCATTTGGCGAGTATCTGCCCGCCACAACACAGCCTCTCGGCTAAAGACACGGTTTCAAAGACTTATCCGCCGACTCCACCAATCTCAACCGAGATGCGTCTATGGCCGCAAGCGTTGCGCGGTATATCTGCAACCCTGGATGCGGGCCTGAGCCTGCGCGAAGCAACGGCTGAAAAACCGTACCCGGCATCCGCCTGGCGCTGGCGGCTTTTACGGTTCGCGTTCCGCAGCATGAAGTCGGGACAGAACGCTGATGGAGACGGACCGAAAAAGTCCTCGCTCTTCGCCGGGCGCTGCACCGGCTGACGGGCAGCAGACGCGAGCGGGCATACCGGCAAACCCAAGACGATGTTGACGAATTATTAGACACTTTGGCCCGTGAAGAACAGCTTGGTTTCGCGGCGGGAACAACCCCTGGGCGCCCTTAGCGCGGCGAGCACAGCGGAGCGCATCCGCGAACTCGGCTTGTGCTTACGCATGAACGAAAACCACCGGCGCGCCCCTCGGCTCAGACCCTACGGGTCTGCGGCCGAACACGCTGAAGAACATCTGGATGCTCTTCTCCGGGCGAGAAAGTGCGCTGACGGGGCCGAAAACGACCGGCAAAGATACTGTCGTGGCTGCCGTTTATCGGGCTTAGTGCGATGGGCTGGGCTGATGGGAACAGATCCCGTCGGCGCGCTGACCGGTTCGCTGGCCGGGCCCTGCTGACTGGTTTTCGGCATCACGCTGGCGCTTCTTGGGAGGTGCTGGACGGCTCGGCTTGCATCGGGCCGAACGCAGCTCCGTGCTGGCTGGGGAAACCCGCGCAGAAGAATGCCCGCGCTCAAGGTACTGAGGCGGCGCCGAAGAGAACGGGAAACCGCAGAAAGAACCGGCAGGGTTTAGTGGTTTCCGGAGGCTCGAGCCGCTGGACCCGGCGCTGATGCTTTGAGCTTCTTGCCGCGCAATTGCGTGCGGGCTCGGCCTTACCGGCGCCCTACAGGCTCTTGGCCGGGCACTCGCGCATGAAGAACGAGCGATAAGCGATGCGCTTGAGCACATCTACCTGACCCTGACGGTAGCGCCGATTGGCAGGCCGCCTGGGACGGTACGACCATCCGCTCCCTGCGGACTGGCTCGGACTCTGGCACCGGCGTATTCGCGTGGAACACCCAGCGCGGCGCTGCTGCGGCACTGCGCGGCAACCTACCGGCTTGAAGAGTGCCGGGCGGCAGAGCGCGCATCCGCAAAACTTGCCGTGGCGCTGGTTCTGCCGCTGGGCTGTGCTCGCTTCCGGCCTTTATCTGCTGCGGAATCATACCGATTGCGATCTCGCTTCTGCCGGGGACTGCTGGCATAAAACCCAGTGAGCTTTACCCCGGGGCACGTTGCACCAAATCTACCCCTACGAAAAATTATCAACAACACTATGTGAAAGGAAACAACGATGATTGTTGCACCTCTTCTCCTGCTCTGCACACCGCACCGGAGCACTCTAGGAATGCCTGAGGCCTATGCCCGCACGGAAGAGAACCCCGTACTTTTAGGGCAGGGCACTCGACGCAATACACAAACATGTACCCCGCAGTGCTGAACGCGCATCTGCTCCAACAGCTAGCGCAGGCGCTCGCCGCCGCTGCACCTCGATAGAATGCGCCGCAATGCCGTTCCTCGAGCGAACACGAGGAACTCTTCGCGGGAAATTCGCACGGATGAAGCGCCGAACTGCACGAGACTGACCTCGCCCACCGACGAGGTTGAATATGCAGACGAAAACGACCCGAGGAGGGCGCCAGCACCGCCGAATACGGCATCGTAATGCTCGCCGCCGTCGGTTTTGCCGGTCTGCTGGTCGCCATTCTCAAGTCCGACGAGATTCGCGGCATGCTCGCAGATATGGTCAAAGAACGCCCTTGCAACAGGCGGTTCTGGGCTGACCTTTGGCTTTTTCTAAACCCGGTACTACCCGTGAAAACCGCGGAGTTGCCCAAACCCGACGAAAAGGAACGTCTATGAGACTCATACACCGCATGATGCGCGCCTGGCGGTTACGCGCACGTGATGAAGGCGCCGTGACCGCCGAATCTCGCGGTCGCTCGCTCCGCCGTGATCGCGGTGCTCGCGCTCTGTCTCAGCGGCAGCGGTGGGAATGCGCAGCTCGCGGCTCGAAGAATCTCGCGAGTCGCGGCACGCGCCTTCGCCCGGGAGACAACCCTCGCCGCCGTGCAGCATGAAGTTTCGCGGATAGACCCCAGACATCACCTGCAGGTGCAGACCGTAGAAGAAACATCAGCGCGGCAGGTGCGGGTTCAGGTGGAGCGTGCGGCACCGGGGGTTATCGGCTTCGGTAACCGGCTGGTTAGGCTGCAGGCCCGCGACCGCACGGGTTGAGGGCAGCTCGGATAACGCCACGACGGCTGGCGGCGAATAAACATGGTCACGCCCGGTTTCCTCTGAACGCACGTCTGCCGTCGTTCGCCAAACCGCAGTGCGAGGCGGGCTGATCGCCACAGCCGACCGAAAACCCCGGAGGAGGGAGTGGCACCGTACTCGCGGTAGGCATTATCGCCGCCTTAGCTGATCCTGGCAACCGTCATCACGGTTTTGCCGGGTAAGCACGGCGAATCGGCGGGCGGCGCGGGCGGCAGACCTGGCGGCGCTCGCCGCAGCGGATGACGCTGCGGCATCACCCCTGGGGACCCTTGCGATATTGCCGCTCAGGTAGCGCGCGATAATAACGCCAATCTGGTGGGTGCGCCTCGCGGACCGCCCCGAAACCGTGGATATTCGGGTGAGCTCTGCTGTGCACGGACCGTTTCGCTTTCCTCGGCGATGCGCAAGGTACATCGCGTGCCGGTGCGCCGCATCCGGACTCTGCGGGTGCACCTGATGAGGATTATCCAGCGACGAGATCCTCGAGAATACGCCCTCTCCGACCGAACGCTGAAGAGCCGGGAAGCCCGTAAAATTCCAGCTGATGGGTCCGATAGGAGGTGTTAGCCAGACCTTGTGGAATGCTCTAGTCTTTACAGCCATGTCCCGTTCTGCTTCATCGAGCGAGTAGCATTGCCTGCAGCAGCTTTTGTGCGCCCGCCTTCGAGAGCGGTTCGTTGCGGTTGCCGCATATCGAGACTGCACGCAGGAGGGCACCCGGTCTCGCATCCGCAGGAATCGATCGGCGTCTAGGGTTGCGCTCAGCCAGGTGCGAACGGCCTCAAACCCGCGCTGGGTAAAGCCTGTTCCGCTGGGTGCTGCATCGTATGACGAAGATGGTGGGCGTTCCGTATCGGCGTGGTACAGGGTGGAGAGTCCGCCTAAAGTCCCAGCGGTCGCAGGTGGCGATCAGTGGTAGTAGGGCCGATGGCGGCGTGTTCTGCGGCGTGCAGGTGCCGGCGCTCAGGTCTAGTCACACCGGCGGCAAACAGGTAGCTAGGCTCGAAGGTAAACCAGATAGCCTCGGTCATCAGGATGCTCGGCGGCATCTCCATCGGCTCATCACCCAGGTACTCACCGCCGTACACCGAGAAACCGTTGAAATCCCATAACCCGATCGGTCACCTGAACCCGCCCGCGATGCAGCGTCAGCTCAGCAGTATCGGGCTGGCTGCCGTCGAATCCTGTACCGCACCCCGCCTTTTCCTGCAGAATCTTCACCTCGGTCGCCCTCAATCGCCCGCGTGTAATAGTCAGGGTAAACTCGCGAGAGCAGGATAACGCGCGCCCGCATCCGCGGACCTACCAAGTATGGGCGTTCTGGCGAATATAGATAGCACCAGGGTGTCCCTTGAGTCATTGCTGCGCCGGAATCCATGGTGCCAATCAGCGAACCATCCTCGGCATCAATCAGCTGATAGGGACCACCGCCGGTGCACAGATCCACCAGATTCGTCGCCGACTCCGCGTGCGTCCAATACCAGCCGTCCGCCCTGCGGCGCAGATAATCCTGCTGCACCAACCGGTTAAGCAGAGCCTCAGTATGCTCGCCGAACAGCGAAAGCTCTCGGCCCGCAGCGGCGACTCCGCCGCGGCAGCGCACAAATGTGGCGAGAGCACATACGGGTTCGTCGGGTCGAAAACGGTAGCCTCCACGCTCCGCCCGAAAAATCGCTCGCGGATGATGCACCAGGTACGTATCCAACGGATCGTCCCCGGCGATAAGCAGCGGCGAGCGCATCCTGACCCCCGCGACCGGCGCGCCCAATCCGCTGAATAAAGGATGCGCGGGTTCCGGGCCAGCCCGCCACGAGCACCGCATCCAGCCCGGAAATATCGATACGCAGCTCAGGCGCAGAGGTACTTGCCAGCCCGAGCAGTTCGCCGGTGCGCAGCTGATGCGCTCAAGCTCACGGCGTTCCTCGGGCATATCCCCGAACGGTACGCCGCCACCCGATGCGCCGTAGCCCCGCCTCGGTCTCATCACAGGTAGCGCTGCGCTCGCTGAGAGATCAGCTCGCACCGCGCCGCGACCGGGTGAAGGCAAGAGTGCGTGGTGCGTGAGAGTACCAGGTCGGTGAGCATCTGCGCCCTGTTCATCGCAGCGGAGATACGCTGCGGCGCTTGCTTTTCCGCCTCGGAACGGGTGTCGAGCGCTGCGCCGGCGGCAGAGTTTATCGGTCACCTGCGTATCGGGCAGGAACCCGGTTCCCACAGGATGACGGTGGATTCTCCACGCGGTGCGGTCGATGCGGTAATCGCGTCAACGTTCTCGGGCACGCCAATGAGCTTGGCGAAAGACCTCGGCAGGGTTCGCGCTCGTGGCGGATGCCCCGTAAAACACCGGATTTACGCGGTAGAGCGCGCAGACTCGGCGTAGGCGGCGCAGCAGATTGGCGATATGCGCGCCGAACACGCCGCGGTAGCTGTGCACTTCGTCACACCACATAGCGCAGCCTCGCAGGGAAGTTCGCCCAGTGCCGGTGGTTGCCCAGAACTCCGTAGTTGAGCACATCCGGGTGGTGAGCACAAAATTAGCGAGCATTCGCGCACCCACCGCCGCTCCTGCGTCGGGTGTCGCCGTCATAGGTGGCGGCGTTGGAGCCCGGGAAGATGATAGGCGGTGATGGCGTCGAGCTGGTCGGCTGGAGAGTGCCTCGCGCCGGTGAAATATATAGAACGTTCGCTCTCTCGATGAAAACCTGTGGAACCTGTATTGCTGGCCGTGGCGCTGAGCGGTTCACGGCGCCCCGCGGTAGAGGGCGTCGAAGGCGGCATGAGGTAACTCAGCGATTTTTCCGGATGCGGTCCCGGTCGCCACAATCACATGCCGCGCCGTTGTGCCGACCCATCGTGCCCCTGCCCGGAAGCTCGCCCGAAGGAGAGCCGGTGCGCACCGGCGAGTGCAGCATCGAAGGCGCAATGCGCTGCCTGTGCCGCCTGCACCTGGTGGGCGTATGGTTCGTGCACGCCCAGCGACTCGAAGGCCTCAATGACGCGCGTGCAGCCAGTGCGGCCACGGTGAATACTCGCCTTCACGTGCGGGAATGCGGTGCACATGGGTGATTTGCGGGGCATCGAGCCGTCGTCGGGGAGCTTTTGGGCACAAGCTGCCTGCCCAGCTGTCGCGAAGGTTCTCATCGGGGCGCGAGGCAGAGGGGAATCCGGTGCTCTCATCAGCCGAGAGTCGCAGGAAGGTTCGGGGCGCATCTACCCATTGTAAAACCTCGGGTACGGTAAAACCGGCGTTGGCAATCGCAGGGCGCCGGCTGTTCCTCGCCCCAGCAGGGAAGGTATTCGCCGCCGAGAAAACGGCGAAACCAGCCAGTGCGATAGGGGTAGAAAACGACGAGACATACCTCATGGTGAAGAAAACCACATGCACCCCATCATCGCGGGCGCATCCCGGCAGGAGAACAGGGATTATCGGCCACGTTACGGACGAGACTCGCCGCCACGGCACACGATGATGTACCCAGAAAGCGTAAAATAGGAGGGTGGCTCAGAATCGAATTATCTTGTATTACCAGTTTGGTTCATAACCGACCCCGTGGCGGTCATGTCTGGCGGCGTGCCCCTGTGCGAGAAGCTCGGTTTGCGCGGGCGCATCCTCATTTCCAAACACGGCATTAACGGCACGCTCGGCGGCGAAACTCAGCGCGGTTAAGGCGTACACCAAAGAGACCCGCCAGCACCGGTTTCAAGAACATGGAATTCAAATGGTCTGAGGCGGTGCCGAAGACTTCCCCGTCTGTCGGTCAGCGCGCGATGAAATCGTGGCTTTCGGCGCCCCGACGAGCGCAAGTGAGACGAAAACGGCGTGGTCGGCGGCGGCGTGCACCTCAAAACCGAAGAGGTGAACAAGCTCGTGGAAGAACGCGGTGATGAAGTCGTCTCTTCGACGGACGCAACGCATTCGAGGCTAAAATCGGTAAGTTCAAGAACGCTGTGGTGCCCGATGTTCGCACCACCCACGACTTTATTCGCGAGATCGAATCCGGTAAGTATGACGACCTGAAAGATAAGCCCGTCGTCACCTACTGCACCGGCGGCATTCGATGCGAAATCCTCTCCGCTCTCATGAAGAACCGCGGATTCAAAGAGATCTACCAGATCGACGGCGGTATTGTGCGCTACGGCGAAAAGTACGGCGATAAGTCCTGTGGAGGGCTCCGCTCTACGTGTTCGATAAGCGCATGCACATGAGTTCACCCGGATACCGTCACGATCGGCTGTGCGAGCGCTGCTCGGCACCGTCTAATAAGTTCGAGAACTGCTCGAATGAGAGCTGCCGCGAACTCGTGCTCCTGTGCCCCGAGTGCGCCACCGACGATGCGAAGCGCCGCTGCGTGCCCGAATGCGCGGGTGACCGCCAGAGCGCCCACGCTGGTATCTCATGAGCGATTCCGTACAGGCGCCCGTGACGGTTTCACCCGCGCGCATTGAGAAACACGGCTCTTTGCTGGTCGCGGGAGTCTCCCAGGTGTATAAGCTGGGGGATGATTTCACGCCGCTGTGGGATGAGCTGAATCAGAAGGCATCCCCGGCGATGCTCGATATTCTGGCGGTCACCCAGTACATGGCGGTGCACGCAACCCAGTACCGACGGATTCGTGCGCTACACGGCCGGTATTTTGGTTGATGACCGTGCCTCGGCGCATAAACTTGGGCTGGGTCTGCTGGAACTTCCCGCGAGCACCTACGCGGTGGTTGAGGTTACCGGGCCGATTTCGCGGTCTATTCCGGCAGGGTTTTGAGAGCTTTGAGCGTGAGTTTCTCCCGTCGCATCCGCAGTACCGCTCGCCAGGCGGCCTGGAGGTGCGTACGGTCGCGGCGATATGCAGGCGGCAGACTGCACGATGGAACTGTGTTCTGCTACAGAGGTTCCTGCCTCGGCATAAAGCGCTCCGACTAGAAACTCTTGGTCTTCTCCAAGCCTCTATATCGCCGGGACCACCTCGAACACGGGAGTGCACCGCGGGCTTACCGGCCTGGGTGAATTTCGCGAGACGCCTCGGTAAGAATAGGCTCCCAATCGACATCTCGCCCGGCAACTTTGCGTGCCAGAAAGCTCAATTCGTAGACAGCTGGCCTCGGTCACGGGAATAGAGCTCAGGTTCTTACCCCGCTCAGCGGCAATCAGCGAACGGTTGAAGGAATACCCAGCGCAGATATGCCTCATCGGCGAGCCCATGCAGATAAGACCCAATTGCCTCCACCGGCTGAGAATGCGCACGAAACCGAATGAGCTGCGGGTGATTCGTGTACCCTCGCGGTGAGCCCGCAGCACTTTGCTGCGCAAGCAAGCTCTCACGCCAGCACGCGATCAGGGCCGACGGTCAAGAAGGGACGGGTGGGCAGACCAAATACGCATCCACCCACTATACAGCCGCAGACCTGCGCTCTTAGGTAAAACAGCAGCGGCACGCCGAAAATATTGAGGCAGAGATGACCTGTAGGGGCGCTCGCATCTGAACAGGATGCGAGCGCCCCACAGTGGTGCAGGTGCCTTGAGGCTACGAGTCCCGCGCTAGCTGCTGCTCAGTATTCTGGGCTTCGGGAGTGAAGGCGGGTCGTCGGTCAAATGCAAGTATTTCTGGAAAATTGAGGTGCATCTTGAGAAGAGCCGAGTACCAAAGTATAGTTATGGAGTACGTTCGATTTACATCACTATCTTTATTCTGATGCTAAACTCTACGTACCTTTCCGCCAGTATATGAGGGAAATAGATGCTTGTTGCCACCGTTGTCGCTGAGGCGATGTTTTGGGCATGCCTGGTGTTAGGCTGCGTATTTCGTTATACCTTGAAAATGCCCAGAACCGGAATCGCATTAGCGGGCAACCCCGGTGATCGACCTGTTATTGCTGGCGTTTTCATATCACGCTGAGCCAGAGTGGCGCGGCAGAATTTAGTGCACGGATTCGCGGCCTTCTATATCGCTTTTCTCGATCGCTTTTTGGTCGGAGTATTATTCACGCTTTCGACAGGAAAATTCTCTGGCTCCGCCTCGGGAGGTTGGCTGCGCCGCATGCTCAGCAGTTGAGAAAATGCGTGCGGCGTGTCGATAGCGGCGGCTCGCTTATCGCCGGATTTTGCGACCGGTCTGAAGGGTAGCCTGGCTTGTGTATTGGCTGATCGCGGTGACGTTTACGCCGCTGATGTGGTGGGGCGTAGGGCGTACGCGCGCAAGGCGATAAAGAATCATGAAACGTGTTTTCCAGGAAACCTGTCGGCGGACTCTCGCAACAAAACATCGCTCCCGGATTTCACGCGTCATCTGAGGCAAGCAGGTACGACTAAAAGCAATGTCTGTAGTACCTGCACCTAGAAAATAATGAATCATATGGTTTTTCCGGGATCTTATGCATAAAAGTTTTGAACGAGGTATGATATGCTATAGGGTAGAAGAAATGCAATATTCGTTACCTTGAGGTAAGTATTGCGCGTATATATAAATGAATCATTACCTAATATGCCGCATATATTTTATGCCAAAAAGCGTATTGACTAGTAGTTATATATAGTGATTTTTACCTATGTATTTAAAATCTTGTCTGTAAAGTAAATAAAATTGCAGGCTGAATGGTCATACACGAGGAAAACACTCCGTAGGGCAATACGAAAGGCATAACAATGAACGCATCAGAAACTCGAGAAAACCGAACTTGCGGTACAAAAATCTTGAACCACAGCCGGGCACGAGAGAAAACTTGGTTTTCTTTTGGGCACTGGGCCGAAAACTCGGTCGCGCGTGAACAGCGCATCCGAATCTTTGCACCAGGCTATCGATTGGCGGTAGGTGCCGAAAGCATCGGCCTGGATGGTGCTTTCTCCGCGTGCACCATTTCGACTAGCAGCAGGCAACCCTGGACCCGCTTCTGTCGTTATCGCCGCGAAGACCAGCCGCATTGAGCTTGGTACCGGCGTGATCGACATGCGCCATACGAGAACCCGCTGTATGGCCGAACTGCCGCGATGGCCGACCTGATTTCTGCCGGGCGCCCGCAGCTGCGTCTCACGCGGGCTCGCCGAATCCGTTATCCGTGGTTTCGAGAGTTTCGACATACCCCGCCGAAGGTGAAGATGAGAGCGATGCGCCGTCACCTTCGACATCTTTATGAAGGCTATTCGGGTGAGGGCATGGCACCCTCCGCGCGGGGTGCAGGGCAAGCATCGCGTGCAGCACGCAGTCGCCCGGCTTGAGCGAACGGCTAGCGGTGGGGCGCGGAACTGACAGCACTCGCCGTGTGACCGCACGGCAGGGGCTGAAACACTATGCTCTCAACGCTGATGCTCGAAGATAAAGGTAGCCTTCGACCGAGCAGCAGGCGGAGCAGATTCGCCTCTACCGCGAGGAATGGGTCACGAGCAGGGCATACCGTGTGCCGCGCGTTTCGGGTCTCGCGTTCGGATCCCCATTATTGATGCCGATTCGGCGCGTTATTTTGGCTGCGCGCAGGAAGATTCGCAGGATTACACGGTATTATCGACAATACCTTCGCGGTTTGGGCGCAGCGACATTGGTGAACCTGACCTGATTGCCGAAGAACTCGCTCGTGATGCTGCCGTTCAGGCGGGCAGATACCGTGCTGCCACCGTGCCGAACCAGCTGGGTGTGGATTTAACCTGTGGATGCTCCGAAATCCATTGTGAAAGACATCAAACCTCGCTGAGGTGTAAACAGGAAATGGCGACAGATTCACATCATTTCTCGCGGTGAGGAGGGACTTTCTCTGGCGATCCGGCGGCTGCGCCAGGAGGGGAAGCCTGGTATGTTCCTTTTGGTCTGTGCTCGATACATGGATGCATGACACACACCGGCAGCATACGCATCACTCCAGCAATACTCAGGAGCATAATCCTGACTCTGGTACCGCACAGACCACAAACAGAACTCCGGTGAAAGTTCCGGGTTGCGCGCATCCGATCGCCAGTACTCTGGTAGTAACATGGATTGCTATCAGCGGCATTGTGCGGGCCTCATTTTGGGAAAATTTCGCGTCTCCACGAACTCATCAACCGATTTTCTGCCCTCTACCGCCGAATCCACGCGGGTGGCGCAGAGCAGAAAGACTTTTACCCATCTGAGGTGCTGCCCGCGATTCTGGAGTATTCACCGGCGGCAGCGGTGAGGGCGGCACTTTCACGGACGGGCAGAAAACCCACCTGGACCGCCAGCAAAATTCGCCGACAATACCGAATACTTTGATGGGTCCTCACCGTGATCTACCCCAGACAGCAAGCCGCCGAGATCGTGCCCGTCAAATCCTCGGTTGCTGCCAAGGACGTGAAAAAGGCACGCGAGCTACCCCCGAAGAGCACGGCCTGACCCGCCACATCACCGACCGCAGGATTCGCCGCCGATCTGGGTGCGTTCTCGGCGGTATCGACGGATTCCTGCCGTTGGTTGCTCTGGCCGTGGTGTTCCTGATTCCGCTGATCGTTCATCGTTCCCCGATTCTGCCGTTCGTGGTGCTGTTTTCCTCGGTTGCGGCGCTGCGCGCGATTTTCGTGATCTGGGCATCTGGCAAACGCTGGGTCGTCGTAAATTAACGGTCAGGTGCAGGGTATCCTGCTGATTCTGGTGGTGGGAGCCGCCACCGATTACGCTCCTGCTCTACGTTGCCGCTACCGGGAGGCATTAACCCGCCACCGCAGCCGTTTTGACGCTACCGCCAAGGCGCTGAAAAACTCCTTCGAACCGATTCTTGCCTCTGGGGGAACGGTCATCGCCGGGCTGCTGTGCCTGCTGTTCTCCTCCCTAGCTTCAAACCAGGCGTTGGGTCCGGTCGCCGCCACTGGCATCGTACTTTCAATGCTTGCATCCCTCACGTTCCTGCCGGCCGCCCTCGCCTTGCTGGGACGGGCGGCATTCTGGCCCGCCCTGCCAAAACTCGATTCAGCCCAGGGGCATGAGCGTCAACTCAGTACCGGGCTGTGGGCCCGTATCGCTGATACTGTCGCCGCTAAACCGCGTCGCATCTGGATCGGCTTCGCCCTGGTTCTGGCGATTTTCGCCGCACTCTCGGGACTTTCATGCCGAAGGTGGCGCCAGTCCGACCGTTCTGCGCTCCAGTGCACGTATGGGCAGAATACCCTCGCCAAACACTTTCCGGGAGGATCAGGTTCGCCCGCAAACATTATTCTGCCCGCCGATAAACTTGATGAAACCATCGCCCTGCTTGATGGTGATGCGACACGCCCACAGCGGCTCTCGCTCAAGACTCTCCTCGGGCACCGTGCGCGATCGGGCGCAGTCAAGAACTTGCCGCCCGCCTTCGCCCCATCAAACCCACTGAAGCCCATGGACGCGTGATGCTCCAGACTACTCACGATGCTCCGACAGTACCGCCGCTGAAGAAACGGTCAAGCGTCTGCGCCAGGATCTTCACGGAATTTCTCGAGGTGCTGGTGGGCGGAACTAGCAGCCACCGTCGACACTCTGGCTGCCGCCGAACAGGACCGAGCGACGATTATCCCGATCGTGCTGGCAGTGATCACAGTGATCCTCTATGCTTGCTGCGTTCGGTCCTCGCACCGCTGATCCTGCTGGCGGTCACAGTGCCTCAGTTACCCTGGCAACCTCGGGAGTCTCTGTTTGCTGTTCAACAACGTCTCCACATGCTGGTGCGCTGACCCGACCGTGCCTCTATACAGGTTCGTGCTCCTGGTGGCTCTCGGCGTGATTACACAATCTTCTTGACGACCCGTGTGCAGGAAGAAACCCTTCCTCGGTTGGCGCACCCGTGAGGTGCTGAGGCGTGTGTCCATCATCACCGGCGGCGTGACTACTAGCGCCGGTGTGGTGTTGGCGACCACCTTCGCGGCGCCTGCAATTCCGCTGATTTTCTGGCAGCTGGCATTTATCGGCTTTGCGTGCTGGGGCTGACGCCATTTTGCGCGTGCCTTCCTTTGTTCCCGCGCCAGGATCTGGGCGGGCGCATCTGCGGCCCTCCCCGCCCAGATACCCCCACCCCGCGCCCGGTGGCGGCGGGCGAACGGAATTGTCGAACGAAGCCTTCGATGAAGTTTACGTCTAACGCATCGCGATAACGCACATCCGCCCGCGAGATACACAAAATCCCAGCCAATAATAAATCGCCCTTCACGCTTTCTGGGCCGGGGCATCTTGTGAAACATCCTGCGGCGGGGCGCCCCTGCGCCAACAACCCTAACCACCACACACCGTGCTCAACGAGTGCTTAACTACCCGAACGTTCGGTGAATGGTGAAATCCGGTATCGCTGCACCGGCTCCAACCCAGGTCTGTAGCGCTATCAGAATACTTTATAGGAATGGGGAGATGGCTGATGAACTGCATCCGCATCCCCCACACCCCATAAGCGACGATACTGCCTGGCTTGAGCGCATCCGAGGCGCTCCTTGAAAGGCGTAACTATAGCATGACGGGTGAACCAGAGCGCGCCTTGAGGCAGCAATGGCGCGACCGTTGTGCCCGAACCTGGCGGCAGCAGAAACATCTGATGATGTGCAGACATCACCCTGACCGCCGCCTGGCGCGCGATCGGGTTTTTCCTGCACCACCCCAACCCGCGCGGAACTTGCCGATGCGCTCGGCGTGGCGAACCCGCGCTGAATGACTTTATCGCAAACTCGTGGAACTGGCGGAGTCAGAAAATACCACACCCCAGAGAATTTCCGGCGAAGAACCGCACACTCGCGCCGTGTTTGACCTGCGACCGCATTCGGCTGATGACGCACCGAGCCGTGGGTGGCCTCCGATTTGGAAGCATCAGCGACCCGCGCTGCGCAAAGATCATTGCCCCGGTATCGGGCAGGTATCCTCAACCCTGGCGTATCACCGAGCGCACCGTGCGCGTGCCCTTGACGTGGTGGGATCGGCTGCGATTCAGACCTCACCCGTCGCCCACGGTGACCACGTAATCACGATATTTCACCGCGCGCCCTCGCTTTCGCCCGATTTAACCTGCCAGGCGTGCCCCCGCCCTGAAACTCGACCCGCAGAACTCAGTCTGCGTCGCTTCCCCGACAAGGTTTTGCTGGAACCCGTGGCGGGGAGCAATGATCCAGGTCTCAAACCGCCCGTTGGTCACCGCGCCGCGCGCAAACGAAAGCAGCGACGACCAGCGTTTATATATACCGTGACGCGGGCTGCCCGGCGACGATATTGTCAGCACGCCTATTCGGCGCATCCCCAGGCCTGGTACCGGCGGCGCGCCCGGATGTTCTGCACCGAAATTCACCGCGACAACACAGCTGAAAACGATGTGCGCGCTTGCACCTGGTTCGCCGGAATCGCCACCGGCACCTTGTCATGCATCCAGCGTGGGCGCTCACCCCCGAACTTGCGAAACCTGGCTCAAAGACGCGAGTGAAACCGCGATCGCGACCACTCACGAACACCTACCGTGCCTATCTCGACGACTTTAAAAACCGGAACGTTCATTCTATTGGGTTCGATGTTTCGGCTCCGCCGCCTGGCGCACACCACCGTAAAACCGCGCCCTCAAACCATTTTGAAGACATCACCCACCCCATAGCCTGCCCATCGCGCAAAGTAAAAGCATCACTGAGGCCGTGGCACTTTTCTGACCGCCTCACCGCCCTGGACCGATCAGGGCTCGCCGAAGCTTCAATTCCTCGTCGTCGCAGAAGCGATGTAATCAAGAATCACACCCAGCCAGCATCCAAACGTGATTCTACAAAGCCGGATCCGACCAGCCACACCTGCCCAAACCACGGTTCCACGCGACGGTGGAGCTGAGACCGGGCGATTTAGTGCGCCCGGCGTGCTTCCTCGGCTGGGAAGACTACACGCCGATGCGCGCGCCGCCTTGGCACCGAGAACAGCAACGCAGCACCGCCACGCCATCGAACCGCCAAAGTTTCACCGCATTGTCAGCCAACCTGGCACCCAGCACCGTAAAACACGCCTTTGCCGCGCCGGCCATCGCAATGCACCAGAAGAAAACCCCACACTAAAAGAAGCACCGCGCAAGACACCCAGACACCACCAGCAGCCAGACCGCCAGCGCCTGGCAGGCCAACAATCTAGGGCGACTGTGCCTTCACCGACGGTAGCACCGGATGCGCGTCGGTCCTCTACGGGGTAGCCGACCACGAATCTACCTGCGACCACCCGCGCGACCGTTTCTCCGCCGTGGTCATAGCCGCGTCTCCTTTGAAATCGACGAGGACCAGGATAACGGCACCGTCTGATCGTGCAGGGCGTGGCGCACTGGCTGCCGCTCGAAATGACCCCGCCGCTCGTACACACTTTCGGCCTGCGCCACTACGAAAGCGGGCAATTCCCGACATGCGTGGGTGCATTGTGCCGCGCAGCGTACGGCCGCGAATACCCGCTTCTTCCTCGCCCAGGGCGGCGCGTATCGCAACCACTGCCCCGCCAACCCGCCGTCGCATCGCCAGTCGCCAAACTCGATACAGTATCGCGCATAATAACCGGTATCGCCATCCACACCTTAATCCAAACACAAGCTGTAAACGTGATAAGACACACAGGCATAGCAACCGCACAGGCGCAACCGCCAGAATGCGCTGGCTGTTGTATCGCATCTTACACCATGGCAAATATGAGAGCCAGCTCACCACAAAGAACGGTGCGCGTTGATCGTTATCACCATCGAAGGTGAAGACTATCATGGTTATTTAGGAAACGAATTTCTGTGGATCTTGTCCATGGACATATTCGTGACCTGCCGCAGCCTTCCGAACTGCCCGAAAACCTGGAAAAAGGGCCTGTCGGCAAGTTCGCGGTCAATATCGACGACTTGACCCCTACCATGGTTAACCCGACAAAAGAAAAGTCGCCGAACTCAAACGCAACTCAAAGACGTTGATGCCTCACCGCAACTGATGGTGACCGCGGGCGGTGAAGGATCGCTGGCACCAAAGAGGTTCTAAACGGGTTCCTGCTCACCGCATGACCTCAAATCACCTGGGCGGTTACTGAACGCGCCTTCGAGAACTGCGCGATATTGACCTGCACCTAGTCGATGCTCAAAACCCGCTGTATTCTTGACCGCATCTACGGTTACGAAATCTCACCCGTACTGTGGCGACGTTTGGTCGCGGCGGCCTATCCGCGGGTCGCGTGCAGTCCGTGGCAACACACGCCTCGTTGTTGGAGCGTGAACGCGAACGCGCGAGCCTTCAGCTTTGTCAACTACCGGGATCGAACGGACATTTCATCACCACCAGCAACGAGGGCTTTGACGCGCCAAACTCGTGGCGGTCGACGGCGCGAGTCGCCACCGGCAAAGACTTTGCCGACGACAGCACCACGCACCTCCACCAAAAGGTCACTCCACCTCTCGAGGCGGAGGTGCCTGACACCTCGCCGAAGCCCTCTGCCGCTCGCCCTTCGGTGCGCTCGGTCGAGCAAGCCCTGCAATGCCTACGCTGCCGGCGCCGTTCGCCACCACCTCAACCTGCAGCTTGGAGGCGGCGCGCAAGCTGCGCTTCTCATCGCGCGTAACCATGCGGTTGCCCAGCGCCTCACGTGAGGCGCTACATCTCACCTGCATGCGTGTACCGACTCGGTGGCACTCTCCAGACCAGGGCCGTGAGGCGGCACGCCGCCAAGCATCCGAGCTCCACGGCACCGAGATACGCCCTGCGCGCCGCGCACCCACGCCCAGAGCAAAAACGCAGCAGGGCTCACGCAAAGCAATCCGCCCGCGGGCGACACGTTCCGTACCCCCGACGCCGCGCGCGCACGCTCCAACGACAGGCCACCGGCTGTACGAAGCTGATCGAAGCGTACCGTCGCCTCGCAGATGGCAGACGCCACCGGTTCGACCGCATCCGTGCGGTTAGGGGCAACCGCATCCAACGGGCGCGACGCCGAGTTCGCAGCATCCGGTACCGTTATCACCTTCCGCGGCTTCCTTGCCGCCTGCGAGGAAGGGCAGACGCAACCCGCCTGGCAGAACGCGACGCCAGAACGCCGAGAAATGCCCGCTCGCGCTCGTGCAGGGCGACTCGCTCACCGCCGAAAACTCGAAGCCGCCGGGCACGAGACCCTGCCCGCCCTGCTACACTGAGGTTTCGCTCGTGAAAACCTTGACGAGCTGGGCATTGGGCGCCCCTCCACCTACGCCGCCGTGATTTCAACGATTATGGATCGCGGCTATGTGCAGGTGCGTTCCGGTTCGCTCGTGCCTTCGTGGACTGCGTTCTCGGTGGTGCGCCTGCTCGAAAACAGTTTCGGCCCTTACGTGAACTACGAGTTCACGCGCAGATGGAGAAGACCTGACCGCATTGCCCGCGTGTGAAGAATCGCGCGGAGTGGTCGACGATTTCTACTTCGGCGGCGGGTGCGAAGAAACGCGGGCTCAAGCCGATCGTGGATAATCTGGGCGATATTGATGCTCGCGATATTAACTCGATCCGCATTGCTGACGGCATTGTGTGCGCGGTAACCCGGCCCCTACCTTGAGGGCCGAAGGCACCGTCAATACTGAAACCCGGTGAGTTTCTGACCCCGTGCGTGCCAACGTTCCCACCGATTTGGCGCCCGACGAGCTGACCGCCGTGAAGGCGAAAGAGCTGCTTGAGCAGGGCAAATCCGATGGGCGCGTGCTCGGCACCGATCCGACCACCGGGAACCAGATTATCGCCCGCGACGGGCGCTACGGCCTATGTGCACCGGAAGTTATCGAAGAGATGACGGAGGAGCAGATTCAGGCGTACCTGGATGCCGCCCGAATACCACAAGAACGGCAAACCCAAGCCGAAGAAGAAGCCCAAGCCCGCTGCCGCGCACTGCATCGTCTTCAAATCTATGGATTTGGCGACTGTAACTCCAGAGGATCGCGTCAGCTCTTGAGCTCGCTGCGCGTGCTCGGTACCGATGCGGAAGGCAAACGAAATCACCGTGCAGAACGCGATCTGGCCTGTATCTGAAGAAGGGCACCGACTCGCGATCGATTGGGTCTGAGGAGAGATCTTCACGATCACCTCGAACAGGCGCTCGATATTTGACGCGCAGCCCAAACAGCGCGGACGCGCCGCCGCCCGCTGCGCTCGCCGAGCTTGGTGTAGACCCGAACAGCGAGAAGAATATCGTGGTCAAAGACGGGCGGTCTGGGCCGCTAATACCGACGGCGTTACCAACATTACGGCGCGCGTTCGGGAAAGTATCGAATCGCTCACCGCAGGCGCGCTGTCGAACTGTCTCGCCGAAAGCGTGCCAAAGGGCCGCGAAGCGTAAGACTGCGGCAAAGAAGACGACCACTAAGAAGAGCACTCGCGAAAAGGGCGACGACTAAAAGAGTCAACCACTACAGAGAAGACTGCGCTGACAAAGGACCGTCCTTTTTCTTCTTCCCAATAATACGGATACGTGGCTCACGAGTGTGGGGCTACGTATCCGTATTGTTGCAGCTTTCTGGCATGATTTACATGGATGCGCGACTTGCGCTCGCTTTCAAGGCGACCAGTCACGACGGCTCCGCTTCGCTTTGCCGTGCGCGACGGCCTTGCAGGCGCTCGCTGCTAGCTGGCGTACCCTGCGGGTGGATTGCGCGCATCGTGCGGCGACTTGTGCCACACGCACGAAGTTGTACGTTATCCTGTGGCGGTGGCTGGGATAGTGAGACGCGCGCGACGCTCGGTGTTCTTGATGCTGGGCTCAAACACTGTTCACCTTCTGTCGCTGACGCCACCCAGGCGCCCGCCCTGAGCCGCATGCCTCGCATAAGATTCCGCTGCAGCTGGTGCAGTATTTGACACCGTCAGTGATATTTCTGATGAAGGCCGCGCCACCGAGCCAGTCGGAAGTCTCGCGCGATTTCGCCATTGAATAACGCCGAACTGCTTTGCCTTTTGCGACCCCCACCATTCGTGAGGCCGGTAATGGCGCCGAGGTTTTTGCAGTATGCGGCTGAACCGGCGTGAGTTTGAGCGAGATTGGCGATCAAGAGGCCGCTATCACCTATTTCTGCGTGCGTCGCTGGCAGGTGGGGTGGCAAGTATCCTGAATTTTGATATTGGGGAGGGTCTTTCGAGTTCTCCACGGGCACGGATGCCCTGCCGGATGGCAGTCGTCTGTTCCGCTGCGCCGGCCGCCTGACCCGCGAGTTCTTTTGATGAACAGCCGCCTTCGCCGAAGCAGACGAAGCGGTTGCGGTATGTCGCGCGAGCAGATTGAGCCGGTGGCGCAGCGGTTGGTATTTGGCGAGCCGAAGCGGTGGTGGGACCTCGAAGATATTCCGGTCGCTGGCGCAGATTTGCGGGCGGTACCGTGGTCGCAGGGGTACGCATGTGAAGCGATGACGGACGGTTGCCTGTGGACCGCCGCATGGAGGTTATGGCTCGCCGACGCTGACCTGCCCGGTTTTCCCGGATGCGCGCCGACCAGGTTCTCGCGGGCGCGATTGGCGGCTGAGCTGCGATGGAAACCTTCGGTATCGAAACGATGCGCGTCTGCCCTGGGCACTGCGCGAGGTTTATCTTGAGGCGCCTGGAGCACCTGGCGGAAGGCAGAGTACGCCGCTGGATCTGAGACTCTGTGGGAGTAGCGGCAGCTGAACGCCGAGCCTGCCTGACCCCTTGGCGAACTATCCGGAAATTTCCCGGGTAGTTTGATCGCCATGCCTCCCTCGGCATAGATGCTTTTTCTAGATGGCGACAGGCACTAGCCCACCCGCAACTTTTTAGGACCGCTGGGAGAGAAACAGCGTGCAGTGGCTCAGCAAAGGCTTGAGCCAACCATGTGAACCGAAAAGACTTATTTTTGAGGAGTTTTTGTGCCATCATGCACCTGAAGAGTACCCGAGCGTGATCGGAGCATTAAGGCTAAAATCGCTCAGAAGAATATGGACGGGCCTACTCGTCTCGAGAGCAGAGCATTATTGCTGAGCGTGCTCTGCAACACCGCCTGCCGCAGGCGTACGGGCTGTTTCTGCTGGAGGTTGGTGACGGCTGGCTGACCCGGACGATGGCATCGCGCGCGGTTCCATTCACCGGGCTCGTCAGAGATTGAGCGTAAGACCTTTCCTCCCCATGACGCTCACGGACGGCTTGCCTGGGAGTGAGATGATGAGGCGTAGAGACAGCCTGGTGATGAGTCCTTTGAGCGATAGCTAGGGAACCAGGGCGTTGAGCTCATGGATGAGGATGCGGCATGACCCATGAGCTGATCACCGCCGGACCGTGCGCCGAGGAGGTATGGAGCTTTTCGGATGCTGGCGTTAGCTCTGCTGCAGAGCGCCAGGACTTCCTGGCTGGTTTGAGCTATGGCATGAGACAGCGACGGCGACCCTGACTACTTCGAGGATTATGTCTCACGAAGAAGACGAATGCAGGTGCCGCAGGGTTTCACCGGGCCCTCACAGTGAGGGCCTGCTTTTGAAAGCGGAGTCGACTCTGGAAGTCATATCAGCAGCGTCGCTAGACCTCGCAAAAACTTTTTATGGCAGATTAGCTTGGCCGTATAAGCCTCTGCATGTTCGTATCCTAAGGATTAGTGGTGCTAGTGTTCTGAGATGGTTGTCAGTAACCCAACTATCTCAGGGCTATACACCGTGTGCTTTGAGCTAGTCCTCTGTTGAACTAGGTGCCTAGCTGTTGTGGGCGGTATGTGCCCACCATAAACGCAGATATTGGATAAAGACTATTTAGATTTTCTTGATACTTCTTTTATCATTAGAGTTCTGGTTGGAAAGAATGATTCTTTGGCTATCTTTTTATATCTATAAAATTGATTTTCAATATATTTTTGTGTTTTTGAAAGAGGTAACAATCAAGAGGCACCCTTTGGTATTTAGAAAGTGCGGATATCCTCTACAATCTTTCTAGATTGTAAAAATCAGCATTTACAAGAGCCAAAAATGTGCTACGATAGTCATCTTTACCAAAGAACAGAGGCTGCCTGCGAAACATGAAACTGCAGGATTGCAGGTGGCTTTCAGAGATAAGTTCTTGTACTGAGCCCTTTTCCATAGTGTTATTAAATTAACCATTCCTTGATATATGGAACTGGGCGATAAATCAGCATCTTATAGATAGAGCTCCTGAAAACCAGATGTGCCTTCGTAAAGAGAGTGCTAAAATTGACTATACTCCTGCGCTGTGTAGGTAGAATTGTTAAAACTAGCATCTTTCCAGTATTTGGAGTCTGTATTAGCATTTTCCCAATACTGGAGGCTACTGAAACTCAACCATACTCCACGATATCTGGAGCCCTTGAATATAGCTGGACCTTGGTAGATGGGTAGTACTCTCTGCGTACTAAAAACTAGATCTTATAGATAGAATAACTAAAGTTGGCTTTATTTGAGATGGGTTAGGCACAAGAAATATGCTTCTTGTAATAACGTGATCCACCAAAATTCGCGGGATTTTTGTATAGAGCCTGAGAAATTTACTGAATAGAAAAATGTACTTCGGGACAATCTAGGTCTGTAAATCTCGACCATGCGCCCGGGGTAAGTTTTCTTCTTCTGAACCTTGCTCAGCGGTCGTGACTCTTCATTAATACCGAGACGGACGTCTGCTTCAGAATCTAATGTTGCTTTGTCTGCGCACAGAATTTTCTCACCTTTATATATTCTTAGACGTGTTGGCTTTAGATAACCCATCATAATGAGAAGCAAGAGTGAATGAGTGTATATAGGCGCAGAGGTCATTGATAATAACCTGGCCCTCTTTCGAGCCTCTGATCATCAGATAAGGCTCTCTTTCTTCAGACCATCCATCGACGAGGTCCAACGAGTGTATATACACCGCCCATACGTGACAGTGGATTTTTCATCGCCCAGCTTGTTCTACCGCTTTGCGCATAACGCTCCCGGCGTTCCTGCCCTGCAACTGCATGTTGCAATCCTCGTGTCTTTCTCTTCCTGCTTTGTTCTCTTGTCGATATCATTTTTCCGTGCCCCGCCCAAGGCTCAAAATTCGCGATGAGACTTCACCAGTCGCTAATAGAAGAGAGTGTCGTAGCCCGCCAACACCCGTTGTAAAGGTGGTTAATGGCAACAGGTGAGGAAGGCGTGCACTCCCACCCGCAATACCAGTGACAAGAACTCTGGTAATAAAGTATAGGTGCTGAGCAACAGTCTTTGCGAGACACCGGGAATAGTCCGCATGTAACAGCTGAGCTCCAGATGCCATGGTCAAAACTGTGTAGTCGTTGAGTGCGAGTGTTCGGGGATAAGTGAGAGGTAAGCAGATAATGCGGAACGCTATCGCCAGCCCCACGAGGATGGTTCCAGAAAACCACCACCGCTTTATCCATAAACATATTTTGTGCCGCTTTAGACTGCTTTTTCATGCTGCTCTGCATTGGGCTGTTTCTTATCGTTGCTCATCGGTGAGTAGACTCCTTACAGTGAGGTGCGCACAATCACCACACTACCGCACTCTTCACCGAGTATCAGACTTTTTCTAAATTTTGACTTAAAGTTTACTTGACAAATATCGATGGTTGTGCCAGATAAGCATCTTGTGTCTCCAAATCTACCCATTTTTCAGTGCAAGTAGGGAAAGGTAATCGTTCCCGCATAAGTCCAAAAGCTGGTAGGGTATTGAGGGGATATGCTCGACAGCATAAGCTGCTGCTGGTACTTTGTTCACATAAGACTTAGAGTCGTCAGAGTCTGGGACAGCTTTTGATACCACTCCGGGCCTAGCGCGCTGACTCAGCTCTCCGTATCTTCTCGCTGACTACGTCTTCCGCTTTTACTATGTAGCTTCCTTGCGCCATGATGCGTTCTCCATTTTCAAGAGATCGCAGCTTTCTGCGAGATTTCTGTCTTCTTTGCTAGGTCTTTACCTCAAAAGTTTATTATTTATCTATTTCTTGGGTCACCTGCAAGGTATTCTTTCTCGTACTCTGAAGTATAGGAATCGGCAGCTATAGCACTACCTTTGGAATCTAGGTCGACAGGACCGCCTTTGATCGATAATCTCACTGGGAAATCATTGTTAGGTGACCCAAAAAGCGTATTCTCGCTTCTTCTCTGTCATAAAATTGAGCCTTGGTTTGTAAACACAGAAGAGCTGTTGCATGTCCGTCTTCGCCAAAATCAGTTTCCTGATAGAAAATAGATCCACCAAAGTTAGTCTCATTTTCGTAGGTGGAGTCAGCTGGTAGCTGGCTCCAGCTCTGGGTGCAGGGTGCGCTGAAGTTAGCCCCACTGGTAGGTGGGAGCGGTGAAATAAGCCCAGCTCTTGTAGGTGGAGTTGCGGAGAGCCAGCCCTGCCCTGGTAGTGGACCGGTAAAGTCAGCCCCCGCCCTGGTAGGTGGAACCGCAAAGTCTGCCCGACTCTGGTGGTGGAGTCGGGAGGTCAGCCTGCATTGCAGAGTGGAACCGGTAAAGTCAGCCCCGCCCTGCAGGTGGAAACTGTAAAGTCAGCCCGACTCTGGTGGGTGGAGCCGCGAAGTTAGCCTCAGCCATCATGGGTGGAGCCACTGAAAGTGATGGGTTTTGCGTGGTGAGTTCGCCAGGTCTATTGGTAGTAGAAGGTGCTTCGCAAATCATGTTCAAAAGTCTGACCACGCGGCGTGTTTTGTCTGGGCCCTGTATGCGGTCGTGAATTCTCTTTAATTATAACTGAGGCGAACATCTGTTTCAGAGTCTAATGGCTTTCGTCTGCATAAAATTTTTCTTTTTATCTTTATATATCCCTTCAGGTGTAGAGCTCGTCCTGAGATAACTCATCATAATGAGAAGCAAGAGTAAATAGAGACGACGTAGGCGCAGAGTCGTATCAATACACCCGCCCTCTTTAAATCCTTTTCATCATCGGATAGGCTCTTTTCTTCCGACTACTCATCTACGAGGCCCAACAAGTGTGCATGCACGCCGCGCATGCGGATGCCTCTCATCGCCCAGCTGTTCTCACCGCTTTCGCGTTACCGTCCGGCGTTCTGCTTTACGTTCTTTGAAAGCGTCTCGTCGAATTGCCGGATTTGTTCTTCTTTGAGATCTCTCGTCTGGTGTTCTTGATTTTGAGACTGCATTAATATCCCGCATTTGCTTTCGGTGCGGTCATCAGTGTTGTTCTGCGGCAGGGTTTCGAGATACTCAAAACGCAGCGATCGCACCACCGGTCAGGTGCGAGCGCTAAACGTAAGGTTACTCTGTAAAGCAAGTCGTCAGCCGTTTGTCTCTTGGATAACCGGTAGAAAAATCATGAGAACTGGAGCGCTACGCCGCCTCACCGACCAGAAGGCCACGCCGAAAAGCCTTTCTCAAAACGGGCCATAACTGCTTGCTGATGTACCTCTGGACTACCAGACGATCGTCCTACATCCTCGCGTTCTTTAGGCATCGATTATCTATTCCTCGCGAGTGAGCTGATTTATTCCTTTTCTACACTACCGTGCAGAGAAGCCCATCCATGCAGGAAACTGTAGCTGCCAAGCGCAGGATAGTAACGTCTCCGGCAGGTTCGGCAGCTCACGCACGACCCACCCAACTCCTCCTGAAGCTCTCGCCGCTCTTGTGGGACCTGCGAGGTCACGAAGATAAGTTCGCGCCTCGTACACCTCCCGGAACTTTGCCAAGATGGTCTGTCGTGCATAGATGAAAAACCGCATCCCAGCGGAAGATTCCTCAGCGCCGAGTTGGTAGAGGTATTCGCTATCCTCAACCACAAAACCATTGCTGGATGAGGCCAACAACGCTGCCCACGCATCCCTCTTTAGCAACAAAACAGGGTGCGCTTCTGAACAAACCGCGAAGGATACGGTGGTCGAAAAAGTCGGTACCAAAATTCAGGGCACCGCAGAAAACGCCAGACCCATACAGGTAAAACCGCGCCAAGCCAAAGACAGAATCACCTGCATAAACCGGAGGCCTCGGTACAGAGGCCGATCGAACCCAGCCCTCGCCCCGATAGTGCAGCTATGAGAATAAAGCGCCTCATCGCGTAGAGACTGGTCGAAGTAGACATCGAGCCACCGCAAACAGAATCGTGGAAGGAAGCCTCGCGCGATAGTAGAGACAGACCAGCTGAAACGTGCCGAATCTGCACGTAGATCCGCTCCACGCTTCACCACAACAGGTTGCGCGGCGAAGAAAGGCCGTCGTAATACGTGGAATCGCGCAAAAATAGGCGCTTCGTTCAACAAGTAGAACCGCTGAGCTCCCGGCTGTCGTAGTAGCGCAGCTGCATGAAACGCCACGACTCCTGGTACCAGGAGTCCTTCATATCAACCGGGTGAGGTTGACGCCACTATTCGAGAAATCGTACTCAAACCCAGACCACGAGCACTTCTACATAGTTCTGTCACCCTGAGGAAACATGGCGCAACCAACTGGCGGTGGTACTGCGTATAAGCCTGCTGACGAACCTTTAGCCTGCTAAAAGCTCTACGCTGTGTACGGAAACTCTTGAGCGTTATCCCTGTACGCGCTGTGTGGGTCGCTTTATTCTGCAGAGGAGCTCATCGTACCGGAAATGCAAGCCCAGTCAGCGGATGTGAGCTAAAGAACATCAACGATGCGCGATCCTCTGTGTGTGTCACTGCCGCCGATATGAGGATTTATCGGCGCGGTATTCATCCGCCAGCCCCACGAGAGCACGTGTACGCAGCCGTGTGTTAGGAGTGCGCGAGCTGAGCAGCTCGACAGCTTTGAGAAATCGCTCCTGCCGTGAAGCGTCCAATGCGCTTGCCAGCCGCTGGCGGCCGCAGCGGCTGCTCCTTGCGTGCGTTGGGCACTGTCGCCCCACCTACCGCATCCCTGCTTGCCGTACCGCAGATTTCGCCGCTAGACAGCTGTTATCCGAACAAAGAGGCGAAAAGTACGCTTATTCGAATAAAGAGCGCTGACGCTAATACGCTTGCAAGACAGGGAGGTACTACCCCTACCTGCTGGCGGTCTTGCTTCCTGCAGTGGGATCGTCGTGATCTTCTCACGCCAGGCGTACAGTTCCTCAACGGTGAGACTTCAGCCTGCCCGAAAGTTCCTTTGGTCCGGGCCCTAACTCATCGGCGGTGCGCGCATCGTCGCCGTGAAGATGCTGGAGTGATCTCCTGCGGTTCATTCTTATGCGCCAAATGCCGATTGTTCCGCATGCCAAGCGGGCACTCGCTCGGCAGCCCGGAGGCACCGGTATCGGCTTTAGCGTGGCTCACGCAGCGAGACGATGAGCTCCGTCGCGTGCGAAGGACGCAAATGTGCTGCGCCCATGCCTCAACATTCATGAAAGCGGGCGCCGCGCCCGGTGTAGACAGAACCCTGGAAGGTCACCGCATTGCCATAGGCACGGAACTCTAGAGGCGCCTCGTCGGCACACGTCGGAATTCTGGAGCGCCAGGACCGTAGTACAACGAGCCCGTGTCATGGGCATCGCACTGCAAATACACCGAACCCTGAAAATCCAGCCCAAATCGTTATAGCAGAGACCGGCGCGGAAGTACATCGCCGCCGTGACGGCAACAGTCGCTGAAATGCACGTCGTCCGTGTAGACAGACCCGCGAAAATCCGCCCGGATGAGAGGTGCAGTCGCTAGCACCCGCGCACCGCGTAAGCACGCGCAGTCATGGGATTCGCCTGATTATGATAAACGGAGCGACTGAAGGGTTACCGTGCCGGTGTGAGGCAGGAGTTATGGAAGTTTGCCTGGTGCCGGTACTCAGAACGGCTGAAACCACCGCGCCAAGGTACGTTGAGGTTACGAAACACCGCCCAGTTGCGGTACGTGGATTCCACGAGAGTGCTTCGCCTCATGGCACGTGAGACCCGCTAAAGTTCGCTTCTGATCCAGATGCAGCTGCCGCTAAAGGTCTGCAGGTGCTGCAGGTATCGCGGAATCGTCAACGACGCCGCGCCGTGGTACAGACCCACTAAAGTTTGCGTGCGCCAGATAGGTGGGAACCGGCAGGAAATCCGCCCGGTTACGGTAGATTGTGCCCGCTAAAATCGGCTTCGTACATGTGGGTGCACGCCAGTAAGCGGTCTACATTGAAGACTCAGACTGCTCGATGTAGACGAAGGCGCTTCCCGAAAAATCGTGGTCAGAAGTTCGTCCACGGGCCGTCCTGGTAGCCGCCCTGCATCCGAGGGGCGCGCAGACGGTCACGAATCTGCTGCATCAGGCCGAAACGCAGCTCAGCTGCTTCGCAGAAAGGGCGCTCTTCGCGTGAAATGCGCGTGCGTAAGCTCCAGGGCATGCCGGGTGCACCGGCGGAGACTGGAATGTACCCGGCTGATCTCTTGCCGACAATGACGCCGCCCATTGCAGTGGTTCTGTAGTCAAAGTTTCGTCCTCAGCATTTATCGATCGGGCGCGAGAGCGTAGAGACTTTTCTGCCCGCGTTTTCGCTAACCTGCTGATCCTCAAGCTGAGCGGTAGCTTCGCTGGTAAACTAGATCTCGCGCCCTGCACGTGTAACGCCAAAAATATCAACGCTTTTTGTGGGCGACCGTTCAAAGCCACGCTTGGCGAGTTCCGGCAGGTGAATATGATGAGGTGCGAGAACTGTGAGCACACCGCCGTCGGTTGCGAGCACAAGTGAGAGAGTGGGTTTGTTTGGTGAGGAATGGAATAATAGTAGCGGCTATCAGCGCAGAGAATCGCAGCATGCGAATCGAGCCGGGCGATAGGTCTGGCGGTCCGCGGCTTGAAGGTTCTAAAAGCGGCGGTTCTGTAATGCTTTCAGGCGTGACTCTGCGTTGAGGCGGGTGGTCGTCCATGACGCTCCTTGTGGCGAGTGGGTGTCTCAATGCGTACTTTGTCGTGAGAGTCAGTCTTTCAGCAGGAATTTTACACCTTTGAGTTGAATCACCAGACACACGCCACATAAACAGTGTTTCAATATTCCGTGACAAGGCAGTTATTTTGCACACTGCACTTAAACAAGGTGGAGCTTTCACCCGCTCTTTATGCGCTGTTACGCGCGAGAATATACGTATCTGCAACGAGAAGCGAAGACCGTGTTCACGCCACAATTTTCGCTCCCACTTTGGTACTCACTGCGAAAAGTTTTCGGACGAGAGAGTGAGCACCGACGGAAGAACGAACGTCGGGTGCTCACTAGGGAGGTGCTCTCACTGACACTGTGCGAGGGTCTGGAGGGTCTACCCATCCCTCCGTACCGCGATGCATGAAACGTCAAAGCACGCCACAAACTCGAGGGGACGATCGTGAGCGTCCGGCGCATCCAGCGCAGGTTACCGCTCGTGAGCAGTCGGAACCACAGCGGAGAAACCGCCACACACAGTACCGCGCCCAGCATTGACGGACCACGCCCGGTGCCCATCCGAAAAGTGAAGCGCAGTTCGCAACAATATGCCCCAGCGCGTATACCAGAATGAACCGCCCCTATCGGGTGGAACGGTATATGGCTCAGTCGCTAGTCATCGCCACTCACCAGGCGCAAGAACGCCATCACATACGGTACCGCCACTAGAACGACGTAGCGCACCCACGGATGCCAACGTATGCCTGACGGCAACCTCACCCGAGCCACGCTGCGGGATGCCGTGCGCACTCAACGCCACCCTAGGGCGGTGCTGCGCGCAGATGCGCTCGGTGCTCATGATTCCCCCAAAATATGGTTCGCAAGCATGTCTGGTGTATGAGGTTGAGTTTCTATACTCACTGCCTTTGCGACAAAACCCTCACTCGGGATGATTTTATCAAAACTTAATGTTCGTAAGCTAAGCTGGCTCAGATATACATGTTCAACCGAGGGTTTGAAGGCGTTATACCGGGGAAGAAGCACGAGTGTCTAGTAAACAGGCATGACGTCACAGTCTGTAACAAATCGGCTGATTAGAGCGGGTTTCTCTGGACCAGAAGTGTCTGCGGCGCGACAGGGGTACACAGGCATTTAGTCCCCAAAACTGTGCCAGCCAGTGGTTTTTCCCGCCGTAGAGGCCTGGCACAAGAGCGTGCATAAAGTCGGATGCGCCCAGGATCTGTCCCGGCGCATCCGACCGTAATGTGAAAACGACCGCCTGGCGCGTGCCAACTCGGGTTCAACGTCGTCTTCGGCGCTCGATGATCGACCGACCGAAGCAATAATCGCTCGAATATTATGCATACGGTATGGGCCCGGCTGAAGAATCTCTCACCCGACCAGCCAGCATAGACGATCGCCGTGACGATCAGCAGAATATCCAATCCGGCGCTAATTCCATTCCAGGATGCGCATGCCCTTCGTAGACTTCGGGCGCACCGCGAAAATACATGCCGCAATCTGCACGAGCATATACACCGCGCCGCCGTAGCCAGAGCATCATGTTGAAGGTTCCGCCGCCACCACCGAAGCTCGCCACATCACCAGGGCAGCGGCAAGCGAACGGTACGAGATCGCGGTCACCGTAACAATGGTCTTGAGCTCGCGCGAACGTTTCTGCTCGGGGGTTTCTCGCACCTGCGTACCGCGTCGATGCGGGCTATCGACGCTGCCGGTGCCCGACCGATACCGCGGGGGTGTTCGCCGTAATGATCGGAATTGCGATGCGTCTTAGCCTGGTTTTCTGCCAGGCCTGAGCTCGGATGCGGCGGTCGGCAGGTGACTAGACCCGGCGCTCTGCCCGGGCGGCGTAATGTATCGGATGGGAATGCGCGGGCCGGCAGGAAGCTGTCGGTCCTCACGTCTTCCGCGTCGCCAGCCTCGTCAGCATCCGGGCGTGAGATGGACTGCGGAATGTTATCGGCAGGTTCAGCCTCCAGTGCCTCCCGCGTGTGCGGCGACGGGTTCAGGAGCCTCAGAATCCTGTGGTTTCCAGAGATACGAGCTTGCGGACCTGCTCGAGTCGGCTCTGACACCGGCGCTGACGGGTCTGCGTATTTTCGTGGTGCAGCTCGTCAGCATCCGGGCGTGAAAATGCTCTGGAAGCGCCTCCGTAGGGGTGTTCGTATCGATCTCAACGGCGGCGGTGTTTGACGCTCTCAGCCTCGGCAGGCTGGGATGGGGTCTGTGAGCCCACGGCGTGGACTGGGCAGCGCGGGCGCTCTCGGCGGGAATCCTCGGCGGGTTTCTCAGCGGACTCTTGAGTCTTCGCGCGCTGCGGATCCTGCCGCCTGCGGGTTTGGGCAGGTGCATCGGCCCAGCATCCTGAGGGGGCAGCGAGTTTTGGGCAGGCGATTCTTCCTGCACGTGCTGCACAGTCGTCGGGGTCAAAGGCGTCGAGATTGCTGAAAGAGCACCTCCCTGGTGCGAATCTGTATCGCTCAAGGTGTGAGGAGTTCTTATCGCTCATCGTGTCTCCCTCGGATGCTGTGGCTGGTGTTAAAGTCTGGCGGGCAGGTGTTGAGCCGGTGCGGGCGGGTGGTTTCGCCCAGAAAAATCCAGCGGGTGCTAGCACCGGTAAGAGCTCACATAGAGCGCGGTTAGCCGTGCGGCTGGGCTGCGAACTAATCGGGATAACCTCTGCAATGGTACCCAAAACGGGCACGAGTTGCCCTAAACACCCGGAAATATTGGGCTCTTTCATGAGATGGCGAGATATCTCAGTCAGCGCACAACACAGAGTTACTGCACAACACCATATGTGCTAGTCGAGCGAGCCTGCAGTCGGATGCGCGGCAGCGCACACTTTTTCGTGTGTATGGCCCGGAAGGCCAGTGAATCTTCGCCCGCAGTACTGTGTTATGAAACCGACGGCGGGTAGAAGAAATCTGAACACGCCTAAAATAGATGCACTGTAAGTAAATTATTATAGCCGCATCACAAGAAACCTGTGCATGCCGCCTGTGCGACACGCGTGAAAGAACGCGAAATTCCCTTCCTAGGCGCTCAGCCAGCCGATCTCACTGGCTGACGTTACGGTCTGCGGGGTGGTCTATGTGTTTGTTCAGGCGCATCCACGGCATGTTGACACCCCCATGCCGTGCCGACCGCTACCGCGAAGGCGCATACGCCCGCCAGTCCGTCTGCCAGCGACGCGAGAATCAGGGCGCAGGCGCTCGGCGGAGCGTTCGTCGAGCAGGCTCAGGGAGAGCGCACCCAGCAGCCGCGACCTGCGAAGTTCTGATGCATGAAGCGCTCCGCGCGCGGTTGAGTTGAGTCAGCGTCAGGAACACGAGGATTAGAGCGCCTGTAAGCACGAAACCGCAGGCGGAACCCAGGCCAGCCCCGGTGTGAGCGTGCCCTCCGCAGGCTACGGTCATGGCCACCACCAGGATCGCTTTGGCTGCTGCAGCAGCGCGAGGGCATAGAAAGCGCCTGGCTTAAGGCGGTCGCGTCAGCCTGCTGGAGCTCGAAGATAAAACCGGATGCAGCATCAATATGCTGGGTCAGCGGTCGGCTCGTTCCCCAGAATCTCGGCAGGAAAATCGAGGTCACCGCCAATAGCAGAAGTACCAGGGAAGCCCCAGAGCACGTTCCGATTCGTGGTCTTGAGCTCTGCGCGTCTGAGACGCCGCCCGGAACCACAGCGCCAGGGTGATAGCCAGACCAAGAACAACCGCGAGCAGCAGCGATTCACCGGGTCTGCAGCTGCGGGACAGGGTAGGTGGCGCATCCCGGAATCACCAGATGCGCGGTGCAGGTTGCCACACTCAGGATCGCACCGTGAAAAATATTGCGGGCGACAGGGCTAAACCAGAGCCTCAAACAGGAGAAAACAAAACCGCCACCGGAACCTGCGTGCACAGCCAGCTAAAACCCGCCGCCGCAGCCGAGGCTACCAACACCGGGCGCACGGTCTGCGGGATGCGCATCAGAGTCCGCCAGACGCCCAGGCAAACAGTGCGCCCAGCTCGCGCGGGCAACCCTTTACCACTGGTGCACCGCACCACAGCTGCCAATCTGAGTGAGGCTGTGCAGGGTTTGCCGTAGAAATCCGCGGCGCTCCTGCGGAGTTTCGCCGCGAATCTGCGCTTTAACAGACACCAGCTTAGTGCGCCGCTGAAGAAAACCAGATGATGGAGACCGCCGCGCCCACCGCGATCAACACCAGCACCGTCGAAACGGTATCGCTGTGATCCCGGTCACGATCGGATGCTCCGCCTCGTATGCCCGAACGTGAGCTCCTGCATGATATCCAGGAGGTAGCAGAATAATCGCCCCCGCCACCGGTGGCTGCGCCAACCAGCACGGTGCACAGCAGAAGGTGGGCACAGCGAATCGAACGTGTTTTTCATCGTTTTACATTCTGGTCGCGAACCGCAACCTTTTTGTATCGGAATACAGGCGGAGGAGCCGCCGGATCCGGTGTTGGATTGTATGCTGAATAACAAACCCTGTGGTGCGGGCGGCATGCGCCTCGCGACACGAACGAAGCAGACAGTAAGGATCGAAGATGACCGAACATATAGCATTCCTCGGCACCGGCTCCATGAACGGTTCCATCGCTGCCGGGCTCATCGCGGGCGGATACCCCGCAGAAGCCATCCGCGCCACCGTGCGCAGCAAATACTCCATAGACCGCCTGCGCCATCAGTTAGGGCCTAAAGGGCGAGACGCCGTCGTGATCGGGTGCGAGCTCCAGCCGAAGCCAACCGTGAGGCGGTGGCGGCGCATCCGTAGGTGCTGTCGTTAAACTCTATGGAATCGTCGAGCTGGCGCGCGAAATTTCGCCTCTCTCGCCCCGGATGCACTCGTCATTTCGGTGGCGGCAGGAGTCACCCTCGATACGCTGCAGAAGGCTCTTCCTGCGGGGCAGCCGGTGATCCGCTGCATGCCCAATACGCCCTCAAGCGTGGGCAAAGGCGTGCTGGCGATCTCGGTGAGTGAGGCAGTGACTGAGAAGCAGCTTGCGCTCGCCGAGAAGATCCTAGAGACCGTAGGCTTGGTAGTGCAGGTGCGAGAAGACCAGATGGACGCGGTCACCGCTGTTTTCGGGATCCGGCCGCCTACGGGTTCCTGTTGGCGGAGACCATGGCGAGTGCCGGTGGCTCGGTCTGGATGAAGAGACCGCACAGAGCTCGCATCCGCAACGTTGCGGGAGCTGGGTACCTGCTGGATAGTAACCGGATGCCGCCGCCCTGCGTCAAAGGCTGTTACCAGCCGAACGGAACCACGGGCGCGCCATCGTACCTTTATTGACAAGGGACTTTGATCTCACCGAGGATGCGTGCGCGCCTGCGCCGCCCGCTCCGCTGGCTGAGCGAACAGTACACACTGACTGATGTACGCCTCCTGCCTACTCCCCTACATAAAAGAGCCTTTTATTTGAATAAAGCGTTAAAATTGCTTTATTCAAATAAAGGCTCTTTTTGCAAATGGATGAGGAATGAAGGATGCGATATATAAGACCGAGTTGCGAAGCGGTGTTAATACTTTCGGGTTTCCGCCGTTTACACCTGCCCCATCGTAGCTGATCAGCCGCCATCCGGCACGCATAATGTCGTTTTCCCGTTCTTTCTCGCGTCGATCGCCCAGACCATCGAGGTTCATCACGTGGATTCGTCTGCTTCACGCGCCCATCGAAACTCAACAATCACCCGCTGAGCTTCAAAATGCGAAATCACCTAAAAATCTACCCAGCTCCGTCTGTCACGGGTACTGCTCAACGGGAAGTGCACTCGTGGAGCCGCAGCCGTGTCAGAGTGTTTCTCCCGGAGAATCAGATTTATCGCTCATTAACCGTGCCACCTCGCGTGCCTTTGCAGCGCCTTTTCGCGGAGAATTTAGAAGCGCATCCTGAACCTCGAGAATAGTCCAAGCGCGCCTTCCTCGCTGACGGCTCAGAGCACCATCTGCAATAACAACTGCATCATCAAGTGGAAGCGTGCGCGCGCATCCGACAACCGTCTCTAGCCGGTTCACAGCAGAATACCGTGGATAACACGTGTTCACGAGGCGCTCGCTTAGTGTGCCGGTCTTCGTGCACGCGAATATCCGGATGCTGAATGCCGCCGCTGGGCGCATATGCACTTCGCGAGGGTAATGCAAAACCGGAATACCATAGGCGCAGGCTGCGCTTTGGTGACTGAATACGAACTTTAGGCGACGTGAGGCAGGCGGTGATACATGCCGTGCTGCTCTGCCGGATTAAGGGCATTCCAATCTTGGGAATATATGTACTGGTTTTGAGCCAGGGGATAATGACACCAGACATAGCATTTGTAACTTTTCTGGTACTGATCCCTATCGGTAGTTCTTCAAAACTTTTAATGAGCGGATACACTCGCTCCAAAACGTATCATGAACATAATGGCGTACATCATGAATGAGCACCAGACGACCTACGCTACTGCTTTGTGGATAAAACAGTATCGGGACACTCTGTATAGTTTATCCACAGGTCTCTCCAGTATAAAAAGAGCCTTTATAAATGCGTTAAAATTCAGCTTTATTCGAAATAAAGGCTCTTTTTATGACGAAGAGGGGGACGAGAGAACCTACGGGCGTGCTGCGAAAACGCTCGATCAGATCCCACCTGCCCGAGACAATCAGAATATCCCGGGAATGGATGCGCGTTGCCCGCATCCGCGTAGGTAAACTCTTCGCCAGGAGACTTAATACCCACCACAGACACCCCGTGTTCCGCGCGAATATCCGACTCCGCCGGGTGAACCCGTGAGTCTCTTGGTGGGCGCATCTTAACAATCGCGAAATCGTCGTCAATTCGATATAGTCCAGCATGCGCCCCGACACAGGGTGCGCGGCGGCGACCCGCGTCCCGCTCCGGGTAGACACATGATGCGCTGCCAGACGCTCTAGAATCTTGCCGTGTGAGGGGGATCGCCTTCGCCCAAATCCGCTCAACCCCAGATCGACCAGGGTCTCGCGGTAATCAGCACGGAAGCCTCAATTGAGGGTACCCACCCCCGCAACCGCAGACCCGAAATCACGCACCCAGCTGCCTGAGCGCGTCAATATCGCGGGCATCTGCTGAGACTACGTGGGTGAGCACGCCCGTCCATTTCTGCGCAATTTCGGGGTCTTTCTCAATGGCGAGAACCTCTTTATTTTGGGCGTGAAGCTGGGCGGCGGTCGCCGAACCGAACCGTCAACCCAATAATCAGTACGGGGCGTTATGGTTGCAGCCAATGACGGGCCTTTCTTCGGGGTAATATACAGGCGGCGGCGGACCTCGCGCCAAACCGGTGGCGGCGGTAATGGTGCTGATTCGCCCAATAAACATGAGCGAGAGAGCATAGATGCCCGAGGGCGGCAGCTCCGTGGAGACCCACTTTGACAGTCCACAGGTTGCGTAGGCGGAAAGCGACTTCCAAAAGAGCACGCGCACGAGCGGCTGGTCTGTCATCGCCAGCAGAGATCTCGGTGCCCTGAGTGCATATCCGGTACTCATCATCGTCACCGAAATGGCGATGCAGCGCCGACACCAGGATAGTGCGCCTGAAGTCATCTAAATTGATCGCCGCGTGCCCGCGAGCCAGTGCAAGCATAATCACGGCAATCCGTGGTAACTTTCCACGCCGCCTGCGGTAGATGCTGAGCCGCCGCCGATAAACATGAGCACGTCGGTTTATGAGGCCGTGACCGGGCGATATCGTTCATATCGACCAGGTTGAACCCGCCCGAGCGCGTCATGATGGGCGAAAATCGAGCTGAACTTTCCTCGCCCGCGCCGTCAGTGCCGATAGTACGCGGACTTTGCCCATTCGGCTATGCCCAGCAGGAACGCAGCACGAAGCCGGATGCTCTGGTCGTCACCGTGAGTTTGAGTCGTTGGGAATCGTCGCGGGCGGAAGGGTTTCTGCTGAATCGTCATCAGCACGGGGAACGAGTGCCCCCAGGAACACGGCGATACTGACGGGTGCGAGCACGAAAAATCGTGTCCATAGGGTGACTAAGCCATCGGAATGCGGGGTGTACGGCGTATTAAAGGACGAAATAGCGTAGAAAATACCGTGCCACAGGCTGGTGGGCAGATTCTCGCCAAAAGCATGAAAACGCGGGGTAAGAACGAGCGATCGTCGATTCGATCCCGATTGAGGTATAAGCGACGGTACGAAGCACGCTGCCGACCTCACCGGAGCCGCAATACTGAGCTCTTCCTGTGCGATAAGTTTAGAGCGCAAACCCATTTTCGCCCGATCGCCAGGGCAAGAAGCGAGGTCATGGTCAGCGCACCTAAACCGCCAATCTGACGGGCGAGCAGAATCATAACCTGCCCGAATACTCGACCATTGGGCGCTGTTGAAAACGGTCGTCAAACGGGTCACGGTCACCGCACTGGTGGCGGTGAAGAATGCGGTGGTGAAATGGCGCAGGTTCGCCCGAGACGAAAGAAATCGGCAGGGCTCAACGTTACGGTGAGAAAATGATCACCAGAAAGAAGGATGCGATGGCGGTTCGCGAAGGTGAGGAGAAGACAGTCGTATCAATAAGGGTTGCGCAGCTCTCGTAGCTTCCGGATATCGAAAGGTTGAAGCGGCGAGTAACACTCTTCCTGCTCGCGCATCATCGGCGATGTGGACGGAACTCTCTGCCGATAGCGGTGGAATGCGACCCTCAGAAAAATCGCGCACCCGTTTGCGCTGATGCGCGCGCAGGGCGACGTAGATAGCGTCCATGGGCCTCCCTTTCCGATCGTGCGCAGAGTTTGGGCGGGTACAGTCTGGTGGGGATGTTTGGCTTTTCTCCCCAATGTATCGCCCAGGCTATGCAGCCGAGCGGAACATCATAGGTATTTCTAGGATACATGGAACGGTTGTTGTGGTGCGCTGCACTGTGTGGGCGTGTATATGCCCTAAACGGTATATAGCTAGAACGGAATATTATGAGCATTTGGTAATATAAGCGGACAGCGAAAAACCGCGTAGTTTCGGGCTAGAACCCATAAAACAGGTATCGAGCATACGCCGAAATATGTCATAATCGCTATATGCAATCAGACGTTTTTCAGTGATCGCGGACCCCACCCGCCGCAATATCGTTCATCTTCTGGCTGAACAAGCACGTACTGTTGGTGCCGTTGTTGAGCACGTGAACAGGAGCCAACCCACTATCTCAAAAGCACTATAGGTTCTACGTGAGGCTACGGCAGTACTGTGCTGGTCGAAGAACGCGCCGCCTCTATTCGCTGAACCCTGCAGTATTTTGACGAGATCACGCCTGGGTTGCCGATATACAGGCGATTGCACACAGCACGAAGGAACAGCGGGAGTCACAGGTCTATTTCAGGGCTTCCGTGATTGAGGTTGTCGATGTTGTCGAGTCCTCAGACAGTGACACCGCAAAAACCGAAAGACTGAAAAAAGCCAGCGCCGAGGCCAAGACTGAGAAAACTGCGACGCTGGCGGAGTCTGATACCAACGAGCAGAAACAGCAAGATGCCAGACAGCGCCCTAAAGCTACCGGTAAAAACCACCGATGAAACCGCTGGTGAAGCTGCCGCTGCGCCCATGCTCAAGATGTACAAGATCAGATAAGACCTCGGATTCGGATGCGCCCGCCCAGCCCGTTGATTCCTCGTCCGTGTCGAGCAGCCCGACCAACGCTGTGAACGGTGTCGAAGAGCTCTCGCAGCGTACAGCGTTTCGAAGAGCTTTCGGGCTCTGCCGGTTCTGCGAACGCTGGCGTGAAGCCCGGGCGAGCCTTTCGGGCGAGCGGGATGCCGAGAAAGGCTTCCGGCGAGAGATCGCGATGGGCGAGGGCGCTTCCCACGGGACTGGCGCGCGTTGATCGCACGCTGAGGGCGAATCGTCGCTAGAAAAGCAAAACGACGACTCCGCGATTGCAAAACCCGCCATTTTTGATGATGAGGCACGTTCTGCCGAGAGCTCGGTGACCTCCGGTCTGGGACCGAAGCCTCGACTAAATCCGCTGCGCGCATCGTGTCAAAACCCGCCCAGCAGGCGGCACTCGCTGCATCGAAGAGGGCACAGAAACCGCCGGAACCGTTAGGAAAACGAATTTATTCCCATGCCGTCCTTTCACGCCTTCGGGGTCTTCCTATCAGGAGAAACCGCAGCAGTCCCTATGGGTATGACGACGGAATTGATGACGGTCAGCAGGGGTTCTCGCCCGAGGGCTGCGGCTTTGTTCCCCGGTCAAAGTCGCGGGATAGGAGCACCGCACAGGCAAAAGCCGCCGCAGGTGAAGACCGACAGACGCGTCAGCTCAGAAGGACGCTGAATCGTCTGTGAAAGGGCGCCGAGCGGACTAGGCTCCCGCGCGTTCGCGTGATACAGCTCCACGCTGAGGCACAGACTCAGAACGCGCACGTTTCAGGCGCTCAACAGCCTGCCCAGCAATCGAGGTGCTAAGCCCGTGAAGCCGAGCTCCGCCGAGTCTAAAGCAGACTCTCTCACGCCGCGAAGGCGAAGCGCAAAAAGCCCGTGAAGGATGCTCTACAAGAGTGCCCAGACGAGCCTCAGAAAACCCGAATCACCTTCGCCGCAGGCTCAAACTGCCGCGAAAAAGCAAGATCGGCACCAGGCACAATCGGGGTCCGTGAAGAGGTCTGCCGAAGCCGGGTTTCGGAACGGGCGGCGCAGGCGCATACCGGAAAACCGGTGCGGCAAAACCGAAGCGACACTGGTTCTCAAAAACCCCAGCAGGCTGCGAAACCCGCCGAATCTCCGATGCAGGCGGCTGCATCGAAGAAACCCGAGATAAGCCCGCCGAAACCATCGCGACCAACGCACAAACCGCCGCCAGCCCGGCACATCTTCTACCGTGAGCTACGGCATCGACACTGCCGAAAAGAGCACGGAAAGAGAAACGTGCGGTACAGGGTACCGCGCAGAAAAACGAGCCGAGAAAGGTCGGAGCGCTGGCTCGCCTGAGAACAAGGAACCGTAAAACCTGCAACGGTTAGGTCGCCGAGGGCACCGCTGTGCTGCAGCAAAAACTCAGGAGCTGAGAAAAGCCGGGCTCGGGTGGGAGACCTCGTCAACGCTCAGAACCGTCGGGTACTGAGACCCCAGCGGAAGCCGCCCCGCCGCGCACAGAATATGACGCGGGCATCCGAAGAGGCTAAGCGGTGAGCAACTCGCGAGAATGC
>BNJU01000351.1_pt1 | contig 88825 bp, 109 predicted proteins | sample 8539281 | NCBI WGS metagenome assembly BNJU01 (sample SAMD00202456, study PRJDB9452) | human saliva metagenome | isolation source: human saliva | place: Japan
CAGTTACGTATTACAGAAAATCAGTCCCCTGACTGGTGGCGGCCAGGGAGTCGGATAAACGCTCACAACAGAAAAATTTAGCTGGGTATTGCAGCGACAGCCAAAGCTCTGCGGTTGTCCATGGAAAAGCAAGAAGCATTTGCCCAGCGGACGGCTCAGATGAAGAAGATTCTCCTGAAGAGCTGCAGAAGTATCCAGATGTGGTGATTTTCTCAGACATGGAAGATTTTGCACCCCATATACTAACCTTTGGTATCAAGGGAGTGCGGGGTGAAGTCGTCGTTCATGCATTTGAAGACTACGAGATTTATATCTCGACGACCAGCGCTTGCTCTTCTAAGGCTGGAAAGCCAGCAGGAACCCTAATCGCTATGGGCGTTGAGAAATCTCTCGCTCAGACTGCTGTTCGTATCAGTTTGGATCTTGACAACGATATGAGCCAGATGGAGCAGTTTTTGACAACTTTTAAAATTATTTACGAAAAAACCAGAAAAGTAAGGTAAACAATGCAATATTCAGAAATTATGGTGCGCTACGGCGAGCTCTCAACCAAAGGGAAGAACCGCATGCGCTTTATCAACAAACTTAAACGCAATATCCAGGCTGTCTTGTCAGTCTATCCGCAGGTCCATGTCAAGGCTGACCGTGACCGGACCCATGTTTATCTGCACGGTACAGACTATCAGCCAGTCGCTGAGTCACTCAAGCAGATCTTCGGGATTCAGAATTTCTCGCCGTCTTACAAAATTGAAAAATCTGTACCAGCCCTAATCGAAGCTGTCCAATCTATCATGAAGGAAGTCTATCAAGAGGGCATGACCTTTAAGATTACCAGCAAGCGCAGTGACCACAGCTTTGAATTGGATAGCCGCGAGCTTAACCAGACACTTGGTGATGCCGTTTTTGAGGCTATTCCCAATATTCAGGTCGAGATGAAAGCGCCGGATATTGAACTGCGGGTCGAGATCCGCGAAGAAGCGGCTTATATCTCTTACGAGACAATTCGTGGTGCTGGAGGTCTGCCAGTCGGGACTTCAGGCAAGGGCATGCTCATGCTGTCTGGTGGGATCGACTCACCGGTGGCTGGTTATCTAGCTCTCAAGCGCGGTGTAGATATCGAGGCGGTTCACTTTGCCAGTCCGCCTTATACCAGTCCAGGTTCGTTGAAAAAGGCTCAAGATTTGACTCGCAAACTGACCAAGTTTGGTGGCAATATTCAGTTTATCGAAGTCCCTTTTACAGAGATTCAGGAGGAAATCAAGGCTAAAGCTCCAGAAGCCTACCTGATGACACTGACTCGTCGCTTTATGATGCGCATTACAGACCGGATTCGGGAGGAGCGGGGCGCTCAAGTCATTATCAATGGAGAAAGTCTTGGTCAGGTGGCAAGTCAAACCATCGAAAGTATGCAGGCTATCAACGCAGTGACCAATACACCGGTTATCCGTCCTGTCGTGACGATGGACAAGCTGGAAATCATTGAGATTGCAGAGAAAATTGATACTTTCCAAATCTCTATCCAGCCATTTGAAGACTGCTGTACTATTTTTGCTCCAGACCGTCCTAAGACCAATCCGAAAATCAAGAATGCTGAGAAGTACGAAACTTACCTAGATGTTGAAGGCTTGGTTGAGCGCGCTGTTGCAGGCATCATGATTACAGAAATCACACCACAAGCAGTGGCTGATGAAGTTGACGAGTTGATTGAAGGGCTGTTGTAAAAGCGAGAGAAGGTGACGTTTATGCTTGCTGTTTTTCTCTTAATTCCTTTTTTGCTGATTCGTTTTCCTTTATTGAGTCATTTCGGCAAAAACGCTTTGTCACGCGCAGCTTATTTTGCACCAGTCCAAGGAAAAGAAAAGATAGCTTATATGATTTATCAATTGAGCAATCTAGCCTTGTTCATAATTTCTTTTTTCCTTGAAATCAACTTTCATTCTTCTGTTTTCTTTTATGCTGGAGTGGCTATTTACCTGTTTGGTTTGGCTTTGTGTGCTATCAGTATGAGGGATTTCGCTAGACCAGATGCAAACGGCATGAATACAAAGGGTCTTTATCGCTATTCCCGTAATCCCATGTATGTAGCTTACCTTGTTTGTTTTTTGGGAATAGCTTTTTTGACCAAGTCAGTGATTTTCTTTTTGATTCTAGTCATGTTTCAGACTGCGTCCCACTGGATTATCCTCTCTGAAGAGCGCTGGTGTCTTGAAAAATTCGGGAAATCTTATCAAGACTATCAAGATAGGGTGAGGCGTTATATTTAGAAATTTTTTGAACTAATATTTTTTTAATAAAGCAGTTAGCAGATACCAGAAGTATTCTTTGTGCATTAGCAGACAAAATCTAAAAACAATTCTTAAAAATCCGTTTTCATGAGATGAAAAAGCTTGCTAAAGAGCTGCAGAAGTGCTATACTTATAGAGTTGACTATGCACATTCCTGTGCAACCGCACGATCATCGTTGCTCACTCAGTGAGATAGAAGCGGTTCGTCCCACGATGCTAGGCGAGTCTTCACAAAAATTCGGGGAAACCCCAAAAATCATAGGAGGTGCATAATGAGCACATACGCAATCATTAAAACTGGCGGAAAACAAGTTAAAGTTGAAGTTGGTCAAGCAATCTACGTTGAAAAGTTGAACGCTGAAGCTGGTCAAGACGTTACTTTTGACGAAGTTGTTCTTGTTGGTGGTGAAAACACTGTTGTCGGAACTCCGCTTGTTGCTGGAGCTACTGTTGTCGGAACTGTTGAAAAACAAGGCAAGCAAAAGAAGGTTGTTACTTACAAGTACAAACCTAAAAAAGGCAGCCATCGTAAACAAGGTCACCGTCAACCATATACAAAAGTTGTCATCAACGCTATCAACGCTTAATTTTAAGGAGATTAAATGATACAAGCAGTCTTTGAAAGAGCCGAAGATGGCGAACTGAGGCGTGCAGAAATCACAGGTCACGCCGCGAGTGGTGAATACGGCTTTGATGTCGTATGTGCGTCCGTTTCGACGCTCGCCATTAATTTTGTCAATTCAGTTGAGAAATTCGCAGGCTACGAACCAAACTTAGAATTAAACGAAATAGAAGGCGGTTATCTGAAGGTTGAAATTCCTCAGGATATACCGTCGCACCAAAGAGAAATGACTCAGCTTTTCTTTGAATCATTTTTCCTAGGAATGGCAAACTTATCGGAGGACTCATCTGAGTTCGTCCAAACCAGAGTTATCACAGAAAACTAACACGGAGGAAAAACATTATGTTAAAAATGAATCTTGCTAACTTGCAACTATTCGCCCACAAAAAAGGTGGAGGTTCTACATCTAACGGACGTGATTCACAAGCGAAACGTCTGGGAGCTAAAGCAGCTGACGGTCAAACCGTAACAGGCGGCTCTATCCTTTACCGTCAACGCGGCACCCACATCCATGCAGGTGTCAATGTTGGACGCGGCGGAGATGATACTTTGTTCGCAAAGGTTGAAGGCGTAGTACGCTTTGAACGCAAAGGACGCGATAAGAAACAAGTTTCTGTTTACCCAATCGCTAAATAATTAATAAGAAATCCCCATGCTCGGATAATTGAGCATGGGGATTTCTTATTAGAGACGGCACGATAAAGCATTTGTTTAATGATTCATGATGATGCTCATCAATTTTTAGCATACAAACTCTGATAATATTCTAAAAATTTTAATTTTTAGACTAATAAATATCTGAAATCGCTTGCAGTTCCTATTTTTTTATGTTATTCTATATAAAATAGATGCAATCATGTTTCTAAATCTAAAAAGATAAGGAGAAATTATGGAAAAAGAATCATTTAAACTTCCAGGCTTTTTCATTGTACAAATTGAAAGTTGGATTAGCATCAGCAACTCTTCTATTTGCCTTTTCACAAGCTTCGCATGTTTTTGCAGACCAGGTTGGGACACCATCTTCAAGCGGTATAGCAAAAACTGAAGCAGTAAGCTCTCCGATTGAAGCTGCTGGTGCTGAAATTGCTGCTGATACGACGAAACCTGTTGTTGAAGAATCTACAGCGAAACCAGGAGATTTGATTGATGTCTCAAAAAATGTATCGCCTGTTGATGTCAAAGAAAGTCAAGAAGGCAATCAAACAGTCCGTGTAGAAACGGCAACCGTTGATGTTACAAGACAGAAGTGGCTCCGGCAAAGGTTGATAAGGTGCCAGAGCCAATAACTAGACGTACTGAAAATACTTTATCTGGCACAGATGAAAATGGGAATCCCTATACGCAGTATGAGCGAGTAGATAAGACTACAACCATCACCTACACCTCAACGCCACCAACTGTGACAAAAGCTGGTTCAGCTGATATTGTCTTTGTTGTCGACCGTTCAGGATCCATGGGTGGCACAATTGATATTGTTCGTGCAAATATTAATGAATTTGTGCGAAATATTACTAAAGAGGGGATTACAGCACGTTTTGGCTTGGCAACATTTAGTGATGAAGTCTACGGCCGTAATTCTGGCAGCAAAGATGAAGATACGGTTCTAACACGGTTTGGGTCATCTTATTTTACAACTGATCCGGCTGAGCTCGAAAAAGCGTTAGCTGCGATTCGTATAGCGAGTGGAGGAGATACTCCAGAAACACCAACTCCTGCCCTGAACCAGATTATTTCGACCTATGATTGGTCTAAGTCATCTAAAAATAAGAAATTCGTCGTTTTATTGACAGATGCTGAAATGAAAGAAGATCCTTCAATTCCAACGGTTGCTGATACACTTGCGGCTCTAAAAGCTGCTGGTATAGAAAGAACTGTAGCGACGGTAAAAGCGATTGAGGGAATTTACAAAAATTTTGCAACAGAAGGCAGAGTGCTTGATATCGAAAATAACTTGGCTGATGCTCTGACAAAGGGAACCACTTCATGGATTGTTGAAAGTGTCAATGAAGCTCGTTACTATAAAATCATAAAAGATAGTTATCAATTCTATCTTGAGCGTCGTACTACAATGCCTATATCTACCGTCTACCATGTTCAGGCACCAACACTTTTGGCCAAATCTGAACAGACTCTTCCTAAAACAGGAAGTAGCGAAAAGGCAGTCTATAGTGTTGTGGGGCTTGGTTTGCTTCTGGCTGGCTTGGGGCTAAGTATTAGTGTAAGAAAATCAGAAGAACAATAACCATCTGCTAAAAAATGAATTTCCCATTAGAGGAGTTTTGAATAAAATAAACACCAGAAACGAAGACATACGTCCTCATTTCTGGTATTTTTCGTTATGGTGTAACTTCTTCGTCTTTTATATTGACAACGCCATGCCAATTAGTATAATAGGTCTTTCCTTTGTAGTCGAAAGAACCTTGCCTCAAAAGATCGCCATACTCGGTAAAGTAATAATAGTACTTGCCAATCTTATAAAGTCCGTTTTCATAAGGTGTTCCATCTTCACCAAAGTAATAAGTATATTCAGAGTAACTAACAAATCTGTTTTTAACCATTTCTCCGTAAGAATCAAAGAAGTATTGCTTGCCATCTACACTGTAAAGATTGATGACCCTTCGTCCTTTTTCGTCAAAATAATAGACTTTACCTGTTGGGCTAGTATAGAAAAGGAGTTTTTTAGATTCGTCGGAATTTGTTCTCCTGGATCATCCCGAACTTCGTATATAGATCTATTAGGATCAAGTGCATAGTATTTACCCTTGTAAAGAACGATTCTATTTCTAATCCTTTCACCAGTTTCTTCATCAATAACGCTAGGATAATCATTCTTAGGTGCTTCCGGAACCTTGATAGGTCCTGGATCATCAAAGATAGTAGGGTCGTCCTCAATGTCTGGTACACTAGGATCGTAAATACCAACTTCACGTCTAGAAGCCCAGTCAGGGATTGACTTGTTCTCCGCTCGAACTGTTCCGGTGGAAATCAAAGCAGCGGCCAAAGTTGCAGCAGAAGCGAGGGAAAGCCCCAGCCAGTAGCGTCGGTTGAACATTGTTTTGGTGTTCTTTTCTTGTCTCATAGCAAATCCTTTCTATGCAACTGTTAGTATAAGATTAAAAGAATCTTGTTTTTAACAGTTAGGTTATGTTATTTCTATAAAATTATACCTCTGTAACATTTCTATAATATTGTAATACTATTTCATTTTTATAGAGATTATATTACTAATTGGTGATAAAAACGAACAATCATTAGATAATATGTAAACGTTTACAAACATCATTTTTTGTGCTATTATTATAGGGATGAAAGGAGAATGCCTATGATGAAAAGGTATAAATTGCTATTGGCACTTGCCTTGTCATTGCTGGTTTTTTGGCCATTGGGAGCCATAAAAGCAGATACAGCCAATCAGCCGCCGGAATCTGCTAACCAGTCTGAACAAGCAAGTGCTGCAGTTGTAACGGACTCTTCTGATAGTGGTGTAGGAGCTAGTGGTACGCCAAGTCAGGATAGTCAGATTGCCGAAAAAGCCTTGCCGGTCTCTGATGCTCCGTCAGTTGCAGCTACTGAAACTGCTGCTTCAACCAAAGAAGGCAATACTGGTAATTTTGTAGAAGATTCTGCCAAACCAGCGACTGCCCAGCCTGCAGAAGTTCTCTCAGCTGCCAATCAGACGCAGGATCAGGCAGCGAGTGATGCACCGTCGGCTTCTAAGAGAGTGCGGGAGCTTGTGGCGGATATGACGCTTCGTCAGAAGATTACCCAGATGCTGATGCCAGACTTCAGAAAATGGCAGCAAGAGGGCCAAGCCGCCCAGTCCGATATGACGGAGCTGAATAAAGAAGTGGCAGAAGCGGTTGATAAATACGACTTTGGCGGAGTTATTCTTTTTGCTGAAAATGTGAAGGAACTGCTCAAACCTTGGCCTTGACGCAGGCCCTGCAGCAAGCAGCTATCAGTAACCAAGCTAATAATGGCAAGTTGCCGCTCTTGCTCGCTATTGACCAAGAAGGTGGTATTGTCTATCGTTTGGGCAGCGGGACAGCTCTTCCCGGCAACATGGCAGTTGGCGCGACGCGTGATCCGGAATTGGCTAATCAAGCAGGTCAAATCATCGGACGGGAGCTATCAGCTCTAGGTTTGAATGTCAACTTTGCTCCTGTTTTTGATACAAATAATAATCCACAGAATCCAGTTATTGGGTTGCGTTCCTTCTCTTCTGACCCTAAGGTTGTTGCTCGTATGGGAACGGCTATGATGGAGGGGATTCAGAAATACAATGTCGCAGTAGCGGCTAAGCATTTCCCTGGGCATGGTGATACGGCGGTGGATTCTCACACTGGTCTGCCTCTGGTAGATAAGTCCTATTCGGAGTTAGAGGCACTGGAGTTGCTGCCCTTCAAGGCTGCCATTGACAAAAACGCTGATATGCTGATGACAGCCCATATTCAGTATCCTCAGATTGAAAAAGACACGGTTATATCTAAACAAACTGGGGAAACCATCTATATCCCTGCTACCTTGTCTGATGACATTATTACCGGCATTGTTCGCAAGAAATTTGGCTACAAGGGAGTGGTGGTATCTGATGCTATGGGGATGGATGCAATTGCCAAAAACTTCGGAGAATCTGAAGCGGCTATCATGGCTATCAAATCAGGTGTAGATGTGGTGCTGATGCCAACCGTCTTACGTAGCAAGAGTGATTTAGCTAAGATTGATAAGATTATCAACGATATTGAACAGGCGGTTCAGAGAGATGATATTCCAGTCAGCAGATTGGATGAGTCAGTGACCCGCATCTTGAACCTAAAAGAAAAACGGGGTATTTTAGACTTTGACCCATCTGAGCGTACCCAAGCTAAGGCTGAAGCAACTGTTGGCTCAGAGTTAAACAGAGATACTGAACGAAAAATCGCTGCTAGCGCAGTGACTGTAGTTAAAAACGATGATACTGTTCTGCCCTTTAAAGTCAAATCTGGCGACAGGATTTTGCTGTTAGCGGCTTATGACGATGAAGTGCCTGGACTAGAGCTGGGTGTCAAGCGTCTGATAGCGGACGGAGTGATTCCAGCAGGTGTCACATACGAAGCGCTAAACTATAGCAAAACAACTAAGCTTGAAGATTTGAAAGAGAAGATTGACCAAGCGACACACCTTGTCTTAATTTCTGAAATTGGACGTCAATCTCAACTAGCCAGCGATTTCTGGCTGACAAGAGTTCCGACAGAAGTCGTGGACTATGCAAATGCAACTGGAAAACAGGCAGCTGTCATGAGCATTTCCAAACCTTATGATGTAGCGAATTATCCTAATGCCAAGGCTATTGTAGCAGTTTATGGAAACAAGGGTATGGATCCAACTGAGTCTCTGAAGCCAGACAATGCCTTCGGTCCTAATATCCCAGCAGGTGTGGAAGTTATTTTCAATGGTCAAATTCATGTTGGGAAGTTACCGGTAAATGTGCCGAGTATCAAGGATGGTATCATGTCAGAGACAGAGGTTGCCTATCCTATCGGGCATGGTCTCTTTTATACCGATCCAGTTAAGGATATCAAAGTCAATGTCCCTGCATCTGCTCAGCTAGATCAGCCTTTTACAGCTACGGTTACCCTGAGTGGACTAAACGGTCTAGAAAAAATGACTACCGTCTTGCTCTTAAGATGGATAGTCAGCATTTCAGCATCCTGCCAAGTCCTGACTATACCATCTCTGGTGATACTGTTTTGATTTCTAAAAAAGCCAATGATACCAATCCGGTTGAGATTAACTTGAAAGGTTTAGTAGAAGGTCAGTTCAGTCCAGTGCTTTCCCTGACCTTGATTGACAGTCAAGACAGAGAATTCAGCATGGGAGAAGGTTATTACAAGGAGCTTGTTCAGATTACTGCAGCTAGGCAGAGCATGGTTCCAGGTCAACAAAATCCTCCGCAGTTGAGTTTACGTTCTGTTGAACCTGTAAGTTCTCGTCGGCAATTAAGTCAGCAGGCTGCACAGTTTAATCAGCTTCCTAAAACAGGAGACGGCAGCAGTTTGTTCTTAGTCTTGCTGGGTGCCTTGTTCTTGTTTGGGGCTGTCTATCTGTATGACTTGTCCTCTCGCAGACTATAGGCAATAAAAGAATGAGCGAGCAGTGTTGAAAAGCTCACAGTTTTACTTATTCTTGATAACATAACAAAAAGGAAGAATCCAAAGCAAGTTTGCAGTAAAAACGGATTCTTCTTTTTTTATTTGGAAATTAGCAGGAATGCGGTAACTGAGAGCTTTTGTGTTTCCTAAAAAGCACACTGGGCTTGAATATTTTTACTCATCTGTCATCGGTTTACTATTTACTTTTTATACGCTTTTTTTGGTATAATAGTTCATGTTATAAAATGTAACATCAAAGGAGGTTCTATCCATGAAAGCATCAAAGTGGCTGATTGCGACTGGAGTTGCACTGAGTGCCGGGCTATTGCTGACGGCTTGTAGCCAGTCTTCATCTAGCACAAATAATTATACTTACGTTTATAGTTCAGACCCTGACAGCTTGAACTATCTTGCTACAAATCGTGCAACGACAGGTGATGTCATTTCCAACCTGGTTGATGGACTTTTTGAAAATGACAAGTACGGGAATCTGGTTCCCTCTATCGCGAAGTCATGGACAGTTTCTAAGGACGGTCTGACCTATACTTATAAGCTGCGTGATGATGCTAAATGGTACACATCCGATGGTGAAGAATATGCAGAAGTAAAGGCCCAGGACTTTGTGACTGGCTTGAAATATGCAGCGGATGAAAATTCTGAAGCTATTTATCTAGTTCAGGACTCTGTGAAGGGCTTGGATGCTTATATCAAGGGTGAAGATAAGAATTTTGACAATGTTGGTGTCAAAGCTATTGATGACCATACCCTGCAATACACTCTGACCCGCCCTGAGCCTTACTGGAACTCTAAAACAACCAGCACAATTCTCTTCCCAGTCAATGAAGAGTTTCTGAAAGCAGAAGGAAGCAATTTTGGCTCTGTCAAGCCATCTAGCATCCTCTACAATGGTCCTTACTTGCTCAAGTCTCTGACTTCCAAGTCTGTGATGGAATTTGTCAAGAACCAAAATTACTACGATAAAGATAATGTCACTCTGGATAGTATCAAGCTGACCTATTATGATGGAAATGATCAGGAAGCGCTGATTCGTAACTTCAGCGATGGCGTTTACAGCACAGCTCGTCTCTATCCGAATAGCTCAGGCTTTGCTTCAGTCAAGAAGAAATATGCGGACAATATTGTATATAGCCCGCAGGATTCTACTTCTTATTACTATAATTTCAACTACAACCGTCAGTCTTACAATCATACTTCTAAAACAACAGATGCTCAAAAATCTGCTACTAACGAAGCAATCATGAACAAGGACTTCCGTCAGGCTATCAATTTTGCCTTTGACCGTACATCTTATGGTGCGCAAGGAAATGGTGAAGACGGAGCGACTAAGGTCTTGAGAAATACCTTGGTACCACCTAGCTTTGTCCAAATTGGCGACAAGGATTTTGGAACTGTTGTTGGAGAAAAATTAGTCAACTATGGCAGCCAATGGCAAGGAATTGACCTCTCTGACGCTCAAGATCCTTACTACAATCCTGAAAAAGCCAAGGCGAAATTTGCAGAAGCGAAGCAAGCCTTGCAGGCTAAGGGAGTTGAATTCCCAATTCACTTAGATATGCCTGTGGATCAGTCTAGCACGATTGGCGTTCAATGGGCTAGCTCAACCAAGCAGTCTATCGAATCGGCTCTTGGAGCAGAAAATGTCGTCATTGACCTGCAAAAGATGAGCACAGACGATCTTAATAATATCACCTATTTTGCTAACTCTGCTGCTCAGAAAGACTATGATATGTCTACTGGTGGCTGGACTGGTGACTACCAAGACCCATCTACCTACCTTGATACTCTCAATATCAAGAACGGCGGAAGCTTGCAAAAACTTTGGTTTTGAGCCAGGTCAGGATAATGATAAGATTAAAGAGCTGGGCTTGGATACATATACTAAGATGCTGGAAGAAGCCAATGCTGAAACCAACGATGTGCAGCTGCGTTACGAAAAGTATGCAGAAGCGGAAGCTTGGTTGCTAGATAGCGGCCTGATTATCCCGACTGTTTCACAAGGAGCAACACCGTCTGTTACTAAATCAGTGCCATTTACAAAGGCCTACTCACCAGTTGGTGTCAAAGGTTCAGCTTACAACTTCAAGCTGACCCAGCTTCAGAAAGATGTAGTAACGACTAAAGAATACGAAGCGGCTAAGAAAAAATGGAAAGAAGAAGCTACTGCGGCAAATAAAAAAGCCCAGGAAGAACTTGCTGACCACGTTGAAAAATAAAAAACGATTAACTTAGCGACATTGGGGCTGGATTTTTCCAGCCTCTTTTTGAATGACTTGACTAAGGTTTTTGTAGTAAAATAGAAAGAAATACTGGAAGGAAGTGAGACGGATGCAAATAAGAATTTATAGTGCATTGCCCGAGAAAGAAAAGCAGGAATTATTTGAATTAGTTCAAGAGTGTAATAAGGTAGATGGAGGCTATCGGCTGCCCTATCTGGATAATAATTATAATGCAGATCCTGAAATGCCAGCCTTTTTCTTGGCTGAGATGGATGGCCGAACCATCGGCTTTTTATCAGTCTATGCGGACGAACCTGGTCAAGCAGAAGTTTCTCTCTATGTTCTGCCGTCGTATCGACGTCAGGGTATGGCTAATCAGCTTCTAGCTGCTTTTGCCAAAGTAGCTGATAAGTATGATTTGACCGAGATTGAGTATGTAGCAGAGCTGGTCTTTTTGAACGATCATCCCGACTTTTGCTAGGAGATTTGATTACCAAGAGGATGAAGCGGAAATCTGGCTGGCACAGCCTGCTCAAGCTTTTCCTCTGGAAGAAAGAGAAGGGATTGAGATTTTGCAGGGGAGTCTGGACTTGGCTGAAGAGATTGCAGCCTTTCAGTCACAAGTCTTTGAGACACCACTAGATGTTGCTTTGAAATATGCCAGAGAAGCCGTTAGCAGTGGCTCCAGTTTGCTTTACATCTTGAAGAAAGATGGTAAAGTTGTAGCTTCTGTGTCAGTTGATACGGATTTTGGGACCAATTATTTCTTCGGCTTGGCGGTTAATCAAGATTTTCAGGGACAGGGGCTAGGAAGCTATCTCTTGCTTGCAAGTATGCAGGATTTGAATGAGCGCAATGGACAGGAGTTTCAGATTGTCGTAGAAAAGCAGAATACCCGAGCTTTGAAACTTTATAAAAAGCTAGGTTTCAAAGAGATGACAGAGGTTGTCTATCTAAAAGAAAAATAGCAAATTTGTCTCAGATTGCTCATTAACTTAAAAGGAGAAACCGGCTTCTTACAGCTGGTTTCTTTTGTTCTGCCTTGGTTTATGGTATAATGAGACGATATGTAAAGAAGGAAAATGTTATGAATATTCAACAATTGCGTTATGTGGTCGCCATTGCTAACAGTGGGACTTTTCGAGAAGCTGCGGAAAAAATGTATGTCAGCCAGCCTAGTCTGTCTATTTCAGTCCGTGATCTGGAAAAAGAGCTGGGCTTCAAGATTTTTCGTCGGACCAGCAGCGGGACTTTTCTGACTCGCCGAGGAATGGAGTTTTACGAGAAAGCTCAAGACTTGGTCAAGGGTTTTGATGTCTTTTCAAAATCAATATGCCAATCCTGAGGAGGAGCGTGATGAGTTTTCTATTGCCAGCCAGCACTATGATTTTCTGCCGCCTCTGATTACACAATTTTCTCAGACTTATCCTGAGTATAAAAACTTCCGGATTTTTGAGTCAACAACTGTGCAGATTCTGGATGAAGTCGCGCAAGGCCATAGTGAAATCGGTATTATCTACCTCAATAATCAGAATACCAAAGGGATTATGCAGCGGGTGGAAAAGCTTGGTTTGGAAGTGATTGAGCTGATTCCTTTTCAGACCCACATTTACCTGCGGGAAGATCATCCTCTGACTCAGAAGAATGAGTTGGTCATGGAAGATTTGGCTGCTTTGCCAACTGTTCGCTTCACTCAGGAAAAGGACGAGTATCTCTATTATTCGGAGAATTTTGTTGATACCAGTGCTAGCTCACAGATGTTTAATGTGACGGACCGCGCGACTTTGAATGGAATTTTGGAGCGAACCGATGCTTATGCGACTGGATCTGGCTTTTTGGACAGCAACAGTGTGAATGGTATTACTGTCATCAAGCTTCGTGACAACTTGGACAACCATATGGTCTATGTCAAGCGTGAAGATGTGGAGCTGACTCAGGTCGGAGAAGACTTTGTATCAGTTATGAAAGAGTATTTTGCACAGAAAAAATAAAGTATGAAAAGAAAAATTATTATTCCTTTTGCAGTCTTGGTTCTTATTGCTGTGGACCAGCTGGTTAAGTTGTATATCGTCAGCGATTTTAAGCTAGGGGCAGGTCAAGAGTTTCATTCCTCGTCTGGTGAGTCTAACCCTATCTCCAGAATACTGGTGCAGCCTTCTCCATGCTAGAAAATCAACAATGGCTCTTTACATTGGTGACATTTCTGGTTATCGGCGGAGCTGTTTACTACCTCATCAAGCACCTCCATGCCTCAAAGTGGATGCTGGCTGGGCTGACCTTGGTGATTGCTGGCGGTTTGGGAAACTTTATTGATCGGATACGCCAAGGTTTTGTCGTGGACATGTTTCAGTTAGATTTTATCAATTTTGCTATTTTCAATGTGGCTGATATGTATCTGACCTTTGGTGTAGCTATTTTACTGCTGATGATTTTGAAGGAAGAAAAAGATGGAAGTAAGAATTGAGGCTTCAGTAGCTGGTCAGCGATTGGACAAGGCGGTTGCTGAGCTGACAGACCTATCGCGGAGTTTGGCTCATGAGCAGATTAAGGACGGCAGGATTTTGGTCAATGGACAAGCCAAAAAAGCCAAATATGCGGTCAAAGAAGGTGATGTCATCTCCTATGAGCTGCCTGAGCCGGAAGTGGTTGAGTATGTGCCGGAGGATATTCCGCTAGAAATCGTCTATCAAGATGAGGACGTGGCAGTCGTCAATAAACCTCAGGGAATGGTGGTCCATCCTTCTGCAGGCCATACCAGCGGTACGCTAGTCAACGCCCTTATGTACCACATCCAAGACCTGTCTGGCATCAACGGTGTCCTAAGGCCGGGGATTGTCCATCGGATTGATAAGGACACTTCAGGGCTTCTCATGATTGCTAAGAATGACCAAGCCCATGTGGCTCTGGCTGATGAGCTCAAGGATAAGAAATCCCTACGCAAGTATTGGGCTATTGTTCATGGAAATCTGCCTAATGACCGTGGGGTGATTGAGGCTCCGATTGGTCGCAGTGAAAAAGACCGCAAGAAGCAGGCGGTGACAGCTAAAGGCAAGCCAGCTCTGACGCGTTTCCAAGTCTTGGAACGTTTTGGTGACTATAGCTTGGTTGAGCTTCAGTTGGAAACGGGGCGAACTCATCAAATCCGCGTTCACATGGCCTACATCGGACATCCTGTGGCTGGTGATGAAGTCTACGGACCTCGTAAAACTCTGAAAGGACATGGCCAATTTCTGCACGCGCGAACGTTGGGTTTTACCCATCCTCGAACTGGTAAAGTGCTGGAATTTACGGCTGAAGTGCCAGCTATTTTCCAAGAAACCTTGGCAAAATTGCGACAAGGATAGCCAAGTCCATTCATCATTAAAATACAAATTTTCCTTTGACCGCTTTAATCGCGGTCGTTTTTATTTTCCGTAAATCGTGGTATAATAAGACAATCTAGCAGTGAAGGAAAAGGAAATGAAAGCAAAGCAAATCGTATTTAAGGTGGGGACTTCGTCATTGACAAATGCAGATGGCAGTCTGTCACGCGCCAAGGTAAAGGAAATTACTCGACAGTTGGCTCTCTTGCATGAGGCGGGACATGAGTTAATCTTGGTCTCATCAGGAGCTATTGCAGCAGGTTTTTCTTCTCTGGGCTTTAAAAAGCGACCTACCAAGGTAGCAGATAAACAGGCTTCAGCTGCGGTTGGACAAGGTTTGCTTTTGGAGGAATATACAACCAATCTTCTTTTGAAACAAATCATATCTGCTCAGATTCTTTTGACCCAGGATGATTTTGCAGATAAGCGGCGTTACAAAAATGCCCATCAGGCCTTGTCTGTCTTGTTGAATCGTGGCGCTATTCCTATCATCAATGAAAATGACTCGGTGGCTATCGAGGAGCTCAAGGTCGGGGATAATGATACACTGAGTGCTCAGGTGGCAGCCATGGTTCAGGCAGACCTCTTGGTGCTCTTGACAGATGTCGATGGACTCTACACGGCTAATCCCTCTATCAATCCAGATGCCCGCCGGCTTGAAAAGATTGAGAAGATCAGCTCTGAGCTGATTGATATGGCAGGAGGTGCAGGAACGAGCAATGGAACTGGCGGCATGCTGACAAAGATTAAAGCTGCAACTCTGGCAACCATGTCTGGTGTTCCGGTCTATATCTGCTCTTCACTCAAGACTGATGCTCTGCTGGAAGCAGCGGAGGAAACCAAGGATGGCAGTCTCTTTTTAGCCCAGGAAAAGGGTCTAAAAACGCAGAAGCAATGGCTGGCTTTCTACGCTAAAAGTCAAGGGGAAATCTATGTAGACCAAGGAGCAGCCGACGCTCTCAGAAATAATGGAAAAAGTTTGTTGGTGTCTGGTCTTGTATCTGTATCAGGTAGCTTTGCCTATCAGGATACGGTGACCGTTTATGAAGAAGGCTGCGGAGCTATTCTTGGTAAAGGGCGCGTGCGTTTTGGCAAGTCAGCTCTTAAAGATATGCTCAAGTCCAATAAGCCTAAGGGTGTTGTCATTCATCGGGATGACTGGATCTCTTTGACGCCGGAGTTGAATGATTTATTTGCAGAATTTTAGAAGACGAGGAAAGGAGAAGCGATGACCTCAACACAAGCGATTTTTGAAAAGGTTCAGAAAGTCAAGAAGACGATTAATACGGCCACAACGGCTGAGAAAAACCATGCTTTGGAAGAAATGGCAAAGCAGCTCTGGCTTTCTCGTGCGGATATTTTAGCAGCCAATGAATTGGATATGGAAGCGGCTAAAGGTAGGATTTCAGATGTGATGCTGGATCGCCTCTATCTGGATGAGGAGCGGATTGCTGCCATGGCTGAGGGCATTCGCCAGCTGATTGACTTGGAGGATCCTGTAGGGCAAGTCTTGGAAAGGACTGAGTTTGATAACGGCCTTGTCATCAGTAAAACAGCGGGTGGCTATGGGTGTGATTGGGATTATCTACGAAAGCCGGCCTAATGTCACCTCTGACGCTGCAGCTCTTGCCCTAAAGAGTGGCAGTGCAGTCGTTCTCAGAAGTGGCAAGGATGCCTATCAGACAGCGCTAGCCATTGTCACAGCTTTGAAAGAAGGCTTTGGCTCAGACGAAGATTTCGCCGGATTGTATCCAGTTGGTTTCTGATACCAGCCGGGCTTCCGCCCAGGCTATGATGAAGGCCAAGGGATATCTGGATTTGCTCATTCCTCGTGGAGGTGCCGGACTGATTCAGGCAGTCGTGGAAAATGCGACTGTGCCGGTTATTGAGACAGGTACTGGAATTGTCCATGTCTATGTAGATAAGGATGCTGACCCAGGACAAGGCTTTGGCGATTATTGAGAATGCCAAGACCAGTCGCCCTTCTGTCTGCAATGCCATGGAAGTACTGCTGGTTCATGAAGAGATTGCTGCAGCATTTTTTACCACGTTTGCAGAAAGACTTTTGGTGACAGATCGTGATGCTGCGCAAGAAAACCCTGTTGAATTGCGTTTGGATGAGAAAGCAGCTCAGTATATATCAGGCTTGCAAGCTAAACAAGAAGATTTTGATACCGAATTTTTAGACTATATCTTAGCGGTCAAGCTGGTTTTCTCGCTGGAAGAAGCGGTGGAGCATATTGAAGCTCACAGCACCCATCACTCGGATGCCATTGTGACGGAGAACGATTCAGCGGCAGCTTACTTCACAGAGCAGGTGGATAGTGCGGCAGTTTATGTCAATGCTTCAACCCGCTTTACAGATGGCGGTCAATTTGGCCTTGGCTGCGAAATGGGGATTTCTACTCAGAAAACTGCATGCCAGAGGTCCTATGGGGCTGAAAGAGTTGACCAGCTATAAATACGTCATCCAAGGGACTGGTCAAGTGAGGAAATAATGATGAAAATTGGATTTATCGGTCTGGGAAATATGGGTGGCAGTTTGGCTCGCCTAATTGCCCAAGATGAAAGATTTAGAAGCGAATTACTCCTGGCCAATCGCAGTCGTGACAAGGCTGAAAAGATTGCTGCGGAAGTTGGTGGACAACCGGTCAGTAATGAAGAAGTTTTTGCTCAGGCAGAGGTGATTTTTCTGGGCATCAAACCAGCTCAATTTGCTGACATGCTGGCTGAGTATCAGGAAATTCTAGAAAAACGGGAGTCTCTTCTGCTGGTTTCGATGGCTGCTGGTCTGAGCTTGGAAATATTAGAAAAATTGACACCTAGCCACCATCGTTGGATTCGGATCATGCCTAATACACCGGTAGCTGTAGGTGAGGGTGTTATTACCTATGCCTTATCCCCAGAAGCGAATCAAACGGACGAAGACTTGTTGCGTGAGCTTCTGTCTTCAGCTGGCTTTTTAGTTAAACTAGAGGAAAAACAGTTGGATGCAGCGACAGCTCTTGCTGGCTGTGGACCAGCTTTCGTCTATCTCTTTATAGAGGCCTTAGCGGACGCTGGGGTGCGGGCAGGACTTAGTCGCGACATATCGCTTGAACTGGCCAATCAAACCCTCTTAGGCGCTGCCAAGCTAAGTCAGGTCAGCGGGCAACATCCGGCTCAACTCAAAGATCAGGTCTGCAGTCCGGCCGGTTCGACCATCGCCGGGGTAGCCAGTCTGGAAGAAAAATGCCTTTTCGAGGAACGGTCATGGATGCCGTTCAAGCTGCCTACAAGAGGACGCAGGAGTTGGGGAAATAAAGAAATCTACCAGTTTTAAGCTGGTAGATTTTGTATAGGTTGGTAGTCAAATCAGAGGGGGAATTATGTTCTTTCAACAATTTACAGATGAAAATTTTATCTTGAATAATCTTCATAAATGGTATGGTCATGATTGTCAGATTTCTCAGCTCTTAAAAGGTAGTGAAAATCTAAATTATTTGCTCGCCGGCCAGTTGGTGGTTCGTGTGCTTTATTTGGCCAAAAAGTTCATCAATTTTTTTCGCAAAGCCTTTCCGTATCTAGAAAGAGAAGTGTATTTTGTCAATACTTTATACGAGAACAAGTTAAATCCGCTTCGGTATCTGTCTTTTCCAGATGGGAAGTTCATTCATCGGTTGGATGTGAAGGATGGAAGTCTCTTTTTTCTGAAATATCCTTATTTAAGAGGTGAACGAATGACTTTCTCTTCCTATAATTTGACAAAACTTGCTCGAAAATTAGCAAATATACATGATTTTTCTCAGAGATATTTGATGACATTTGAAAGAGTCCCCTTTTATGACGACTTGATTTCTTCTTTACATTTCAGAGCTTTTTCTTACAATCCTCAGCTTGAAAGAATCATTCCAGGCTATCAGGCATTGTGGAAAATATTTCAAGAGAACACAGAAACTTTGAAGTCAATGAAGTGTGAGAAGAGGAATATTTTTATTCATAACGACTTACATAATGAAAATTTGCTGCTTTGCGAAAAGGAAGTAGCTATATTGGATTTTGGAGATTGCAGATATTCATTGCCTGAAGAGGATATTGGAACCTTATTTTGGGGAATCCTGCAAAAAGTTGAAAGGTCAAAATATGAAGAAATGCTAGATCATTTTTTTAAATATTATTCCAGACCAATCGATAAAACTGTTTGTTTTTCGTTATGCCTTGCAGAGATTTTTAGATATTCATTTGTATTATCTGAATGAAAATCTAAAAAGAAGCTAACTTAATCAAAGTATCAAAAAGAAAAAAATTCAACAAAAGAAGAAGCAATGATTAATTTTTCTCATATCGAAAAATTACTGAATAATACTTGCTTAATAAAAAGTGTTTAAAGCTTGAAGCAGGGATTTGGCGATTATGATTTTTAACCGTATTAATCCAACATTTATCCCGCTTGTCTTTGTGATTTATGTTATAATCTTACTATGCAAACCAAACCGACTTCTGCTTATGTGCACATTCCTTTTTGTACTCAGATTTGTTATTACTGCGATTTTTCCAAGGTTTTTATCAAAAATCAGCCGGTAGATAGTTATCTGGAGCATTTGATTGAGGAGTATGACTCTTACGATATCAAAAAGCTCCGTACCCTCTATATCGGTGGTGGGACTCCGACCGCTCTATCGGCGTGTCAGTTGGCTTTTTTGCTGGAAAAGCTGACAGACAAGCTGGACTTGTCTTATCTAGAAGAGCTGACTATTGAAGCCAATCCTGGGGACTTGGATCAGGAGAAGATTGCTGTACTCAAAGACTCGCCTGTCAATCGGGTTTCGCTGGGCGTACAGACTTTCAATGACCGCATGCTCAAGCAAATTGGTCGCAGTCACTCGGAAAAGGACATCTATGAGAATATTGCCAATCTCAAAAAAGCAGGTTTTGACAATATCTCGATTGATCTGATTTATGCCCTGCCCAAGCAGACTATGGAAGATGTGAAAATCAATGTAGCCAAGGCTATTGCCCTGGACATTCCTCACATGAGTTTGTATAGCTTGATTTTGGAAAATCATACGGTCTTCATGAATCGGATGCGGCGAGGGAAGCTGCCTCTGCCCAAGGAAGATTTGGAAGCGGAGATGTTTGACTACATTATAGCTGAGCTGGAAAAGGCCGGGTTTTCGAGCATTATGAGATTTCAAACTTTTTCCAAGCCAGGCTTTTGAGAGCCGCCACAACCTCATGTATTGGGAACAATGCGGAGTATTATGGTATCGGAGCGGGAGCGTCTGGCTATGTCGATGGTGTCCGCTATAAAAACCACGGACCAATTCGTCATTATCTGCAGGCGGTGGAAGCGGGCAATGCCCGTGTGCAGGAAGAAGTGCTGACGCTGAAAGAAACAGATGGAAGAAGAGATGTTTCTGGGCTTGCGTAAGAAGTCAGGTGTTTCAAAAAAGCGTTTCTGAGGAAAAAAATTTGGTATATCCTTTGAAGAACAGTATGGAGCTGTTGTGGCTGAACTGACTGAGCAGGGCTTTGCTAGTGCCGGACAGAAATATCGTGCGTATGACCAAACAAGGTCTCTTTTTGGGCGATACGGTTGCTGAGAAATTTATATTGGAGTAAATCATGGGCTTAACTTATCAAAATGAAAATGAAAAATTCCTTTTGATATGGCAGATATGAATGGCCATATCAAGCTGCCGGATGTCATCTTGCTGTCCTTGCAGGTATCAGGGGATGCAGTCAATCGAGCTTGGCGTCAGTGACAAGGATATGCTGGAGCGGTATAACCTAGTCTGGATTATCACGGACTATGATATTGATGTGACACGTCTGCCACGATTTGCAGAGGAGATTACTATCGAAACAGAAGCCTTAACTTATAATCGGCTCTTTTGCTACCGTCGCTTTACGATTTTTGATGAAGCAGGGTGAAGCCATTATACAGATGAAGGCAACCTTTGTTCTTATGGATCGAGATAGCCGCAAGGTTCGTGCCGTTGATCCGGAGATTGTAGCGCCATATCAATCAGAGTTTTCCAAGAAATTACTGCGCGGTCCCAAATATCCAGACTTGAAAAATCCTGTCAGCAAGGACTACCATGTGCGCTTTTACGACTTGGATATGAACGGACATGTCAATAACAGCAAGTATCTGGACTGGATCTTTGAGGTCATGGGTGCAGACTTTCCTCACCCAGCACCTTCCCAAGAAAGTCCATCTTAAGTATGTCAAGGAAGTCCGACCAGGCGGCATGATTGCTTCTAGCTATGACCTAGAAGGTCTGCAGAGCAATCACCAGATTTCCAGTGATGGCGAAGTCAATGCCCAGGCTTTGGTTACCTGGCAAGAGTTTAAACATGAGAATGAGGAAGAGCAGAAATGACTTATAAAGGATATTTGATTGATTTAGACGGGACGATTTATAAGGGCAAGAGTCGGATTCCGGCTGGTGAAGCTTTTGTGCATGAGTTGCAGAAGCGCAAGATTCCTTATCTTTTCGTGACCAATAATACTACTCGCACGCCAGAAGCAGTGCAGACCATGCTGACTGAAAATTTCAATATTGAGACGCCACTAGAGACTATTTACACAGCTACTTTAGCTACCATTGACTATATGGAGGAGAAAAATCTGGGCAAGAAAGTCTACGTTATCGGTGATGTCGGGCTTAAACATGCCATTGAAGAAGCTGGATATATAGAGGATACAGAAAATCCTGACTATGTAGTAGTGGGTCTGGACTGGGAAGTGGACTATGAGAAGCTGACAATAGCGACTCTGGTCATTCAAAAAGGTGCTCACTTTATCGGGACCAATCCAGATCTTAATATTCCGACTGAGCGAGGTCTGCAGCCAGGAGCGGGTGCTATCAATGCCCTCTTGGAAGCAGCCACTCGGGTTGAACCGACCTTTATCGGCAAGCCCAATGCCATCATCATGGAAAAAGCCATAGAGCATCTAGGGTTGGCGCGTGAAGAAGTGGTCATGGTGGGTGATAACTATCTGACAGATATTCGAGCGGGAATCGACAATGGGATTCCGACCCTTCTGGTTACGACAGGTTTTACCCTACCAGAAGAAGTGCCAAATCTGCCGATCCAACCGACGCATGTCTTGTCCAGTCTAGCGGAGTGGGACTTCGATGCGTGATAAGTTGAGATTTTTAGCCAGCGTCTTGTGCTTGCTGGCAGCAGCGATATTACTAACCATTTATCTGGCTTGGCTCTTATATCCGATGGAGATTTCTTATTTCAACTTGCCAGATAAGGTGTATTTGAAAGCAGAGACCATTCAGTATAATTTTAATATTTTGATGAATTACCTGACCAATCCTTTTAGTCAAAAGCTGGCGATGCCAGATTTTCGTTCGTCAGCAGCAGGGTCTGCATCATTTTCAGGCGGTCAAGTATCTTTTTCACTTGGCGCAAGCTATTTTTCTAATAACTCTGCCTGCTTTGATCTTCTTTATCAAAAAAGTGGTCAAAAAGGGATTTTTAGGTCTCTACAGACGGGCTTTTCTAGTGATTAGTCTTTTGCCGCTTGCCTTAGGTGTACTGGCTTTTCTGATTGGCTTTAACAGTTTTTTTACACTCTTTCATCAAGTTCTCTTTGTAGGAGATAATACCTGGATGTTTGATCCAGCCAAGGATCCAGTCATTTGGATTCTGCCAGAAGAATTTTTCATGCACGCCTTTATTCTTTTTGCTTTGCTTTATGAGGGAATCTTTTTGACCTTGTATTTCCTGAGCAGAAAGAGTAAAGAGCAAACTTAATATAGGAGATTTTATGTATTATATACCAGAACCTTTAAATCCTAAAAAAGATCTAGGACGATTTTCAGCGACTTGCTTTACTTATTTATGGGTCATGATTGCTGCTGTCTTCATTTACGTATTTGTTGCCTTTTTTGTCATCATGCCAGGACAAGGTATGGACATTCAAAAGACGCAAGACATTGTTACCAAATTCATGGAAAAGGACGGAGGAGCCTATATTCTAGCTTCCTGTCTCGGTGTTCTTACTTTCACGGTGTCTAGGGGCAAGCAGCTCTTTAAATACGACCTTCGTCGCAAGGGGCAGAAGATGACTCCTAAAGTTTTCTTTTATATGATTTGCTTCCTTTTATTCGCCCAAATGTTTACAGCTGTTGTCAATCAGATGATGCAGGCAATCATGCAACTCTTCAATCTAGATCTTTCTAGTATGGAATCAGGAGGCGGCGGTTCTGAAACACTGACCATGCTGATTTATTCATCCTTGATGGCTCCAGTTACGGAGGAAATTATTTTTAGAGGTGCTGGATTGCGAGCGTTAGAGAAGCATGGAAAGATTTTTGCCATTCTTCTGACTGCGATTTTATTTGGTCTTTTTCACGAAAATCTTTATCAGTTTTATTTTGCTAGTTTGATTGGTTTGGGCTTTGGTTATATCGCTTTTGAGTATTCGATTATCTGGTCTATCATTTTTCATGCTCTCAATAACTTTGTCATAGCAGAAGGTATAGCTTTTCTTTCAAAAAAAGCTCCAGAGCCTATTGTTAACATCGTTTTTTACGGCCTATTAATCGCTGGCAGCACAGTATTTCTTTTGCTTTTAATCTTGAAATGGCCAAAATTTAAGGAATACATTGACGCCAATCGTTCGCTCCCAGGGACCTACCGACAGGCTTTTAAATCAGTCTGGTTCTGGGTTCTGGTTGTGTTTACTTTTCTTGGAACTTTTCTGCCTGTCATGGCAGCCTATCTTGTATCCTTGATTAATAATAGCTAATTGCCTTTTATTTGGCAGTTATGCAACGATATGTAAGGAGTTGGATATAGTCCAGCTCTTTTTTTTGTTCGGTAAAAAGATAGAAATTGAAAGTTTTTGATAGAAAATGCTTGACATTGAAAAATAAAGAGGTATAATAATAATCGTAAACGATTTCAAAGGAGGTGCTTTATGCTGAAGTCGGAAAGAAAGCAGGTTATTCTAGAGACAGTCATAAGAGAAAAATTTGTTTCCTTAGACTATCTAGTACATGCTTTAAACACTTCAGAATCAACTATTAGAAGAGATTTGGATGAGTTGGAGAGCGAGCATAAACTGCGACGAGTTCATGGTGGAGCCGAGAGCCTTCATTTTCTACAAGAAGAGGAGAGTAATCAGGAAAAATCTATCAAAAGCATTCAAGAAAAGACAGCTATTGCCAAGATGGCAGCAAGTTTGATTCAAGAATATGATGTGATTTTTATTGATGCTGGGACAACCAATGAGCTCTTAGTCAATGAGCTGCATGACCCTAGAGTGACTGTTGTCACCAACTCCATTCACCATGCGACCAAGTTGGTGGAGCGCAATATCCCGACAGTCATTATCGGCGGAAAGGTCAAGCGCTCAACGGATGCCAGCATTGGCGGTGTTGCCCTAAATCAAATCGGTCAGTTGAATTTCGATAAAGCCTTTATTGGAATGAATGGCATTGACGATGGCTTCTTTACCACTCCAGATATGGAAGAAGGAGCTGTCAAAAGAGCGATTTTAGAGAACGCTAAGAAGACTTATGTCTTGGCTGATCTTTCTAAACTAGGACAGACGTCCTTTGTCAAGGTCGCTCCTCTTGCCAAAGCAAGCATTATTACTAATCAAAATGAATCAGAAGTGATTCAAGCGCTCAAAGAAAAAACGGAGGTGATTGAGGTATGATTTATACTGTCACACTAAACCCTTCCATCGACTATATTGTCCGTCTGGACAAGGTCCTTATAGGAAGCGTCAATCGGATGGACAGTGACGATAAATTCGCTGGCGGAAAGGGTATCAATGTTAGCCGAGTTCTCAAACGTTAGGGTATTGAGAATACAGCGACTGGATTTATCGGTGGTTTTACTGGCAAGTTCATCACAGATACTCTGGAAAGAGGAAGGAATCTCCAGCCATTTTTGTAGAAGTTGAGCAGGATACTCGTATCAATGTCAAGATTAAAGCAGATGCTGAGACAGAAATTAACGGACCTGGTCCAGAAATTTCCAGTCAGAAACTAGAAGAACTTGAGAAATTCCTTTCTTCTCTGACTTCGGAAGATACAGTAGTCTTCGCAGGTAGCAGTCCTAAAAATTTAGGTAAATATTGTCTACAAGGAGTTGATTGGCCTGACCAGAAAGACGGGAGCACAAGTTGTATGTGACTTTGAAGGTCAGACGCTACTGGATTCTTTAGAGTTTGAGCCGCTTTTGGTCAAACCTAATAATCACGAACTAGGTGATATTTTCGGAGTCAGGCTCGAAAGCTTGGATCAGATTGAGAGTTATGCTCGTCAAATCTTTAGCTAAAGGGTGCCCAGCATGTCATCATTTCCATGGCTGGCGACGGTGCCTTGCTGGGTAACTCAGGAGGGTACTTACTTCGCTAAACCTATCAAGGGCAATGTGAAAAATTCTGTTGGTGCTGGCGACTCTATGGTGGCTGGATTTACTGGAGAGTTTGTCCGCTCTGGCGATGTTATTCAAGCCTTCAAATGGGGAGTGGCCTGCGGAACAGCAACCACCTTCTCAGATGATTTGGCGACAGCTGATTATATAAAAGAAATCTATGAAAAAGTAGAGGTAGAAAAAAATATGAAAATTCAAGACTTACTAAGAAAAGATGTGATGTTGCTAGACTTGCAGGCAACAGAGAAAAAAAGCTGTTATCGAAGAAATGATTCAGAGCCCTAGTGGATCATGCGTTATGTGACAGACTTCGAGACTTTCAAAGAAGGGATTTTGGCTCGTGAAGCCTTGACTTCTACAGGCCTGGGTGATGGAATCGCTATGCCTCACAGCAAAAATACTGCAGTGAAAGAAGCGACTGTCCTTTTTGCCAAGTCAAATAAAGGCGTCGATTATGAAAGTTTGATGGCCAGCCAACTGACCTTTTCTTCATGATTGCAGCTCCAGAAGGTGCTAACGACACTCACTTGGCGGCCTTGGCTGAATTGTCTCAATACTTGATGAAGGATGGTTTTGCGGATAAATTGCGTCAAGTGACTTCGCCTGATCAGGTGATTGAGCTCTTTGACCAAGCTTCGGAAAAAGCGGAAGAACCTGCTGTTGTCGAACCTGCCAATGAGGGGGGAGACTTTCCTTGTAGCTGTAACAGCTTGTACGACAGGGATTGCACACACCTACATGGCTCAAGAGGCTTTACAGAAGGTTGCAGCTGAAATGGGTGTCGGCATCAAGGTTGAAACCAACGGTGCTAGTGGTGTTGGGAAATAAGCTGACAGCAGAAGATATCAAAAATGCCAAAAGCTGTTATCATCGCTGCTGATAAAGCGGTAGAAATGAATCGCTTTGACGGCAAGCCGTTGATCAATCGTCCGGTTGCTGATGGTATTCGTAAGACAGAAGAACTCATCAAATCTAGCTCTTTCTGGAAATGCAGAGGTTTACAAGGCGGCTAACGGTGGTGGTGCTGCGGAATCAAGCAATGAAAAGCTTAGCCTGGGTGGTGCTTTCTACAAGCACTTGATGAGCGGTGTTTCCCAAATGTTGCCATTCGTTATTGGTGGCGGTATTATGATTGCCATTGCATTCTTGCTGGATCAGATTTTTGGGTGCCAAAAGATCAGCTTTCTAATCTAGGAAGTTACCATGAGATTGCAGCGCAGTTTAAAGCAATTGGTGGAGCAGCATTTGGTTTCATGTTGCCGGTATTAGCTGGTTATATCGCTTATTCAATCGCTGAAAAGCCAGGTCTGGTTTCTGGTTTCGTAGCTGGTGCAATTGCGAGCAGCGGTGCATCATTTGGTGCTGTTGCCTATGCTGAAGGCGGTCAGAAAACTCTTGATTTAGTTGGTGTATCATCTGGTTTCCTTGGAGCTTTGGTAGGAGGATTCTTAGCCGGTGGTATTATCCTGCTTCTTCGCAAGCTTCTTGCAGGCCTGCCTCGTTCACTTGAAGGTATCCGTTCAATCTTGCTCTTGCCTCTTCTGGGTGTTCTTGTGACTGGATTTGTGATGTTGGCGGTCAATATTCCAATGTCAGCAATCAATACGGCCTTGAACGATTTCTTGGCAAGTCTGAGCGGAAGCTCTGCGGTTCTTCTTGGTCTCTTAGTCGGTGGTATGATGGCTGTCGATATGGGTGGACCGGTTAATAAGGCTGCTTACGTATTTGGTACTAGTACACTTGCAAGCACTGTTTCAACTGGTGGTTCTCCTGTTATGGCAGCGGTTATGGCAGCTGGTATGGTTCCGCCTTTGGCAGTATTTATTGCAACTCTTTTGTTCAAACATAAATTTACTGAAGAAGAACGTGATTCAGGTTTGACAAACATCGTCATGGGACTATCTTTCATCACAGAAGGAGCGATTCCTTTTGGAGCTGCTGACCCAGCTCGTGCTATTCCAAGCTTTATCGTAGGCTCAGCTCTTACAGGTGCTCTTGTAGGCTTGTCTGGTATCAAGCTCATGGCTCCTCATGGAGGAATCTTCGTTATCGGATTGACAAACAATCCAATCCTTTACTTGGTATATGTATTGATTGGTGCAGTAGTCAGCGGTATTATCTTTGGTTACCTGCGCAAACCACTTGAAAAATAATATTTAAAAGAATCTCGCTTGTCAGTGAGATTCTTTTTTGTGTTTTCTGGCCTGCAAATTTTAGCATGGAAACTTCACTCGATATATGGTATAATGAGCCTATCGCATATTTTTAGGAGAATAAAAATGAATATACAGCGCGAAAAAGAATTTGTTAGTCAGTACCATTTTGACGCCCGAAATTTTGAGTGGGAAAAAGAAAATGGAACACCTGAAACCAAGGTTGATGTGAATTTCCAATTGGTCAAAAGAGATGTCGAAGCACCCACAACTTCATTGATTGTGATTTTGACCTTTATGATTGTTTTTGAAAATTTTGTTATCAGCGGAACTATTTCGCAAGCCAACCACATTCACGGTCGTCTTATTGAGGAACCGAGTGAATTTGACCACGATGAAGTAGAAGAGCTGGCTCGGCCTTGCTTAACCATGCTCAATCGCTTGACTTATGAAGTGACAGAAATTGCTCTAGATTTGCCGGGCATTAATTTGGAGTTTTAATCATGAAGTTAGCGGTTATCACAGATTCATCGGCCTATCTGCCGGATTCCCTGCTAGAGAACGAAAATCTTTTCGTCTTTGGACATTCCGGTCGTGATTGACGGTGAGTCTTATGTCGAAGGCAGAAACTTAACAGCTAGTGAATTTTATGAAAAATGGCTCAGTCAGATGAACTGCCCAAGACCAGTCAGCCTAGCATTGCTGAGTTAGAAGAGATTCTCACCATTCTAGATGGCAAAGATTATACCCATGTTCTGGGGCTCTTTCTATCTAGCGGAATTTCTGGTTTTATCAAAATATTCAGTATCTGAAAGATGAATTTCACGGTTTGAAAATCGCCTTTCCGGATTCTAAGATTACCAGCGCTCCGCTCGGTATCATGGCCCAATCAGCTCTAGAATGGGCAGAAGAAGGCCCTAGATTTTGAAACAATTTTAGCTAATGTCCAGAAGCAGATTGATGGCACCAGCGCCTTTTATCATGGTGGACGACTTGGACCACTTGGTCAAAGGAGGACGCCTGTCTAACGGTGCAGCTATTCTGGGAAATCTGCTCAGCATCAAGCCTATTCTGTATTTTAACGATCATGGTGTGATAGAGGTTTTTGAAAAGATTCGGACGGAGAAGAAGGCAACCAAGCGTATGCTGGAACTTGTCCAAGAAAGAACAGCAGGCAGTGCTTATCAGATTATGGTTATCCATGGCAATGCGCCAGAAAAAGCAGCTGAGCTTCAGCAGAATCTGCTAGACAGTGGTATTACTGGTGAAGTTCCTATCGCAACCTTTGGTAGCGTCATCGGGACACACTTGGGTGAGGGCAGCGTTGCACTTGCTTATATTCCTGTGATTTGATTGTCTGAATATCTGAGCCTGTCTCTGTAAGGAGGAGAAACATGAGTATCAAAGTTATTATTGCTGGTTTTAAAGGGAAAATGGGCCAAGCAGCCTATACAATGGTAACAGAAGATCCAGAACTAGAATTAGTTGGACTTCTGGATCTTTTTACGGATGAAAAAGAAGTAGCAGGTATTCCTGTCTTCAATGCCAAGGAAGAATTGGCTGGGATGGAAGCCCATGTCTGGGTTGATTTTACAACCCCTAAAGTAGCTTATGACAATACTCACTTCGCTCTGGAACAGGGATTTTGCCCAGTGGTTGGAACGACAGGTTTTACTCCTGAGCAGTTGGAAGAGTTAATCACATTGTCTAGGGAAAAGGAGCTGGGCGGATTGATTGCACCAAACTTTGCCTTGGGAGCCGTTCTGCTGATGCAGTTTGCGGCTCAGGCAGCCAAGTATTTCCCTAATGTAGAAATTATCGAACTGCATCATGACCAGAAAAAGGATGCACCGAGTGGGACAGCTATCAAGACAGCCGAGCTCATCAGCCAAGTCAGACCAAGCAAGCAGCAGGGAGCTGCTGATGAGGAAGAGTCTATAGCTGGCGCTCGCGGAGCTGATTTCGATGGCATGCGTATCCATTCAGTTCGCTTGCCTGGTCTGGTTGCCCACCAAGAAGTAATCTTCGGCAGCCAAGGAGAGGGATTGACACTGCGGCATGATTCCTATGACCGCGCTTCTTTTATGACAGGAGTTAATCTCGCCATTAAAGAAGTTGTCAAACGCTCAGAATTAGTCTATGGATTGGAACATTTACTATGAGATTAGAAACTCTGCCTTCTGAATTTCAGGAGGCTTTGCCAGTATTAGAGAAGATAAAAGCGGCTGGCTTTGAAGCTTATTTCGTTGGGGGTTCTGTTCGAGATGCCCTTTTGCAGCGACCTATTCACGATGTGGATATCGCTAGCTCCAGCTATCCTGAGGAAACCAAGCGTATCTTTGAACGGACAGTTGATGTGGGATTGAGCATGGAACCGTCTTAGTTCTGGAAAATAACCGTGAATACGAAGTGACGACTTTCCGGACCGAGGATGTCTATGTGGATTACCGCAGGCCCAGCAAGGTTTCTTTTGTGCGCTCATTGGAAGAAGATCTTAAGCGGCGCGATTTCACCATCAATGCTCTAGCTTTGGATGAAAACGGCCAGGTCATCGATCTTTTTCAAGGCTTGGATGACTTGGAAAATCGGATTTTGCGGGCAGTTGGAACTGCTGCTGAGCGTTTTAATGAAGATGCTCTCCGCATCATGCGGGGTTTTCGTTTTCAAGCTGCCTTGGATTTTGACCTGGAGCAAGATACTTTTGCGTAGCTATGAAGGATTGTGCTCCCTTGCTTGAAAAAGATTTCAGTTGAACGAATTTTTTTATCGAGTTCTGACAAGCTCTTGTTGGCTCCGTTTTTGGCGCAAAGGCTTAGAGGCACTCTTGACAAGCGGTGCCATAGAATTTTTGCCAGATTTGAAGGAAAGCAGAGCTAAGTTAGAAAGGCTCTTTGACTTGGCTTCAGATTTTCGCTTTTCAGCATCTGAGCAGGCTTGGGCAGCTCTTTTACTGGCCTTGGATGTGCAAAATGTCAAAGGCTTTCTAAAAAAATGGAAGACCTCTCGTGAATTTGCCAAGAAAGTAGAAGATTTGGTTGAGATTGCGGCCATCCGCTCAGAACGAGACTTGACCAAGCGCGACTGCTATGACTATGATATTGACTTATTGCTACAAGCAGAAGAGCTTCGGCAGGCGCAAGGTTTGGCAGTTGATTTCTCTGCGATTCAGAATCTTGATGCCAGTATGACTATTCACAGCAAGCAGGAAATGGTGGTCAATGGCGGCATGCTGATGCGGGAGTTCGGCTTTGAGCCAGGACCAAAACTGGGTCAAATTCTGAAAGAGTTGGAATATGCTATTGTAGATGGCCATTTACCTAATGACTTAGAGGCCATTTATGCTTATATCGAGGAGAAGAAATGAGCGATTTTATCGTTGATAAGCTAACTAAATCAGTAGGAGATAAGACTGTTTTTCGGGATATTTCCTTTATCATTCATGATCTAGACCGGATTGGTCTGATTGGTGTCAATGGAACAGGAAAGACAACGCTGCTGGATGTCTTGTCGGGCAAGTCAGGCTTTGACGGAGATGTCAGCCCTTTTTCTGCTAAGACAGGCTATAAAATTGCTTATCTGACTCAGGAGCCTGATTTTGATGAAGAGCAGTCAGTGCTTGACACTGTTCTATCAAGTGATTTACGGGAAATGCAGTTGATTCGAGAGTACGAGCTACTCCTGACGGCTTATGATGAAAGTCAGCAGTCTAGGCTAGAAGCGGTTATGGCCGAGATGGACTCTGCTGCATGCTTGGGAAATCGAAAGCCAGGTCAAGACGGTTCTGTCCAAGCTTGGTCTGACAAATCTGTCACTTAAGGTTGGTCAGCTATCAGGAGGCCTTCGTCGCCGAGTTCAGCTGGCTCAGGTTCTCTTAGGTGATGCAGATTTGCTCTTACTGGACGAGCCGACCAACCACCTAGATATTGATACCATTGAATGGCTGACGCATTTCTTGAAAAATTCAAAGAAGACCGTGCTTTTCATCACCCACGACCGCTATTTCTTGGATAATATTTCGACACGGATTTTTGAGCTGGATGGCGGTCGCTTGATTGAATACCAGGGAAATTATCAAGACTATGTCCGTCTTAAAGCAGAGCAGGATGAGCGGGATGCGGCCTTGCTTCATAAGAAGCAGCAGTTATACAAGCAGGAGCTTTCTTGGATGCGACGGCAGCCTCAGGCTCGGGCAACCAAGCAACAGGCTCGTATCAATCGTTTCCATGACCTCAAGAAAGATTTGGCAGGCCAGACGACTGAGAGCAATCTGGAAATGAACTTTGAAACCAGCCGTATCGGTAAGAAGGTCATCGAGTTTCAAAATGTAGACTTTGCTTATGATCAGAAGCCTATTCTCTATCAGTTCAGTCTTTTGATCCAGAACAAGGACCGCATTGGGATTGTCGGAGATAACGGTGTCGGCAAGTCAACCTTGCTCAATCTGATTGCCGGTAAACTCCAGCCTCAGGTTGGCCAGCTCATTATCGGAGAGACAGTCCGAGTGGCCTATTTCTCTCAGCAGATTGAGGGCTTGGATGAGTCTAAGCGGGTCATTAATTATCTGCAAGAAGTGGCTGAGGAAGTCAAGATAGGCAGTGGAACGACTTCCATTGCAGAACTCTTGGAGCAATTTCTTTTTCCTCGTTCTACTCATGGGACTTTAATCGAAAAGCTTTCTGGCGGAGAGAAAAAGCGACTTTATCTGCTCAAGCTTCTCTTGGAAAAGCCGAATGTCTTGCTTCTTGATGAGCCGACCAATGATTTGGATATTGCGACTCTGACGGTCTTGGAGAATTTTCTGCAAGGCTTTGCAGGGCCAGTCATTACAGTCAGCCACGACCGCTATTTCCTAGACAAGGTAGCCAGCAAGATTTTGGCTTTTGAAGATGGAAGTATCAGAGAGTTTTTCGGTAATTACACAGATTACTTAGATGAAAAAGCTTTTCTTGCAGAAAGCTCTGCTATTTCTCAAAAGTCGGAAAAGGAAAAATCGGCCAAAGTGCGCGAGGAGAAAAAGCGTATGAGCTACTTTGAAAAGCAGGAGTGGGAGTCCATTGAGGCCGATATCGAGGCGCTGGAGGAGCGGATTTCTGAGAATGAAACGGCCATGCAGGAGAATGGCTCTGACTTTGCTCGCCTGTCTCAACTCCAGCAAGAACTGGATGAGCAGAACGAGAAACTGCTGGAAAAATACGAGCGCTATGAATACCTAAGTGGGTTAGACGGATGAAAGAAGTAGTGTTTAGGCAGAGCTGGTTGAAGATAATCATCTTAGCTATATCGGCGAGCGCTCTTGCTGTCTTTATGACTACAGTTCTTGTATTACCATCTAAAAATGGATACCTATTATTCGACTCCAATATTTCTGTGATTGAAAAATGTTTTTAGTGATAGGTACAATTGTTTTTGATTTTCTTTCTATTTTAGTATGGATTTGTTTGTTTAGGGATAAACGTTTTCTTCGTCTAACGGAACAGGGTTTTTACTTTAAACCCCTTCTTTTTAGAGAAGTTTCGTTTTATAGTTGGGAAGAAATCCAGAGGATAGACTATAGAATTGAACGTATTCGACATTATGCAAAATATCAATTATTCAATAAGAGTCATATTTTGACGATTTGTTTTCATTCAGTGGATCCTGCGGTTTTGAAGAGAAGTAGGCTTGCTTCTAGAAAGAGCAAAAGATATAAGTTTGGTATTCCTGAACCGTTAGAAATTACTCTTATGTTATTGAAAAAAAGAGAAACCAAAATATATTTATGAAACGATGATGGATTACCATAATCAATGGCAAGCAAGTCAGAAGGATATTTAAGGTGAAGGTATAGTCCGAACAGTTTCATAAACTGTGAATCTAAAACCTTTAGAGATGGAACGGAGGCATCTATGAAACTAAGATTGGAAAATACCGACTCAAAGAAAACTCAAGAACTAGGAAATTTAATCAGATCCTACAATCAATCAAAGAGAGAGCCCTCCAAAAGTGAACCTCTTAACATCTATGTAGAAGACGAACAAGGAAATCTGCTGGCTGGTATGGCGGCCGAAACTTTTGGTAATTGGCTGGAGATTGAGTATTTGTATGTGAGCGAAGATTTACGAGGGCAAGGCATAGGCTCAAAAATACTGTGTAGGGCTGAACAGGAAGCCAGAGAAAGGAAATGCAAATATTCATTTGTAGACACATATCAGTTTCAAGCCCCAGATTTTTATAAAAAGCACGGCTATACAGAAGTGTTCGCGTTGAAAGAATATCCCTATACTGGTGAAAGATATTATTATACAAAAGACTTGTGAGTTTACTTTGGGAATAAAGAAGAATTCGATTTTCACTTTTCTTTATGCAAACCTTTTCCTTACTGAAAAAATCTGATATAATGATGATAAATAAAACACAGAGGAGAATATCATGTCGAAAAAAATAATCGGAATTGACCTTGGTGGAACATCTATTAAGTTTGCTATTTTAACCTCAGAGGGAGAAATTCAGGAAAAATGGTCCATTAAAACCAATATTTTGGACGAAGGTAGCCACATCGTAGAGGATATGATTGAGTCAATCCTGCATCGTTTGGACTTGCTTCAGCTTTCTGCAGAGGATTTTATCGGGATTGGTATGGGCTCGCCAGGAGTAGTTGACCGTGAGAAAGGGACTGTTATCGGTGCTTACAACCTCAATTGGAAGACCCTGCAGCCAGTCAAGGATAAGATTGAAAAAGCGACTGGGATTCCTTTCTATATCGATAATGACGCTAACGTTGCTGCTTTGGGCGAGCGTTGGATGGGGGCTGGAGAAAACCAGCCTGATGTAGTCTTCATGACACTAGGTACAGGTGTTGGCGGAGGAATCGTTGCTGAAGGCAAGCTCTTGCACGGACTTGCTGGAGCAGCAGGAGAGTTGGGGCATATCACTGTTGACTTCGATCAGCCGATTCTGTGTACCTGTGGCAAGAAAGGCTGCCTAGAGACTGTTGCATCTGCGACTGGTATTGTTAATTTGACTCGCCGCTATGCTGATGAATATGCTGGTGATGCAGAGCTGAAAAAAACTGATCGACAATGGTGAAGATGTCAATGCAAAGGTTGTCTTCGACTTGGCGAAAGAGGGCGATGAGCTGGCTCTGATTGTCTATCGCAATTTCGCGCGCTATCTAGGTATTGCCTGTGCCAATATCGGCTCTATCCTAAATCCATCTACAATTGTTATCGGAGGTGGCGTATCAGCTGCGGGTGATTTCTTACTTGATGGCGTGCGCAAGGTTTATGAAGAAAATAGCTTCCCGCAGGTTCGTACTTCAACCAAGCTGGCCTTGGCTACTCTTGGAAATGATGCCGGTGTTATCGGGGCAGCTTCATTGGTCTTACAATAATTCAACAAGTATGCTTTATTTGTTCTCCTGCAGAAAGGTCTGTAGGAGAATTTTTATTGAAAATTTGCTATACTAGAAAAAGCTCACTGATGAAGGAGAAATCATGACTCTAGCAGATACGATTTTCAAAGAGAATATTAAAAAAATTATGGAGCAAGGTGTTTTTTCTGAAAACGCCCGTCCGCGCTACAAAGATGGAAATGTGGCTAATTCCAAATATATCACTGGTTCTTTTGCGGAATACGATTTGAGCAAGGGAGAATTCCCAATCACGACTCTGCGCCCTATTGCCATCAAGTCTGCCATCAAGGAAGTCCTTTGGATCTATCAAGACCAGTCCAATAGCCTGGAATTGCTCAATGACAAGTATAATGTTCACTACTGGAATGATTGGGAAGTTGGCGATACGGGAACTATTGGCCAACGCTACGGAGCCATTGTTAAGAAGCACGATATTATCAATAAAATCCTTCAACAGCTGGAAGCCAATCCTTGGAATCGCCGCAATATCATCTCTCTCTGGGATTATGAAGCTTTTGAAGAAACAGATGGCTTGCTCCCATGCGCTTTTCAAACCATGTTTGACGTTCGGCGTGTAGATGGAGACATTTATCTGGATGTGACTCTGACTCAGCGGTCAAATGATATGTTGGTTGCTCACCACATCAATGCTATGCAGTACGTGGCTCTACAGATGATGATTGCCAAGCATTTCGGCTGGAAGGTCGGTAAGTTCTTTTACTTTATCAATAACTTGCACATCTATGACAATCAGTTCGAGCAGGCGGAAGAGTTGTTGCGTCGGGAACCTAGCGACTGTCAGCCTCGACTCGTTTTGAATGTGCCAGATGGGACCAATTTCTTTGATATTAAAGCAGAAGATTTTGAGTTATTAGACTATGATCCCGTTAAACCTCAGCTGAAGTTTGATTTGGCTATTTAACGATTTTGATAAGTGTATGCGAAAACAGCCAACCTTTGCAAAAGTTCTGCTTGAATCATACTTTAAACATGCCTTTTTACAGCAAATTTGATAGAATAGAGTTACTAATACAAAGGATAAAAGGATGACAAAGAAGATTATTGCCATTTGGGCTCAGGCAGAGGATGGTCTGATTGGAAAAGACAAGGTCATGCCCTGGCATCTCCCGGCAGAATTGCAGCATTTTAAGGCAACAACCACTGGACATGCTATTTTGATGGGGCGTGTGACCTTTGATGGTCTGCAGCGTCGCGTTTTGCCAAATCGGATTAGTCTGATTTTGAGCAGGGACAAGAACTATCAAGTTGACAATGAGAATGTCTTGCTGTTCAGAAATGTGGAAGATGTCTTGGATTGGTACCACAAGCAGGATAGAAACTTGTATATTATTGGCGGATCGCAGATTATCAGGGCATTTGAACCGTATTTGGAAGAATTGATTCAGACTCAGATTGCTGCTAAACTTGAAGGAGATACCTATTTCCCTGAGACATTTGACTGGGCTCCTTATCAGGAAGTTAGCAGTGAATTTCATGCCAAAGATGAAAAGAATCCTTATGATTTTACTATAAAAAGATACCAAAGGAAGGACTCGTAAGAATGGAACGTAGTATTTTTTGGTTTTTACGGCCTTTTTATGTGTCATTTGTCTTATTTGTGCCGTTCAAACCTTTCGTAAAAAGCGGTTTGGACTGGCAGCTTTATTTTTGCTGAATGCTTTTACAAACTTGGTAAATTCCATTCATGCTTTTTATATGACACTTTTTTTAACATGTACGAAAGAAAAATAAATAGATTTAGAATTTTAGAATTGGAGCAAACAATGCCTACAAGTCGTAATGATGATATGATGGTTTTTTGTTCTTTCTGTGGGAAGAATCAAGATGAGGTGCAGAAGATTATCGCTGGTAACAATGCCTTTATCTGTAATGAATGTGTGGAGCTGGCACAGGAGATCATCCGTGAAGAGCTAGCTGAGGAAGTGCTGGCGATCTGTCTGAGGTGCCAAAACCTCAGGAGCTGCTGAATATCTTGAACCACTATGTTATCGGGCAAGACCGAGCTAAGCGTGCCTTAGCAGTAGCGGTCTATAATCACTACAAGCGTATTAACTATCATGACAGCCGTGAAGAAGAGGATGTGGAACTGCAAAAGTCAAATATTTTGATGATTGGTCCGACCGGGTCAGGTAAGACCTTCCTGGCGCAGACTTTAGCTCGCAGCCTCAATGTGCCTTTCGCCATTGCGGACGCAACAGCTTTGACTGAAGCCGGTTATGTCGGCGAAGATGTGGAAAATATCCTCCTCAAGCTTTTGCAGGCAGCTGACTTTAATATTGAGCGTGCAGAACGCGGCATTATCTATGTCGATGAGATTGACAAGATTGCTAAGAAAGGCGAAAATGTCTCTATCACCCGTGATGTTTCGGGTGAAGGAGTTCAACAAGCTCTGCTGAAGATTATCGAAGGAACAGTAGCTAGTGTACCGCCGCAAGGTGGACGCAAGCATCCGCAGCAGGAAATGATTCAGGTTGATACCAAGAATATTCTCTTCATTGTTGGCGGTGCTTTTGACGGTATCGAAGAAATCGTAAAACAGCGTCTGGGTGAGAAAATCATTGGTTTCGGTCAGAATAACCGAGCGATTGACGAAGATGGGTCCTATATGCAGGAAATTATCTCAGAAGATGTCCAAAAATTTGGAATTATTCCTGAGTTGATTGGCCGTTTGCCTGTTTTTGCTGCTCTGGAGCAACTAACAGTTGATGATTTAGTTCGGATTTTGAAAGAGCCTAGAAACGCCCTTATTAAGCAGTATCAGGCACTTCTATCTTATGATGATGTTAAGCTTGAATTTGACGAAGATGCTCTGCAGGAGATTGCCAATAAAGCGATTGAACGTAAAACAGGTGCACGCGGACTTCGATCAATTATCGAAGAAACTATGATGGATGTCATGTTTGAAGTTCCAAGTCAGGAAAATGTCAAACTTGTCCGTATTACCAAAGAAGCAGTAGATGGAACAGATAAGCCTATTCTAGAAACTGCCTAACGAGGTGCTTATGGAAATCAATACCCACAACGCAGAGATTTTGCTGAGTGCAGCCAATAAATCGCACTACCCTCAAGATGATATTCCAGAGATTGCCTTAGCTGGCCGATCAAACGTCGGAAAGTCCAGCTTCATCAATACACTGCTTAATCGCAAGAATTTAGCGCGAACTTCTGGAAAACCTGGAAAAACTCAGCTGCTAAACTTTTTCAACATTGATGACAAGCTGCGTTTTGTCGATGTGCCAGGTTATGGCTATGCCCGTGTTTCCAAAAAAGAGCGTGAAAAATGGGGCCGGATGATTGAGGAGTATCTGACCAGTCGTGAAAATCTCAGAGCGGTTGTCAGCCTTGTTGATCTTCGTCATGATCCGAGCGCAGATGATATGCAGATGTATGAATTTCTGAAATATTATGACATTCCGGTTATCCTAGTAGCGACCAAAGCTGATAAAATCCCTCGCGGAAAATGGAATAAGCACGAGTCAGCCATTAAGAAAAAAAGCTAGACTTTGACAAAAATGATGATTTCATTCTTTTTCCTCAGTCACCAAGGATGGCTTAGATGCTTCTTGGGACGCGATTTTTGAGTAAGATTTAAACTTTAGTACTTGATCTTGAAAGTTAGATAATTGAAGTTTGAAATTATGATAAAAACAACTTACTTCTGAAAATATCGGAAGTAAGTTGTTTTTTATCAACTATTTGACAATATAATCTATTATCTATGTTGCATAGAAAAGAAATCCTCTCAAGATTGAATGATAGATTTTATTTAAATTAATAATAAATATAAGTTTGTTGAGTTTTGATATTTCTAAATATCTTGCTTATAATTTTTCGGATAAAAGGGAGATGGGTGCTATTTTTATAGAATGATACTATATTTTTAGCAAAAAAATATAGTTGTGATAAAATAGTATAAAATACAACTTGGAGAATAGAAAATGAGCGGTACACTTTTGAGTAATAGTGAAATTTCAGCTACCCACAGTAGAGAAATTAAGGTTATGGCAGCTGAGAAGGAAATCAAGACCAATAAAGATACAGTCAGTCGTTATAGTGGTAATTCTTTAGCTCATAATCACTTAGATAAAGAAGAACAGATGGTCAGCCAAATGTTGGAGTCTGTTAGTCAGTTTGCAGATTGTATTCAGGAAATAGGCATCAACTTTGATTTGATGGACTCAGATATTGCTTCTAAGATTGGATAAGTAAGGTAAAAATAGGAGGAAATGCAATGGGTGTGAAAGTTGAAATTGGAACGATGAGTGTTCAGTCTACCTCAGCCAAGAGTGTTTTGGATGAACAGGTTAAGACTTGTCAGCTACTTATTGAACGCTTCAATCAATTTTGTGAAGACGATTCTTTAAAGGGTAAAGGCTATACTAGTGCCAAACAATATTCTCAGTCTGTCTATCTTCCTCTTTTGAATGGAATGCTTATTTATCTTGAAACACTTAGTCAAGCTATTTTTAGCTTGCATCCTAAGTATACTAGCGAGGTCGGTAATGAAAGTTTAGATCAAGATATTCTTGAAAAGCAGATTTCTGCCTATGAGATTATTAAACAGGTTCAGGAAGCTGTTCTTTCTCTTCCTGGTGCCAGTAAAATTATGTCAAGTCAAACCAGACAAAGTATTTCAGATAGCATTAATAATCTTTCTGATCAAATCTCAGTTATTCAGGAGAAATTAGATAAACTCTTAGCTTTTGATAGTAGCTCTAGTTCATTGTTTAATCAACTGTCAGATCTTAACCAAGCTATCAAAGAAGGTTTGGCTTCAATTCAACTCAACAAGCAATTCCAAGGAGGTGTCTTTCTTCTTCCGACTAATATGAGTTGGAAGAAGAAATTAGAGTCTGATAGAAAAACATCTTCTTTAAAAACTCCTCAACAACACGATCATTATAAAGGGAAAAGCAATGGAATCTATGGTGGTAATCAAAGTTCTCCTTTAAAAACTTTTTCAAAAAGGAAGCAAGGAAGAAAAACAACTAATTGATATTATTCAAAATATCATCCTGAACTTGATACTAACGATGAAATTGAGGATTTTTCTGCTAAACTGCAGGACGAAGGATGCGCTTATGTAGCAATGACTAATTCTATATTTAGTCGGTTTAAAGGGTACTGAAGAAGAGTTTCAAAAAGTTTGGCTTTTTCAATGTATATAGAGAAGGATGGTAAAAATTCCAAATTATGATGCAGCTATTGTTGATTTTTACGCTAGTAAGGATAATAAGGAAAGATTTTTATGGTTTGAATGGACTGATGATAGTAAAGATAAAAATACTGAAAAAGACTATGAAATGGAAAATCCTAATGGAGACTATAAAAATAGAGTTGGTTATGGTATGACTAATGAGGATGTTGAGAAAAAGATTCGAAAGTTATATGGAAGAACATAATATTAAAGTGGACTTTATTTACGAGCAAGAAGTTGACTCGAATGCATTTTTAAAAGAAACTAAGCCGATAGCTCCAACTGTTGAGAATTATGATAAACCAAAAAGAAGGAGAAGTATACCTTTTCAGCGAAAAGTGGATCTGTCTTTTATCCTAGATAATAAAAGAAAATATTCAAGAGCTTAGAAGGCGGCCATATAGTGACGATAACTGGAGTTACAAACGATGGTCGTTTTATTGTAAGTACATGGAGCGATCAATATACTATAGCTCCCCGAAGATATCGAAGGTGGGTCAATTCAGGTAGTAAAGTATTGTGAATAAAATTAAATTATTGTTTATTATTTCATTTATATTAGCATTTATTTTTAGGGGTGGTATTTATGTATATCCAAAATGATAATTATTCTCGACCGACAAATATTGACGTGTTTTTATCGATTTATGCGAAAAACTGATATTAACTCAGATTGATTTTGAAAAAGCTTATGCTGGGCCTATCAGATAATAAGAAAGAAATTAATAAAGAGTATTTGAAGCAGCAAGATGCCTACTGTGAAATACTTTTTCGATTATATCAATCGACAAATTGATTTTACTGAATTTGATAAGGAGATTTCAAATCTAGAAATTTCACAGTTTTTCCGCTTGGTTAAAAAGCCTTTTAAAAGATATTAGTAATCGAGAGATGTACTATTCTAGTTTATCTCACTTAGACTCAAGCTATCTTTATATCCACAATGATATTCATATAGAAAGATTAGTGAAGAAGAATTCCAAACTTTAGAAGATATAAAAAGTGGTAAAATTGTAGACGAAGTAGAGAAAGAAGAGTTTTTGAAAAAAACGCTTGTTAGAGTAATTTCATATTATGGGAAGGAAAAGATAATTTCGCTGTCCAATATCGCGTACACGGAGGAGGAGCAATAAAATCTGATATACTTTCATTCTTCCTTCTTTTTCTATTGAATATCGCAAACCTAAAAATGCAGGAACTTTAGATTATTATTCTGATGAGAATACTCTAAGCGAGAATCTGAGTGTCAAAAATATGAAGAACTCGTTCCTAAATATGAGCATATCTTTTTCAGAAAAACTAGGCGTTAAGGTTCAGATTGAGAATTCGCTCTATTCAAACATAAGACTCACATAATTATACTTTTTTTCTGTTTTTAATTGTTATCAATTTGTAATTTATCAGGACTATTATTCTGCTTTTTAGTATGTTACAATGGTATCATTAACATCTTATTCAGGAGAAGTGCTGTGAAAAAGAGAATTTCAAAAAAAGGTAAGAGAATCCTTTCAGCTTTATTCATCATGACAACAACGATTGCTGTTGGTTTTGTCTTGGCCAAGCATATTAATCCTGCTAGTGCCAATAATAGCGACCAGCAGCCTATGAATCAAACAGACTACTTTCATCTCACAAATCGGTGAGCCAGCGCGTCAGTTGGGACAGGACAACGATCTTTATGCTTCTGTTATGATTGCTCAGGCTATTTTGGAAAGTGGATCAGGACAGTCTGGTCTGTCAGGTGAACCTCATTATAATCTTTTTGGTATCAAAGGTAACTATGATGGTCAGTCTGCTAATATGGAGACTTGGGAAGATGATGGAGCGGGAAATGCTTACACCATTAACGACAGTTTCCGTTCATATCCTAGCTATGTAGAGTCTCTGCAAGACTATGTTGCAGTGCTCAAGCAAGGCCATTTTGCAGGTGCATGGAAGAGCAATGCGCCAACCTATCAGGATGCAACAGCTGCCCTGACTGGTGTCTATGCGACAGATACCAGCTATAATGCTAAATTGAATTATATTATTGAAAAATATGATTTGACTCGCTTTGATTCACCACTCTATGAGTCTGGTGCTGGCTATATCGTTTACAATCCTTATCGTCAGCAATATACTACTCAAGATATCTTGGATGTCGATACTGCCTGGGCGAATAGATTTTAATAAAGACAACAAAAAGAGGGAGACTCTTTTTTAGTATATATAGATTTTCTTTATGGCCCAAATAAAAAAATATATGATTCCTTACTTTTCCTTTATGATACAATAGGTAAATAGCAAAAATAAAGGAAAAATATGATGACTAAAAAGATTCAAATACGAACATTCTCAAAACCACAACTTTGAGAATGAAGGTGAATTTCAGCGTAAAATGACGAGCAGGCATCTCTTTATGCTGTCGCTTGGCGGTGTTATTGGAACAGGTCTTTTTCTCAGTTCTGGTTATACGATTGCTCAGGCAGGACCTTTGGGTGCCATCCTGTCTTATCTAGTTGGAGCAGTGGTGGTTTATCTGGTTATGCTCTCTTTAGGAGAACTTGCTGTTGCCATGCCAGTGACTGGTTCTTTCCACACTTATGCAACAAAGTTTATTAGTCCAGGCACAGGTTTTGCGGTTGCTTGGCTCTATTGGCTTTGTTGGACGGTAGCTTTAGGAACAGAGTTCTTGGGTGCAGGTATGTTGATGCAACGATGGTTTCCTAGTGTTCCAGCTTGGTTTTTTGCAGCTTTTTTTGCAGCTGTAATTTTTGGGATGAATGCTCTTAGTGTTAGATTGTTTGCAGAAGCAGAATTCTACTTTTCAAGTATCAAGGTCATCACGATTATTGTCTTTATTATCTTGGGAATTGGTGCGATATTTGGTCTGATTCCTATGAGCCACCATCAAAATGCACCATTTCTTCAGCAACTTGACAGCTCATGGAGCTTTTCCTAAAAGCTGGACAGCACTTTTGTCTATTATGTTGGCAGTAAACTACGCCTTTTCAGGCACAGAACTCATTGGTATTGCAGCAGGAGAGACGGATAATCCGACAGAAGCTGTGCCTAAAGCTATTAAAACAACGATTGGTCGTTTGGTAATTTTCTTTGTTTTGACAATCATTGTTCTAGCTGCTCTGTTACCAGTCAAGGAAGCAGGAGTCACACAGGCTCCTTTCGTAACTGTTTTTGATAAGATTGGTTTACCTTATGCAGCGGATATCATGAATTTTGTTATTTTAACAGCTATTCTGTCAGCGGGAAATTCTGGTCTATATGCTTCCAGTCGTATGCTATGGTCTTTGGCAAATGAAGGAATGATCAGCCGAAAAGTTGTAAAAATTAATCGACATGGCGTACCAATGAGAGCTCTCTTATTATCTATGTTAGGGGCTGCATTATCACTTTTTGCAAGTTTTTATGCAGCAGACACTGTTTTCCTAGCTTTGGTTTCGATTGCTGGTTTTGCAGTAGTAGTTGTTTGGTTGTCTATTCCCATTGCTCAAATTCGTTTCCGCAAAGAATGGCTGAAAGATCACCAAGAAGAGGAACCAGCTTTCAAAACTCCCTTTAGTCCTTTCTTGCCTTACATTACGATAGTTCTTTTGGTTTTATCTGTCGTTGGGATTGCTTGGGATAAGTCCCAAAGAGCAGGACTTTATTTTGGTCTACCTTTTGTTGGTCTTTGCTATCTATATTATTACCTTCGTCATCGTAGATTCTAGGAGTATTTTATGGGAAAATTTAAAGATTTGCTTGACAAGCAAGAAATTATTATTTTAGATGGAGCCTTAGGTACAGAGTTGGAAAGCCTGGGTTATGATGTATCTGGTAAGCTTTGGTCAGCTCAATACCTATTAGACCAGCCTCAGATTATTCAAGATGTGCATGAAAGCTATGTAAGAGCTGGCAGTGACATCATCACTACGTCCAGTTATCAGGCTAGCATTCCAGCATTTATAGAGGCAGGACTAACTCCTGAAAAGGGTTATAATCTTTTAAAAGAGACAGTCTTCTTAGCACAAAAGGCAATCGAAAATATCTGGACAGCATTATCTCCAGAAGAGCAGAAACTGAGACCTTATCCTCTAGTTGCAGGCTCGGTAGGGCCATATGCTGCCTATTTAGCCGATGGTTCCGAGTATACGGGAGACTACCAGCTGAGTGAAGAAGAGTTTCAAGATTTTCACCGTCCACGCATCCAAGCTTTATTGGAAGCTGGGAGTGACTTGTTAGCTATTGAAACGATTCCAAATGGAGCAGAAGCGGCAGCAATCCTCCGACTTTTAGCTGAGGAATTTCCGCAGGCTGAGACTTATTTGTCCTTTGTCGCTCAGTCGGAGAATGCTATATCAGATGGCACTAAGATTGAGGAATTAGGGAATTTGGCTCAAGAAAGTCCACAAGTCTTGGCAGTTGGTTTTAACTGTACAGCTCCACATTTAATTGCTCCATTATTAGATGCACTTGGACAAGTGTGCAACAAACCTTTTCTGACCTATCCAAACTCTGGCGAAACTTATAATGGCTTGACCAAGACTTGGCATGACGATCCAGAGCAGGAGCGGAGCTTGCTGGAAAATAGTAAACTTTGGCAAAATCAAGGTGTACGGCTTTTTGGCGGTTGCTGTCGAACACGACCAGAAGATATTGCTCAGTTAGCAAAAGAGGATTAAAGGGTTGAAAAGTTAGTTTTTTTCAATCCTTTTTTTAGAAAAATTTAAAAAGGTTCTCGAAAAACGCTATCAAAAAGAAAGAACTTTGTGATATACTATACATAGTTTAAATTAATAGGAGAATCTTTTTATGCCTGAATCGACATTTATTCCTAAAATTGAAGCAGCTTGCCGCAAGAAAGAAGCTTTGTTTGATACAAGCAAAGCCAAGTACGCTGTTCGTTCCATCTTTGCTGGAGCTTTCTAACCTTTAGTACTGGTGCTGGAGCCATTGCGGCAGATTTGACGAATAAGATTGTTCCAGGAACTGGGACGTTTTCTCTTTCCTTTCATCTTTGCTTGGGGATTAGCTTACATTGTCTTTCTAAATGCAGAGTTGGTGACTTCCAACATGATGTTTCTGACTGCTGGTACCTTTTTGAAGAAGATTGACTGGAAAAAGCCTTGATGATTTTTGCTTTATTGTACCTTTTTTTCAATCTGATTGGCGCCTTGATTGCCGGCTGGCTCTTTTGCTAACTCGGCTGCTTATGCAGGGACTTAGCAAAGATAGTTTCATTTCAGGTGTTGTGCAGATGAAGCTTGCTCGATCTAATGAGTTGATTTCTGCTCGAGGGAGTCTTGGCCAATATCTTTGTTAATATTGCTATTCTTTCCTTTGTTTTTGGTCAAGGATAGTACAGCTAAGCTCTTTCTTAGTTATATCAGCCATTTATATGTTTGTATTCCTGACTAACGAACACTTGGCTGCTAACTTTGCTTCCTTCGCTATTGTGAAATTCAGCTCAGCAGCAGCGGAAGTGCAAAATTTTGGTATTGGAAATATATTGCGCCACTGGGGCGTAACCTTTATCGGTAACCCTCATCGGTGGTGGTCTACTCATAGGTTTGCCATACGCTTGGTTTAATAAAAACGAAAAAGATTACGTGGATTAAAATGCAGCCTTTAGGGCTGTATTTTTTTGGAAAAATATTTGGATTTCATTTCTTTCTAAAGTCTAATTCAAACAAAGATGTCATTGCATTTCAGTTCTCTAGTACGATCTTTGACTAACTTTCTAGTCTCTTTTTAATGTTCATTGACTATCAATCTCTAATATCTAAGCAAAAACAGTTGACAGATATATCAAAGTTTGTTAAATTAATTTGGTATATTATGTCATCAAAAAGGAGATGCTATGAATAAGATCACTATTCAGTCACCAGATGGAAGCAAAAGTCAAAACCTTGTCACCATCTTACTCTATTACAACGTTTTCTATTTAGTTTTTTTGTACCACTTTTTCGAAAAGACTGGAAATACTTTGGTATCATTTTAGGTTCTTTCTGCGCTTTGCTTGTTATTGCTGTGCTTTTCATTCCAGAAGATTTGTTAAAGCCAACTGGAACAGCCTTTAATTTCTTTTTGGACTTTTTTTCTATAATCGTTTTTGGATAAAAGATCGTGTTTTCAATGATGGATGGTTACCTGTCGATGAAGAAAGCAGAAGTCTGCTTAAGAAGACTTTTCCTAATATGCCATAAAACTACTGAAATAAATTTTTACTACGAAAAACAAAGTTACATACACAAGAGGGGATGCGATATAAAAGGCGATAAAGAATTGAGTTTAGGAGGAGCTGAGGGAAATGGGAAAAAGATTAAATTTTCGCCGCTTAGAGCTAGAATTTTGATGATGATTGGTCCAGTAATAAGTGCTATCTTCTTTGGTTTATATTCGTGTAGTTTTATTTATTATACATTAAAAAGAAGGATTATCATTTTGGCTAGATATGATTCGTGATAATTTTTATGTTTATTCTTTTCTTTATTTGGATCCATATGAGTTTAGTCGAGTCTATCTATAGAATGATAAAAATAATCTTCTGTTAAACAGCAATATTCAGGAATTGAGAGATTGTTACCCTGAGCTTGAGGAGGACTGGAAAAATCTCAATGATGCGGACTACTTTGACGAAAGATTTGCAAGTTTTGGTTTATGGCAATCATCTCATTTGTTACAGGACATTTGATATTGCCTACCTACCAGAATGTTCTAAGATAGATGCATTTATGAAGGTGTATGTTTTTTCGTGTTTCCCAGTGGTCAGTGAGTTGAGACGAGTTCATTTTTCTGCATGGTATCTTTGATGGCAGTGAATCTGAACTCCGTACAAATGAGTTGCGAAGTTTTGCCGGAATTAATCAGAAAGCTCGTAAAGATGCCTTATTTGATTATATAAGAGAGAACTTTGATTATATTGAACTCGAAACTATCGACTTCGACTAAGGGAAAGAAGTAGATATTAGTCAAGTAAGCGATTTGCAGAAAATAATGACTAAATTTCAAAAAGATTGTATAAAAAGCTTGCAATCTCTTTTTGCTATAATTATCAATGGTTTGAAAAAACTGCCTAAGACAGTAGGGGAGCTCGACTCATAAAGATCCTACCGAGGACAAAACGTATCATGTAAAAAGAAGCGTATTGTACTTTCGTGTCTAGGTTTGGGCGCGTTTTTCTTTTGGAAAATTCCCAAGCAAAATAATTACGGAGGTGAAACACTAAATGAGTGAAGCTATTATTGCTAAAAAAGCGGAACTGGTTGACGCAGTTGCTGAGAAAATGAAAGCTGCTGCATCTATCGTCGTTGTTGACGCTCGTGGTTTGACTGTTGAGCAAGATACCGTTCTTCGTCGTGAGCTTCGTGGAAGCGAAGTTGAGTACAAAGTTATCAAAAACTCAATCTTGCGTCGTGCAGCTGAAAAAGCTGGACTTGAAGACTTGGCATCTGTTTTTGTTGGACCATCTGCAGTAGCATTTTCTAACGAAGATGTTGTTGCTCCAGCGAAAATCTTGAACGACTTTGCTAAGAACGCTGATGCACTTGAAATCAAAGGTGGTGCAATTGAAGGCGCTGTCGCATCAAAAGAAGAGATTCTTGCACTTGCAACTCTTCCAAACCGCGAAGGACTTCTTTCTATGCTCCTTTCTGTACTTCAAGCGCCAGTTCGCAACGTTGCACTTGCTGTCAAAGCAGTTGCAGACAACAAAGAAGACGCAGCTAATCTTGCTACTGCAGCGTAGCCTAGCTACGAAAATATTATAAATTTAAAAAAATTATTTGGAGGAAATAACAATGGCATTGAACATTGAAAAACATTATTGCTGAAATTAAAGAAGCTTCAATCCTTGAATTGAACGACCTTGTAAAAAGCTATCGAAGAAGAATTTGGTGTAACTGCAGCTGCTCCTGTAGCTGTAGCTGCTGCTGGTGCTGGTGAAGCTGCCGCTGCTAAAGATTCATTTCGATATCGAATTGACTGCTGCTGGCGACAAGAAAGTCGGCGTTATCAAAGTTGTACGTGAAATCACTGGTCTTGGCCTTAAAGAAGCTAAAGAACTTGTTGATGGTGCACCAAACGTTATCAAAGAAGGCGTTGCTGCAGCAGAAGCTGAAGAACTTAAAGCTAAATTGGAAGAAGCAGAGCTTCAGTTACTCTTAAATAATAGAGTTTCCAATCATAGAAATCAACCAAGTCGAAAGACTTGGTTTTTATTTAGGGTTTATTAATTTCATTATATTTGTTATACTAGAGTTATAATAAAGCTTTAGAGTATAGATCGTGAATATAACACAAGCAGACTTTGATATATTAGGTAACAAAAATAAGTTGAATTTTTGATGAATATTTAAGAGTTTCTGGGAAAATCTATGAATTATCAAAAGGAAAAAGAAAATTATCAGGGAAAGCAAAAAAGAAGAGTATGGCTTTATTTTAATTTTTTAGATCCCAGCATGATATATCGTTAAAAGATATTCCCAACTCACATTATTGATGGCGATTTTACTCCAGAATCTTCGATAAGAATAATGACGATATTGGAATTGATGCTTACTATGTAGATGAGGAGAATGAAATAATATATCTTTATAATTTTAAATATAGACATAAATTCAATATTAATAGCCAAATTGAGTCAAAAGTGTTATCAGATGTTTGTCGTTTTCTAGGTGCATTAAATTCACTAAAGGAGAAAAATAGAGTTCAAAACTATCAAGATGTGATTTACAGCATTATTCGAGTGAAACTGCTCATGTTTTAGAGGAATTATATGCCACATTCTAAGGAAAGAGGATCCACGTTTAAAATTTACTTTGGTTTTTGTTTCCAATAATATGAAACAGTTGTGAGTTAGACGTGATGAAACAAAAATTTATGGGGTAAATATTGTTTCTGAATTTACCTTCCCACTATTTATACGGGAATGGTTTGGTAAACCAGAGTTTAATGCGCAAATAACTATTGATAATTCAGAAATGATAAGTTATAAAATTAATAAAGATCAGAATACATATATTTTCCAATATCAATCATTGATTTAGTAGGAATTACAGATAAGGAAGAAACTAACCAGCGATAATTATAAGAGAAAAGATAACGAATGGGACCCTAAATTTAATGATCAAATTATAGAGAAAAAATGTTCGAAGATATCTAGGAGAAAAATCAAAGTACAATGAAAGTATAGTTAGGACATTACAAACAGAACCTGAGCTTTTCTTTCTATATAACAATGGTATTACTATAATTGTTGATGATACAGAAATTATTGAAGAATTTCTAGATGCTAAATGTTATAAGTTGAAAAATTTACAAATTGTAAATGGAGGCCAAAACGGTTCATGCGGTTTATGATTTTATAAAATCACATACTACTAATTGGTTTGAGCGTTTTAAAAATGCTAAGTATTAATTAAACTTGTTAAAGTTGATAATGATAAAAGTTAGGTCTGAGAAAATTGCAGAATATACAAATAAGCCAAAACCCAATTTCCAATATAGATCTAAGAAGCTAATGATATTGTTCAAATTAGGTTAGAAACTTTCTTTAATCAAAATAATTATGGATATAATAGAAAAGTTGGAGATTTAGATGTTTCTTATACTGATTATCCTGAAACATTAGAAATGGTAAAACTTGGACAGTTACTCTTTTCTAAAAATGGCTATCCGCACATGGCTTCAAATACTCGGAGTAAAAATCTTCGAACGGAATATGATAAAATATTTTTCAGTCGAAAATATTTTAGAACAATCTTTAGAGTTATCTAAGTTATTCCTAGATATTAAAAAGAATTATAATGAGTTATTTGACAAATATGTTTATTCAGATCAAAAAGCATTTTATATAATTTATTTGTTAAAAATTCTAAAAGAAGGAAAATTCTAATACAATCAACTTTTTAGAACAAACAATAAAAAGTTTTGATAATAATGGTATTGTTATTGCTGACTCTCGAAAACTTATTAAAGCTGACTTAAGATATACTTGGATAAAAAGCTAATATTAAAAAGTAAGTTTAGTAGTTTTAGCCATAAGCCAAAAGAAATTCAATGTTAGTAATCTATTAACCTTTTTCAATCATAAAGACTAACCAAGTCGAAAGACTTGGTTTTTGTATCCAAAAATCATTTTATATGTTAAAACGCTAACAAAAATATAGGATTGTATGATATAATTGAGACAGATTATTGCTGATTTAGAGATATTATGAATAAGATAAAAGTTATATGAGATTGTTGATTTAGAGATTTTTGTTAGGGATCCAGATGAATGCATACAGGCTTACTGTTGCTCATTCTCTGGTTTAAAGGATTTGTTATTCTTTTTAGAATAATTTGAAAGGATTTTATGAAAAAGTTTTTGGGGAAGCAAACTCAGTTTGCTTTTAGAAAATTAGCTGTCGGCTTGTTTCAGCTGCTATTTCTAGTTTGTTTTTGTCTCTATCGTTGGGGTTGACTCTGTCAAGCGCAAGAAAAGTTGAATGTACACTATAAATACGTGACAGATACTGAAATAACTCCGCAAGAAAAGGAGTTGATTGTAAGTGGATTTCTAAAATGCCTGAAGGCAACGAGGAGACTTACTATCTTATCTACAGGTTAGAAACTCAAATGTTGGAGCAAAAACGTTACCGAATACAGGTGATAATAACAATTCCAATACCATGATGACGGCTGGTCTGTTAACGACGATAGGATTGGTTGTTTTTGTTGTGTCGAAAAGAAAGGTTAAAAGCAAGTTCCTATTGACTGTGTTGGTGGGTGCTGGTGTCGGAGGAGGTTTGATACTATCCGTCGATGCGTTGGAAAATGGGATCTTGCTGCAGTATAATGCCGAATATCAAGTGTCAGCTGGGGAAAGTCTGCCGTCACCAAGTGAAATCTCAGGCTATACCTATGTTGGCTACATAAAAGATGAATCGATTCAGAAATTATTAGACAATAAGATTCTTGATCATCAGCAAAATGCTAATCTAGATAAAGAAGCTTTAAACCAAAAATAGAAGCTAGATTATTCTGTTTCTTTCTGATAAGAATGGGCTGAAAAATCAAACTCTGGCGTTAATACAATTGAGCCTCAAGATGAAGCCTTGTCTGGCCGAGTAGCTAAGCCTGAATTATTATACAAAGAAGATACTGTTGAAACTGAGATAGCCTTTTGGAGAACAAATACAAGAGAATCCGGATTTAGCTGAAGGTACTGTAAGAGTAAAACAAGAAGTAAACCAGGTCGTAAAATCGAAGTCGTCTCGAATTTTTTACGGTAGATAATCGGAAGTTTTTAGGAAGTTCTTTCGACAAAAATAGAGGAAAGCGATTCCTCAAATAGTGGAAAAAAGGACTAAAAAAACTTGAAGCGCCTAGCGAAAAACCAGTAGCTTCAACTTAGTGGCACCTGAGCAAGTTGCTCCCTTTACCAGAGTACACAGGCGTCCAATCTGGGGCAATCGTTGAGCCTGGGCAGGTCGCTCCTTACCTGAGTATACAGGTACATTATCTGGACTACCGTTGAGCCTGAACAAATTGAACCGGAGGTTGGAGGCGTCCAATCCGGCGCAATCGTTGAGCCTGAGCAACTCGCTTCTTTGCCTGAATACACTGGTGTTCAATCAGGTTCAGTGGTGTCACCTGAACAAGTGCCCCCTTACCAGAATATACAGGGGTTCAAGCAGGTGCGGTAGTGGCGCCAGAACAAGCGACACCATTACCAGAGTATACGAACTCAATCAGGTGCAGTAGTCAGAACCCGAACAAGTGCCCCTGTGCCTGAATACACTGGTGTTCAATCAGGTCAGTAGTCGAAGCCGAACAAGTCACCCTTTGTTGCCTGAATACACTGGCGTTCAATCAGGAGCAATCGTAGAACCTGAACAAGGGTTCTTCATTAGCAGAATACACAGGACTCATGCTGGAGCCATAGTTGAGCCTGAGCAGGTAGAGCCTCGCAAGAGTATACTGAAACATCGAACCAGCAGCGGATAATCCTGCAAAAAGCTCAAGAGCCAAAAGAGCAGAAGCAAGAGCCAGAAAAAGAGTATCGAGTTAAGAAAATGTATCTGAACTGGAATTGTATAGTCTATCTGACGGAAAAATACAAACAACACGTTTCTCTGGATACAATTCTGAGCAATCAAGAAAATTATTTCGTGAAGGTCAAATCTCCTAAGTTTAAAGATGTCTTCTGCTGATTTCTTCAATAGTTGATAGCACGAAAAGATGGTCAGCCCTAGTTTATAAAATTGCAGCAAGTGCTGAGAAATTAAAACAGGACGTTGACAATAAGTACGAGGGACAACTATACTTTTTACCTCACAAAAAGGCAGAGAAAGAAGTTACAAACTTTACGTCCTTTAGTAACTTTGGTTTCAAGCTATAAATAATAATCTTATGGAACTTATTATTTAGGAGCTGAGTTTGAATGCTAAATGAGATTGAACTAGAAAATGGGTCTAGCAGTTATATCAATGGGACATTCACTGGTAAACTGATTGGCAGCAAAAGATGGAAAAAAATTATGCTATCTATAACTTGAAGAAGCTTTTATTTGACACTTTGAGCGCTGCTACTGTAGAAAATCTGTCTCTAAAGATGTAAATATCTCAGGAAAACTGATATTAGAGCCCTGCAAATGAAGTCAATAATGCAACAAGGATTAACAATGTTCATGCGTAGATCGGTGTTCTGGCTGGCAGAATGTGCTATTGGTGGCTTGGTGGAAGGCTGATAATTCTAAGATTACAAATAGTAGTTTCAAGGGAAGAATTGCTCAACTCTATGAAACGAGGTCACCATACAATATCGGAGGATTAGTAGGTCAATTGACTGGCATCAATGCAGTAGTTGATAAGTCAAAAGCTTTGATTACCATCTCATCAAATGCGGATAGTACAAATCAAACTGTCGGTGGTCTTGCAGGTCTTGTCGAGAAAGATGCACTTATCAGTAGATAGTTATGCTGAGGGCAACATTAATAATGTGAAACGCTTTTGGAAGTGTTGCTGGTGTGGCTGGCTACTTGTGGGATAGAGATTCTAATGAAGAGAGACATGCTGGAAGATTGCATAATGTTCTTAGTGATGTCAATGTTATGAATGGGAATGCGATTAGTGGCTATCACTATCGAGGAATGAGGATAACTGACTCATATAGCAACAAAGACAACAGAGTCTACAAAGTGACTCTTGAAAAGATGAAGTTGTCACCAAGGAACTCTCGAAGAGAGAGGAACAATCCTGATGCTTCTCAAACTCGCAAGTAAGAAATCTGAAATTAACTCTCTTGCTGTACTGGCTGTTGAAAATTTGCTGACTAGCACTAATAAAGAAAGTGACTTTTTCTAAGGTTGAAGACTATCAAGCCAGTCGAGCTTTTAGCATATAAAAACATTGAAAAATTACTGCTGTTTTATAATAAGGCAACCATTGTCAAATACGGTAATCTAGTAAAAGAAGATAGCGCCTTGTATGAAAAAGAAACTATCTGCAGTCATGATGAAGGATAATCAAGTGATTACAGATATCGCTTCGCATAAAGAGGCAGCTAAAGCTAAGCTCTTGCTTCATTATAAAGATCATTCATCTGAAAAAGCTAGATCTCACCTACCAATCTGACTTTAGTAAGGTAGCTGAATACCGTGTGGGAGATACAGGTCTCATCTATACGCCAAAATCAATTCTTGCATAGTCATAGTTCAACTATCAATGAAGTTTTGCCTGATTTGAGAGCGGTCGATTATCAGTCAGAGGCTATCAGAAACACCCTAGGTATTTCTTCAGGAGTTTCATTAACTGGAATTATACTTAGAAGAGCAGTTTGCCAAAAACCAAGGAAAATCTAGCAAATACACTGGAAAAACTTTTTGTCCGCCGATGCAGTCATTGCAGCGAAAAATCAAACGATTAATGGTTATGTCGTTGATAAAATCAAACGCAACAGCAAGCCTTTGCTTCTAGGGTTTGACCTATTTAGAGCGCTGGTGCAACTTTTAACTATGGTGACGTGAATATCAAAGACTTAGTCATGTACCACATGGATTTCTTTTTTGGTAAGGGCAAATGTATCACCACTGGGACACGATCATTGAATTAGGTAAATCAGCATAACAATCTTCTCACTAAGAACAACGTAGATGCCTATAGCATCAGCTTAGCAAACAATAATGCATCACAAAGATTTGTTCAGCACGCTTTCACATTACAGAAGTATTTTACTCAAAACAAAACAAATAATCAATAGTTCAAAGACAAACCAAGGCTTATATCGTTGAAGAAAAATCAGCTATTGATGAGGGTGAGAGGTCAGGCAGAACAAGCTGGCAGCAAATACTCTATCGGTGTTTATGATCAGACTACCAGCGACACTTGGAAATACCGGAATATGGTCCTACCTTTGCTGGGACAGTGCCCTGAAAAGATTTGTCTTTGTTGGCTATCGACTATATCCAGTCTTGGCTTTCTGGTGCCCATGACAGATATGAAATAATGAGCACAGAGCAGGGGCAGAACTCAATCAGTTTGTTGAGGATAATGCCCAAGAAACTGCAAAACGCCAACGCGACCATTATGATTATTGGTATAGAATATTAGACGAGCAGAGCCGTGAAAAGCTCTATCGAAAACATCTTGCTCTATGATGCCTATAAGTTTGGAGATGATACTACTGTCGCAAAGCCTACAGTGGAGGCGAATTTGACAGTTCTAATCCAGCTATGAAGTATTTCTTCGGACCAGTTGATCAGGTCGTGCACAATAAGCTCGGAGCTTACGCTACTGGTGATAGTGTTTACTACATGGGGCTATCGGATGCTGGACAAGGACTGGAGCCATACCATACCCATGAGAAATGACGCATGATTCTGATAATGAGATTTGATTTGAGCGGATATGGAAGAAGAAGCGGACTTGGTCCTGATACTTTCGCCAAGGGCTTGTTGCAAAGCACCAGATCATCCAGATGATGCGACAATTACGGGTCAACTCAATTCTCAAATATGACAAGAATGATGCATCTGAAAAATCTCGTTTTGCAAGTCCTGGATCCAACTGGGACAGGATTCAGGAGATGCGGATGATTTGAAAAACTATGTTCATAACATGTTTGATGTCATTTATATGTTGGAGTACCCAGAAGGGATGTCAATCGAACCGTCTGTCTGATGTACCGAAAGTGAAACGCTCTGAGGAAAAGTCGAGAATAAATATGTCTCGAGATGCTGATGGAAATGATGTTTATCGCAACCAGTGTGATACTATTACAATGGCAGATGCACAAAATCAAACCTATTCGACAGTCTCATTGAAAATGATATCTTTCAGCGTGAGTACAAAAACGGTGATTGAAAGAGTGGTTGCCCATACTGATTAAAACTCTTCTCTCCGATTTATTCGGTATTAAGCAGTGAAAAAGGCATACGCCTGGAGATCTGTGCGACTGGGACGTATGGCTATGAACTCTGCAGCTAGCAGGTTTCAAAGATGGTATGGTTCCTATATCTCTAAACTCAGTGAGAAGAGGATGCTAAGCAAAACGGGAGAAAACAATCAGTATCTATGGTACTCAGAGGTCCTGGTAACTGGATGACTTGGTTTTAGCAAGGTCTTCAATGGTCAGTTTAATAGTGGACAGAGTTTAAGAAAGCTATGTATGAAGAACGTACAAGTTCGACAGCTTGAATAAGGTCACATTTGATGATACGAGACAACCATGGACAATGTTATGCTACTAAGACTATAAGTACCGTGGGAGAGTTGCAGGCATTTCTGATGGATGAAGCCGTCACTCAAAGATGCAAATGATAGTGGTATTCTTGGAGCGGCTATAAACCAGAATATAACAGTGACTGTCCATAAAGCTTTAAAAAGCAGTCTTCAAGCGCACTTTGATCTGCAAACCAAATGATTTCAGAACATCAATCTTTAAAAACCAGAAGTGATTGGTTTGAACTGTCAAATAGTCTGCAAAGTTCAAGTCTGACATGACCTTTTACCCTACTTCATATTTTTGTTATAATATTTGTATTAAAGCGTGCATTTGCGCGCTCTTTTTCTAGTGTTTAGAGAAAGCACGAGAGTGCTTTAGAGTGAGTTATTCTGATAGATAGTAGAGGACTTATTTATACATTTTGGTCTATTTGAGAGATATCCAAGTGGCTGGTCTTGGACTTTGTTGCGGCAATCTTTTGTGATTTCGACGGTTACCACGCAGTACTGGCTCGGATGATTGATGAGGAACTCAATCCACTTGGACAGATCATCTTTTTCTGGGCTTGAGGTGATGTTTTGGCGTTATTATCTTAGGAGTGCTAGGGGCGAATTGTTTTGGCTTATGGCTGGAAGCTAACGGACGACTATGGTGGTGACATGCGCAATGATCTCTCATGCTAAGCTGCAAGAGTATTCTCATCATGAGTATGAGCAAATCGCGTATCCTCTTTAGTCAGCGCTTGACCTCGGATGCTTTTTGTTCTTATGCAGTTTGCAGAGCAAACTCTGAAAAGTGTAGTACATTCCATGATGATGCTGTCCAGTATTCTCATGATTTTCTGACCAGTCCGTCTCTGGCCCTGATTGTAGTTAGTTTCAGTGCCTTCTTGGCTGTCGTAGTCATTTAGGTATGGCGTTAAAACCAAGCCCTGTCTGAAAAGCAAGAAGACTCTGATAAGATTAATGGGTATGAAAGGGAAAATCTGACTGGTCTACGCGTTATTCGAGCTTTGCAAGAGAAGGATCAAGTAGGAAGCGTCTGATGAAATGAGGTCTCATGCGCAAAACTCCAATAAGTTCTTAGCTGACCGGTCTGACAGAGCCACTTTCGTCAGATTATTATCGCAGCGATTGTGTGCCATCTGTCTGGGTTTGCCCTAGATCCCTTTGCGGATGAAGTCTTGAAATCAAAACTTGTTGCTTTATCGATGCAGCACGCCCTGCTGTCCTTCCTCTCTTGGCCAATCTCACTGTATCCTCGGATAGCGGTATCAGAGCTGGGCAGCTCAAGCAGCTCGTGCTATGCCCATTTCCATCAATTCAATGAAGATGGGTAACATGCAGAGACAGATACTGGGGTTATCTTGAGTTTGACAATGCAACCTTCGCTTATCCGGTGTGAGACGGAGTCCTGCACCGCATAATATTTTCCTTTCCGCGCAACCAGTGAGACTATGGCTGTTCATCGGTTCGACTGGTTCTAGCACACTGGTGCAGCTGATTCGCGCTTTTACGATGTAACACCAGGTAAGATTTTGGTGGACGGTGTGGACGTCCGTGAGTACAATCTGAAAGCTTTGGCGTCAGAAGATTGCTTTATTCCGGCAGAAGGCTCAGCTATTTACCGGAACTATCGCGCAAAACGCTATGGAAAAGGAAGAAGCTGTCAAGAAGAGCTGAGTCAGGCAGTGAGGTGGTCTGCCAAGGACTTCATCGAGTCAGGAGAGTGTTTTGAGACTCATCTGGCTGAGGGAGGCGCAATCTATCCGAGAGGCAGAAGCGGCCTCTGATCGCTCGCGCGGTGGTCAAAAAGCCGGATATTTATATCTTTTGATGACCTTTTTCTGCTCTGGATTATAAGACAGATGCGGTGCTTCGTCGTCGCCTCATGTAGTGACAGGTCAGGCAACGGACGCTGATTGTGCCTCAGCAGTGGAACCATCAGCTGGATGTGAAGACCAAATTATTGTTCTGGATCAGGTGAAATCGTTGGACGCGGGAAGCATGAAGAGCTGATGGAAGCCAATGATATCCTATCGTATCAGGATTCTGCAGCTGAAAAAGTCACTTGGACAGAGAAATAGAAAGGAGACTGATATGAAAAACATCTACTTTTTGCTCGTTTATGGAGCCACCTAAAAGTTTATAACGTGTTCGTGCCTTTGCGATTTTCCTCCAAAACCTCAGCGTCGTTATGAGGTCGTCAGAGCCCTTTGTCTAGGTCTAGCCATTACTGAACTGAAATCAATTTACTGATATGGTAGAAGCGTGGCTGAGCTCGACTCATGTGTCCTATGTTGGCTGGGTTATGGTCTTGTATTTGTGCGGGCGATATGAAATCGGTTCCTTACTATTCTAATTACTTTATGACCAATGCAGTGTAGGCTACCATTCACTGTGACTTGCAGGATGAACTTAGTCATAAGAGTTTAATCGTATTCTGTTTCTTACTGATAAGCACCAGTTTGGTGACTTGCTAAAGGGCGCTTTTACCAGCGATGTCGAAGTTGTTCAATGTCCGTGCAGCAGTCCTTTCTGCAGGGTTATCAACGCAGTCTCTACTTCCTAATCTTGGCTCATCTTCTATGGTATTGGTGCTAATCTGCAGTTAGGTATCATTGTAGTGCTCGATTCCACCACCTACCTTAGTGCTCGCTTTATCGTGAAGAAATCCCAGCCGTACTTTTTAAACAGCAGGCAGATGCACTGGAGCTATGAATGGCTTTTGTTCAGGAGGGATTTGACTGGTTTTAATATCTGAAGCTCTATGTCAGAGAAGCAGTTCACGTGAGGAGGATTTTCGACAAATTACGCACACTGCAGAAAGTAGGTTTTAAAAGTCAGCTATCTCTCTGGTTTGATGATGCCTGTTTTGAATGTTATTTCAGATCTGACCATCTCTTGCTGGCTCTACTGGGCGGTCTTCAAGTTATTGCTGGGCGCCGAGCAGTCGGGAATATGCAGGCATTTGTTCAGTATGTCTGGCAGATTAACCAGCCCAAAACCTGCTCAGCTGGCTGGTCAGCTGCAGAGTCCAAGTCTTTGGACCGAATTTTCCAAGTGCTGGATGAGAGCGACGAGAGTCAATGATGAGGGCAGAAAAGCTGGATCAAGATTCGACAGGTCAGGTTAGCTTCATGTGTGTGAACTTCCTATGTAGCAGACAAGCCGCACTTCTGGAATTTTCAATCCGAAGTCAAACCCGGAGAAATGGTGGCTATTGTAGGTCCGACTGGTGCTGGTAAAACCACGCTGATTAACTTGCTCTGGCGTTTCGCGATGTAACCAGAGGGTGCGATTGCAGTTGATGGGCGACATACGAGGCATCTGTCCCGTCAGGATTACCGTAAACAGTTCGGTATGAGTGCACGCAGGATGCCTGGCTTTTATGAAGGCACCATCAAGGAAAATCTTCGCTTTGCAATCTGCAAGCCACTGATGAAGAAATTTATAGTAGGCGCAAGGCAGCTAATCAGACCGCTTTATCCGAACCTCACACATGGCGGCTGCAATATGGAAATGAATCAAGAATCCAGCAATATCTCGCTAGGGCAGAAGCAGTTACTTACGATGCGAGGGCTCTTTGGCCAATCCTAAGATTCCTGATTTGATGAAGCGACTCATCTGTCGATACGGCTGAGCTCTGATCTGGTGAAGCGGCTACTGAAAACACTCATGCAGGCAGGACTAGTTTTGTCATTGCTCACCTGACCATCGACCATTCTGTGAGGCGGATAAGATTTGCAGTGCTCGAAAGGATGGTCAGATTATCGAACAAGGCAATCAGAGAGCCTATTATTGATAAAGGATTTTATTATGACCTCTATCAGAGCCACTTTTTCTAGCAGAAAGAGCTTTCGATATTGCTTACGTATATTTTTGACAACTGCTAGAATATAGTACAAAGTGAGGTAGCAATGTCTTTAAACTAGTCAAATTATTACAGCAGAATCTCCTCGATTCTGGATAAGGTTGAGGCTTTTAAACCGCAGAGGCTTTTCCTATAGAGGAAAGGTACCTATCAGTGAATTTCTCCGCTAGTACCAATGATGAACGGTCTGCCTTTGTCTTCTACAATGAGGAAGAATTTGCTGGCTTTGTTGCAGTTTATAGCTGAAAAATGTTCTATGTCGCTTAGCTTTGGTGATTATGCTGCACCTTCGCAGCCAGCTATGGGAGAGATTATTCATAAGCTGACAGAGTTTTATCAAAAACCATGGTTCTAGAGGTAGAACGTCGATGAAGAATGTGAGACAGCCCAGAGCAACGCCAAGCGCGTGTGCGACTCTATAAGCGTAATGGCTTTCCAAAACGACTAATGCCTTTTCTGGAATATAGGATGTGCTATAAGAAAGTCCCAGAGGACATCATTTTGATGAGGAGGCTTATCGAGATATTTTCCATATGCTACAAGAGAAGAACTTTGAATTCGAAATGAGTACCGAAGATTGTGATAGTGTAAAGAATGTTAAAATGATTTATAGATGTAAAAGTGTTGAGACTTCTATCTCAACCTTTTTACTATGGAAAAATCTCTTTTTTATTTTTGATTTTGGAAGGACAATATATTTTTCTCATTCAGCAATAGTTGAGCATATCTGTTTAAAGAAAGGATCATAAAGAGAGGTTGGTAAATTATGCGATTTAAAACAAATTTATTTATCTTATTTTAAAATCAGTCTTAAATCTGGTGGATAAGTCAGAATTTCATAAAAATCTTCAAAAATATTTTCATTTATTTCTGTAAACCAACTTACCGTAAAGTTAAAAAGAGCCTTTGCAGGAGCGGGCTTATTCTGCATATAATGATAAAGCATGAAAAATTTAGAAAGGAGATTCTCGTGATTAGGCTTTGACAGGTTTGCTTTATTTGGAATATTTTTCAGTGTTGAATTTGATTTTTCTCAGCCTTCGCTTTGGAACATTATCTGGCCAGCATGCTGGCTATTGCAGGATTTGTCCTATCTCAGGGTTGGGCTTACTAAAGCTGATCTCTTTGATCATCGGAACGCTCAATTCCATGGCTATATCCACGAGATTTCTCAGAAGATCGCGCCTTGGTTTGCTATTGTCTATCTTGCTGTAGCCCTATCTGTCAATCGGGCCATTCTCGTTATCCGCGGACTGGCGACAGTAGCCTATGGGTGGTATCGCTCCTATGCTGTCTAGAAAATCATGATCGGTATCGGATTGATTGTTTCACGACCCTTTACTTTGTGCATGGCATCTGATTTTCGAATCCATCTAAGATTTTGGATCGGATTGGGCGTGTTCTGACGCCTGTCTTTCAGTTTTGATTATTATCTTGTGATTCTAGAGCTGGATATAGCTCCAATGTCCTCAGCAGGCTTTCAGTAAAGCTATTCTGCGTCAGCTTTTGGGCAAGGGTTCTGGAAGGTTACTAACACTTTGGATGCCTGGCTTCCGTGGCCTTTAGCGTAATCCTTGTAACGACTCAATCAGCTAGGTTTTCAAGAATAAAAGGAGTATGTTTCTAAACTATTTGGCGCGTTGGCAGTAGTAGGCACTAGCTTTAGCGCCATGGTATCGGTTTGGCTTTCTGGGTAATCATTTCCCAGTTCCAGTTGAATTACGCAAAGCAACCAGTGATAAGGCGTCCCGTCGCAGGCGACACAGGCTATCTTTGGGACCCACAGCACAGATTTTCCTTGCAGCCATGGTCACTGTGACCTGCTTCACCACAACAGCGGACTATTGTATCAACTGGAAATTTTTCTTAAAACTTTCCCGCAAAGTATCCTATAAAAGTGTACGCCACGGTCTTTACTTTGATTGGGTAGGATCATAATCTTGGCTTAATGCTATTATTCAATATTCTGTTCCAGTCTTGCAGAAATTCTCTATCCAATTACCATTGTTATCGTTCTGATTGTCATTGTCAATAAATTCTTGCCACTGTCCAAAATCGGTATGCAATTGACGGTTGCAGCTGTGACTCTGATTTCCTTTGCTGGTGTTCTTGGGGAGCAGTTCCATATCACTAGGGTAAGTGATATTATAAACTCACTTCCATTTGCTCCAGGCTTCTCTGCCTTGGTGGTAGCCCAGCTCTAGGTTGAATCCTCTTTCTCTCTCTGCCAAACAAGCAGCAGGAGAGTGAGCGTTTTGAGATGGAGAGCTAATAGATAACATCCACCACAATGTGGTGGATTTTTTTGACTCATTGTCAATTATAGTAGGGAATTTATGGCGAAGGAATTCAAGCTTTTTTTATGAGCAATAGGACAATATAATCCTTTTATAAGATAGATTTCAAGAAAATTTTAACTTTTTCTAACCATTTTTAATCTTAGGAGATTATACTAAAGTCATAAAACAAACCTAAAGGAGAATCTTATGAAATTCAATTCAAATCAAAAATATACCCGCTGGTCAATTCGTCGTTTAAGTGTAGGTGTGGCTTCCGTCGTTGTTTCCAGTGGTTTCTTTTTGCTTGTTGGTCAACCAAATACCGTACATGGTGATGATCTCACCTCAACTCCTACTAAAGTTCTTCAAGAAGATTCGTCATATTAGAAAAGAATAAGTTGCCAGAGACAGTTTTTAAAAGAAGAAAATGGATTCGGCTCTACCCGCAAATCAGTCAGCTCCTAAGTGAAGAGGTTGATGAAACTATTTCTCTAGATAAGTCTAGCCTATCTCCTAAGGAAGAAATGGTAAAACCAAGAGAAGAACAGACTGGCAGAAGTTAGCAATCAAGAAGCTAAACGGAGGCAACTCTTGTTGAAGTTTCAAAGCCAAGATCGTGAAGCGGCTACTTCTCAATCAGTGACGACTCCAGATGAAGTTAGAAAGGAGTCGAAGAAAATACTAGCGACTCAGTAGACGTTCCGGCCAGCTACTTGGCGAAAAGGAACGTTCACGGTCCATTCTTGGCAGGTGTTAATCACGTTATTCCAGTATGGAAAGCTTTCGTGCAGATGGTATGTTGACGTCTCTTACTCAAATCTTCTGACAAAGCTCCTTGGTCAGACAATGGCAAAAGCTGAACAATCCAGCGCTCTTTGCCACTACTGAAGGTCTGATGAAAGGTCAATACTTCTACGAAGTGGATTTGAACAGCAATACTACAGGTAAAAGAGGGACAAGCCTTCTTGACCAACTTGCACTCAATGGCACTCTGCGATTACCAAGCGACTGTCAGAAGTCTATGGTGCTAGATGTAGTAAACCAGATTCGACCAATCTCACAGCATGTAACTCAGTTAGTTTAAATGAGCCTTGTTTCAAAAAGAATCAGTCAAAGACTCAGTCACAAAAATATTGAAAGACTATATTGATGTTCCAGCTAGCTATTTAGAAAAAGCAACATGTTTCGGTCCATTCTATGGCTGGAGTTAATCCAAGTCATTCCGTATGAAGCTTTCGGTGGTGATGGTATGTTGACGCGTCTCTCACTCAAATCTTCTGACAAAGCTCCTTGGTCAGACAATGGCAAAGCGAAGTCAATCCAGCGCTCTTGCCACCTGAAGGTTTGGCGAAAAGGTCAATACTTCTACAGGAAGTGGATTTGAACGGCAATACTACAGGTAAAGAGGACAAGCCCTGCTTGACCAAATCTGCATCAATGACACTCATGCATTATCAAGCGACTGTCAAAGTCTATGGTGCTAAAGATGGTGAAACCAAGATTCGACCAATCTTGTAGCAACGCAAAAATGTAACTATAGTTTAAATGGCCTTGTTTCAAAAGAATCAGTCAAAGACTCAGTACCAAAAATATGTAAAAGACCATATTGATGTTCCAGCTAGCTATTTAGAAAAAGGCAAACGTTCATCGGTCCATTCTTTGGCAGGTGTTAATCAAGTTATTCCGTATGAAGCTTTCAGTGGAGACGGCATGTTGACACGTCTCTCACTCAAAATCTTCTAGCAAAGGCCTTGGTCAGACAATGCTAAAAGCGAATAATCCAGCCCTCTTGCCACTTGAAGGCTGGCAAAAGGTCAATACTTCACGAAGTGGATTTGAACGGCAATACTACAGGTAAAGGAACAGGCAAGCCCTCTCTTGACCAACTTCGTATTAATGGCACTCATGATTGCAAGCGACTGTCAAAGTCTGGTGAACTAAAGATGGTAAAGCTAGATTTGACTAATCTTATCGCAACTCGCCAAGTAATACTCGGCTGTATGGAAAAGAAAATGTCTGCACAAGCCATATCAACAAGAACAAATAGAATGTAGAACCTACAACAGATTCTATGAGTACAGCTAAGGGTATGAAAGAAGTGGATCTACCATACAGCTGATCTGAAGGAGAAAACATCCCACTTCTAAATCCGATGGCAGATATGGTGATGATGTTTTCGTTACAAAAACTGGTAGCCCAGACTTCTACGTAGCAACAATTGGTTTCTTCGGGCTAGCCTTGGCAGGAATTCTTAGCCTCTAGGTTTGAAAGAAAAACAAAAAGATTATGGTTCAAATTATTTAGAAAATTATTAAAAATAGTAAGATACTAAAGCCAGTATAACACTGTTTTTATCAGGAGATTGGCAAATGGGAAAGACAATTTTACTCGTTGATGATGAGATGGATATTCTAGATATTCAAAAGCGCTATCTTATGCAGGATGGCTACCATGTTTTAGTGGCTCGAGATGGCGTGGAGGGGTTAGATCTTTTCCGAAAGAAATCTGTTGACCTGATCATCACGGATATTATGATGCCAAATATGGACGGCTAGTGACTTTATCAGTGAGGTTCAGTTATAGTACCTGATCAACCTTTTCTTTTTACAACGGCTAAGACCAGCGAGCAAGACAAAATTTACGGGTTGAGCTTAGGAGCAGATGATTTTATAGCCAAACCTTTTAGTCCACGCGAGCTAGTTCTAAGAGTCAATAATATTTTGCGCCGACTTCATCGTGGAGGTGAGATCGAACAAATTGAGCTCTGGCGACTTGATGATGAATCAGTGGTCTCATGAGGCTCGTATCAGGGGAGTGTTTTTTGGAATTAACAGTGAAGTCCTTTGAACTGCTTTGGATTTTAGCTAGTAATCCTGAGAGAGTTTTTTCAAAGACGGAGCTTTACGAGAAGGTGTGGCAGGAAGACTTCGTAGATGATACCAATACACTTAATGTTCATATCCATGCTCTGAGACAGGAATTGACTAAGTATGCCAGTTCAAACACTCCTGCCATCAAAACTGTCTGGGGTCTTGGGTATAAAATGGAAAGATCACGAGGTGGAAAATGAAATTAAAAAGTTACATTCTAGTAGGGTACCTAATTTCTAGCCTACTAACGATTTTACTCGTTTTCTGGGCAGTCCAGCGAATGTTGATTGTAAAAAGCGAGATTTATTTCCTAGTTGGAATGACATTGATTGCTAGTTTTATAGGAGCGGCAGTCAGTCTCTTTCTTTTATCGCCAGTATTTTCTTCCCTTTGGCATCTGAAAAACAGGCTCAGAGTATAGCTGACAAGGATTTTAGTACAGAGATTGACCCAGGGCCCTATCGAATTTCAAGAGTTGGGTCAGGCTTTTAACGATATGTCGCATAATTTGCAAGAAACGTTTGAGTCGCTTGATGAAAGTGAACGAGAAAAAGGAATGATGATTGCTCAGCTTTTTCACGATATTAAAACTCCCATTACCTCTATTCAGGCGACTGTGGAGGGGATTTTAGATGGAGTGATTGAAGAAGAGGAGCAGATTCATTACTTAACCACGATTAGCCGTCAGACAGAGCGTTTGAATAAATTGGTGGAAGAATTGGATATTTTGACTCTTAATGCCCAGCCTCAAATAGAATCAGATGGAGAAGCTGAAATAGTCTTTCTAGACCAGCTATTGATTGAGGTCATGAGTGAATTTTCAACCATTGATTGAGCGGGAGGAGCGGGATATCTACATTCATGTCTCCCGAGTCAGCGAAAATTAAGAGCCATTACGATAAACTTTCCCGTATTTTGCCTCAACTTGCTAACAATGCTTTAAATACTCTGACCCCTGGGACTAAAATTGAGATCGTGGCTCAGTTAACTGAGCAAATCTTGACAATCAGTGTGAAGGATGAGGACGGGAGTATTCTCCTGAGAATTTGGATAAGATTTTTAAACGCCTTTACCGTGTGGAAACTTCTCGAAATATGAAGACAGGTGGGCATGGTCTGGGCCTTGCTATTGCTCGTGAGTTGGCTCATCAGCTGGTGGGGAAATAACGGTCGAAAGCCAGTATGGCCTAGGAAGCACTTTTTACATTTACTCTCAACTTAACATAAATCCACAATAAGTGATAAACATTTTTAACGCCTGATTTAGCAAAGATAACATCAAATTCAAGTTTTTTCAAATCTATCTCCCTATTTTTAGGGGGATTTTTATTTTATACTAGAGTCAGAAATTGATAGAGAGGTTTTTGAAATGGCAACAGGTTTTTTGTTCTTTATTTCTGTTTTTCTGGCGGGGATTCTTTCCTTTTTCTCCCCTTGTATCTTACCACTTATGCCAGTCTATGTGGGAATTTTGCTGGATTCGGATCAGCCGAAAACGGTTCGGTTTATGGGAAAAGATATTTCCTGGTATGGTCTAGCTAAGACTCTCTGCTTTATAGCTGGCTTATCAACTGTATTCTTAGTTTTGGGCTATGGAGCTGGTGCTTTGGGGCAAGTCCTCTATGCCCCTTGGTTTCGCTACGTTTTGGGCGGGATTGTCATTCTACTGGGAATCCACCAGATGGGAATCATCAATATCCAGCGGCTGCAAAAGCAAAAGAGCATCCAACTTAAAAAGAATAGTAAAAGAAGTGACTTTCTTAACGCTTTTCTCTTGGGGATTACCTTTAGCTTTGGTTGGACGCCCTGTGTGGGACCTGTTCTGAGTTCTGTTTTAGCAATTGCAGCTTCTGGAGGTAACGGCGCTCTTCAGGGAGGCTTGCTGATGTTGGTTTATACATTTGGATTAGCCCTTCCTTTTCTAGCTATGCGCTTTGCTTCCGGCTGGAGTAAAGCGCTTTGGCAAAACTCAAACCTTATATGGGAACGCTTAAGAAAATCGGCGGAGCACTCATCATTCTCATGGGAATTTTGCTGATGCTTGGAAATCTAAACGCTTTAGCATCATTATTTGGATAAAAGATTATATAATTAAAGGAGACACATCATGATCACTACACTTACAATCGCTGCACTTAGTATCTTTTGTCCCTAGCTGCCTGCTCTAATCAAAAGTCAGATTCTGATATGAAGAAGACGGATGACAGCAGCATGATGAAAGAAAGAGACATGAAAAAGACGACATGAAGAAAGAGGATATGAAAGACTCAGCATGTCTGATGATAAAATGAAAAAGGATGACATGAAGGACTCTTCTATGATGTCCGACAGTAAGTCTGACATGAAAGATGATATGAAATCAAGCGATTCGAGCATGAAGGATGACATGAAAGATTCATCCGAAATGTCATCTGACAAATAAGAATTCCACCATAGGAAAGAAAGTCGTCAGTTTTGTCGGCTTTCTCCTTATTTTGAAAGGAAAGAAAACGATGAAGAAGTTATCGATATTGACTGTCAGTCTGCTTTTGTGTCGGCTTTTGGGAGCCTGTTCAAATCAGAAAATGAACTCGGAAGTTTCTAAAAGTGATAAAAGCAATATGCAAACAAAAGCGGATTCTGGGCAATCTACCAAGATGGCAAAAGACTTTAGCCTGCAAGGTGTGGACGGCAAGACCTATAAGTTATCTGATTTCAAAGGCAAGAAAGTATATCTAAAGTTTTGGGCTTCTTGGTGCTCTATCTGTCTATCCACTCTTGGAGATACCAATGATTTGGCTAAGGAGCAGCCAGGAAAAGATTATGTTGTCCTGACGGTGGTGTCTCCGACTTTTAATGGAGAAAAGTCTGCCGATGATTTCAAGGAATGGTACAAATCTTTGGACTACAAAGACTTCCCAGTTCTCATGGACACCAAGGGTGAATTACTGAAAGAATACGGGATTCGCTCTTATCCATCTGCACTTTTCGTAGGCAGCGACGGTTCTCTTGCCAAGACGCATATTGGCTACATGAGCAAGGAAGATATTGAGAAAACACTGAAAGAAATCAAGTAGAAAGGAGCAATAAACATGGAAGGAAAATGGAAGATTCTTCTGGTTCTGCTTGGCTTGCTTGTCTGCTTTGGACTGGTCTATGTGATTGTGGGTAATGGTAAGCAATCTTCTCCTGAGCAAATCAAGAAAGCCTCTATGAGCAAGACAGAAACTGTATCCCAACAAAAGCAAGAAGATGTCAAGGAAGAAGACAAGCGGGAGATTTATCTGGCTGGCGGCTGTTTCTGGGGAGTAGAAGAGTACTTTTCTCGCGTGCCAGGTGTACTTGATGCAGTATCAGGCTATGCAAATGGTAAGGGAGACACGACCAAGTATGAATTAGTCTCTCAAACTGGTCACGCTGAGACTGTTCACATCACTTACAATGCCAAGAAAATTTCGCTAAAAGAAATTCTGCTTCACTATTTCCGCATTATTGATCCAACTTCTAAAAACAAGCAGGGAAATGATCAGGGTACCCAGTATCGGACAGGCGTCTACTATACTGACGAAGCTGATCTTGAGACTATTAACCAGGTCTTTGATGAAGTTGCAAAGAAATATGATAAGCCTTTGGCCGTCGAAAAAGAACCTCTGAAAAACTTTATCAAAGCAGAAGATTATCATCAGGATTACCTAAAAAAGAATCCTAATGGATATTGCCATATCGATGTCAATCAAGCTGCCTACCCTGTTATTGAAGCTAGTCGCTATCCTAAGCCCAGCGATGAAGAGATTAAGGCTAAGCTCTCTCCTGAAGAATACGCAGTCACACAAAAGAATGACACAGAGCGGGCTTTTTCTAATCGCTATTGGGATAAGTTCGATGCTGGTATCTATGTTGATGTGGTGACAGGCGAGCCTCTCTTTTCATCAAAGGATAAGTTTGATTCAGGCTGCGGTTGGCCGAGTTTCACACGTCCTATCAGTCCAGATGTTGCGACTTACAAAGAAGACAAGAGTTTCAATATGACACGGACAGAAGTTCGCAGTCGTGTTGGAAATTCCCATCTGGGCCATGTTTTTCACTGAGACAGTCCTAAGGACAAAGAGGCTTGCGCTATTGCATCAATAGTCTGTCCATTAAGTTCATTCCAAAGCCATGAGATGGAGGAGGGCTACGGTTATCTTTTTGGATTATGTTTAAAGAGCATTTTGATCGAAAATTTGCTATAATAAATCCAGTAAGAATAAAGGAGTTGAATCTTTGTGTATTCAATTATGATTGTAGAGGATGAATATCTGGTAAGACAGGGAATTGCGTCCTTGGTATACTATGAGCAGTTTGGTATGCAAGTCATTGCCCAGGCTGAAAATGGAATAGAAGCTTGGCAGAAATTTCAGGAAAATCCTGCTGACATCCTGCTGACCGATATCAATATGCCACAGATGAACGGTCTCGAACTGGCCAAGCTAGTCAGAGACCAGGCTCCTAAGTGCCATATCGTTTTTCTGACGGGATATGATGATTTTGACTATGCTCGGACGGCCATTAAGCTCGGTGCAGATGACTATCTTCTCAAGCCATTTTCCAAGGATGATGTTGAGGAAATGTTGGCCAAGGTGCAGACCAAGCTTGATAAAGAACGCAAAAGAGCCCAGATTCAAAACTTAGTCGATCAGGGACAGCGCTCTGAGTTGGAAGAGGCGATTCATGCGCGTCTAGCTGATTCAGAATTAAGTCTGAAAAGTTTGGCTTTCCAATTGGGGTTTAGTCCATCCTACCTAAGTGTTCTCATAAAAAAAGAACTAGGCTTGCCCTTTCAGGATTATCTGATCCAAGAGCGGATGAAAAGCAAAACCTTACTCCTGACTACAGATTTGAAGATTTATGAAATAGCAGAGCAGGTAGGTTTTGACGATATGAACTATTTTTCTCAGCGCTTCAAGCAGGTGGTTGGGCTGACACCTCGGCAGTTTAAAAAAGGAGAGGAGAAATGAAACGATATCCGCTTCTTATCCAGTTGATTGTCTATATTTTTCTGCTGGTTCTTTTACTCTTGGGGTTTGTTGGAAGTCTCTACTATCAGACTAGCTCGGGGACTATTAGGCAGCTGACAGAGCGGACGACGCGTAATAGTATGGAGCAAAGCGGGCAGTTCATAGCTTCCTATTTGCAGAAATTAAAACAAACCACCTCCACACTGAGCAAGGAAGAAACGATTCGGAAGTTTGCTCAGAATCAAGAAAGCAGCGAAACGTCAGTACAGGCTTTGATGAAAACCATCATTGAGACAGATCCGGATTTGGTGTCAGCAGTATTGGTTACCAAGGACGGGCGCGTGGTCTCGACAGATACTCAAATCAGCATGCAGACATCCTCTGATATGATGAATGAAAAATGGTATCAGGAAGCTGTTCATACCAAAGCTATGCCTGTCTTGACTCCTGCTCGCAAGGAGTCTCTATCATCTGAGAAGGAGAAGTGGGTTGTTTCCGTCACTCAGGAAGTGGTGGATGAAGCAGGGCAGAATCTCGGTGTTTTACGTTTGGATATCGGCTACAATAGTCTCAAAGCCTATTTGGATCGGCTTCAGCTAGGGAAGAAAGGCTTTAGTTTTATTAATAGCCAGCATGAATTTGTCTATCATCCCAAGAAAAGTGTCTATTCCTCCAGTCAGGAAATGAAAGCTATGCAGCCCTATATCTCGGTCAAGGATGGTTATGCAGACCAGAAGCAGGCATTTGTCTATCAGATTGACATTCCAGATAGTGACTGGACTTTAATTGGCGTCGCCTCTTTAGAGCAATTACAGATGCTTCAGTCACAGATGCTTTATTCTTTTATAGGAATGGGCGTTTTAGCACTCCTGATGTGCTTGACTGGTATTTGGTTTGTCCTGCGTTTGTGGATTAAGCCTCTTCAGAATCTACAAGCTGTTATTCTGAAGATTGGGGCAGGCGACTCAAATCTGCGAGCGGAAGCTAAGGGTTCTCCAGAGTTGGTTGACTTGGCTCAGCAGTTCAATAAAATGCTGGACCAAATTGAACAACTAATGGAAGCTGTCAAGGCTGAAGAACAAAATGTCCGACGCTATGAGCTCCGAGCTCTTTCAGCTCAAATCAACCCCCATTTCCTTTATAATACCTTGGATACGATTGTCTGGATGGCTGAGTTTAATGATAGCAAGCGTGTTGTTGAGGTAACAAAATCACTCGCTCAGTATTTCCGCTTGGCGCTCAATCAAGGACATGAACAGATTGCTCTTAAAGATGAGATTGATCACGTTCGTCAGTATCTTTTTATCCAGAAGCAACGCTATGGTGACAAGCTCCAGTATATGATTGAAGAGGATGAATCTCTAGCTGATTATAAACTGCCCAAGCTGGTACTTCAGCCTTTGGTTGAAAATGCCATCTACCATGGTATCAAGGAAATTAACAGACAGGGCATGATTCGTGTTACTGCGGCAGCAGAAGAGGGGCAACTGATACTGTCTATCTATGATAACGGCCGTGGTTTTGAACTCCGCGACTCTACGGACATGACTCTCCCTCGCTTAGGTGGGATTGGTCTGAAAAATGTTGATCAACGCTTAAGATTGCAGTTCGGAGACGACTACCATATGGAAATCGATTCTGAACCAGATAAATTCACCAAGATTAGTCTTTATTTACCGTTAGTTATAGATGATTAAATCTATTAGTTTTAAAATATTTAAGCTGGTAGAATTTTTCTCCGGCTTTTTACTGTTTGAAAAAACTGTACTGGTTTTATTGTTCATCAGCGAAATTTCATCTTTTCTACTCTCATGGCATTTGCTAGAAAAATTACCGTAGCGGATTTGTGAAAAATCTATAAGATTCATTTATAATGATAAGTAAATGAATATTCTAGGTAAGGAGTTAGAGAGAGTAAATGGAGTCACCTTTATTTTTTGTTTCAGTTTTTTTAGCGGGTATTTTGTCCTTCTTTTCCCCTTGTATTTTTCCTTTATTGCCAGTTTATATTGGCATTTTATTGGATGACAAGGAGGTCAAGACCCTGAAAGTATTCGGCCGAGAGCTTGCTTGGCAGGGAATGGTTAGGACACTCTTTTTCATTGCGGGTATCTCAACAGTCTTCTTTTTGCTAGGTTTTGGGGCTGGATTTTTAGGAACTATTATTTACAGTCTGACCTTTCGTTATGTGATGGGCGGTCTCATTATTCTGCTAGGTCTGCACCAGATGGAGCTTATTAATATTCGCCAGTTACAGATTCAAAAGAGCTTGACTTTCAAAAAGAACGGTCAGAAACATCATTTTTGGTCTGCATTCTTATTAGGTATTACCTTTAGCTTTGGTTGGACTCCTTGCATTGGTCCGATTCTCAGCTCAGTCTTAGCCTTAGCAGCTTCGGGTGGGAATGGTGCATTTCAGGGAGCAATTTTGACCTTGATTTACACTTTAGGAATGGCACTGCCTTTCTTAATCCTAGCTTTGGCATCTAGCTTTGTTATGCAGTATTTTAATAAAATCAAGCCTTATATGGGCTTGATGAAGAAAATTGGTGGAGCCCTGATTATTCTGATGGGAATTCTACTGATGCTAGGACAGCTCAACGCCCTGTCAGGACTTTTTGGATAAAAGGAGAAAGAAATATGAAAAAAATCGTTACATTATTAGCAACTGTGTCAGCTGTGGCCTTTTTGGTAGCCTGCTCGGAACAGGAAGAGAAGCCTATGACTATGCCCACAACCAGCAGTTCATCTAGTGAGGCTGCTCAGACAAGCACAGTCACCCAAGCAGCTGTCGGTCAAGAGGCTCCCGACTTTACTCTGCAGTCTATGGATGGAAAAACTGTCAAACTTTCTGACTATAAAGGCAAGAAGGTTTATCTAAAATTCTGGGCTCTTGGTGTGGACCTTGTAAGAAAAGTATGCCAGAATTGGTCGAGTTAGCTGGTAAAACGGACCGTGATTTCGAAATCTTGACAGTTGTAGCACCAGGCCTCCAAGGAGAGAAATCTGCCGAGGAATTCCCAAAATGGTTTCAAGAACAAGGTTATAAAGATGTACCAGTTCTATTTGACACTTCAGGAGAAATTTTCCAAGCCTATCAGATTCGTAGCATCCCAACTGAAATCCTCATTGACAGTCGAGGGAAAATCGGTAAAATCCAGTTTGGCGCTATCAGTAATGCTGATGCAGAAGCAGCTTTCAAGGAAATGAATAAAGCGAAAAGAATGGACTTATGATCCATTCTTTTAGTTTGTATGTTAATTAAGCGCTAGCACCTGATGTCGCATCAGCTCCTCCGTCTCCATGACCTCCATCGCCTCCAGCATCAGAAGCACCAGAAGTAGCATCTGCATCTCCATGACCTCCGGCAGGAGCAAATGGTCCGCTGCCTCAACCAAAGCGTTGACCAGTTTCTTTTTAAGCACCAGTCACGCCATGGTTGGAAATTAAAGACGATTTCATTGATACCCTGCGTATGATCCGTCAGGATAGTACATAGCTTGGTAGTTGTGGGTATTGATAACGCCTGCAGGTGAACCTAGGGACGATTGTGACGTACGTATTCTTGGTTTCCGTTGCGAAGTGTTCGATAACCCACTCTACATTTTTCATCCGAGCTGGTGGAAGAGAACCATGAACGGTTGACATGCGGCTACCTGATTGAGGTGGCACTACGTTTAGCTAAAACATAGTATCTGGATCTCTGGTGGGCGTTGTTGTAGTAAAGGGAATTGGTTGTTATCGTCAGCGTATGTCAATTCAAATGGCATAGCTTTTAAGAACATATCAATCTGGTTAACGGTCAAGATACCATGGTCAAGTTTGACATAAGTATCTCCTGAAACAGCGCCAGTGATTTCAGCGACTTTTTCCACCCATTCTGGATCATCTGGATCAACTTCTGTAATTGTCAGCTGATTGGTTTTTCCGCAGTCTAAGTCTTCAGGTTCAATTGGTTTGGTTTTTCAATTTTGAAACGACCTCTACATATTTTGATAAAGTTATCTAAGCATGTTTCAAGGAAATTCACCGTTCCTTCGTTGGTGATATTACCATCATTGTCAAAAGCTTCCTTGGCTTTGCCTAGCAAGAACTCATTGATGGAAGAGTGTAAGCATTGACACCAGGGGCGTCTAGGATTTTACGCAGGTGAACTTGAGCACGAGAAGTTCCTTGGTCGTAGTAAGAAGCACCGACAATCATGACAGGCTTGTTTTCGAAAGGATGAACCTCGTAAGAGAGCCATTCCTAAGACACTCTTCAAAGGAGCGCTGATAGTATGATTGTGCTCAGGGGTTGCGATAATGACACCGTCTGCACGTGTGATTTTGTTATACAAATACCGCAATTGGAAACTTTCATCCCATTTTTCATCTTGGTTAAACATTGGGACTTCATCGATTTCTAAGACTTCCAATTCAAATTTAATTTTGAACTGACGGCGGATGAATTCCAATAATTTTCGGTTATATGATTGTTCGTAGTTTGATCCTACAATTCCAACAAATTTCATTCTTTCGGTCTCCTATCTTACAATTTTTCCCATTAAATTCTTCAGCATCTTTGCGAAGCAATTCTTGAGCGTTGCGCAATTTTTCAGTGATTTTGACAAAGATACGGAAGTCATCAAAGATAGCATCCAACTTTTTGACAACGTCAAGATCTACCAAGTCTCCGCTTTGGTCAAAAGCTTGAAGGGAATGCGAAAGCAAGAACTCATCTGGAAGTACATTTGCCTTGATTTCTGGAGCGTTCAAAATTTGACGGAGCTGCAACTGGGCACGAGAGGAGCCAAGTGTACCATAAGAAGCACCAGTGATCATGACTGGCTTGTTCAGCAAGGGATAGATACCATAAGAAAGCCAAGCCAGAGCATTCATGAGCACAGCTGGGATAGAGTGATCGTACTCAGGTGTACCGATAAGTACGCCGTCTGCTGCATCGATTTTTTCGGCAATTTCTGATACCAACTCAGGGACGTTTCTGTCAGCAGGTTTATTAAACATTGGGATATCTTTAATTTCTACCAGCTCGATTTTCAGCCTTGTCAGCTAAAAGTGCTTAGACATATATTGGAAGAAGTTGCTGTTTGTAGAACGTTTAGAATTTGTTCCAACAATTGCAATAAGTTTTAACATAAAATTTCCTTTCTGAAATGAAGATACAAATCCCTCAGGGTGCATTTTATTTTTCTTAAGGTAAAAACCTGAAGAAAAAGAGGGCGTTTTTAAATGGGCATTGTTTATAAAAGCTAGAGCGATAGAGTTACCGCATAGTGAGGCAGCAAATTCATCACTTTTGAATTAAGATGCAGGAATTATCTGCTCTAAAAGGCCTGAGCTACAGAAGAGCTGACTGTCTTGGGTGATAATCAATGCTTCAATCCCTTCTTGCTGTTCAATCTGGGACAGAATTGATGTCGGACTTTCACCAAATAGACGGGTTGTCCAGATTTCACCATCTACCGACTTGTCTGAAACAATGGTCAGACTAGCCAATTGATTTTCGATAGGATAACCTGTTTTATGATCCAGAATGTGATGGTAGTTTTGCCCTTCAACTGTAAGGTTCTCTCGTAAATCCCTGATGTGACCACTGACTGATTGGCGACAGCTATGATAGCTGAGTGATTGCCACGAGGCAACTTGGGATTTTGAATGCCAATTCGCCAGGCACGCTGGCTGACTGCATTCTGCCCAATGGTTAGTACATTGCCACCGAGATTGATAAGAGCAGAGGTCACTCCCTGACTCAGCAAATAGTCTTTAATCTTATCAGCGATATAACCTTTAGCCAAGGCACCTAAATCCAGCTTCATGTCTTTCTTAGTCAAAAAGACACTACAATCTTCTGGATTCAGCTCAAGCAAGTTTGTGTCAGTTAAGCTCAGAGCTTGCTGAATCTCCTCCGTACTTGGTAGACGGGCATCTGAAAAATCCTATCCGCCAGGTCTGAACGAGGAGGCCAATAGTGATATTTAAGTGGCTGCCTTCTGCTAGGGCTGTGATATTTCCCCAGCTCAATCAGCTCAAAAAGTTCTGGGTGAACTGAGACGCTTTTCAATTCCCTGCCAGATGATTGATAGTCATAAGTTCAGAGTCTTCATCATTGGCACTGAAGCGATTTTTACAGAGATGAAGCAGTTGAACCGCCTCATCTAAGAGTAATTCCGCTCGCTCATGACAGAGAGAGATGCAAATCGTACTCCCCATCAAATGGAGTGAGCGAGAAGCAAAGTCCACATTATCACAACCTTTTCTAAAAATTAACTCTCTAACCTTATTATATCAAAAAGATACTGGTTTCACAATCTTAAATTGTTATATTTTTCAGAAAATTAACTTTTATAAAAAGCAGTATTTTCGAGCGATTAGGCAGCAGTAGTACAGCTTTTTAAGAGGTATAAAATTTTTGAAAAATCTCGAGCAAATTTCTTGTAAAACGCTCACAGAGATGATATACTGTTCTAGTAAATTATAAATTAAGGTAGGACTATTCTTATGAGTAAAATCGTTGTAGTTGGTGCAAACCACGCAGGTACAGCGTGTATTAATACAATGTTGGACAATTATGGTGCAGAAAACGAAGTAGTTATTTTTGACCAAAACTCAAACATTTCATTCTTGGCATGCGGAATGGCCCTTTGGATTGGACAGCAAATCAGCAAGCCAGATGGACTTTTTATGCAGATAAAGAAACTTTTGAGCAAAAAGGCGCAAAAAGTTTATATGAATTCACCAGTTGAGTCAATTGATTATGATGCGAAAAAAGTTACAGCTATTGTAGATGGTAAAGAGCATGTAGAGTCATATGACAAATTGATTTTGGCAACAGGTTCTCAGCCAATTCTGCCTCCGATTAAAGGTGCTGAGATGGATCCTAACAGTCGTGAATTTAAGTCAACCTTGGAAAATCTACAGTTTGTTAAATTGTATCAAAATGCTGCAGATGTTATTGAGAAATTGCAAGACAAGAGCAAACATATCGAACGTGTGGCAGTAGTAGGAGCTGGTTACATTAGGGGTTGAGTTGGCAGAGCCTTCAAGCGCCTAGGTAAAGAAGTGATTCTGATTGATGTTGTGGATACTTGCTTGGCGGGTTACTATGACCACGACTTGTCTGAAATGATGCGTCAAAATCTTGAAGACAATGGTGTTCAATTAGCCTTCGGTCAAACTGTTCAGGCTATTGAAGGTGAAAGCAAGGTAGAACGTATTGTAACGGATAAGGCTAGCTATGATGTAGATATGGTTGTTCTGGCGGTTGGTTTCCGTCCAAACACTGGTCTTGGTGCTGGCAAGTTGGAAACATTCCGCAATGGTGCTTTCTTGGTGGATAGAAGCAAAACTAGCATCAAAGATGCTTTATGCAATCGGTGACTGTGCAACTGTTTATGATAACTCTATCAATGATACAAATTACATCGCTTTTGGCTTCAACGCCCTGCGCTCTGGTATCGTAGCAGCTCATAATGCTTTGCGGTCATGAATTGAGTCTAATGGTGTTCAAGGTTCTAACGGTATCGAAATCTTTGGTTTGAAGATGGTTTCTCAACTGGTCTGACAGAAGAAAAAGCTAAACGCTTTGGTTATAGCCCAGCTGTGGTTGAGTTTAAAGATACTCAAAAACCAACTTTCCTTGAAAAGGTTGAGCATCATGATGTTACAATTAAGATTGTCTATGATAAGGACACGCGTGTAGTTCTTGGAGCTCAGATGGTTTCTAGAGAGGATATGTCTATGGGAGATTCACATGTTCTCATTGGCCATTCAGGAAAAAGGTTACAATTGATAAATTGGCCTTGCTGGATCTTTTTCTTCCTGCCACACTTCAACAAACCGTACAACTACATTACTCAAGCAGCTTTGAAAGCTAAAAATAAGAAAATGAGTCTGGGATAAATTTCCAGACTTTTTGTATAGAGCCTAAAAATTAGAAAGAAGAAATTTATATTTCATCTGTTTATCAGGCCTGCTTTTGTGCTAGAATAGTGGTAAAGTAACAATTTAGAGGAGATTGGGAATGGCAAAAGAGTCTATCTCGCAAGAGGACGATATCAGAGAGAATTTAATTTCACAACTCATTCGATTATTTCCAGGTTTTGCTGAGGTGTCTTAGTTGGGATTTTTGCTGGACTGGTAGTCGGGATTTTCCGCTTTCTGATTGAAAAAATCTTCATTTAGTGCAGGATGCTTCACCATAGGAGTCAGCAGTCTCTGCTTTACGGTTACTGGCCTTGGTGTTCTTTTATGCTTTCATCGTCTTTCTCAACGCTCGCTGGGTAAAGTCGGAGAAAAACATTAAGGGGTCAGGGATTCCGCAGGTTGAAGCAGAGCTGAAAGGCCTGATGTCACTTTCTTGGTGGAGTGTTCTCTGGAAGAAGTTTGTATTGGGGATTTTAGCCATTGCCAGCGGTCTGATGTTGGGGCGAGAAGGACCAAGTATTCAGCTGGGTGCTATGAGTGGCAAGGGCGTCTCTAAATTTCTGAATTTGAGTGCCGCTGAGGAGAGAGCGCTTATTGCTAGTGGTGCGGCGGCAGGCTTAGCAGCAGCTTTTAATGCACCAATCGCAGGACTGCTTTTCGTAGTAGAAGAAGTTTACCGTCATTTTTCACGCTTTTTCTGGGTTTCTACGCTGGCGGCCAGTCTAGTCGCTAACTTTGTCTCACTCTCCATGTTTGGACTGACGCCAGTGCTGGACATGCCGGATAATATCCCGGTCATGAGGCTGGAGCAGTATTGGATTTACCTAGTCATGGGTTTGCTGCTGGGCTTGTCAGGTTATATTTATGAGAAAGTCATTTTGAATATTCAGCAGGTTTACCAGTTTTTGGGGCGCTTGTTTCGAATTTCAGAAGCCTATTATCCTATTCTGGTCTTTGTCTTGATTCTTCCAATTGGTTATTTCTTGCCTCACTTGTTGGGCGGCGGCAATCAGTTGATTCTATCTCTGACTGCTAGTCATTATACTGTGGGAACCTTGCTCTTATTTTTTGTTCTGCGTTTTATCTGGAGCATGCTGAGTTACGGAAGCGGGCTGCCAGGTGGTATTTTTCTGCCTATCCTTGCTCTGGGTTCACTTCTGGGCGGAGCAATGGGGGCAGTCTGTCTGCAGCTGGGTTTGATTTCTCAAGAGCAATTTCCGATTTTCATTATTCTGGGCATGAGTGGCTACTTTGGAGCCATTTCCAAGGCTCCACTGACAGCCATGATTCTGGTCACAGAGATGGTCGGCGACATCCGTAATCTCATGCCGCTGGGACTGGTCACTCTGACTGCTTACATTATCATGGATCTGCTAAAAGGAGCGCCAGTCTATGAAGCCATGCTGGAAAAAATGTTGCCAGATAGTATCGAGGACCAAGGAGATACTACTTTAATTGAAATCCCTGTTTCTGAAAAGATTGCTGGTCGGCAGGTGCATGAGCTAAACTTGCCTGATGGGGTCTTGATTACCATGAATGTCCACAAGGGAAAGACTCAAACGGTCAATGGTGCATGCGCCTCATCTAGGAGATACGATTTACTTGGTGCTGAAAAAGACGGAAATCGGAAAAATCAAAGAAGAGCTGCTTTAATGGTCTTAATATATAGTTTTTGATTAAATTGTCAGACAATTTCTTGAAATATGAGAGAAAAACTGGTATAATTTACAGGAAATAATCTCTATCTAGGAGAGAAAACAAAGGAGTCACCATGAAAAAACTTGGCATCGTCCTATTTTCAACGGCAATTTTACTGACTGGCTGTGCAGCCAACAACTCTTCAAACAAGACTGGCTCAAGCAGTCAAGCATCCAGCAGCCAAACGGCTGTCAATCAGAAAAGAATTGGACAAGGCGAGGCTGATTACAAAACGTTTGTCCAGGGACAAATCGATCAGCTCCTGACAGATACGGAGAAGTTTCGTGATACCCTTAAAGAAGGCAAGCTTGATGATGCTAAAAAGCAGTATCCGCTTATCCGTATGGCCTACGAGCGCTCGGAGCCGATTGCTGAGAGCTTTGGTGAATCAGATGTTAAAATTGACTTCCGCTTGGTCGACTATGTGGACGAAAACAAGACCGAAGAAGGCTGGTCTGGTTTCCACCGCATCGAAAAAATCATGTGGGAGCAAAACACAACCAAGGGCACTGAAAGCTATGCTGATCAGCTGGTCAACGATATCAAGGAGCTAAAAGCTAAAATCGCAACGGTTGAAGTGACTCCGGATATGATGCTGACAGGCGCTGTTGACTTGCTCAATGAAGTGGCGACCAGCAAGATTACAGGTGAGGAAGAAGTATTCTCTCATACAGATCTCTATGATTTCCGTGCGAATATTGAAGAGCAGAAAAGATTTTTGAGCTCTTTAAGCCATTGATTAAGGATAAGGACGAGAAACTCGTCAAGACCTTGGAACTTGAGTTTAAAAACGTCAACGGTCTCTTAGACAAGCACATGACTGACTCGGAAAACTACAAACTCTATACAGAATTGACAAAGGAAGACACCAAAGAGCTGGCAGAAGCTGTGACCAAACTGGGTGAGCCTCTTTCACAAATGGGAGTCATTCTAAACGGGGAGTAATCATATGACAAACGACGAAAAATGGTTTAATAAAAAGATGGATCGTCGTGAATTTCTTAAAAAAGCAGGGATTGGAGGCGCTGGTCTTGCACTGGGTGTCTCTGGTGCATCTGCTTTTTCGCTAATCAGGCCAAGGAAGATAAGAAATTGCTGACGGTGAGGAAGAAATCAGCTTTTATGGAGAGCATCAGGCGGGTATCACAACTCCGATGCAGAAGAATATCTACTTTGTTGTGTTGGATTTGCATACGACAGATAGGAGACCATTATCCAGCCTTCAAGGACTGGACAGCCTATAGCGAGAAGCTGGTAGATGGAGAATTGGTCAAAAAGATAATTCCAATGCTCTTTTGCCGCCAACAGACACTGGAGAAACTGTCGGTCTCAACCCTTATCGACTGACTTTTGACCTTTGGGGTCTCAGCCTCTTTTCTGAAAAAGTGGGCTTTGTCAGACAAACGACCGAAAGCTTTTTCGACGATTGCGCCATTTCCAAAAGGAGCAGCTGAAGAAAATATACGGTGGCGATATTGTCATCCAGGCCTGCGCAGATGATGAGCAAGTAGCCTTCATGCGGTCCGCAATCTGGTTCGCAAGGGAGAAATGCCATCACTATGAAAGTGGAGGTCAGTCAGGCTTTTGCTGCTATCGGAGACCGGATGTCAACGCCTCGTAATCTCTTTTGGACTTTAGCGACGGCACAGCCAATGTGACCAAGGAAAAAGACTTTGACAAGGTTATATGGTGCGACAGCAAGGACTGGATGAAGGGCGGTTTTATATGGCTGTCCGCCGAATACAGATGTTCCTGAGACCTGGGACCGGACCACTCTGCAGGAGCAGGAAAACACTTTTGGACGCTATAAAGAGAGCGGAGCGCCTTTTGGCAAGAAAGACGAGTTTGACGAGGTTGACTTGGACCTGCTGCCAGAGGATTCACATGTCCGCCTGGCCAAGGAGGTTGATAAGCTCATATATCGCCGGTCTTATTCTTACTCGGATGGGATTGATGAAAGTACTGGTCAGTTCGACACAGGCTTACTCTTTCTTTCCTTCCAGAAAGAGATCTGACAGCTTTGTCAAAGTTCTGACTAATCTAGGCGCTCAAGATAAGATGAATGAATATGTCACACATATTGGCAGTGGTTTGTTTGCCTGCTTTGGTGGAGTGAAAAAAGGAGAATACCTTGGTCAAAAATTGTTTGAATAAAAGTCTCTTGATATTGGGTCTCTTGCTGGTCTTTTGGGCTAAGCCGGTTTTAGCGGATGATAGCTACAGCAGTCTATTTGTCAAAAATTACTGATGCCAGCACTGCAGTCACAGAAAGACCAGGAAAAAGCCATAGCAGCTAGTCGGAGAGATCAAGACTGACTTTGAAAAGGTGGCTAATCACGACTCTGCAGCGGGACAAGAGGTAAGCAAGCATTAGACTTATCGGGTCAGGTGACGGAGGAGAAGCTGACACAAATCTCTTCTGCCCTATTGAAATTTGGAAAAAGAGCAGAATCCAGTCGACTTAGAGGCTGAGAAAAAGAAGCTCTCAGTAAGCTAGAGCCAAAATTTGAAAATCTACAAGGCTATTAGTGCTAAGGATCTAGAAGCGACAAGAGAAGCATACAAAAAGATGAATAGCACGGACTACCAATGAAAAGCGTGGTCCGAGACAACAGCACAGCCCATTACGGCAAGGTAGAAACAGCCATTTCATTCCCTGCAGCAGTGCCATTGAGACGGAGCCCACTGACTTTGACATGATTCAGTCTTCTTTTGATGATTTGAAAACCGCTATTGATAATTTTGTCAAAGGCGAGAAAGTCCAAGAAGCTGCTGGCAATCTGACGCTGAAAGATGGAATTAAGCTGCTAGAGGAGTCCTGAGTCTCTTTTCAAAGCGGAGATGATAAAAGGCTGCTGCTAAGATGAAAAGAGTTCATCACCATTTGGCCAACGATTGAGGAGATGTTAGTGTCAATAATCTTCGCTTTATACTAAGGTAGAGAGTCAGACACCAGTAGTATGGTCAAGGGAGCGAAGAGAGTATCAAAAGCAGCTAGAATCTTGATTAGTGAGCTGTCCCAGATTGACACGACAGCTTCCTATCATTTCTTTGATGCTATGCTGATTTTATTGCGTGAGGGTGTAGAAGCGCTCTTGATCGTCATGGCTTTGATAACGACTCTGAAAGCCTCTAAGATGAAAAAGAGCTCAAATGGGTTTATGCCGGCGCAGCAGCGAGTGAGTTCTAGCCAGCGCTGTGATTGCAGCTTTGTTGCAGTTTCTTTTCCCAGCAGTTGCTTCCGGATCCAATCGTGAAATTATTGAAGGTGCAGTGGGAATTTTCGCTGTCGCCATGATGATATTGGTTGGTATCTGGCTGCACAGCAAGGCATCTATTGAGAAGTGGAACGACTTTATGGAAAGCTTTCAAATGAAGGCTGTAACAGCTCACAGGCAGTTTCTTTCCATGTTTGCTCTTAGCTTTCGGCAGTTTTCGTGAAGGGCTGAGACCATCCTCTTTTATGCAGGAATTCTGCCGCGCATCACTATGACTGATTTCCTTTTGGGAATCGCCTTGGCTGTTCTGGTCTTGGTCTTGCTGGCCTTTATCATGAGCAAGGCTTCAGGTCTTCTCAAGCCACACAGCATTTTCTTCTGGCTGACCTGGCTAATCTATGCCTTGGCCTTTAAAATGCTGGGTGTCAGCATCCATGCTCTTCAGCTAACCAATATTCTATCGACTCACTTAATTAGTGGTTTTGTGACTGTAGACTGGATGGGGATTTATCCAAGCCTGGAAGTGGTCGTTAGTCAGGCACTCTTTATCCCTGCTGGTGGTCTATGTTAGCTTTAAAAATCAGAAAAGCGAGCAGCAGCATGGATAAGAAAGAACAGACTATTATTGAGCATTTGATTGAATTCAGACGGCGTTTTTTAGCGGTATTGGCTTGCTTCTTCGTGGTTTTTCTGGTTAGCTTGCTTTTTTCGGCCGATATTTACCGATGGCTGACCAGTAATTTTGAGCAGAAGCTGCTGGTGCTGGGGCCGGATGATATCCTTTGGATTTATATCAGTCTGGCTAGTCTGGTCGCTTTTTCCCTAACCTTGCCATTTCTTGTTTATCAGGTCTGGGAGTTTGTCCGACCAGCTTTGCGAGCTCAATGAAGCTCAGGCTGTTTTTGCCTATATCCCAGCTACCTTTCTCTGTTTTGTTCTGGGGCTGGCTTTTAGGCTTTTATTTTTGTGACCCAGCTATTTTGCAGGTTTTGCTGTCGCTGGGTGAGGGCTCTTTGAGACATGACCGACGGCGCAGAATTATCTTCAGTTTCGCTTTTTCATACCACTATTCCGATTGCTTGCCTTTTTGAGCTGCAGTTCTTGTGTCCTTTCTGACTTCTATCGGTTTGCTCAATCCGAAATTTCTTTTGGTAAAATATAGACGATACGCTTACTCATTTTGTTGGTTTTTAGCTGTTGTCCTGACACCGGCTGACTTTATCAGCGACTTGTCTATGACAGTGCCTTTGATTTTGCTCTCATGAAGTCAGCACCTTGCTCAGTCGCATCATTTATCAAAGAAAAACTCAACGAGGAGAAACTAATGGGACTTTTTAAAAGACATCGAGTACCCAGGGTAGTCATTATTGTTCTGGGCGCCCTGCTTTATTTTCGGACCAAAACACTGCCTGAATTGGGACAGCTATCATTTGAAAATGTCAGAATTCAAAAAGCAGTCAATCATGCTGAGAAGAAGATAAGACCGAGAATAAAAATGAAAAAGAGGGAAGGAAAAGCACGGATATCTGTGCTTTTTCTGCTAGAATCAAGATGGATTTTGGAAAGGAAGGAAGACGAATGAAAAAAATTGGAAGAACGCATTTTCCAAGATGGCCAAGTCTTAGGTGAAAAATATCTTGAAAGTTGACTCTTTTCTGACCCATCAGGTTGATTTTTCATTGATGAAAGAAATTGGCCAAGTCTTTGGGAGGCGGTAAAGGATGCAGGAATTACCAAGGTTGTGACCATTGAGGGCTTCTGGTATTGCTCAGCTGTCTACACAGCTGAAGCTTTGGGTGTTCCGATTATTTTTGCTAAAAAGTCTAAGAACATCACCATGACAGAAGGGATTTTGACGGCTGAAGTTTATTCTTTTTACCAAGCAAGTGACTTCGACCGTTTCGATTGCTGGGAAATTTCTCAACTCTGACGATAAAGTGCTGATTGTTGACGATTTCTTGGCTAATGGTCAGGCCGCCAAGGGATTGATTACCATTATCGAGCAAGCAGGAGCACAGGTTGAAGCAGTTGGCATTGTCATTGAAAAATCGTTTCAGGATGGCCGTCAACTTTTGAAACCGTCGGCTATCGTGTCCTTTCTTTGGCGCGTATCGCAGGTTTTGAGAAGGGCAAGTTGTCTTTACTGAAGCAGATATATGATTTCCTTTTCCTTTTGACTATCTGTCTGGCTTATAGTATAGTAAAGATAGTTGATATTCTAAAAATCTAAGCTCATTGATTTTACTTGGGTAGAAAAAGTTTTTGAGGAATTTCTATGCACCAAACTCATAATTTACAGCAGCGGATGCGGCTCTTTATTTCTATTTTTGCCAATTTTGATTTACCAACTGGCCAATTTTTCAGCCTCTTTTGTCGATACGACCATGACTGGTCAGTATGACACCCTGCATCTGGCTGGTGTTTCCATGGCAACTAGTCTTTGGATTCCATTTTTTTCGACCTGTTGATAGGGATTGTGTCGGCCTTGGTACCCATAATCGGGCATCATTTAGGTCAGGGAAAAAGAAAAAGATTGCTTCTGATTTTTATCAGTTTATTTATCTTTCTTTAGGGGCTATCGCTAATTTTTATTTGCCTTGGTATTTGTGGGCGCTCCTCTAGTTTTGTCTCACCTTGGCCTAGAGCCTTTGAGTAGAAGAAGTGGCTAAGAACTCATCTTTGGTATCTGGCGCTTGGTATTATTCCTCTTTGCTCTTTTAGCACCATTCGTTCTCTGTTTGATGCTCTAGGGTTGACCAAGCTTTCCATGTATCTCATGCTCTTACTTTTGCCCTTGAACGGCTCTTTTAATTATGCCCCTAATCTACAGAGCATTTGGTTTTCCAGAAATGGGCGGAGCCGAGCGGACTTGGGACCTCTTTTGGCTTATTGGGTTTTGCTTCTCATATCCTTGTTAGTAGCAGTCAAACATCCAAAAATCCGAGCCTATGAGCTATGGAAGATTCGACCGCTAGATAAAAAGGGCTTAATTGATGGCATTCGGCTTGGACTGCCTATCGGCGGAACCTTTTTTGCTGAAGTTGTGATTTTCTCGGTTGTTGGCTTAGTCATGGCTAAGTTTTTCGTCATTAATCATTGCCAGTCATCAGGCGGCCATGAATTTTTCAAACTTAATGTATGCCTTTCCTATGAGTATTTCAACCTCAATGTCTCATTATCGTTTCTTATGAAATTGGAGCCAATCGTCCTGACGATGTTAAGAAATTCTGTAAACTTGGGCGGCTGACGGCCTTGGGAATTGCTGGATTTACCTTCCTCTTTCTCTATATCTTACGCGACCGTGTGGCTGCTCTCTATGGGTCGGATACCGAGTTTATCCGTATGACATCTGTTTTCTGACCTACAGCCTCTTTTTCCAATTAGCAGATACTTTTGTGGCTCCTTTTGCAGGGCATTCTTCGGGGCTACAAGGATACTCAGGTGCCATTTTACTTAGGTTTGATTGCTTATTGGGGAGTTTCGCTGCCTCTGGGGCTCTTCTTAGATTACTATACTAGTTTAGGCCCTTATGGATACTGGATTGGTCTCATTGCCAGCTTGGTGACGAGTGGCATTCTCTTTCAGTGGCGGCTTAATCGTTTGGCTAAAAATATTACAAATTAAAGAGTGTTGGTTTGTCCCTTTAGGATAAATTAGTGCTCTCACAATCTTTTGTTAAAAATTAGATTAAAAACATGAAAAAGCGCTTACATTTTTTTCTAGTATATTGATTGTGAAAATGATATAATAAACATAAGATTATCAAGTTAAGTTTTTGTTAAAATAGGTTAATTTTTAAAATATTGTTTGCAGTTGACTTTGGTTTTCAGTAGAAAAGCGAGGAAACTATATGACCGAACACTATACCAATCTTTTGCAAGAAGTACTAAATGCTGCAAAGGAATTAGCTATTCAAAAACACAATTATCAAGTCGACATTCCGCATGTCTGGACAGTGCTGACCCAGCCTCAGGCTTTTGCCTTGGAATTCTATGCTGGTCTGGACCTTGATATTAATGAATTTATCAGTGTCATCAATCAGGAACTAGCCAAGATTCCTGTATTTTCACATACGGATACGAACCGCTACGGACGTCAGTATAGTCAACGTCTCAAGAATCTTTTGGATGATGCAGAGGCTGAAAGGGCGGAACTGAGGGACGAGGTGGTAACAGTAGAGCACCTGATTCTCAGTCTATTTCATCAGCAGAGAAATCCGATAACTGTCTTTTTGAAGCAGGCAGGAATTGATAAGGAGCTAGTTGCGAAAAAGTTGAATAAGGTTCGGCAAGGCAAACGAGCAATCTCTCCAAGTCAGGAGAGTCGCTATCAAGCCTTGAGCAAATATGCAACTAACTTTAATCAGTGGCTGGCTGACCAGACCGATAGACAGGTAATTGGTCGAAAAGACGAAATTGACGATATTATCCGTGTGCTATGTAGGAAAGAGAAAAGCAATGCCATTCTCCTAGGTTTTCCAGGCGTTGGAAAATCCAAAGTGATAGAGGGGTTTGTTGGTAGATTACTTGCAGATGATGTTCCAGAACATTTATTGGGCAAGGAAGTTTTTTAAAGTTAAATCTAGGCGGATTGATTGCTGGAACTAAATATAGAGGAGAGTTTGAAGAGCGCTTCAAGGCTGTTTTGGATGAGGTGCTGGCTGCTAAGGGGAAGATTATTCTTTATATTGAGGATATCCACCAAATCGTGACAGCAGGTAGGACAGAGGGCTCTCTTGATGCAGGCAATCTTTTAAAGCCAATCTTGGCTCAGGGACAGATTAATATCATCGGAACCACAACTTTTGCTGCTTATCGAGAAAGCTTCGAGCTAGATCAAGCTTTGGAGGGGCGTTTCCAGCGGATTCGCATTGAGGAGCCTGATCAAGATAAAGCATTGACAATTCTGCAAGGACTGCGAGAGAATTATCAGGACTTTCACGGAGTTAGGCTGACGGACGAAGCTTTGCAGGCAGCAATCAGTCTTTCAATTCGTTATCTGTCAGATCGTTATTTGCCCGATAAGGCACTGGACTTGATTGATGTAACAAAATTTTCCAGAGACTTTCTCTGGGGATCGGCTTCAGCTGCCTATCAAGTTGAAGGAGCTTGGGATGAAGATGGTAAGAGTCTATCTATCTGGGACGTCTTTGTTCGCCAGCCTAATAGGACTTTTAAAAACACGACTGGCGACGTGGCAGTGGACCATTACCATCACTATAAAGAAGATGTTAAACTGATGGCAGAAATGGGTCTGAAAGCTTATCGTTTTTCTATTGCTTGGACCCGTATTTTGCCTGAGGGACGAGGAGAGGTCAATCAGAAAGGGATTGAATTTTATTCAAATCTGATTGATGAACTTCTCAAACATAATATTGAACCCATTATCACAATCTATCACTAGATTTACCTCAAGTATTGCAAGATGAGTACGGTGGTTGGGAATCCAGAAAGATAATAGACGATTTCTGTATTATGCAGAGGTTCTCTTCAAAAACTTTGGAGATCGAGTGAAATATTGGATTGGACTCAATGAGCAAAATGTCTTTGTTGGACTAGGTTATCGGGATGGTCGTTTTCCACCAGGAATCAAAAATATTCAGTTAATGCACCAGGTGAATCACATTGTCAACTTGGCTAATGCGACGATTATCAAACGATTCCATGATTTAAAAATAAAAGGTCAAATCGGTCCAAGCTTTGCTTTTCCTGTCCTCTATGCTCTGGATAATCAGCCAGAGAATGTTCTAGCCATGGAGAAATCTTTGGATGTCAATGTTTGGTATTGGATGGATGTTTATTTATTGGGACGTTATCCAAGGACAGCACTAGCTTATTTGAAAAATCAATTCGGTATAGAATTAGATATCCGAGAAGGAGATTTAGATATTTTAAAAGCAGGCCGTCCAGATTTCGTAGGCGTCAACTATTACCAATCCCATACTTTTGCTGCTAATGTACCGAATGCTGAAGCTGGAGAGCCAGACCAGTTTAAGCATGTGCCAAAACGAACACTTAGAGCGTACTAGCTGGGAGTGAAATAGATCCAATTGGTTTTACGAATTGCTTTACGGCGGATTACCAGTAGATATGACATCCCGATTATGATAACTGAAAATGGGCTAGGAGAGTATGATACCTTAACGGAAGATAGAAAGATCCAAGACCCATATCGGATTGAATATCTTGACAAGCATATTACAGCTGTACAAGACGCCATAGAAGATGGTTGCCAAGTCATCGGCTATTGTACATGGTCTTTCACAGATCTACTCATGGCTCAACGGCTATGAAAGCGTTATGGATTTGTTTATGAGACCGTGATGAGGAAGAAGGTGGTAGTCTAGAGCGGATTCGAAAAAGATAGTTTTATTGGTATCAAAAATTAATTAAAGAATTTGAGAATATAAGAGATAACAGTAGGAATCATTCATAGAAAAGCCAGCAGTTTATATCTCCATAAGCTGGCTTTGTCTTTTTTATTTTTCTCGCATTTGACCTTGTGGGAGGG
>BNJU01001219.1_pt1 | contig 88776 bp, 111 predicted proteins | sample 8539281 | NCBI WGS metagenome assembly BNJU01 (sample SAMD00202456, study PRJDB9452) | human saliva metagenome | isolation source: human saliva | place: Japan
TCTCTTGGTGTTAGAATATAATTAGTACAAAACAAAATGAGATATTCCCTTATTTGTTATATAATAAACCTTAGGAGGAACTCATTATGTCAAGTAAAAGAAACCATCACTCAAAACAGTTTAAGCTGGATGCTATCAACTATCGAAATGAACATCCTGATCTTACTCAAGTTGAATGTGCCAAGAATCTTGGTATTGGTGTTAGTACACTTGCCAAATGGGAAAGTCAATTTCGTAATAATGACGGTGACATTCCCGTTCGTGGCTCAGGTAACTATCAATCTGATGATGCAAAAGAAATAGCTCGCCTTAAACGTGAGCTTCGTGATGCTCAGGATGCTCTTGATGTACTAAAAAAAGCCATAAGCATTCTGGGGAAAAGCTAACTATTGCTATCTATACAGAGATTTCTGCAAAGGTAGAGGCAGCTAAAGTAAACGGACACCGTGTCTCTACTTCCGGAATGCTTAAATTTTTAGGTGTGTCTCGATCTGGATATCGTTCTTTTCTTAATAGAAAACTATCTTCTACTATTCAGAGGAAGGAAACTATCAAGAAGAATATCCGGCTTATTTATGATGCTTCAAAACAAAACTATGGTGCTCCTAAAATAACCAAAGAACTTCGTAAGTCGGGTGAAACTATTGCTGAGCGCACTGTAGGAAAATATATGCATGAAATGGGTATTAAAGCCCAATGGATTAAGCCTTTTACTACCACCACCAGAGGCTCTGATTTTAGTACTGAACTTACAAACATACTTGATGAACGATTTAACCCGGAACGCCCCAATGCCGTATGGTGCACAGATATTACTTATATATGGACTCAAAATGGCTTTGTCTACCTTAATTGTGTTATGGACTTATTTGCCAGGAAAATAATAGCCTGGACTCTTTCTGATACTATGGAAGTATCAAATGTTGTAGCCACAATTAATAAAGCAAAGGCTTATCGTAATATCGAACAACCTTTAATAATACATTCAGATCGTGGTAGCCAGTATGTATCAAATGCTTGGCGTGAAGCCACCAAAACTATGCAACGAAGCTATTCTCGTTGTGCCTATCCATATGATAATGCGTGCATTGAATCATTTCATTCATTGATTAAAAGAGAATGGCTAAACAGATTCAATATTCAAAACTACAGCCACGCATATAGGCTTGTATTTGAGTACATTGAAGCCTTTTATAACACGGTAAGGATTCATAGTCATTGTGATTATATGTCTCCTGACGAGTTTGAAAAGCTATATAATAAGGCACGTGTTCTTCCGGCATCTTAGCCGGTAGAACCTCTCATTTTAATTTGTACTAAATCTTGACATAGGACCAGTGCAAAAAAATAGTCTCTGGATTTATCTGATTTTTTTCTTTCTTCTGAGTTATAAAAAAAGCTCTTTATCTTCGGCCAACAATGTGTTTCTTGCCGAAACTGCAACCAAACGAATTTTTTTCAAATTCCCTTTTGATTCCAATAGGCTTCTTTGCTCTGCTAACTTTGCTTCAACACTTTCTCCTTCTTCCTCCAATTGATCAATAAAATTCTGAACAAATATAATATTTTTCTTGGTATTTAGAAATCTCCTTCGTAAATTGAATATCAGTATCCGAAAGTCCTCGCATAGGAATCAAGTAAATACAAGCATGTGCTCGTTGTATCTGTTCGTAGGTTCTCTCCCTATGATGGTCTGCTACACCATTCAGGCCTGGGGTATCTACAAATACCATTGGAATATTTGTATCTAAAATATGACTTTTTATAACTACTTTTATTTATCTTTTTCAACAACCTTGTATTCCTTACTATGTGTTGTTGTATACTCTATAATTTTTTCCTTATTTAAGTTAATTCCTTTTTCTACAGATCCATTCTCAAAATAGACATCAAAACTGTTTGCCGAATATTTGTCTGGATTATTTTCAATCTCTGTAATTGTCGCTGTCGTTTCTCTTGCTCCATGAGTCAAAACATCTTTTCCAATTAAAGCATTTACAAAAGTTGATTTTCCGGAGCTAAATTCCCCAACTACTGCAATCCTAAAGCTCTTATCAGAAACTCTATCTCTTAAACTTTCAAACTGCTCCTTATATATTGGAAAATTTTGCACAAAAGACATTCCTAAAATTTGGTTAAGATAGCCAATAATCTTTTTTACATCTCTATTATTCTTTCTCATTTGTATGCCTCCACTGTAATTTTGACAATATTCCCATAAAAATTATATATATATATATTAAGTCAATATTTTTTCTTTATTTTATTAATTTTTTTGTTTATATTATATGAAATAGCTTACGGAAAAAAATTTTTATTTTATAAACTACTTTCTGTACTCTTTCCCCCATATACAAAAACTTTTTCAATCCGAGTATAATAAAAATGCCATAGATATTTTTATAATATAACAGCCATTCATCCCATGGTCTTTAGACCGTGGGATGAATGGCGTTAGGTTTACAACATATATATTTCAATTTAAGTAAAATATATGCTATAATATATATAGGAAATCCTATTTCCGAATCTATGAAAGGAGAAAATCGTATGTATCTTACTGTAAAACAACAAGTGAAACATCTGTCCAAGGAAGACTATATCACAATCAGGGAACTTTGTCATACGGCTAAGAATCTTGCTAATGAGGCAATCTATAATGTGCGTCAGTATTATTTTACAGAAGGTGAATTTCTCAAGTATGAGAAGAATTACACTCTTTTAAAGAATAGTCCTAATTATAAGGCCTTAAATTCCAATATGGCACAGCAGATACTGAAAGAGGTTGATGGCTCGTTTAAGTCATTTTTGGTCTGCTTAAACTTGTCAAGCAGGGAAAATATGCTTTTACGGATTGTAAACTGCCGCATTATCTTCCAAAAGATGGATACACAACGCTGATCATTGGTTTTGTAAGACTGAAGGGTAATCAGCTGATACTTCCGTTTTCCAATAGTTTTAAGAAAACACATAAGTCTGTTGAAATTACGATACCCCCCATACTTCTTGATAAGACGATTAAAGAGATACGCATTATACCGAAAGCGAATGCAAGGTTCTTTGAAATCCAGTATATATATGAAGATGAATGTATTCAAAGAAATCTAAACACGAACAACGCACTTGCACTTGACCTAGGTATCAACAATCTCGTCACAGCCGTATCAAATAGTGGTCAATCGTTCATTATTGACGGGAAAAGACTGAAATCGATCAATCAGTGGTTCAATAAAGAAAATGCCCGTTTGCAATCGATAAAAGATAAACAGCATTTTAGTAGAAAGCCTACAAATAGACAAAAAGCAGTTGCTCGTAATCGCAACAATAAGGTGAACGACTATATGAATAAAACTGCTCGTAGGGTGATAGATTATTGTATCATCAATAATATAGGTACGCTTGTTGTTGGTTACAATGAGACTTTTCAACGCAATCGTCATATTGGAAAGCAAAACAATCAAAATTTTGTACATATCCCTTATGGACAGTTGCGTAACAAATTGGAATATCTTTGCAAACGAAATGACATTGTTTTTGTAAAACAGGAAGAATCCTATACATCGAAATCATCTTTTTGGGATAGAGACGATCTCCCTGTTTACAATGCCGATAATCCAAAAGAGTATCCGTTTAGTGGCAGAAGATTACATCGTGGTCTATATAAAACGGCAAGTGGTAAAACAATCAATGCAGATGTTAACGGAGCATTAAATATCATGCGTAAAAGTAGTGTTGTGGATATGAATATCCTATACAGTAGAGGCGAAGTGGACACGCCGATAAGAATAAGGATTGCCTAATTACTTAGGTGGAAACTTAAATATCAAACTTCTTAAATAGAGCTGTTAGGCTCTTAGAAGCCCATTACCTTTAGGTGATGGGTAGTTCACACAAAGGAGACATAAATTATGATTCAACAATTTCAAGACTTTGTTCAAAAGAGTCCAACGGCATTCCATGCCATTGACAATATACGATTGATCTTAAAAGAAAAGGGATTTCACGAGCTATATGAGGGACATTCCTGGAATATCCAACAGGGAGGATGCTACTTTGTCACTAGAAATGGATCCAGTATCATCGCATTTCGTATGGGAAATACGCTCAACCACTATGGATTTCAGATTGCCGCATCGCACTCCGATTCTCCAAGTTTTAAGCTAAAAGAAAATGCTCAACTTGAAGTTCGCCAAAAATATACTCAGCTCAACACCGAAGGCTATGGTGGAATGATTTGTTCTAGCTGGCTTGACCGTCCACTCTCTATTGCTGGTCGTGCTATTGTCCAAGACAAAAAGACCAATAAACTCTCCACTCATCTCGTCCAGATTGATCGAGATCTTGTTCTTATTCCGAACTTAGCCATTCATATGAATCGCCAGACCAATGACGGAATGGCTTGGAATAAACAGGTCGATATGCTCCCACTCTTTGGTGGAGAGGGCACAGAAAAAGAGGCACTAAAGTCAATAATTGCCGAGAATATTGGCTGTGACAAAGAGGATTTACTTGGCAGTGATTTATTCCTATACAGCCGCACTCCTGCAAGTGTTTGGGGAGCAAAAAATGAATTTTTTTCTTGTGGAAGAATTGATGATCTAGAATGTGCATTTGGCTCACTGATGGGATTTTTAGCAGGAAACTGCCACGACAATATTCAGGTGTTTGCTTGCTTTGACAATGAGGAAGTGGGCTCTGGAACAAAGCAGGGTGCAGCCTCTACCTTTCTCTCTGATACGCTCTTACGCGTCAATTCCTGCCTTGGAAAGAGTCAAGAGGACTTCTACCGTGCCATCGCTGCTAGCTTTTTATTGAGCTGTGACAATGCCCATGCCGTACACCCAAATCATCCAGAAAAAGCCGATGCCAACAACTGTTGTTACATGAATGAGGGCATCGTCATTAAATCTCATGCTGGACAAAAATACACCAGCGATGGGGTGAGTATAGCCATCTTTAAGTCCATTTGCCAAAATAAAAATATTCCTGTTCAATATTATGCCAATCGCTCTGACAGCGTCAGCGGTTCTACTCTTGGCAACATTTCAATGTCCCAACTTTCAATGAATGCTGTGGATATTGGTCTAGCACAGCTTGCCATGCATTCGGCCTACGAAACAGCAGGAGTAAAAGATTTGGATTACCTTATTGATGCATGCAAGGCATTCTTTAGCACCAGTATGGAATTAGATCATCAAGACATCACTTTGTACAATAACTAATCCACAAAAAAGGCGTGTGAAAAATGATTTCTTCATTTCTCACACGCCTCTTTTTCTCCATGCCTCTTGACATTCGATATTCTATTTACTCTCCAAGACCAGACTCAATAGCCTCTGTCAAAGCAGCCATTGCTGCATCCTCATCCTCGCCATCACAAACCAAAGTGATCTGTGCACCTGACTTAATTCCTGCAGACATTACATTGAGCACACTCTTAGCAATGATTTTCTTGCCCTCATACTCGATGGTAACATTGCTCTTAAACTTCATAGCACACTGAGAAAGGATTCCTGCTGGTCTTAAATGAAGTCCTGATGGATTTGCGATAGTCAAAGTTTTGCTTAACATGGGTAACACTCTCCTCTACATTGTTTTTTCTTAAATACATTGTCATTATAATGCATTTTTAAACAATAGTCAAAGAATTTTATAAATTTTTCTTTCGTTCTCTCACTTCTCTTTTGGAGTATGAACATCCACAATAGTCCTGTCGATACAAGTCATACTCTTTAGACAATTCAGTTGAACGCTTATATCCATTTTTCTTTTTAAAATCGGATGGCAGATAGCTCACTCCATATTCTTTTCCTACCCTTTCACCAATTTCACATAATTTGGCTGAATTTTTCAGCGGACTAATGCTTAAAGCGGTGGTAAAGTAATCAAATCCTCTCTCTGCCGCTAATTTTGCCGCCTCCCGAAGACGCATTTCATAGCACATAAAACAGCGCTCACTCCCCTCAGGATCGGTCTCATGCCCTCTGGCCATCTCATGAAATTGCTCAGGATTATACTTTCCCTCAATAAATTTCACTTCACGCTCAAATGGCATACTGGCAATCAGACGCTTTTCCTCATCTACACGGAGACGATACTCCTTGGGATCATCAATATTTGGATTGTAATAAAACACTGTAATATCAAATTTTGAATTTAGATATTCCATACAATAGGAAGAACATGGGGCACAGCAAGCGTGCAAAGAAGCTTCGGATAAATTCCCGAAGCTTCATTGCTCTTGATAATGCCCTCTAGTTCCTTTTGTAAATTTCTCACATTCATTTATAAAAAGTCCCTTATTCTCTTTGAGCGCACTGGATTTCTCAACTTGCGCAATGCCTTTGCTTCAATCTGACGGATTCTCTCCCTCGTTACTTTGAATTCCTTACCAACTTCCTCGAGTGTTCTTGGATGCCCATCTTCAAGTCCAAAGCGCAATACAATTACTTGCCTTTCCCTCTCCTTAAGATCTCCAAGCAATGCATCGATATGCTCTCTGAGCATAACAGACTCCACATTCCCCTCTGGTGTGAGCACATTGGAATCAGCAACAAAATCGCCAAGATTGGAATCATCCTCTTCACCAATTGGAGTTTCCAGTGAAGCTGGCTCTCTTGCAATTTGCATAATTTCCATCACTTTTTCCTCGGTCATACCGAGTGCATCAGCAAGCTCTGTCACACTTGGCTCATACCCAAGCTCCAAAGTAAGCTTTCTTTGCATCTTACTCATCTTATTAATCGTCTCAACCATATGCACTGGCACACGAATCGTTCTAGCCTGATCAGCAAGTGCTCTTGTCACAGACTGACGAATCCACCAAGTCGCATAGGTAGAAAGCTTAAATCCCTTGGTATAATCAAATTTCTCAACACCTTTAATTAAACCTAAATTTCCCTCTTGAACAAGGTCAAGAAAACTCATTCCACGCCCTGTATAGCGCTTTGCAATACTGACGACAAGTCGAAGGTTTGCCTCAATTAGCTTTTGCTTCGCATACTCATCTCCCTCTTGCTTGCGCTTTGCAAGATTTAACTCCTCCTCTGTTGTGAGAAGAGGCACTGTACCAATCTCCTTTAAATACATGCGGACAGGATCTTCTGTGCCAACACCTTCAAGAATATCAATTGCACTAAGGTCAATCTCCTCTTCCTCGGAATCATGTTCAAACTCATCGTCCTCATCATCCACCAAAAGTGCAGATTCATCAGTAATTTTGCCAATGTCTACAGGAACTTCCTCTGGAATATCCTCGACCACCTCAATGTTATGAATATCCAAATATGCATAGATTTGATCCATGCTATCACTTTGCAATTCTTCACCTTCAAAATAGTCGTTGATTTCTCCATAAGTTAGCTTGTTATCCTTGCTCTTGGCCAACTCCAAAAGTTTATTCAACTTTTTCCAAAAATTCCTCTTGCGAAGCACTTTTTGTCTTGTTTTTACCTTCTGTTGTAGCCACTGCCTTTGTACTCTTATTTTCCACTAAGCCACATCCTTTTCTATAAAAAATTGTTTACAGTGTAGCAATTCATTATAACGCCAACTGGCACAAATGTCAACTAGCAATAGCCATACACACCTCGTACACTTACTTCACCACTAAAAATTGTTTTCATTTTTCCATCTTCTGTGCAGACCAAAAGTTCTCCTCTTTCATCGATTCCTTTGGCTGTCGCAATGTATTCCCCCTTGGAATCCAAAACTTTAACCTTTTTGCCCCTGTTTACAAGTAAATCTTCATATTCCTTCTTTAATTTGGAAAAATCCTGTGTCTCCATAAAAATGGCCATATACTTTAAGAATTTTTTTGCAATCAAAGCCGTCAACTGTGCACGTTCTATCTGCTGTGTGCTCTCCAAGTACAAAGAGGTTGCCTTATCTTTAATTTCCTCAGGAAATTCCTTGCCATTGACATTGATGCCAATTCCACATACACAATAGCGAAGACCATCTACATCGGTACTCATCTCCGTCAAAATCCCACAGAGCTTTTTCCCTTGAATTACAATATCATTTGGCCACTTAATGAATGGCTCCAATCCTGTCAGTTCCTTGATGCCTGTTGCAACAGCCAAGGCTGCAACTAAGGTCAACATAGATGCATTTTCTGTTTTTAATGCCTTTTCCTTGATCAGAAGACTCATAAAAATATCCTGCCCCTTTTTTGAAGCCCAAGTTCTTCCCCTTCGTCCTCGACCACCACTTTGCTCATCTGCCACACACAATATATTTTCATCACCATTTTCTGCAAAAGCTTTTGCCCAAGCATTGGTCGAATTTACGGTTTCTTTAAAATGTACCCTGTAATTTGCCCCATAAACCTCCAACCAATGAGCAATTCGTTTCTCTGAAAATAAATCGCCCCTTTTTGTCAAGCGATACCCCCTCTTATTCACTGCATCAAATTCATATCCATCTTCTCTCAGGGCAACAATATTTTTCCACACCGCTGTCCGTGAAACATTCAACATCTCGCTAATATATTGTCCTGAGAGATAACCTGTAGCATTTTCAAGTAATTCTAAAACTTTTTCCTTCATCTTTCTCCTACATACTCACTAAACTCAAAAAGGCGACAACAACCAAGAAAATTCCTGCAAGCAAATTCAGTATGAAGCTGACCATAATCCTCTTTTCTCTCATTCTATATTGCCATCTATGTTTTTGTCGCAACAAAGTTTAATGCTGACGCAAGAGCAAAGATGATAGGGAAAAAAAGACTCGATGTCCTTCTGGATCCAAAAAAAGCGAAAAATAGACAAAAATCATAATGACAACACTTGCCAAAATTCGCAGAGCATCCATAAGTACCATCGTCTCTCTGCTCTTTTTTCTTCCTAAATCTGCCATATTAATTTCCCAATGTGGCGACCATCACGGCCTTAATAGTGTGCATACGATTTTCCGCCTCATCAAAGACGACATCTGCATATTTCTCAAAGACATCCTCTGTCACTTCCTTGCCTTTTACCGCTGGTAAGCAGTGCATAAAGATCGTGCTGTCCTTTCCCGTGCTTGCCATTAATTTTGCATTGACTTGATAAGGACTAAGCAATTCAATACGCTCCTTTGCCTTGTCTTCTTCGCCCATAGAAGCCCACACATCTGTATAGATTACATCTGCATCTTTTACTGCCAAAACATCATCGCTGATCTGCAATTTGGCACCTGATTCCTTTGCATATCCCTTACAAAGCTCAACTAATTCCTTTGTCGGCTGCAATTCCTTTGGTGCAATAATTGTAAAGTTTACTCCCATCTTTGTCATACCAATCATGAGAGAATTGGCCATATTGTTTCTTCCATCTCCCGCATAGACAAAATGAAGTCCCTTTAAATGCCCAAAGTGCTCCTTCATAGTCAAAAGGTCAGCAAGGATCTGGGTTGGATGATACTCATCCGTCAAACCATTCCACACAGGTACGCCTGCATATTTTGCAAGTTCCTCCACCGTTTTTATGGGCAAAGCCACGAAATTCAATGCCATCAAACATTCTTCCCAATACTCTCGCTGTGTCAGCCACGCTCTCCTTGTGGCCAAGCTGAATATCATCCTTTCCAAGGTACTCAGGAAATCCTCCCTCATCCCTTGCACCGACAACAAAGGCACAGCGTGTTCTTGTCGATGGCTTTTCAAAAATCAATGCAATATTTTTGCCCTTCAATGAATTGCCCGTAATGCCCCTTTTTTTGTCCGCCTTTAACTTTGCCGCCAAATCAAGTAAATATCCAATTTCCTCTGGTGTAAAATCTTTTAATGTGATAAAATTTCTTCCCTTTAAATTCATCATTCTCCCTTCTTTGTCTTGCCAATTCATACATCAAAATAGATCTTTGCTACAGCGACATTTAAGGACTCAACTGACCCAACATTGGAATCTGAATATAATGTGTCGTACGCCTTGCTACATCCTGTGTCAATCCATTGGCCTCATTGCCAATCAAAAATGCACTGGAGTAAGTATAATCCTCTCTGTCATAACTATGCTCTCCCTGCAGATGTGCAGCATATACTTTAATCCCTGTTGCCTTCACTTTTTCAATTGTATTGCCCAAATCCTCTACATAGACAAATGGAACTCGAAAAATAGATCCCATGGTCGAGCGAATCACCTTTGGATTATAAATATCTGCCGTATCCCCACTCATAATTACGCCGGTAAGACCTGCTCCCTCGCCTGCACGAATAATAGTTCCCAAATTTCCTGGATCTTGAAGTCGCTCCAAAATAAGCAAATGCTGTTTTTCTGTCGCTAAAATCTCTTCGAGACAATACTTTCTTTGCTTAACTATGGCAAGCACTCCCTGCGGTGTCTTGGTATCGCTCATCAATGAAAAAACTGTCTCCGAGACCAGCTCACATTTGAGCCTTTCCAATTTTTCTCTTATTTCTGCCTTAGCATTTTTCAAAAAATTTTCTGTCACATAGACTTCCCTAACTTCTTCTGTGGGCACCTCCTCAAAAATGCGCTGCCCCTCCACAGTAAAGAGTCCCTTTTCTCTTCGATAGGATGCTTTTTTCCGCAAATTGACAACTTCCCTTACCCTCTTATTGCTTGTCGCTTCAATCACTCCAAATTCTCCTCAATTTCTTCTAATTCTTTCAGCCAAACCTGTGCGGAAGCATCGGATGGCATGCGTAAATCTCCCCTTGGAGACACCGCCACACTTCCAACTTTTGGACCATCTGGAAGGCAGGAACGCTTAAATTGTTGAGCAAAAAACCTCCAATAAAATGTCCTCAGCCAGCGATAAATGGTCTTCTTGTCATACTCCTTGCCAAAAGCTAGGCAAGCCAAGCGATAAATCTTTCTTGGAGAAAAACCAAATCGAAACATAGAATACAAATAAAAATCATGTAATTCATAAGGGCCAACCAAATCTTCTGTCTTTTGACTAATCTTTCCATCCACTGGAGGTAATAGTTCGGGGCTGACCGGTGTGTCAAGGACATCCTTTAAAATCGCAGAAACTTGCTTTTCTTTTGTTGTCTGAGCATAATAATCTACTAAATATCGAACCAATGTCTTTGGAACAGAGACATTGACTGCATACATCGACATATGATCCCCATTGTAGGTCGCCCATCCAAGGGCAAGTTCTGACAAATCTCCTGTTCCAATGACAAGCCCATTATCCCGATTGGCAATATCCATTAAAATTTGCGTTCTTTCCCTTGCCTGTGCATTCTCGTAGGTGACATCGTGACAATTGACATCTTGGTGGATATCCTTAAAATGCTGTAGTACAGACTCACAGATTGAAATTTCTTCTAAACTTGCTCCCAACTCTTTCGTCAACTTACAGGCATTTTGATAGGTTCGATCTGTCGTTCCCAAACCCAGGCATAGTAATGGCATGAATTCGACTTCTTTCTATACTCAATAGATCAAAAGCCTTTGCACATACAAGAAGAGCCAATGTCGAATCCAGTCCTCCTGAAATGCCAAGAACTACACATTTGGCCTTGGTGTGCTCTAAGCGCTTTTTTAGTCCCATCGCTTGAATCATCATAATCTCTTCACAGCGTTCATTTCGCCTTTGAACATCTGAAGGCACAAAAGGTGATGGATCAATAAAGCGAGTCAATTCTACTTCCTGCATCTGCAAAGAAAAAGGAATACGCAGATATTCCTCGTCCTGCTCCCTCGGATAAGTCGTCATCTTTCTTCGCTCCGCCATCAGTTTTTGCACATCAATTTCTGATACCACAGCCCCACCAATAAATAGTTTTGACTTTGCAAGTATGCTTCCATTTTCTGCAATCATATTGTGGCCACCAAAGACCACATCCTGAGTGCTCTCTCCCTCTCCAGCATTGGCATAAATATAGGCTGCCACAAGTCTAGCCGACTGATTGGCAATCAAACTTTCCCGATAACCACTCTTTCCTACCATCTCATCTGAGGCCGAAGTGTTGGCAATCACCGTTGCACCAGCAAGTGCGTGATGAGTACTTGGTGGATTGGGAACCCAGACATCCTCACAAATTTCTGCTGCTATGACAAGTTCAGGAATATTTTCACAACAAAGAAGAATATTTGCCCCAAATGGTACCTTCTCGCCAAAAAAATCAATCATTTTCACTCTAGCATTGCCATCACAAAAATAGCGTTTTTCATAAAATTCCCCATAATTAGGATAATTTTGCTTTGGCACTAAACCGAGCAAATGTCCATTTTGCACAATGGCCGCACAATTATATAGTTTTCCACCCACTGCAAATGGCAAACCAATAAAACTGACCATATCACTGCCATTTGATTTTTCCACAATCTCTTTGAGTGCAAATTTTGCCTCTTCAATCAGTGGTCTTTGAAAAAATAAATCATTGCAAGTATAGGCAGAGAGCACCAGTTCTGGAAATACACAAATCTTTGTGCCCGTTGCCATTTGCTCCTGCATCGCCATCCACACCACACTTTTATTGTGATCTACATCTGCAACGACAACCTTTGGTGTCACTGCAGCTACTTTTATAAAACCATCTCTCATGTTATCCCTCATATCAACATAGCAGAAATAGGGACTGTGAATTTTTTTGTTTCACAGCCCCTCCTTCCCTATGTCTTACTATCTATAAATAATATCTTCTCTACCTGGTCCATTGCTGACCATCTTTACTGGCACGCCAAGTTCTCTTTCGATATACTCGATGTAATTTCTACAGTTCTCTGGCAAATCCTCATACTTTTTAATTCCACGAATTTCGCAATTCCAACCTGGAAGGTAATCATACACTGGCTTTGCCTTCTTTAACTTTGCCGTCACTGGGAAGTCCTTAACGACCTCTCCATCAATTTCATATCCAATGCAAACAGGAATCTCTTTTAAATATCCAAGGACATCTAAAACCGTGAGGGCAACCTCTGTTGCTCCTTGAATTCGACAACCATAGCGAGAAGCCACTGCATCAAACCATCCCATTCTTCTTGGACGACCTGTTGTAGCACCAAACTCTCCGCCATCTCCTCCTCTGTGTCTCAACTCATCTGCTGGCTGCCTCATCTAAGATCTCACTGACAAATTCACCGGCCCCCACTGCACTTGAATAGGCCTTGACCACTGTGATAATATCTGTAATCTCATATGGGGCAATTCCAGCACCAATCGCTCCATAAGCGGCCAATGTCGACGAAGAAGTTACCATTGGATAAATTCCATGATCCGGATCCTTTAGCGAACCAAGCTGTCCCTCAAGGAGGACTTTTTTTCCAGCCTTCAAGGCCTCATATAAATAGGCACTCACATCACATACATAAGGTGCGATCATATCTCTATATTCATGTAAAGTATCCATTAATTCCTTCGGATTTAACTCTGGTTGATGATAGAGATTGACAAAGAGAACATTCTTTAATGTACAAATCTTTTCAACTTTTTCTGCCAAAATTTCATCATCAAATAATTCACTGACTTGAATGCCAATCTTTGCATACTTATCGGAATAAAATGGTGCAATTCCTGACTTTGTTGAACCATACGCTTTTCCTGCAAGTCTAGCCTCCTCATAAGTGTCCTGCAAAATATGGTATGGCATCAAAATCTGTACACGGTCAGAAACCAAGACCTTTGGTGTCGGCACGCCCTTTTCTACAATTGAATTGATCTCCTTTAATAGATAAGGAATATTTAAGGCAACTCCATTGCCAATAATACTTGTTGTGTGCTGATAGAATACACCCGATGGCAGCAAATGAAGTGCAAACTTGCCATAATTATTGATAATTGTATGTCCAGCATTGCTGCCCCCCTGAAATCGAACAATAATATCTGCCTCTTCAGCGAGCATATCTGTAATTTTTCCCTTTCCCTCGTCTCCCCAGTTTGCACCAACAATCGCTCTTACCATGAAAAAACCTCCAAAAAATAAAATTAATTATATACTATTAAACATTGATCTGGGCCGTTTTGCCAAGCTCGTCTCTATATTCCTCTAAAATTGGTGAGATACATTCCTCAACAAATTCAACCACCTGCTGCGGACAGCGTCCCACATACTTTGTCGGATCCATTGTCTTTTCTAACTCTTCTCTTGTCAAATTAAACATTGGATCCTCTGCAATCAAATCGAGCAAATTATTTTCTTTGCCCTCAACCTTTACCTGCCTTCCTGCTTCCATAGAAAGTTCACGAATCCTCTCATGTAACTCCTGACGATCTCCACCCATTTTTACAGCATCCATCATAATATTTTCTGTCGCCATAAATGGTAGCTCAGCCATCAGACGCTTTTCAATTACCTTCGGATAGACCACAAGTCCATCGACCACATTAAGACAAAGATCTAAAATACCATCAATGGCCAAAAATCCCTCAGGCACAGACAATCTCTTATTTGCTGAATCATCCAATGTTCGTTCAAACCATTGTGTAGAAGCCACAAGCATTGGATTCATTACATTGCTCATCACAAAGTTAGACAGTGAAGCAATTCTCTCACTGCGCATTGGATTCCTCTTATAAGCCATTGCCGATGAACCAATCTGTGTCTTTTCAAATGGCTCCTCAATTTCCTTTAGATGCTGTAATAGGCGAATATCATTGGAAAACTTATGTGCAGACTGTGCAATCCCTGCCAAAACATTCAACACACGAGTGTCTATTTTTCTGGAATAGGTTTGACCAGATACAGGATAGCAATCATTAAATCCCATTTTTTGTGCAATCATGTTATCTAATTTTTTAATTTTTTCATCATCTCCTGAAAACAATTCCACAAATGAAGCCTGTGTACCTGTCGTTCCCTTGCACCCCAAAAGCTTCATTGAATCAATCACATAGCAAAGATCCAAGTAATCAAGATAAAATTCATGTAACCAAAGTGTTGCTCTCTTTCCAACTGTTGTTGGCTGAGCTGGCTGGAAGTGAGTAAATGCAAGTGTCGGCATATCCTTGTATTCCATTGCAAACTTGGACAACTCATTCATCACATTGACTAATTTTACTCGAACAAGCTTCAACGCCTCTGTCATCACAATGATATCTGTGTTGTCCCCCACATAGCAACTCGTTGCTCCAAGATGAATAATGCCTTTGGCTTTTGGACATTGTAATCCATAGGCATAGACATGGCTCATAACATCATGACGAACAATCTTTTCTCTCTCCTTAGCCTCTGCAAAATTGATATCATCTTGATGTGCCTTTAATTCATCAATCATCTCTTGTGTAATCTGCTCAAGACCAAGTTCTCGCTCAGTCTCTGCAAGTGCAATCCATAATTTTCTCCAAGTCTTAAATTTCTTATCTGGAGAAAAGATATATTGCATCTGTTTACTCGCATAGCGCTCTGAAAGTGGACTTACATATTTATTATACATAGATCTTTTCCTTTCTCAATATCTCATTGTTCAAGCTTTTTTGGTGCTCCACAGCTATCACTGCCCTTGTCAAAATATTCTCCTCGAATATCTTCTTTTGGTGGTTCAATTGGATAATCCGCACTAAAGCACGCCGTACAAATTGGAAGACCATTTGATAATTCCTTTAATCTATCCATCCTCAAGTAAGATAAACTATCTGCTCCAATCACCTTGCAAATTTCATCAACTGTGCGATTGTGGGCAATCAGTTGTTGTTCATTTGGAATATCTGTTCCAAAGTAGCAAGGATGCAAAAAAATGGAGGAGCACTCACCTTTAAATGTACTTCCTTTGCTCCCGCCTCTCGCAATTGATTGACAATCAAAGAACTAGTTGTTCCCCTGACAATTGAATCATCAATCATAATCACTCGCTTTCCTTCAACAGCACTCCTCAATACATTGAGTTTGACACGAACAGCACTTTCCCTTGACCTTTGTTTTGGCTTAATGAAGGTTCTTCCGACATAACTATTCTTTACAAAAGCCACACCGTAAGGAATTCCTGATTCCATCGCATAGCCAAGCAGCTACGCATTGCCAGACTCAGGAACACCAACGACAATATCTGCCTCTACAGGCTCATCCATTGCGAGGAATCTTCCTGCCTTTATTCGACTTTCATACACGCCCACACCATCAAATACACTATCTGGTCTGGCAAAATAGATATATTCAAATACACATCTTGCTTGTTTTTCTCTTACACATCTTGACTTGTCCGAAGTAATTCCATCACTAGAAATGGTTACAATTTCTCCAGGTTCAACATCACGCACAAACTCAGCACCAATCGTGTCCAATGCACATGTCTCTGAGGAAAGAATATAGGTGTTTTCCCTCTTTCCTATGCAAAGTGGCTTAAAACCCTGTGGGTCTCTTGCACCCACTAGTTTTCTCGGACTCATCACCACGAGTGAATAAGCTCCCTGTAGTTTGTCCATGGTATTTCCTATCGCCTCTTCTACAGAACTTGTCTTAATTCTCTCCCTAGCGATGAGATAGGCAATAACCTCAGAATCAATGGTCGTTTGAAAAATTGCTCCAGTATAAGCAAGTTCTTCTCTTAGCTTTGGTGCATTAACCAAATTTCCATTATGTGCCATTCCAAGAATTCCCTTCACATAACTTAAAACCAAAGGCTGTGCATTCTCTCTTGTCGAAGAACCTGCTGTCGAATAGCGCACATGACCCACACCAACATTTCCTTTTAAATTCTCTAAAATCTCTGGTGTAAATACTTCATTGCAAAGTCCCATTCCCTTGTAGACATTGTAACTGCCTTTTTTTCCCTTTGTGTCAGTCACTGCAATTCCACAGCTTTCCTGTCCTCGGTGCTGTAAGGCAAATAGCCCATAGTAAATACTATTGGCCACATTGCCACCATTCATATCGTACATACCAAAAACGCCACATTCTTCGTGTAAATTTCCCATAATCCATTGACCCTTCCCTCAAACTTAACAACAAACAGGAGGACGCTTCGTGTCCTCCTGCATAACTACATAATGCCAAGACGTTTAAACACTTCTTGATACGCATCTTGTACATTTCCAAGGTCACGCTTAAATCGATCCTTATCTAGCTTTACATGTGTTTGCTTATCCCAAAGTCTACAAGTATCTGGAGAAATCTCATCGATCAGAATAATCTCACCATGATATCTTCCAAACTCAATCTTAAAATCGATTAAATCAATTCCCTTGCTGCCAAAATAATCAATTAAAATTTCATTGATTTTAAATGCATATGTTGCAATCTTGTCTATCTCATCCTGTGTGATGATATCTAAAAGCTAGTGCATAGTAGCCATTAATCATTGGCTCTCCTAGCTTCTCATTTTTTGTAAGCAAATTCAAGAACGGGCATTTTTTTAATTTCACCCTTCTTCAATTCCTGTTCGCTCAGCAAACTTTCCTGCTGAGTAATTCCTCACCACTACCTTTAACAAAATTGTCGAAGCCCTTTTTCACAGCAGTCTCTGTCTCATTGAATTCTTCCACATAATGTGTTGGGATTCCCTTTGCTGAAAAGAATCTGAAAAAAATGCGGTTAGACACCTTATTATTGACAGCACCTTTTTCCAACAATGGTCTCTTTTTTTCTCCCCCATCGCAGTGATTTCATCTGTAAATGACAAAAATCCCAATGTCTGCACTGTCTGTCTTATAGAGATTTTTTTGTCTTTTCCCTCGTATAATAATTCCAGTTTTTTTCCATCCCAATCCCTTTCAATATCACATATTTCCATTGCCAATCTCTATAAGTATAATACACGCTTATCTGGTTTGCAATTATTTTTTTGTCAATGACATCTGCCATAGAATACATTCCTGCTTTTTTTCCAGATAAATACTCTGCAGTACGAATAGCTCCCTTTGGCAAAAAAATCTTTCTCGAATAGGCTGTATGAGAAATCGTCACAACCTCATCTTCTCCTGCATAAATCACATCGTGATCCCCCACAATACTGCCTGCTCGCACTGCAGAAATTCCAATTTCCTTCTCTCTTCTTGGCTCATGGCGCTGTGAACGGTCAAATGTATACTCATACTCCCCATTCATCTGTTCATTAATAGCATCGGCAAGTGCAAGTGCCGTTCCACTTGGTGCATCAAGTTTTTCTTCTATGATGCTTTTTCTACAATCTCCATGTCAAAACCGGCCTTTGTCAACACTTCTCTCGCCTCTTTAACTAATTTTAACAATAAATTAATGCCAAGAGACATATTGGCAGAGCGAAGCACAGCTACAGATTGACTCACTTTTTCTACTCTCTCCAATTGCTCATTGGAAAGACCTGTCGTACACAATACAACCGGGATCTTTTTTGCCTCCACATAATCAAGCAATCCATCGATTGCCTTTGCTGAGGCAAAATCAATAATGGCATCTGCCTCCACATCAATACTTTCTAACGAAGTAAACACAGGGTAGTCAAAAAGCTTTTTCTCCTGCAAATCTACTCCCTGCTACAATCTTTGTGTCTGTATTCCCTGCAAGAAGCTCTGAGATTACTCGTCCCATCGCTCCATTGCAACCATGCATAATAATTCTTGTCATCTTTTTCTCCCTCAGCTAAAAAAATTATAGTAAATGATATGCTCGCATCAGCGCCTCTAACTTTTTTTCTTGTGTTCTTCTTCCATCTCTGTCAGTGGAAGTCGAAGTCCTCCGACATTCTTTTCCCTGTAAATTCATTGTCGCCTTTACAGGAATTGGATTCACCTCACAAAATAGTAAATTGATGACATCTAAGGCTTCTATCTGAATCTTTGCGACTGTTGCAAAAATCTCCATCCAGTGCTGACCTGACACATATCATGTGTCTGCTTTTGGTGCCACATTGCTGAGCACAGAAATCACGCCCTTTCCACCCAAGGACATAATAGGTACAACCTGATCATCATTTCCAGAATAAAGGTCAATATCCACGCCTTCGCAGAGCTTAAAAAAATCTTTGCAATAGCCCCCAAATCTCCACTTGCTTCCTTTACACCCACAATGTTTTTTTACATTCTTTACTAAATAGGCTATCGTTTCTGGTGCAATATTCACTCCTGTACGACTTGGCACATTATAAAGAATCACAGGAATGCTGACCGCATTGGCCACTGCAGTAAAGTGTTCAATCAAGCCTTTTTTTGTGTACACTTATTGTAATATGGTGTCACTAAAAGGAGAGCATCCGCCCCATACTTTTTGGGCTTCCTGTGATTGATAAATGGCTGTTTTTTTGTACAATTTGAACCTGTTCCAGCAACCACAGGTACTCTTCCTCCTACGATCTCCACCGTTCTCTTAATGACTTCAAGATGCTCTTCTGTTGTCAATGTAGTCGCTTCACCTGTCGTACCACAGCTAATAATCGCATCTGTCTTACCCTGCGATCTGTTCCTCCAAAACTTCAGCTAACTTTTTCAAAAATTTACACTTCCATCTTCATTCATTGGAGTCACCAAAGCGACTCCAGCACCTGTAAATACTGCCATTTTTTTCTCCTTATCATTATCATATATTTTTCAAAAAAATAGAGCTGGCACAGAAAGCCAACTCCTCCACTTGCAAAAGATGTCGTAGCTCCCCATCTACTGATGACAGTTGTATGCGTATTCCACATACCCCCTAGGCCACTTCAGGTAAAAGCATCCGTGCCTTCGGCGTCTCCGCCTTTTGTCATTTATCATCCACTCTTTACAATGTCAAAATGACTACTCATCGGCAACGCAACCTCTACTTTTTCTCATATATCGCTCATATATTTCCTATATATTCTTTTTCATGGTATCACCCTTTCAAAGACTTGTCAATATGCCAGAATCTCATTTGCCTAAAAATTCTCACAAATGGTAAAATAGAAAAAAAGAATAAACCTATTGCTTTTAAGAAAAGGAATTTTTTTATGGCACTTGATGGATTTGTAATCTCCAATATTACCTACGAACTTTCAAATTCGCTATCTGGGGGAAGAATCAATAAAATTGCTATGCCCGACAAGGATGAATTGATTTTTACCATTAAGGCAGGAAAAAGCACACAGAGACTTTTAATTTCAGCAAGTCCCTCCCTCCCCTGCTCTATTTGACACAGGTCAACAAACCAAGCCCGATGACCGCACCTGCATTTTGTATGCTCCTAAGAAAACATATCGGGTCGGCAAGAATTTTATCCATCACTCAACTTGGACTAGAACGCATTGTCTGTTTTCACTTTGAACATCTCGATGAGCTCGGCGATGTCTGTCAAAAAAAGCTCTATGTCGAATTAATGGGTAAATATTCTAATATTATTTTTACTGACAATGATGACAATATTATTGACAGTATCAAGCGTGTCCCCGCACAGGTCAGCTCTCTTCGAGAGGTTCTTCCGGGACGAAAATACTTTCTTCCCGATGAACTAAAAAAGGCAGATATTCTATCTGTCAGCGAAGAGGATTTTTCAAAAATCATCCGATCGAGCAATCTCTCTCTTGTCAAGGCCCTCTACCAGTCCTTTGCTGGTATCAGCCCATTGATGGCCAGTGAAATGATCACTCGTGCCTCTCTATCTAATCAGACAGATATTCTATCTGATATTGAATGTAGGCATCTCTATCATACGATTCATCTTCTCATTGAAGATATCCAAAATGGTCGCTTTATACCAAATATTATTTACCGTTCTGGCGAACCTTTTGAGTTTAGCTCCATCATTTTAGAAAGCTATCAGGGTGAAGATTTTACTATAAAAAAGTATGATTCCGTTAGCACCTTGCTCTTTGACTTTTATTCTGCCAAAGACAATATTGCCCGCATCCGCCAAAAATCAGCTGACCTTCGAAAAAGTTGTTCAAAAATGCCCTTGAGCGTGCAGTCAAAAAAATTTGATTTACAGTCAAAGCAATTAAAAGATACAAAGAAAAAGGATAAATTCAAAGTCTATGGTGATCTTCTCAACACTTATGGCTACGCTCTCTCTGGAGGTGAAGATAAATTTACTTGTGAAAATTATTACGATGAAAACAAGGAAATCACCATTCCTCTTGACCCAACCCTAAGTGCCACAGACAATGCCAAAAGGTTTTTATGACAAGTATGCAAAATTAAAAACGAACAGATGAGGCATTGAGTGAAGAAATTCAAAAAGACTGCCCAGGACATTGAGCATCTTAACTCCATTTCCATCTCCCTCGATATTGCTACAGATGAAGCAGACCTTGCTCAAATCAAAGAGGAACTAATTGAATTTGGCTATATCCGAAAAACACCATATTGGAAAGAAAGCTAAAATTAATTCAAAACCGATGCATTTTTCTCTCAGTGATGGATTCCACATCTATGTGGGAAAGAATAATTACCAAAACGAAGAATTGACCTTTAAAGTCGCCACAGGAAATGATTGGTGGTTTCACGCCAAGGGTGTGGCTGGGTCTCATGTTATTGTCAAATCAGAAAATAAAGAGTTGAGTGATCGCACATTTGAAGAAGTCTGCTGCACTAGCGACCTACTATTCAAAGGCCCGAGACAATGAAAAGGTAGAAATTGATTATATTCAGAAAAAGAATATCAAAAAGTACCCGGTGCGATCCCTGGATTTGTCATCTATCACACGAATTGGTCAATGATTGCAACCCCCGCTAACCATCTTCAAGAACTATAGTCTAGGAATATAGCCTAAAAGATATCACCTAGAAATATAGTCTAAACAAATCAGGAGGAATTCTATGGCATTTAACTTTCATGCCTATTTGAAGGCGCCATTGGCAATTACAGCGAGGTCAATATTGATGATCTCTATGAAGAATATGGTATGTACTTGATGGAAGATGAAGAAATTGAAATTGGATTTAAACTTATTCGAGATGCACTCATTTTCACAGACAAACGCATTATTATGACAGACCAACAGGGCGCAACAGGAATGAAAATGACAGTAGAATCTATTAATCTCTATTCCATTGTCAATGTAAAGATGGAAACTTCAGGCTTTGGCTTTGATGACAGCCAGCTGACCTTCACCTACATTTCATCCCCAGACTTAAAATGTCGCCCACCTGAGTATTGCTCACGCACCCTCGAATTTCCAAAACACTATGATGTACAAAAGTTATATCTAACTTTGCAAGAGCTCGCATATAATAATTGCCTGCGACTCAATGGCTTAGATTGATTCAATTCATAAAAATGCAAATAAAAACAACGAAAACAGATGCTCTACTGTTGTCGTTGTTTTATTTGTTTTTGTCTTTTTATAAAAGCCTTTACTAATTCACCATCTCCCCTTAGTACTCCCCACTGTATAACATTTCACATTCAGCATAATCATCACTGTGCAAAACCACAACATTGTCCACTTCAGCAGATAGTTCCTGTGCCTTTGTCTGTGCCCCTTCAAATAGTACTAATTCAACATTCATCCCCAAACTCTTAATAATCTTTACAACTCCAGAAAAATCCGCATCTCTCGAAATTAGAATTGCCTTTTCATAGGAATGCTCATAGGCATGGCGAATCATCTCCACAGCAATATTGACATCGGTTCCCTTATCTGTCATGGTCATCACCTGTCCTGTCACTTCCTTGCCACATTCTGGACAAACTAACCCATAGCGTTCTGTGATTGTAATCGGTTTTTGTTGTAGTCTTCCTGTAATTACTTCAAAATATGGAATTTTGTTTATACTTTGTAGGAAATTTTTATTTTGCTCACTTTCACTAATAAAATAATAGGTTCGAATTACATCTATATCTGAAAACTTATTCTTCACGCAATCTAAAAAAAGCGATGCACATCCATATTTCTTCCTGGACCTGCACTATTCTTCCAATCATAAAAAAACATTGCTTCCATCAATAAAAAAATCATTGCCTTTTTTTCATTTTTTTCTCCTGTATCACAAAAATTTTTCCTGTGATACCCTTCCTTTCATTTTTCAAACTACTATTTATTTTTAACAAGTCTGCACCTATGTTGTACGAATAGATTCATTATACCATTGATATCTTATTCTAGTCTTTACTTTTTTCTAAATAATTCTGTTACAAAAAAGCTTGACTACTACAGAAAAAAAGTTTTTTGGCTGCCACACTAGCAGTAATTACTACCGTAACCACTGCACTCTCTAGTGCTATTTTGGTTCAAGCTAACGAATGAAAGCGTGACAACATGGGATGGTGGTTCGTCAATGATGCAGGAAATTATTATAAATCTTCTTGGCAAAACATCAGTGGAAAGTGGTATTACTTTGATGCAAGCGGATATATGGTCGCTTCTCGCTGGATTGGAAATTACTATGTCGGAGCAGACGGTGCAATGCTAACCAATACAACCACACCGGATGGCTATAAGGTTGGCCTTGATGGTGCTTGGATTCCTGCCACTACTTTGCCTACACAAAGCCAAGCTTCTCAAACAACAACTACAAAACAACAGAGCACACAACAAAATACAAGTAAGGCAAGTACAAACTCTTCAAGTTCGAACTTCCTTACATCCACAATTCCTTCTGGAAGCTATTTTGTTGTCAACACAAGCTCAAAAAAATACCATTATCCAAGTTGTAGAATGGTCAATAAGATTAGCAATGGCAATCGCAAGTATTCCACTAACGAATCTGCTTTACAGGCCAATGGCTATGTGCCTTGTCAGGTCTGTCATTAAGTAAATTTGTAATTTATTCGCTAACTTTAATAAATAGTTTAATAATTTTCACAAAACTGCACCATATTCTTGAATCCAGTTTACAGTTTATCTGGCAAAACTATGGTGCAGTTTATTTATTCATTTATTTATCCTCTACCCTCGATAACTTTTTCTCATATATTTCAAAATCAATATCAATCAATGTTACCATTTCATCCGAAAAACTTAAAAATCCCCATCATCCGCCAATTCTTTTTGTCTTTCTCCTTGCTTCATCAATTGTAGATGGTTCTGGTGCCACACTTTTTATCACCAAGTCTGCACATTCCTATAGCATCTTGAGCCATGTAAATTGCATCTTCCATACTCTTTCCTTTGTATAAATATCAAAATCGGGAATATAAACTACATAAAAATCATTTTTTTAATAAATACTGAGTAAAATTTAACCATTTTTTTATCCTGTCTTCTCTCCCTTATATGATTTAACTCATTTTGTCTTGCTCACACTTCTTACAGCTGGCATAAATACATCTACTAAAGTTGTATATTCCCCATTTTCTAACTTGATTTCTGATAATTTACTTGCTGGCGGAATATCTTCACCATCTTCCTCTAACCCAAGAAGTACGCACCCTAATAATTCTTGTGCAGATACAAAAGCATCTTCATCAGTGTCTCCACAAGTTGCACAATCCAAATCTGGAAACACAACAGAAATCCCTTTTTCTTCATATGAAAAAACTGCAGGATAGTAATATCTATCTCTTCTTCTCATATCTATTATCGCCTTCCTCTTAAATAATCGGTATCACAACTTATATAAACCACAAATTTACTCAACTGTTCATGTCTCCTAAATGTTTTTCTAAAATTGACCTCTAACATCTCACTTTTTATAAGCCCGTGCAAACCTCCCTACGACCTCACGCTTTAGCTTATAGGATTTGCATAACTTTAGCAACTACTTTTCATACTTCAATTAACATCTTTACTTGAATGGGTTCTGTATTATTCTCTTTAGAGACTAGAACATCAGGTCAATTAACTTGCCGATTATAGAAACCAATATTCTAGTTACAACTCCTATTAAAGTCTGTTTAACAATGGGATTGATTTTGATGGAAGTTTTTTCTTCTTTCGAGAACTTTGTTTTCCCATTCTGTTCACCTCCTCATATAATCAAGTGTTTTTTGTTGAAAATTCAAGGTTTTTTGACCTTGTCTGTCTCAGTAAATAAGCCAGAGTTATGAACATTTCGGTGTATCTGGTACTGAAATAGCGGTAAAAGGGTACACGAAATAAAACGTCATTGATTTTCGCTTTACTGGCCTTGTGTATACCCATCCCTCTATGGCAGCTAACCTCCTATATCCACCAGGATCATCTCTGTCTCCAGAGGTCCTAACTTCCTTCGTCCTGCCTGCCCATAACCAGGGTGTCAGCTATGCTCCTTTATGGGGTCATGCCCCCATGGTTACAATTCCCTACCGACTACCGGCTCATTCTTTGTATTGTTGATTACTGACTCGCTTCCTGTACCAGCACTGTGATCAGTGGACGTTATCTGCTACATTCTGCTTTGTTTAGTGACCGCCCATAGGACGGCCGCCGTATTGATTACATTGTACGCTTATGCTACCTGCAGATATACTGCCGGTCTCTTTATATCACCAACCAGCTTTTTTTGGGATCATAGTCCACGCCCTTGGTCAGCATTGCAAAGAAGACACGGAGCGACTTTTTGCTACAGCCATCAACGACTGCATCTTCTTTAAAGGGATTCAGCTTTCTGGTTGTATAGTATGAGTGGAGTTCCCTGAATTCCGGATTCTTTGACACAAGGGACATTGCAACCTCGAAGAGCAGATATCTTAGTCTCTTTCGACCTCGTCTGCTTATTGTTGTCTCACCCTTATGTTTACCTGAACTATTCTCAACCAATGCTAAACCTGCAAGTTTCTGCAGTTCTTTTGGGTTATTGAAGCGGCTTATATCACCTACTTCAGCCAGGAATCCCGACACCGTCTTGATTCCTACTCCCTTAATTTCCAACAGCTTTTCAGCCATTGGAATCTTTTTTACCAGCTCTTCAATCAGAGCTACTACTTCCTGAAGACGAGTATTTCTGGACTCATAATCCTCCAGCAGCATACGGTTTTCCATCCTTGCGGATATTTCACCTTCTTTGCTTCCAACACTGTGCTCAGCAGCTTCTATCAGGGTCTTTGCCCTCGCTTTCCCAACTGCTCTCACCTTCGCATCTCGCCAGATTTGGTTCACCCCATCGATACCCAACGTCATGATATCTTCCGGAAGTGGCGCTACCTTAAGAATCAGCATTCCGCTTTTTAGCATCCGGTCGCCCGTACACCGTTTTTGTATTCAGGAAAATATATATTGAACCAACGACTGATCCTATTCTGAATTCTTGTAAGCTCTGCTTGTAGCTGAAATCTCATGTTAGATGCAGTTCTAAGATCTGCATAAACACCCTCCGGCAGATATGGGATCATATAACATCCCTCTCTAACTAGTCCTGCTATGACTTTCGGATCCTTACGATCGTTCTTTGTCGGATTGTTATCGTCGAGTTCTTTTGATTTCTTTACATGATGAGGATTCACAAGAACCGGCTTCATCTCGTTGTCCTGAAGGAACTTACCAAGATTGAACCAGTAGTGGCCGGTAGGCTCCATTCCGGGAACCACCTTGTCCTTACCATGCTTTTCTTTGATGTCCAGAATCCATGCCTTAAATGTCACGAATCCGGCCTCATCATTACTAAACTTGAATGGTTTCTTAGAATACTCGATTCCTCGGTAATCAAAAGCTCTTGCATAATGCGTTTCACTTCCGACATCGATTCCGAGTACCAAAGTAGTTTCTGTAATTGCTTTAATTTTTGCATTTTGTGTGTTAGACTTCATTGTAGATACCTCTCTGTTTGATAAGATTTACCAACCTGCCAGTCAGTAGTCTTATTTTACTCTGAGGTATCTTCAATTTTCAACGTCCAACATTTAAACTATACAGGAAGCTCCTTTACTTTGTTTAGTTTTCTAAACATTTGTGTGAAAAAAAATAGTCTTCTATTAAGTCTGTACTGACTTCCAAATAAAACATTGCCTTTTTCATCTCATTTTGCGACTATTCAGCTTTATTATTAAGCTTAAGGTTTAATGTTGACTCTCCCATGCCCATTTATTTAGCGAATGCGACTCTGAGTTTTGTACTTTTTCCTTGATTTTTACCCATAAGCTTTGCTGTAGTCATAGTCCATTGTATCGCCTCCTTTTTTTGTTTAGTTTTCTAAATTATAACCCCCACACCTTTCCTTGTCAATTAAAAATATTTACTTTTCTAAAAAAATATTTACATAACTAAAAAAATGTGCTATAATGCATTATATAAGGAGGAATATAAATGAACGAGCGAACAAAGAGATTAAGAAAAGCCGTTGAGAACTCCGGTTACAGCCAAACTCAACTCTGTGAAATCACAGGTATAAATAAAGGAGCTTTAAGCTCATACTTATCAGGAAGATATTATCCGAAGCAACAGGCAATAGAAAAGCTTTCGGAGGCTTTGAATGTGCCGATTTTTTGGCTAATGGGATACGATACTGAAAATGAAGAAGATTCTCAAGAAGAAAACGCTTATTACATAGACAAAGAAGCAAGGGAACTCGCCCAATTTCTTTATGAAAACCCAAAGTACAAAATATTATTCGACGCTGCGAAAGACGTATCAGCCGATGATTTAGAAATGGTAAAGACAATTATAGATAAATTTAAAAAATAAAGGGGTTAGATGAAAAAGTATGGATTGACTAATGATAACTGCAGATATGTATATCTTCTTGGCATACCACCCAAGGTCAAGGGCTTTGTCATGGAAGGCGACGGATATTATACAGTGGTTCTTAACCCTGCCTTGTCTGCAGATACAAATAAAAAGACCAAATTGCATGAGATTAAGCACATACTAAGAAGAGATTTCGACAAGGCCGACTGCGATCAGGTCGAAAGTGGCGTAAGGGGAGTTTAGAAGGAAGTTTTGAATTTTATAGGAGAGTATTAAATTGGAAGATATTAAAAGTAGACTTGTTGATAAAAGCATTGAAGCATTTATTTTAGGGCTAGAGATCTATAATAAACCAACTATCAGGTATAGAATTGAGGGGTTTAGCTTTTTTATTTGCAATGCTTGGGAACTGATGTTAAAAGCGGAATTGCTGAATAGAGGTGAAAGTATATATTTCACTGACTCCCCTAATAGAACCCTCTCTTTACGAGATGCATTGCAAAGAGTTTATACAGACAAAAAACAACCGCTCAGGGTAAATTTGGAAACTATTATTGATTTAAGGGATACAAGCACTCATTTTATAACCGAGGACTATGAAACTATATATGCTCCATTTTTTCAGGCTTGTGTTATAAATTTCTGCGAACAAATAAAAAGATTCCACAGAGTAGATATGTCAGAGCGTGTCTCCCCCAATTTTTTGACACTTTCTATATCATTGGATATTCTAACCAACAGCGAAATCAGAGGAAAGTATTCTGTTGAAATGGCAGATCGCTTTATTGCAAACAAAAATGAGCTAGACTTTCTACAAAATACCAATCATTCAGCTGATTTATTCATACCAATCAGACATGAATTTGTTCAGATAAAAGACAAGACAAAAGCAGATTTTACATACTCTGTGGATTCAAGTTCTGATATGCCGGCTAAAATCATCACTAAACTGCAGGATCCAAAAGATAAATATACATTATCAAGAAAGAACATTATTTCCTTAGTTAATAAGCAAATTAATATTAAAAATATAAAGTTTGATTATGTATCATTTAAAAGGTGACAATGTTTTTCAATGACTATGCACTTAAGTTAATTATGGATTTCTACAACTTACAAGATGATGAGAGATACTGCTTTCAATTTGTATCTACTAGAAGATACTCTAGTCAATTAGTAGAGTTTGTTATAGAAGCTATAAAGAATGACTCAAACATTGTTTGTACTATTTTTAAAGTATAAAAAGATAACCCCAGGCACATAGGAATTCTAAGCATTAAGCCTACTCCAATTCAGGAACCCAGTGTTAATCCTTCACAAGTTATCTATGATTATATTTTTACGTTTTACACATTGTTTTGTCAAGTTTTATAATATTAATTTTTTTATTATTCACCATACTCCTGAAGTCAGGAAAATAGTAAGTATTTGATTTTTAACATTAAATATGCTACCCTAGAGGTGCGAAAGCCTTATCAGTTAAGGATAAGTAATCTCTAGCAGTACGCTCCCAGTATCAGGACAAAGCCGAACCTAGAGATTTTTTATATTAAAAAAGCCACCCAAATAACCAGATGGCTAAACACACCTCTACAAGTTACTACTCACAGCGATATGCCCTCAACAAGCTATATTGTACCATGTGTGGTAGCACCTTGCAACAGGTGTTATTTTTATACCCAAAAAGGAGGTATCTTTATGGCTACCATCAGACAGAGAGGACAAGGCTATCAGATTATTGTCTATCTAGGCAGAGATGCTAATGGCAAAAAGAAAACCACATCCACTACATGGAAACCTCCACTAGACTTACCAAAGCGTAAGGTAAAATCTACTCTAATGGAGTATGCTCTTGACTACGAAAAGAAGGTAAAATCCTATCTGCTCTCTTCTAAATCCGCATATGCTACCTTCAATGATTTTGCCCATAAATATTTTCAGGATATGCAAGATTTTGCCCTTTTAAGCCCAACAACTTATGTCTGCTATAAGGATATCTTTGATCGCAGAATCAGCGAAGCATTTAAAAATCTTCGTTTACAGGACATCACAGGGCATACCATTCGTAACTATGAGCGTCTCATCAGAAACGAGTACATAAGAGCCGACAAAAGAAGTGCTCCACTGTCTGATGTTACAATTCAAAAAGACAAAGCCGTCATCTCATCTATTCTCTCCTATGCTGTTGAGGAGGGCCTGCTACAAGTCAACCCACTTCTCTATTCTGGTAGATACAAAAAAACCAGAAATAATCCCGACTACAAAGTAAAAGCGTTAACTGTAGAACAAGTTTCCCACTTCCTTGCATTTCTTAACCAAGAAACCCCTCTTACCTATCATCAAAAAAATAGAGCATCTTATACCCTACTCTGGAAACCAGCCCTAAAATGGCGGTTGTATTTTCTTATTGCGATTTGCACAGGCACAAGGCGTGGCGAAATGATTTCCCTGTTGTGGTCAGATTTTGATTTTGACAAGTGCGAAATTCGAATTGACAAGTCCACAGTAAGAGTTTCAGGGCGAACCATTCACAAGGCTACAAAGGCAGGACGAAGCCGATTGGTGGCCGTGCCTAAGAGTGTAATGGGTGTGGCAAAAAAGCTACAGTCCGCACAAGTTCATTCTAGTCAAAGTGACTTTGTGTTTCAGCGTGATGATGGTACACAAATGGACATCTACAGCCCTAGAACTGAATTTAAGCGGTTAATGCGAATCTACAATCAGACACTTCCAGTAGACGATATACTGCGTCTACCAACTTGTATTACACTACACGATTTGCGTCACACTACAGCATCTATTCTTATCCATAATCGTCTTGATCCAAAAACCGTAGCAACATTACTTGGGCATTCTCGGGTTTCTACCACACTAAATATCTACACCTACTATTTTCAGTCCTCTTCTCAATCTACAGCAAATCTTATGCAATCTGTACTAGACTTATAAGCCAAAAAGGGTGACAAGAGGGTGACAACTGGATGTCAAAATCTACTCTGTCCAAAAAAGCAAAAAGCCCACAAGCATCACTGCTTGCAGGCTTATCTTCCAGCTCATAGCCGGACTCGAACCGGCGACCTACTCATTACGAATGAGTTGCGCTACCAACTGCGCTATATAAGCAAAAAGTGAACCGTTCAGGTTCACTTAATGACCGATCCGGGAATCGAACCCGGGTTTACGCCGTGAGAGGGCGTCGTCTTGACCGCTTGACCAATCGGCCCAAATGCTCAGGTAGTATAACATAATGGTATATCTATGTCAACTATTTTAATCAAAGTTCTTTGGAGTGACCGATCCGGGAATCGAACCCGGGTTTACGCCGTGAGAGGGCGTCGTCTTGACCGCTTGACCAATCGGCCTAAGTACTTTGACTTTAAAAATCTCGAGGCGACAAGATTCGAACTTGCGACCTCAGCGTCCCGAACGCTGCGCTCCACCAAACTGAGCCACGCCTCGTTACCTGTGTAAGTATAGGATAATTTTTCTGAATTTGTCAACCATTTTTTTGAAAAACTTTTTTTATCAAAAAAATAGAATTCTCAAAAATGCGATTAACCTGCACTTTTAAGAATTCTATTCCCTCATCTTTGTCTCAAACTTAATGCTGTCTCTGTAATATTAATTAGTATCTTCGTATCTCTCTAACTACTCTAATCCCTTTAAATCTGATTTGTCATACAATCTAAGCATAGGTGTTGTAAACTGTCCTGATGAATCAACGAGTCCTTCTGGAAGCACATCAAGCTTTTCTACATTCAATCTGCCATTTGCAATAGTCAATCGCTCATAAATCGTATCTGGTCCATTAGAACTGTAGCGATACAAGCAACTATGATCTGGAGATTCACAATATCCCGTTCTCAAATCTCCTGCTTCCGTACCCAATTGCACTGGATTTCCATCTGTTCCAATCGTATAAAACACAGCATCACAACTTGGATTTCCAATATAATGCAAGATTAACTCTGGAATTCCATCATTATTCATATCATAAACATTATAACCATATTGATCAACTCCAATATTTTCACCCGATTCAAAGACATGATTGGAATCTGCCATTGTATTGACTAAATTGCGATAAATTGCCTTATAAGCGACCGAAGAAGCTACTGCTGTTGTAGTTTCCTGTGCCTGTGCACTTTGTGATTCACTGCCTTCACTGCCATTTGCACTGGATTCTGCCGAAGAAGTTCCTGAAGCTACAACTGCTTGCAGAAGAAGTCTCATCCTTTTTTTCACTCTTGCCGTTTTTTATCAGCATCAACAGCACTCGCACTCTGACTTTCTTCCTTGACAACAGCATCGGCCACCTTATGAGAATTTCTATCTTTCCAAACCTTTGTCGCAAAAACAATTCCACACAGACAAAGAATAGCTATAATGATCCAAGGCCATTTTTCTTCTCTTTTTCTGTTGATTAACAAGTGCATAGAAGTCTTCTTCTCCATCATCATCTTCATCATTCTTGTCTTCGTTGAGTACAAATGATGGCATATCTACCTCTTGATCATCATCATCTAAAAGTTGTTGTGTGCGTCTTGCCACAAATTCTTCTTCATTGAGATTTTTCGTAATCGGAACGATGAAACTCCTCCTCATATGCATCTGTATACTCTTCCTCAAAGTCTTCATCAGCGCTTGTATCATCTTCTTGCTCACCTTGACTTTTCTCTGTATCCTCAGCATATTCTGGATCGTCTTCTAAATCGCCATCTCCCTCGTCCATATAATCCTGCGTCGGCTCATCACCATTTTCATAACTATACCAAGCATCTGTAGATGTAATTTCTACAGTCGCTGTAGCCTCTACCGTAGATGTCTCTGAATGATCTGAATTTGCGGAATTTGCCACTTTTGCACCCGTCATTTCACTAGATGCTTCCTCATTGGCGGACTCGGCAGTTGATTCTGCAGTACTAATCTTTGTAGCCTCTGATTCCTGCTCATGACGTTTTGACCTTCTCCTTTTTGCATGATAGGCTTCCACCGGCTGAACAGAATCTTCTTGCTCCTTCTTTGCCTTCTTACTCTTTACATTTCCTTGGATGTATTGTGCTGGCTCATCATCCATATTTTCTTCTTTTGGCAACTCAATTTGTTCTTGCTCACCTTCAGCTACAGACTCATTCTGAGAAATTGGCTCTTTACTCAATGGCACTGTATCGAATGTACTTTCTGCATCGGCTGTGCGATCCATATTCTCTATATTGTCTGTGTTGCCTGTGCGATCCACATTGCCCATGCCATCTGTACTATTTGTGCTATCCACACTTTCTACATTGCCTGAGCTAGCTGTCTTTTCTGTCTTTTCTGTATTTTCTGCATGAGCCACATCCACTTTGGCAGCCACATTTGCTTTTTCGCTCTTATTCGACTCGTTGACAGCTTTGGAATGTGTTTCAACTTCTTTCGGTTTTTTTCCATCTTTTCTGACGCATTTTTTTCTCCGATGTACTTTCCTTAACCGTCTCTGTCTGTTTCTTTACTTCCACATCATTTGTATTTTTTGCAGTTACAAATGGAAGAACCGAACTCAATTGTTCCTTGATCTCCTTCAAAGCTTGTGGAGAACGCTCACTGTGCAACAACCAAGCAAAGTAGCTAATTGGATTCATTCCGAATAAATCAATTTTCTCCATTATCGCGCATACGCTTAATTTCTGAAATTATCTTATTCTTTTGCAGAGTAGAGAATATCCTTAACCTTCTTTTTCTGGCATAGCAAGATGCTGTGATACCTCAGACAATCGCCTTCCTTGAACATAAAAAAAGTGCTGTTGCCTCTGCATCGGTTTCTTTAATCTGGCTAAACACACGATCAATCAAATTTGTTGCCACATTAGGATCAATCCTTGATTCTTTTGATGGATCAGAGCCATCATCTTTTCCAGACCAAAGTTTAATATCAAGTGGTGAAAGCGTCTCATCCTTTGCACTCTCATCACTAATCACTTCCACAATGGTACTTCTCAATACTTTTTTTGGGCGTCAAACTTCGATAAGTCTGCATCTTTTGCTACTGAAAAAAACTTGACATAGATTTCTTCAATACAGGCCTCTACATTCTTTCCCAAAATCTTCTTTCCCACAAATGCACGAACATAACCTTCTGTCGTGCTATAGATGTCATCTAATACTGACGCATCCCCTGAAAGAAGTCTTTGTACTAACGCATTCAATTCATTATTCATACAAATTAGCGTTCCCCTTTCCCAAAAACTCTACTTACATAATATATCATTTTTACTAAATAATGTCAAATATTGATATTTGGTCACTCTGAGGAAGATTTCCAAGTAAACCTAATTTGTCCATTTGTTCACAAATTGTCTTATTTACCTTTGCTCTGTTCATAAAATCGTCCTTAGAAATAAATTCTCCCCTAGCCGCAGCTTCGACAATCTGCCTGGCCACTGACTCTCCCAAACCATCAATGCTTGTCAGTGCTGGCATAATTTTTTTATTTTCTGTCACCTGAAAGCGAACAGCCTGTGCCTTATAAATATCAATGGGTTCAAATTCATATCCTCTCGCATACATTTCCTGTGCAATACGCAAATCTCTAGCGGTATCTTCTTCCTTTGCTGTGGCATCAGATTTATTTTTTTAATTTCCATATAAGCCCGTTCAACCTTTTTCCTTGCCAAAGCACATCAATTCATAGGAAAAATCCTGTTGCTCGAATAGAAAAAAATAAGCCGTATAGTACTCAATGGATAGTAAATTTTACAATATGCAATGCGCAAGCCATCATAACATATCGTCACTGCATGGGCCTTTTGGAAACATATACTTAATTTTTTTGCAAGATTCAATATACCACTTTGGAACATCTGCTGCAATCATATCTTGCTCGTACTCTGGGCTTAGTCCCTTTCCCTTTCGCACGGATTCCATAATTTTAAAGCTCTCGCCCTCTTCCATTCCCTGACCAATTAAATAGATCATAATGTCATCTCTTGTGCAAATGGCCGTTCGAATAGTCGCCTTCCTTCTTGAATCAATGTCTGTGCATTGCCAAGCCACACATCTGTACCATGAGAGAGGCCAGAAATGCGCACCAAATCAGAAAGTCCCTTTGGCTTTGCATCAATTAACATCTGCATAGCAAAATCTGTGCCGAATTCTGGAATTCCCAGTGCTCCAAGCTTACACCCCATCAAATCCTCTGGCTTTACACCAAGGGCATCTGTATTTTGAAAGAGTGTCATTGTCTCCCTCGAATCAAGAGGAATATCCTTTACAGGATCAATACCAATTAAATCCTGTAACATACGAATCATCGTTGGATCCTGATGTCCCAAAATATCAAGCTTTAATAAATTGTGGTCAATTGCATGATAATCAAAGTGTGTGGTAATGATTTTTGTTGTCATATCATTTGCTGGATGTTGGACTGGCGTGAAAGTATAAATTTCCTCTCCATGAGGCAAAACAATAATTCCGCCTGGATGTTGTCCGGTCGTCCTTCGAACGCCAACACAGCCCTGCGTGATTCGATTGATTTCGCATTTTCTCTTGACCTGGCCATGCTCATCAAAATACTTCTTTACATATCCATAGGCTGTCTTCTCGGCCAGTGTTCCCACAGTTCCTGCACGGAAAGTATGTCCCTGTCCAAAAATAACTTCAGTATAATCATGAGCTTTTGGTTGATATTCTCCCGAAAAATTCAAGTCAATATCAGGCTCTTTGTCTCCCTTAAATCCCAAAAAAGTTTCAAATGGAATATCAAAGCCATCCTTTTTTAACTTCTTTCCACACTTTGGACAAATTTTATCTGGCATATCACAACCTGCCATCCCCGCAAATTTCTTTACTTCCTCTGAATCAAAGTCCACATATTTACAATCACAATAATAGTGTGGTGGCAAGGGATTGACCTCGGTAATTCCTGAAGTATAGGCAGCAAAGGACGAACCAACCGATCCTCTTGACCCCACAAGATAGCCATCTTCATTGCTCTTTTCCACCAACTTCTTTGCGATAATATACATAACGGCAAAGCCATTTTTAATAATAGAATTTAGTTCTTTTTCAAGTCTGGCTGTCACAATTTCTGGCAAGTTCTCGCCATATTGCTCATGTGCTTTTGCATAGCAAGATTGTGTCAATAACTCATCTGAATTTTCAATGACAGGAGGACATTTATCAGGGCGAACTGGCGGAAAATCCTCCACCATATCTGCAATCATTCTCGAATTTGTCACTGCGACAGCATAGGCATCTTCTGGTCCCAAATAATGAAATTCTGCAATCATTTCATTGGTTGTTCTCAAATAGAGGGGCGGTTGATGATCTGCATCTGTAAATCCCTTCCCTGCCAAAATAATTCTGCGGTAAATTTCGTCTTCAGGATTTAAAAAGTGAACATCACAAGTGCCAACTACTGGCTTATTTAGGGATTTTGCCAATTCTACAATCTTTTTATTGATTTTTTGAATATCCTCTCTCGACTCAATGGCATAGCGATCAGATGCAATCATAAATTCATTGTTGCCTATTGGTTGAATTTCAAGATAATCATAAAATTCAGCAATCTTTCGGATATCCTCCTCCTCTTGCCCATCCAAAATTGCACGAAATAGCTCCCCTGCCTCACAGGCACTTCCAATAATCAATCCCTCTCTATATTTTTGTAATACAGACTTTGGAATTCTTGGTCGTTTCGCATAGTAGTTAAGATGCGAATAAGAAATTAATTTATATAAATTGATTCGCCCAATTTCATTTTTTGCTAAAATAATGATGTGATTGGTGTTCATCTTCTTGATGCGCTCTTGGCTCACCTTGGCCAATCCCTCAACATCCTTGAGTAACAAAATATTTCTTTCCCTGAGCATCTGTGCCAATTTTAAAAAGATTTCTGCTGTACACTCTGCATCATCCACGGCACGGTGATGGTTTTCTAGGGAAACATCGAGAGCTTTTGCCACAGTGTCAAGCTTAAATCGTCCGAGCTGTGGGAGCAAAATTCTTGCTAAAGTCACGGTATCCACAATGGTTGGATCATAGGTATACCCTATTCGCTTGGCATTGGTCGCAATAAATCGAGTATCAAAACCTGCATTGTGTGCCACCACCGCAAAGTCCTCACAGAATGCCAAAAATTTTGGCAATACTTCCTCAATCAGTGGGGCATCCACCACCATAGAATCATTGATACTTGTCAATTCCTCAATTTGAAACGGAATTGGAATCTGTGGATTGATAAATGTTGAAAAAGCGATCTACAATCTTTCCTCTACAATCTTTTACGGCACCAATTTCAATAATGCGATTTTGTGTGGGTGAAAATCCTGTAGTCTCAATATCAAATACAACAAATCCATCATCTAGGGACACTTCTTTTGGATTGACCACCACTTCCTTTAAATCATCTACCAAATAGCCCTCCACACCATAGATAATTTTGGGTGGATTTTTCATCTTTTGCACTGCATGATAGGCATCTGTAAATCCCTGAACATTTCCATGATCAGTAATGGCAATGGCTTCCATTCCCCAATCGGCGACCTGCTTTAATAATTTCTGCTGCACTGCTGACACCATCAAAATCGCTCATTTTTCGTGTGGCAATGCAATTCCCACTCGCTTTACTTGAGCATCATCTGTTCGAATATTTTTGACCAAAAGCATCACTTTTTTTAATTCCTCGAACAAAGGAAATAATCAATTCACTGTCAAATTTATCAATATTCGTTGTTCCCTTTAATTTAATAAAATTTCCTTTGACCAGTGCCGCATGCAACACAGGAACATCCTCTTCCTTTGCAAAAATTTTTACCTGTATGGAATCGGTAAAGTCTGTCAACGAAAAGATAAACATTGTCTTTCCTGAGCGCTCAAAAAATCGCTCATCCAACTCAACAATCTTTCCATGAACAACGATTTCTCCCATCTCTCCCTCAACTTGAGACAGAGGAACAAATTGATCTTCAAAATCACGCCCAAACAATACATCCGGATTCTTGCTCCTAGAGATATATTCCTTCTTTTTGCCAGAACTTTTTGCCGTTTTTTTCTCAGAAACCTCTGTTCTCTTTTCTTGATCTACTCCATTTTCTAACTTTTCTTTTATAACTCGATCACCCCCATTCTCCCTACTATTTTCGTCCTTGCTTTGAATTTTTCTCTCTATATGAGCAATATAGTGAGGTCTCAATTCACAATCCACCCCACAACGCTCAAAAAAGATTTTTTCCACAATACGAATAAATTCTGGAACAATGGCTTCAGAAAGTTGCGTTCGCTCCACACTAAATTCCATAATGCGTTCACCAACAAATACTACCTCTGCCTTTTTAAGAATCAAATATTGGGCAATGCTGTATTCTCGCAACTCAAGTAAAATACTTTCCTTGTAGGCATCATAGAGATTTTTGGGCGTATATTGCTCAGAAAGTCGAAAGTTCTCCAAAATTTTTATTTGAATTTTCTTGGTCGGAAAAATTTGTCGCTTAATTATCCCCTCCAAATCAAAGATAATCCTTTTCTCCACTAATATATCTGATGAAACATAGATTCTCATCTTTGAGCCTTCTTTATTGGCACTCACCTTTTCCACTTGGATGTGTTCTAGTAGCGCCCTTGAGATATGTTCCATCTGTAATGTCGGAAAAACTTCCAAAAAACTCTTCATTTATGACTGTCCCCTTGACATTTGATCAAGCTCCTCTTTTAGAGCTGACAAAAGTTGATGCTCTGGTACCTTCTTGATCACTACACCTTTTTTGATCAATAGTCCCTCTCCAATGCCACCAGCAATGCCAATGTCGGCTTCCTTTGCCTCTCCAGGTCCATTGACCACACAACCCATCACTGCGACCTTGATATCCATTTCATAGCCAGCAACCAAATTTTCTACTTGATTTGCTAGGGAAATCAAATCAATACTTGTTCGCCCACAGGTCGGGCAAGATACCACCTCAACACTGCCCTTTCTCAAGCCCAATGTCTTTAAAATTAATTTTGCACAAGTCACTTCCTCCACAGGGTCACCTGTCAAAGATACTGAATCGTATCCCCAATACCTTGATATAAAAATAATTCCAAGGCCAACACTTGACTTAACCGTTCCACGCTGAATGGTCCCTGATTCTGTAATTCCCACATGAAGCGGGTAGTCTGTCTTTGTTGAAATTAGCTCATGTGCACGAATACACATCAAAACATCAGAAGATTTAATGCTAATAACCAAATTTTTGATAACCCAAATTTTCAATGATCCTTACCTTATCCAGTGCTGATTCCACTAATCCCTCTGCTGTCACACTGCCATATTTTTTTCAATCAAATGCTTTTTCTAGTGAACCCTGAATTTACACCCACACGAATGGGGATGTTTCTCTTTTACAGGCATCCACCACCATCTGAATTCTTTCCAAATTTCCAATATTTCCCGGATTAATGCGAATCTTATCCACTCCATTTTCAATTGCAGCCAGTGCAAGACGGTAGTCAAAGTGAATATCGGCCACCAAAGGAATATGAATTTGTTTTTTAATTTCTTTGATGGCCGTAGCCGCCTCCATTGTCGGAACCGCCACTCGGATAATTTCACATCCTGCTTCCTCGAGACGCAAAAATCTGATCCACTGTCGCCTGTACATTTTTCTGTCTTTGTATTGCACATACTTTGAATTAAGATTGGATGACTTCCACCAATCACTCGGTTTCCAATATGAATTTCTCTTGTCTTCATCTTTTTCTCCTAAAAGCCAACTAGTCGTCGAACATCATTAAACATCACAAAGACCATAAAGAGCATGAGCAAAGCAAATCCAATCAAATGGACCATTCCCTCAGCCTTTCGATTGACTGGTCTTCCAAGAATTCCCTCAATAATCAAAAAAATAAAAATTCGACCACCATCAAGGGCCGGCAGTGGCAACAAGTTCATTACACCAAGGTTTGCACTCAATAAAATCATCATATTTGCAATGCTCAACAGTACCACACCCACACCATAGGCACTGGATTCCTTGACTGTGTCACCAATCATATTGACAATGCCCACTGGTCCACTGATTTCATTGGCCTTTACTTTTCCCTTAATCATATAGGCTAGGCTCTCTAGGGTGCTCGTGATGTTATACTTTACTTCATAGGCCGAATACTTTACAATCTCCATCGGTCCTTTTACTGGAACTCGTCCACCTGAACTTGCAATTCCAATCATATATTGGTTGTACTTTTCATTGAGCTTTGGATGAATCGTAAAATCAAGTTTTTTGCCCCTGCCGATTGATCAGTGACATCCACATCCTTGCCAGGATGCATGTACAAATATAAAGTCAAATCTCTATAAATAACCACTCGATGGCCGTCAATAGCTGTAATTATGTCCCCTGCTTCAATGCCAGCTTCCTTTGCAGGATAGCCATCAACTACCTCGGACACCTCCGACTTATCAATGCCCACAGCACCAATGACAATCATCGCCATAAAAAAGGCCAAAATAAAATTAAACAGCGGTCCTGCAAAAAAATTGTAGCCAATCGCTTTGGCACAGACACTGAGTTAAAACTTCCCTCAACACTTTCTTCATCCTCATCTTCTCCCAGCATCATACAAGAACCACCAAGGGGCAATAATTTTAGCGAATATCTTGTCTCCTTTCCCTGTCTTGACAAAATTCTAGGTCCCATTCCCACAGAAAACTCAATGACTTTGATTCCCGATTTCTTTGCCACAATAAAATGTCCAAATTCATGAAAGGTGACAATCACACCAAAAATGATCAATGCAAAAATTATACTCATCTATATCCATCCATTCTCTAAATCTTTTTTCTGTCTCCAATTGTATTCTCAATATATCACAAACACTTGGATTTTTGGATTAACTTGTGATGATCCATCGCTGTGCGAATCATCCTTACAATGTCTACATAACGAATCTTTCCATCCAAAAATTTTGCGACTGCATATTCATTAGCCGCATTCAATACCGTTGGCATACTTCCGCCAATTTTGCAGGCTTCAAAAGCATACTTTAATCCCTCAAACACCTCCATATCAGGTCGAGCAATTGTGATCTCACTGAGTCTAGTAAAATCTAATCTCTCTCCCAAAAGCTTTCGCCGATTCGGATAATAGAGGGCGTATTGAATGGGTAATTTCATATCTGGTGTACCAAGCTGAGCCATCACGCCACCATCTTGAAACTGAACCATAGAGTGAATAATCGACTGCGGTTGTACTACCACTTGAATATTCTCTGGCTCAACAGAAAATAGCCATTTTGCCTCAATGACCTCTAGTCCCTTATTGACCATGGTCGAAGAATCAATCGTAATCTTTTTTCCCATACTCCAATTTGGATGATGCAAGGCATCTTGTAGGGTCACTTTTTCCAATTGGCTTTTTGTGTAACCTCGAAATGGTCCGCCTGAAGCCGTCAATAAAATCTTTTCAATGGGATTATTTTCATTGCCCTGAAGACATTGAAAAATAGCACTGTGCTCTGAATCCACGGGAAGAATTTGCACTTTTTTCTCCTTGGCCAATGGCATAATGATATGCCCTGCACAAACTAAAGTTTCCTTGTTTGCCAGTGCAATATCCTTTCCTGCCTCAATGGCTGCCACAGTCGGCTCAATGCCAATCATACCAACTACTGCGGTCACAACAACATCGGCCTCGGCAATGACTGCCGCCTGAATTAACCCCTCCATGCCAAAACCAATTTCACAATGTATATCTGTCAATCGCTCTTTTAGCTCTTTGGCATCTTTTTCTTTCCAAATTGCTGCAAATTTTGGGCGAAATTCTCGAATTTGCTTTTCCAACAAATCAACATTTTTTCCCGCAGTCAATGCCACGACACCAATATCTCCATTTGCTCGCACGACTTCTAATGTCTGTGTTCCAATTGATCCTGTGGAGCCAAGTATTGCTATCTTTTTCATATCACTCCTCCAATTCATTCTTACTATCCCAAAAACATCACGGCAAAAAAGACAATTGGTGCTGTAAATAGCATACTATCAAAGCGATCCAAAATCCCACCGTGACCTGGAATTAGATTTCCATAGTCCTTTATCTCATGATTTCGCTTGATTGCTGATGCAGCTAAATCGCCAATCTGTGAAACTACGGCACCGAGTGCACAGCCAACTGTACAAGCCAGAAGCGGATTTCCACCTCTACCATATAGTTTCTTACAAAGTTTGCATAAACATACGCAATCAACGCTGCTCCACAAACTCCACCAATACAACCTTCTAAGGATTTTTTCGGACTTAATTTTGGGGTCACCTTATGTTTTCCAATCAACATTCCAACTGCATAGGCACAGGTGTCACTTCCCCAACTCGAAATCAAAATCAACCACGCCAAGAGCTTTCCATCTTTGAGTGTCCTTGTCTGATAGAGAAAGGAAAATAACACTGCCACATAAAATAGCCCAAAAAAACTCGCTGTAATTTCTTCTGTCTTATATTCTGGAAAGGTAAATACATAGATGACCATCTCCAAAAGAAGCATCACAACAAATAAAATCACCTCATATTCTGAAGAAATTTTAAAATACAAGAGTGCATAGTAAACCACGGCACCAATGTATCCAATCCAAGACACTGCCTTTTTTTCAATTTTTAGTACTCGATAAAGTTCAAACATCCCAATCAAAGAAATCAACAAGGATATCGCCCAAAGTGGCAGTCCTCCCACAAAGATAAAAACAATTGCCATAATGAGAAGAACAATTCCACTTACTAATCTGGTCCAAAACATTATCTGCCTCCAAACCTTCTCTCTCTTTTATTATACGCTGCAATCGCATTTTGCAACTCTTCCTCATCAAAATCCGGCCACAATACATCCGTCACATAGATTTCGCTGTAGGCCAGTTGCCAAAGCAAGTAATTAGATAATCTCAACTCTCCACTTGTGCGAATTAATAAATCCGGATCGGGAAGACCTGCTGTATCGAGGTGATCGGCAACAAATTGTTCAGTAACCCCTTCTACATCATAGGGACTTTCCCTGTACTCCTTAAGCATTTTCTGAACCGCACGACGAATTTCATCTCGGCCTCCATAATTGATGGCAATGGTAAATGTCATTCCCGTGTTGTCCTTTGTTGTCTCCACCAACTTGTCAATGCCTTCGATGATGTCTGCATCAAATCTTCGCTTATCGCCAATCATCTTTACACGCACATTTTTTTCCGCAGCAATCTTTAACAGTCTCTTCATATAGAAGCGGAATAGTTTCATCAATGCCCCCACTTCTTCGGCACTTCTCTTCCAGTTTTCTGTAGAAAATCCATATACTGTCAAATAGTCGATTCCCGTCTTTGCACAGACAGTAACCATCTTTTTCCAAGGTCTCACAACCAGCCTTATGCCCCATTGCCCTTGGCAAAAGTCGCTTCTTTGCCCATCTGCCATTTCCATCCAAAATAATGGCCACATGTTTTGGAATTACCATATTTTCCTCCCTACTGATATAGGATTGGGCAGGCCATATTGCCTGCCCAAATCATTTACTGATTCCACTATACGATAGCATATCCTACACTGATATTAGTGTATAATTATACTGTCATAATTTCCTTCGACTTATTCTCAATTGTCTTGTCAATCTCTTCAATGGCCTTGTCTGTAAGCTTTTGTACTTTATTTTCGCCATCTTTTAAATCATCCTCAGAAATCTCAGATGCCTTCTCCATCTTCTTAATGGCATCTACTGTATCTCTTCTGATGTTTCTCACGGCAACTTTGGCTGCCTCGCCCTTTTTCTTTACTTCTTTTACAAGCTCCTTGCGTCGATCCTCTGTCAGCTCTGGAAAAATCAATCGCACAGTCGTGCCGTCATTTGTTGGATTAATCCCCAAATCTGACATATTAATTGCCTTTTCAATCTCCTTCAATAGAGATTTCTCCCAAGGTGCAATCATAATCATTCTTGCCTCTGGCACAGAAATATTGCCCACCTGTTGGATTGGTGTTGGTGTACCATAGTAATCTACCTTAATCTTATCTAATACATGGGGATTGGCACGACCTGCACGAATGGTTGCGTAATCATCCTGCAATACATTAATCGTCTTATCCATCTTTTCTTGACACAATTTAATTTTCTCTTGCATATTCATCCTCCTAGACAGTTACCACTGTTCCATTTATTTTTCCTACCATTGCATTTGCAATGGAATTTTTCTCATTTAAATCAAATACTGCCAATGGCATCTTATTTTCCATACACATTACAGTTGCTGTCAAATCTACAACTTGAAGTTTTTTGTCAAGCACTTCTTGAATGCTAATGGTCTCATACTTTTTCGCATTTGGATCAAGCTTTGGATCTGCAGTGTAGATGCCATCAATGCTCTTGGCTAAAAGAATCATTTCTGATCAATCTCAATTGCCCGAAGAGCAATTCCTGTGTCTGTAGAAAAATATGGATGACCTGTTCCACCACCAAAGAACACAACCTTTCCCTGCTTAAAGCACTCATTGACCCTATCCTTTGAAAAAAGTTCAGTCATCGTTCCACAGGCAAATGGAGAAAAAATGGCTGTCTCCATTCCCTTCACTTCGAAAGATTTCTGACACATAGATGCAATTCATAATCGTTGCCAACATTCCAATTTGGTCTGCCTTTGTGCGGTCAATCGCCTCCGAAGTTCTTCCTCTCCAATAATTTCCACCGCCAATGACAATGCCAACTTCGACTCCCTGCTTTACACTGGCCAATACCTGCTGTGCAACATCTCGAACAGTGGCCTCATCATAGCCACTGCCTTTTCCTGCTGCAAGTGCTTCTCCACTCAATTTGAGCATAACTCGCTTCATCTTCTATATCTGCCTCACATTCCTTCTTATTTCGAATTCTTTAATTACACAATTCGCATATATACAAGAAAAAGTATAACATAAGAATAAAAATTTGAAAAGATAGCAAGAACAAGCATCTACGCTCAATTCTCGCTATCTCTTCTTTTCTACACCTGAACAAATTTTCCATCATTCATTACATATTGTTTCTTACAATACTTTGCCACCTTTTCATCATGAGTGACAATCACCAAAGCCTTTCCCTCTCGATTTAATTCCATCAACAATGCCATAATGTCCTCTGTTGTCTTAGAGTCTAATGCCCCTGTCGGCTCGTCACAAAGCAGAATATCCGCATGATTGACTAAGGCTCTGGCAATGGCAACTCTTTGCTTTTGTCCTCCAGAAAGCTTTGCTGGCACAGCTTTTGCTCTATGCACAATTCCAAGCCTTTCCATCAACTTCATTGCTCGCTCTATCTTCTCCTTTTTGGACAATTTTGTATATTCCAATGGCAACATTACATTTTTTAATGCACTATAGTGAGAGATAAGTGCAAAGTCTTGTACAACAAAACCAAATTTCTCATTGCGAAGTTTTGCCTTCTCCTTCATGGAATACTCCGCAATATTCTTACCAAAAAGATGATAGTCCCCTTCTGTGGCAACATCTAAAATCCCAAGAATATTGAGCAATGTACTCTTTTCCCTGATCCAGATGTTCCCATAATGGCAACACTCTCCACGCTCAATCTGCAAAGACACATGATCCAAGGCATATACTGGCTCATCTTCTCCATATATCTTGCATATATTGTTTATTTCAATGATTTTATCCATTATCTCACTCCTCGCAATGTATCTGTCAATTTTTTTCAAATTGAATCTTGTGTATCATATAAAGGAACAAAAATAATAAAACATCCCAGACATATCAATACTGGCAATAGCAAAAAAATTCACTTATGCCACACAGGATGGTTGTTACCAATAAGCTCAATACAATCAACAAAAAGATTTTTCGATAAAAAAACTCGCCCCCAAATATCTGTTATCCTTGCCCCACATAACAAGTTAATTCCATACTCGTAGGCACATTCAGACACACGGCGAATCACCAAACAAATCATACTGACAAAAGAAAAGATCAATAAAATGCTGCCAAACAAACTATATAAAAATTATGGTTTCTACATAGTCATTTTCTATAACTTTAATCTGAGAGCTATAATTAACAAAAATATCCATCTGTTACTTTCTGTTGGCGCATTACATTTCTGATTTCTTTCAATTCCTTTTCATTATTGACATATAATTGACAGGAATACATTGCTTTGATCCATACCATAAACAGAACTCTTATCTACATTCACGGGTATAATTACACTTTTATCCAAAGAAAAATGGCTCTTTTTGTTGAGTTGGTCGAACAAATCTTGCTCCCTTTTTCAGGAAAGCCTCGATCTGAATTTCTTTCCTTCCCGAATCGTCTTCCACAATGTCTCCAATTTTATACTTCTTTGACAGGCTAGAACCCTACGACTGCTGGCAAAACCTTCTTTTCCCAATCTTCATTGGTATCATAAGTAATCTCAAATTTCTTCTGTACCTCTTCTGGAATATCCAAGTGATTTTGCTCAAAAAAAGTCTTTGGTTACTCCCACTCGTATATACTTCTTATTCTGAATAATAAAGTCATCTAGTGCATTATCAATAAAAGTATATAGATATCTTCCTCCCAACATTTCATCAATGATGGTCTGGTACTTCAAAATTGTATCCCTGTCATTTTTTACAAGTACTCCATATTGCTTATCACTTCCTGTACTGCGAAACATAAATACCTGCTTCTGTTCTGTCCATTCTCCAATCAACTTTTTTACATAGGAAGCTTCGGCAATCACCTGTGCAATATTGACAAGAATGATAAATGTTACAATGAGTTGCAACACTTTAAATAACATATCCCACACTTCCCTCTTGATCTGTTCAAGTGCAAATTTAATATTTCTCATTTCTCATCCTATGTACTTTCCATTGAATTTCTAAAACCACAAAAATCACAAGCATCATTGACAAAAAAGCAAGTAGAATACTATCCAAATAGAAATATCTTCCAAGTAACAATCGAATATGAACCAGTGACCTCATGTTTCTCAAAACAGTAAATGTAATTTCATCTAAAATCCACGAAACCACCAGAGCAACAATCCCCATCAAAGCAAAGCGTTTTAACAGCAATTGATGATTGCTTCCATCCGTCGCCCCAATCATTTTGCGAATTTCAAACTCTTCTCGGCAAGAGCTTATCCAAGCCTGTGCAAAACTAATGCAATTCATTGACACAATAACCGCACAAATAAGAATTAATCCAACCATGGTGGGATTTGTATTAACCAATCCTATCTGTTTTCTACCCCATTTGTGAATTTCGGCTTCAGGAAAATCCTGCCCTAGCTCTTCAGATATATCCTTTTTAGCTGAATCAACATAAATTGCATAATAGTCGATGATTTCCTTAATGCCCTTTGACCGAATATCAAGATATAAATTCGGCATTGTCATTGTATTTTCTTCATCATTGTCGTAATATCCTAGAACTCGATAATCATTCTCCCCAACAGTGACATAGGTTTGATCATTCTCTCTCCAAAGCATATCTTGATAATTTGTGTTGACTACCGCTACATTTTCACCTTCAACATAATCTTTTATAGCAGAATGGATCTTTAATGCACGGAATAGTTCTTGATCAAATTTGGCCACACTTGGTGTCCAAGATCCAAAAGAAATTATGCAATGTGGAACTTGCAAGAGATTGATCTTATCCAAAACTGTCTCGATAGTAGGATGTTCCTCTGAAAATTGAATACTCCAGTAATCATCTAACAATATTCCATAGTCCTTTTCTGGTTCATGCCACACCTTTGACATTGCTGAAAACCCCAATGAAAATGTAAATAAACTCATCACCATAATGAGCCACAACATCTTGGCCTTTAAAATTGTATCTCTCATTGTATTCTATTACTTTCTAATTTTTTTACCACTGAATAATAACATTTTTTTATATTTATTTGTCAACATTTAATATATATATATCTATTAGTATTATGATTCTTTTTTACACTTTTTATAGTTACAAAATCGCAAAAAAAGGACTGCCAAAATTCCCTTTTCGCAGTCCTTTTCCATTCTATTCTCCCAAGCCATTGCCTGTATATAGCTCGTAATATTTTCCTTTCTGAGCGAGCAACTCATCATGAGTGCCACGCTCAATAATTCTTCCTTGCTCCAGTACCATAATGCAATCCGTATTTTTAACTGTAGAAAGTCGATGGGCAATGACAAAGGTTGTTCTTCCTATCATCAAAGAGTCCATTCCCGTTTGTACAAGTTGCTCTGTTCTTGTATCAATGGATGATGTCGCCTCGTCAAGAATCAGGGCTGGCGGATCAGCAACGGCTGCCCTTGCAATGGCCAGAAGCTGGCGCTGACCTTGAGAAAGACTTCCGCCCTCCCCATTAATTATGGTGTCATAGCCATTTGGCAATTTTTTTCAATAAAGTCCGACGCATTGGCAAGTCTTGCCGCCATACATTCTCCATCCGTTGCCCCCTCTCGACCATAGCGAATATTTTCCATAATACTTCCTGTAAACAATCTGGTCTCCTGCAGTACAATACCCAAACTCTTTCTTAAATCCGCCTTCTTAATATTAGAAATATTAATTCCATCATAGCGGATTTTTCCCTTTTGAATATCATAGAAGCGATTGATCAAATTGGTAATGGTCGTCTTTCCTGCACCAGTTGAACCAACAAACGCAACCTTTTGTCCCTTTTTGGCAAAGAGATTGATGTCATGCAATACCATTTCTTGTCTGTATATCCAAAGGTAACATCATCAAGAACAACATTGCCCTCCATCAAGGTATAAACTGGCTGATTGGTCTTTGGATCAATATCCTTCCAAGCCCATTGTTCAGTTCTCTCATCCATCTCTGTAATATTTCCAAATTCATCGACATCGGCATTGACCAAAGTCACATAGCCCTCATCAAGCTCTGGTACACTGTCCATCACCTCATAGATGCGGTCAGCTCCGGCCGCAGCCATGGCAATCGCATTAATTTGCTGAGAAATCTGGGCAAACGGCTGATTAAATCCTTTAACTAGGGTAAGAAATGCCACGAGTGTTCCTAGGGTAACACCAAATTTCCCATTAATGGCAATCACTGCACCGATAATCGCACAGATAACATAATTCATATTTCCTAGCTGTGCCACAACTGGCATAAGAATGTTAGCAAAGGCATTGGCCTGATAAGCACTGTCTCGAAGTTCTTCATTGAGTTTTTGAAATCCCTCAATCGACTCCTCTTCGTGGTTAAAAACCTTGATTACCTTTTGTCCACTCATCATTTCTTCAATATATCCATTTAACTTACCAAGACTTTGCTGTTGACGAATAAAATGTTTTCCTGAACTATCTGTAATTTTCTTACTTGTAAAGAGCATCACCGCAACCAAAACCATGGCAATAATGGTCAATGGAATGGAAAGAATGCACATGGTCACAAACATACTTGCAATCATCATTGCTGAATTGATTATCTGTGGAAATGCCTGTCCAATAAATTGACGGAGAGTGTCGGTATCATTAGTGTACACCGACATAATATCACCATGAGAATGGGTATCAAAATATTTGATTGGCAATTTTTCCATATGACTAAAAAGATTTTCCCTCACGAGACGCATCGTTCCCTGACCGACATTGACCATAATTCTTTGATACATATAAGAACACCCTGCACCGATCAAATAGACAATCACAATCTGTGTCATTGCCTTGGCCAGCGGTCCAAAATCAAGTGATGAACGACCAATCATTGGCGTGATATACTTGTCAATTAATGTCTGCATAAAGGCCGTTCCACGCACATTGGCAATGGCTGATACAATAATACCAATAAATACAAATACCATATGAATGCCATAGTGCTGAAATACAAGCTGCACAATACGCTTCATATTTCTTGACTGCATACCTTTTGCAGCCTGCTTTGCCTCTTTTATTTTATCTTCCATTTATGCACCTACCTTATCAAAATCTCCACTGCCTTCCATCTGAGCCTGTGCCACTGCACGATAAATTTCATTGTTTATAAGAAGATTCTCATGTGTATCTACACCACTAATTCTTCCTCTGTCAAGAACAATAATACGGTCAGCATCTTTTACTGATGAAATGCGCTGTGCAATAATAATCTTTGTTGTATCTGGAATGTCCTCTCTCAATGCCTTGCGAATTTTAGCATCTGTAGCCGTATCCACCGCAGAAGTAGAATCATCAAAGATAATAACCTTTGGCTTTTTTAGTAGTGCTCTGGCAATACAAAGACGCTGTTTTTGTCCTCCCGATACATTGGATCCACCCTGTTCAATTCTTGTTTCATACTGATCAGGAAAACGTTCAATAAATTCATCTGCACAGGCAATTTTGCAGGCACGAATACATTCTTCATCCGTTGCATTTTTATCGCCCCAACGCAAATTTTCAAGGATTGTCCCTGTAAATAATTCGTTCTTTTGTAGCACAACAGCGACCTTATCTCGAAGTACTGTCAAATTATACTTTCGAACATCAATTCCTCCAACTTTGACCGTTCCTTCCGTTGTATCATAGAGTCGACTGATTAGATTGACTAGAGAAGTTTTTGAACTTCCAGTTCCACCAATAATACCAATGGTTTCACCTGCACGAATATGAAGGTCAATATCGCTGAGAACAAATTTCTTTTTGTCCTTCTTTATTTTCCCATAAGAAAAATTGACATTTTCAAAGTCAATACTGCCATCCTTTACTTCCATCACAGCCTGCTCTAGAGAGGTGATATCTGTTTTTTCTGTCAACACCCCAGCCACACGCTCTGCACTCGCCTCTGACATTGTAATCATAACAAAAGTAAAGGATAAGAGCATCAAACTAATAAAAATATTCATTACATAGGCAAATAAACTGGTCAATTCTCCTGTTGTCAAACTTCCTGAAACAATATAGTGTGCACCAACCCATGACAAAATTAAAATGCACGCATAGATGGTCAACATCAATATAGGGAGGTTAATCGCTATTTTTGCCTCTGCCCTCACACCCAAATCATAAATTTTTTGAATGCTATTGCCAAATTTTTAATTTCATAGTCTTCTTTGACGAAGCTCTTGACCACACGAATTCCTTTGACATTTTCTTCCACACTGGCATTTAAATCGTCATATTTGCGAAATAGCTGACTAAAGAGTTTTGTCGCCGACTTCATAATCAGAAGTAAAACTGCTGCAAGAAAAATAATTGCCACTAAAAAAATCAATGCAATTTTAGGACTGATAATAGTTGTCATCACAAATGCTGCAATCATCATTGCCGGTGCACGCATCATCATTCGAATCATCATTTGATAAGAATTTTGAATATTGGTGACATCCGTGGTCAATCGAGTCACTAGACCTGCGGTTGAATACTTATCAATATTGGAAAAAGAAAAGGTTTGGATATTCTTATACATTCCCTCTCTTATGTTGGCAGCAAATCCACTGCTGGCATAGGCCGCAGACCGTCCACAGAGCACACCACAAGTCAATGAGGCCGCAGACAAGCAAACCATCACCACACCATAGAAAAATACATTGCCCATATTTCCAGCATTTACGCCCTTGTCAAGGATTTTACTCATCATAAATGGAATTAAAATCTCAAAGATAGCCTCCGCAACCACCAAAAATATAGAAATATAGGTCGCATTTTTATACTTTCCAATGCGACTCCATAAAACTTTTAGCATAGGACTTCCTCCTTTAAATTTTCATAAATCGTTTGTAGCAGAACAATCAATTCCTCTCTTTCTGCAGGAGAAAGTGGTGCAAGAAGCCTTTTTTCTGACTCCATATGTTCCATTTGAAAGTTCTTGTGTAAAACATTTGATTTTTCAGTCAATACCACTTGTTTTGAAAATCTTCCCTCCTTAATAATTTCTGTTTGAATAAAGCCTTTGCTCTCCAAACGCTTCAATATTCCCACAGTTGTCGGATGAGAAACTTCTAAATACTGCTCAATTTCTTTTTGTGTGACCATCTTATTCTGATTTTCTCGCAAATATTTTAATACATACATCTGTGAGATCGTTAAATCATACTTCTTTAACACATCATTAAATCTTTTGCTAAGTGCATCATGAATTTGCTTAATTAAAAAAATCCCTGCATCACATTTTTCTGTTCATCTTACCTCCTGTCCTTGTAATCATTAAAACAAGTGTAGCGTGCTATATATTAACACGCTACACTTAAAATTGCAATATTTTTTTGCCAGCCTACATTGTATTCATCCTCGGCATTCGGCTCGAATGACAACTAAAAATAAATCATCTGATATTCCTTAGAAATTTTTCTCCAAAAACTTCATCGCCTCACCCATTTTTTTGAATTGTCGAGATTGACAAATGGATCATCTAAAATTAAAACGGTTTTTTTCAACGACATACATCGTTTCAATCAGAGCCATTCGCATACAAAGTCCAATTAAACCCTATAACCTTCGCTCATGAGGGAAATATCTCTGTTTTTCCTGCACTCTTTAGTGATAAATTTAAGTGATCATCGAGCACAAACTCCTCATTGCTTTTTCCTGTGAGCAATGCATAGTATTTGTCAAATGCTACTTTTATTGGCTCCATATACTTTGTTCCAAAATTTCTCCTCGCCTCTTCTAAATGTAGCTTGCTCTTACACAAGATATCATATCGCTCTTTTTCTTCCCTGTACTCTTCCTTCGCTCGCTCATAGAGTACTTGAATTTCCATTCTCTCATCATAACTTCTTTGTAAGTTATGTATCTCTTCCTTAATACTAGCCAATTCTCGATCATGCTTCTTGATCAAAGCCACCATCTCAGCTAATTCTCTATTTTCTTTTTCTGGAACAATCTCTTCCTCTTTCTCTCTCTCACATCCTGGATTTGCTACAATAAACTTCTTTAAAATTTCTTCACTCGTCTGCTTAGTCTTCTTTAAACGGGAAAGCTCTGTCACATCCGAAAGCATCTGATCCAGTTGTACTACCATATCTTCATTCACTGAAAATCCAGTACTGCGCAAATACTTTTCCACTGTATCCACTTTCTTTTGATGTTCTATCTTTAATTTCTCTAATTCTTCCAATTCCTCTCGTTCTTCTTCTGACCATACTTCTTCACTTTGGTCAGGAAGTAAATCCTCTTCCTTCTCCCCCACTAATTCCTTAATCTCTAACAATGCACGAATAAAAAAAGTAACCCTGCCACTGCTCCGAGCATTGCTGAAATAGAAAAAGGCCAAGACAATGCCTCGAAGAGCAACTGCTCCAACCACACAGAGAACAAAAAAACAGACCACTGGCCACCAGTTTTAATTTTTACTTCAGGCAAAAATACTGACATCTAAGACCTCCTCTGCGTGAGAACGGCTCGGAACCTTATCTGCAAACTTTTGTTCCTTTTATATGGATTTCTTCCTGCTCTGGCTGTATTTCATGGGCCATCTGTCGAATGACTTGTAAAATCTCAATTTGTGGCACTGTCTTTGGGAAATCTTTTTCGCTTCCTGTCATAGTTTTCCTTCGCCCTCGTAAATTCCTCTGTTCGAGTAAGATACTCTTGGTGAAGCATTGCTTGCTCTTTTCTTTTTCCCCTTCTGTGAAAGCTCTGTAGAAAGTTGCTCCTGTTTAGCTAAACATTCCTTTCTCTTTTCCAGACAGTCTTTCTCTTTTTGCTGGAGCTCATCCATTTTTTCTTCAACACCTTGACTCTTTTCCAAAATGGACTCCACCCCTGCGATACTCTTTTTCTAATTTATAGAGACTTCCCTCCTTATTTTTCTGGGCTCATCTCTAAGATCTTTTCTTGCAATCTCTGCCAAGCCTTCTCATAGTCTTCAATATCTTCTATCTTTTTGCCACATTTCCAATTCTTTTTGAATTTGTATTGTCGCATTGGTTTCACAATCGTCTTGTCCAATAAAAAAATACTTCTCATAAATGACTCTGCATCAATAGAAAAGACTTCCTCACCAATATTTTTCACTATAATCTACGGATGGCAAATTCTTAATCGCATCATATAGTACAAAGCGATCTTCATTCCTTGTCTTTCCAAAAGTACGCTCAATGCGATATTTTTTCTTTCCCACAGCAAAAGTGAGCTGTCCACCATAGACACCGCCCCTGCCAAGGATCATACTTTTTTTCTTTTCATTTTCTACAACACTACTCTTGTTCTCATTTTTGAAACCGAAGAACATAATGCGAATAAAAAGCTGCAAGTGTACTCTTCCCCAGCCATTATTTTTCCAACAATAAGTTACTCTCCTCATTAAATTGGACATCAAAGTTTTTCAATTTTCCAAAATTTTCAATATGTGCCTTCTCTAATTTCATAAATAAAAACTCCTCCCATTTTATTATAACAAAATGGGAGGAAAATGGAAAATTATATTTTATATTCTTCTTGTTTTGCTCCAAGAATCTCTCTTGCATTTTTTACTCGTTCCTCACTTGGACTATCGATTCCCTTTAGAGGATAGTCAATTCCCCATATCCTCATACTTGTGAATCGCCAAGGTGTGGTATGGCAAGACCTCTACTTTTTCTACATTAGAAAGTGTATCAATAAAGGCACGGAGTGTATGTAAATCTTCATCAAAGTCACTTCTTGTTGGGACTAAGACATGGCGAATCCAAATAGGTTTGTGAATTTCTGACAGATATCTTGCCATATCAAGAATATTTTCATTTTGCACACCTGTGAGCAATTTGTGGCGCTGAGAATTTATTTCCTTAATATCTAAGAGCAATAGATCTGTGTACTTCATCAATTCCTTAAACTTTTCAAAGAACTCCCCTTCCCTAGTAAATGGGTTTCCTGCGGTATCAATACAGGTATGGATTCCTTCCTTTTTACATTTTTTAAAGAATTCAATGAGAAAATCAATTTGTAAAAGTGGCTCACCGCCACTGACAGTGATTCCTCCATCCTTTCCCCAATAAGATTTATAGCGCAGGGCCTTTTGTAATAGCTCATCTGAGGTCATTACCTGATTTTTTTTGTCACTCCAAGTATCTGGATTGTGACAATATTGGCAACGCATATGACACCCTTGCACAAAGATGACAAAACGTACACCCGGTCCATCTACAGAACCAAAACTTTCTAATGAATGAATATTTGCTGTTTCCATATTTCTCCTCTTACAAAGAAAGCCCGAACCATTTGGCTCGGGCAATCTGTTTCATTTTTTATTACATTCTAGCGTGGCAAGTTCTTGAAATAACATCTAACTGCTGTTCTCTTGTCAAGTCAATGAACTTCACAGCATATCCAGAAACACGGATTGTAAAGTTTGCATACTCTTCCTTCTCTGGATGCTCCATTGCGTCCTTCAACTTCTCAACACCAAATACGTTGACATTGAGATGATGCGCACCCTGATCGAAGTAGCCATCCATTACCTGCACAAGCTTTTCCTTTTGCTCATCCTCGCTATGTCCAAGAGCACCTGGGTTAATGGTCTGTGTATTTGAAATTCCGTCCAATGCATACTCATATGGCAACTTTGCTACAGAATTTAGTGAAGCCAACAATCCGCTCTTTTCTGCACCATAACTTGGGTTTGCACCTGGTGAAAGTGGCTCTCCAGCCTTTCTTCCATCTGGCATACTTCCTGTTGCCTTACCATATACAACATTGGAAGTAATCGTAAGGATAGATGTCGTTGCCTCTGAATTTCTGTAAGTATGTCTCTTCTTTACCTTCTCAAGGAATGTCTTTAAAAGCCATACTGCGATGTCATCTGCTCTGTCATCATCATTTCCGTATCTTGGGAAGTCACCCTCTGTCTCAAAGTCAAGCACCAATCCGGACTCATCACGAATTGTCTTTACCTTTGCATACTTAATAGCTGACAAGGAATCAACTACATGAGAAAATCCTGCAATACCTGTAGCAAATGTTCTGCGCACATCTGTATCAATCAGAGCCATCTCAGCAGCCTCATAGTAATATTTGTCATGCATATACTGAATTGCATTTAATGTGTTGACATACAATCCAGCCAACCAATCCATCATGACATCATACTTCTTCATTACTTCATCATAATCAAGATACTCTGATGTAATTGGCACATACTCTGGAGCAACTTGTTGCTTTGTCTTCATATCCTTTCCACCATTGATGGCGTAAAGAAGACACTTTGCAAGGTTTGCTCTTGCACCAAAGAACTGCATCTCCTTTCCTGTCTGTGTAGCAGATACACAGCAGCAGATGGAATAGTCATCGCCCCATACTGGACGCATGACATCATCATTTTCGTACTGAACAGAGCTTGTGCGAACTGAAATCACTGCCGCATACTTTTTAAATGTCTCTGGTAATCTACTTGAATAGAGTACAGTAAGGTTTGGCTCAGGTGAAGGTCCCATGTTCTCCAATGTGTGCAAGAATCTGAAATCATTCTTTGTTACCATTGATCTTCCGTCCATGCCCATACCAGCAACTTCCAATGTTGCCCAAACTGGGTCGCCAGAGAAGAGCTCATTGTAAGAAGGAATTCTTGCAAACTTCACCATTCTAAACTTCATAACGAGGTGGTCAATCAACTCCTGTGCCTCGCTCTCTGTCAATGTTCCATTCTCCAAATCTCTCTGAATATAGATGTCAAGGAAGGTAGACACACGACCAACACTCATCGCAGCACCGTTTTGTGTCTTAATTGCTGCAAGATATCCAAAGTATAACCACTGTACAGCTTCCTTTGCATTCGTTGCTGGCTTAGAAATGTCATAGCCATAAACCTTTGCCATTTCCTTCATATCATTGAGTGCCTTAATCTGATCAGCCAATTCCTCACGAAGACGGATAACCTCATCAAACATTGTTCCATCGCCACAATTTGTCCAATCTTCCTTCTTCTTCTCAATCAAAAAGTCAATACCATAGAGTGCCACTCTTCTGTAATCACCTACAATACGACCACGGCCATAAGTGTCTGGAAGACCTGTAATGATCTTATTGTGTCTTGCAGCCAACATCTCTGGTGTATATACATCAAACACAGCCTGATTATGAGTCTTGTGATATTCTGTAAAGATCTTTGTGAACTTCTCATTGGTCTTGTAGCCATACTTTTCTGCTGCCTGTACTGCCATCTTAATACCACCATATGGCATAAATGCTCTCTTCAATGGCTTGTCTGTCTGAAGACCAACAACCTTTTCCAAGTCCTTTAAATCTTCCTTGATGTATCCTGGGCCATAGGCCTTGATGCCAGATACGACTTCTGTCTCACACTCTAGCACACCGCCTCTAGCTCTCTCCTCTTTCTGTAACTTCTGTAACTCGCCCCAAAGCTTATCTGTTGCCTCTGTTGGTCCAGCTAAAAACGCCTCATCACCATCATAAGGTGTGTAGTTTTCCTGTACGAAATCGCGCACATCTACATCATCTCTCCACTTTTTTCCCTTAAATCCTTCCCATCCTTGATTTGCCATAATCTCTCCTTCGGCTCTCGCCATTATGTATGTTTATGTTAAGTTTCCCTAACTTCTTTCTACGGTTACATAATAACAAATGTATACAATGCTTGCAAGCCTTTTCTTCTATGTTTTTGATTTAGTACATCCTTACTGATTTATTAGTATATAGAGATAAATTACTCAACTATATTCCTTAAAAAGTGCAATAAAAATAGCACGACAACGCCATTACTGACGAAGTCGTGCTATCTTTATATTTTATGGATTTAAGCATCTTCCTGCCGCGTCAAAGCGATAGGTCTTTTTATATTTTTTCATATAGATTGAAGTATTCGCTGCCATCTTTCCACTGCCTGTGACATAGTACCAATAACCATCTCTTCCCTTAATCCATGCATCATAGGCCATCCTTCCATTGCGATGGAAGTAATAATATCCGCTCTTCATTCCCACCCACTGACTGGATGCCATTGCACCATTGGAGTGAACATAGTAATAAGGATTTCTTGACCCAATCCATTGATTTGCTGCCATGGCACCACTGCTCTTAAAGTAATACCACACGCCACCAATCTGTCTCCAACCTGTGGCCATTGCACCATTACTACCAAAGTAATACCACACACCACCGATCTGTCTCCAACCTGTGGCATTTCTTCCACCACTTGTATAGTACCAGGTATTTCCGGATTTTACCCAACCACCACCTGATCCTGAACCACTACTTGCGTAATTTCCACCACCACTACCTCTTGAAAACGGCATATATCCATGGCTTGCAAGTTCGTCAAAACTATGGGTAGAGACAATGGCCTGTGCTGGTGTCTGCTCATAGCAAACCACATTTGTCCCTTGAACACTTTCAACCAAAATGACATGTCCGACCTTTACCATGGCATCACCCGAATGCATCCTTCGATAAGATGCCTTTAAGTCTGCTGCAGATGGAGCATTGGCATTGTAACTTCCCACCTTTGCATATCTTCCACTCCGAATTCCCGCAACAAAACCTGAAGTATTGTTTCTTGGAATTCCCCAAGCATAGCTGACAAAGCCCGAACAGTCATTTCCATACATTGGCATTGTCTTTCCACCATTGCTAAATGTAGTGTAAAAATCCGCCTTACTCAAAGTTCCTGGAAAACTTAAATTATCTTCTTGATGAGGTGTCTGTGAATAGGGGATTCCTCGATAGGTCACGCCCGCCTGAAACACCTTCGTTCCCTCCATCCCATCAAGTTTTTTGTTGGTCTCCAAGTGAGATTGACCATTGCCTTTGCTTTGTCCATAATTGGCTTTTGTGCACTGGTATAGGATCCAGATACTCGACTGGCAGAGCTGGCTACGAGATTATCCACGGTCACTTGAATGCTGGCTTCTTTGCCACGAAACTTTACTGTGACCATAGCCGTTCCCTTTCCAACACCAATCAGTCTTCCCTGTTGGGCAATGACCACATCTGTATTGTCGCTCTCCCAGAGTGCAATCGGTGACACATTAAAGTACTGCCCCTTAGCCTGCCAAATAGCATCCACATAAGTAGAATACCCTGTACCACTAATGTTGGCACTTTGCTGGGCAATGCTTAGGCTGGCCTCAAAATTAATATCACTGACGCCCTTGTCCAAAATGGATAATAATCCTGTTCATTGATGTCCATCTCATCATTATAGAGTGCTGCTGATTGATTGATGACATCATTTTGATTTGTACTCTGTGGCAGTGTAATCTCTGGATCTGCATGGACATTGAGCACACAGACCATCGAAATCATTGCCGCAATTGATAAGATCTTCTTTAAAATTTGCATATTGCCTTCCTAGTTCTTAAATGAATGGATTGGTGCAGGGATTCTTCCCCCTCTGTCGACAAAATTTGCACAGGAAAATGTATTGACCTGCATAATTGGTGCATAACCCAACAATCCTCCAAATTCAACAGTTTCTCCCACGCCTTTTCCAATCACTGGAATCACACGCACAGCCGTTGTCTTTTGATTGACCATTCCAATTGCAGCCTCATCGGCAATAATTCCTGCAATCGTAGTATCCGGTGTATCCCCTGGAATGGCAATCATATCTAATCCCACGGAGCAAACACAAGTCATGGCCTCTAACTTTTCAATGGTCAAAGAACCCAAATTGACGGCATCAATCATTCCCTGATCTTCACTGACTGGAATAAATGCTCCTGAAAGACCACCGACATAGGACGAAGCCATAACGCCACCCTTCTTTACTTGGTCATTGAGCATGGCAAGTGCTGCGGTGGTTCCTGGTGCTCCCACCCTTTCAAGTCCAATCTCTTCTAGGATTTCTGCAACCGAATCACCAATAGCTGGTGTTGGTGCAAGCGAAAGATCAATAATACCAAATGGCACGCCAAGGCGTTTACTTGCCTCTTGGGCAACCAGCTGTCCCACTCTTGTAATCTTAAATGCCGTCCTTTTAATTGTATTGCAAAGAACACCAAAGTCCTTACCTCTTGCTTCCTCAATGGCGGCCTTGACCACACCTGGGCCACTGACACCGACATTGATAATGGCGTCCGCCTCTGTCACACCATGGAATGCACCTGCCATAAATGGATTGTCATCTGGTGCATTACAAAAGACAACTAATTTTGCACAGCCAAGAGAATCATTGTCCTTGGTGGCCTCTGCTGTCTTCTTGATAATACTACCCATCAATCGAACAGCATCCATATTTAGTCCTGTCTTTGTTGAACCCAAATTGACAGAGCTACACACAATATCTGTCGATGCAAGTGCCTGAGGAATCGATTCAATCAGCATCTTGTCTGCCGTTGTCATTCCCTTGCAGACAATAGCAGAATAGCCACCGAGGAAATTAACACCAACCTCCTTGGCTGCCTTGTCAAGAGTCTTTGCGATTGCTACAAAGTCTTCTGGCTTTTTGCAGGCACTGCCACCAATCAATGCAATGGGTGTGACAGAGATTCTCTTATTGACAATGGGAATTCCAAACTCCTTACTAATTGCCTCACCCACACTGACTAAATTCTTTGCATATGAAGTAATCTTGTGATAAATCTTTTCATTCAGGCGGTCCAAATCTGCATCGATACAATCGAGCAAACTGATTCCCATGGTAATTGTGCGGACATCCAAGAGGTTGTCAGAAATCATCTTGTTTGTCTCAAATACTTCATTCATGTTTAACATTGTATCTATTCTCCCTATACTCAGTTCTGCCTATTATACGCGATGCATCATATCAAAAATCTCAGATCTCTGTGCCAGAATCTGCACACCAAGCTCTTTCCCAAGCTTTGCTGTATCATCTGCAATCGTCTGAAAATCCTTTGTTGCCTCCGCTGCGTTGACAATCATCATCATATTGAAGTATCCATCTACAATGGTCTGTGTGATATTCAATACATTAATTCCTGTCTGTGCAAGATAGGTACATACATTTGCAATAATACCTACACTGTCCTTGCCCACTACACTAATAATTACTTTTTTTCCATTATTCTTCCCTCACTTTAAATAATCTATCAAAACTCAACAACACTGGAAATCGCATCGCGTTTTGCCACTTCAATTGGAAAGTCACTTCCTCGATAGGGTCCTTCTCCTACATTAATTTCCTCTTGCACGGTTGCAAATGCAATTTCTGGGAGATTATTTTCCTTAGACAAATGACCAAGGAAAAATATGTTTCATGCCACTATGTAAAATTTGATTAATTAACTTTCCTCCATTTTCATTGGACAAATGTCCTCTGTTCCCCAAAATGCGACGCTTTATCGAATATGGATATCTCCCACATTCTAACATACGCACATCATGATTGGACTCAATGATGGCCACATCCAAACCCCGTAAATTCTTTACTGTATACTCATCAAAATACCCCAAATCCGTTGCCACCGCCACATGTTTATCTTGACAACTAACTCGATAGGCCACAGGATCTACAGCATCATGAGCAATAGAAAAGGGACAAATACATAAATCTCCCAACATAAATGTCTGATCTTTCTTTACATTGATCCATTCTGTATCCTCTCTCATCTTTCCCATCGCCTTGATGACCTGAATCGTTCCTTCTGTAGAGTATATAGGAATTTGATGCTTTTTTGCAAGTACGGAAAGCCCTCGAATGTGATCTAAATGTTCGTGGGTAACACAAATTCCACTCAAATCTCTCATATCCACACCAATTTCATTCAATCGCTCTTCAATCTTTTTATTGCTAATTCCTGCATCGACAAGAATGTGCGTGTGGTCTGATCCGATGTAGATGGCATTTCCACTGCTTCCACTGGCCAGTGTCACTACTCTCAACTTTTTGCCTCCATTAACCGCAGATGAATTTGATCTTCCAAATCCTTTTTACTGCCATCATTGTAGAGAATTTGATCACAAAATTTCATATATTCCTCTTTTGATGGCTGCCTCTTTATCATACTCTCTATTCTCTCCTGTGTATACCCTCTACTTGCTTTTAGACGCATACAGCGAAGATTTTGTGGCGTGTCGACATACCACGCCACATCAAACAACTTCTTTTTTGGAAAAAGTGCCGACTCGACAACAATCAAATCATACGCTTTCCTTTCTCTAGCAATATCTTCCTCAATTTTCTTCCACACAAGGGGATGAATCACCTGATTGACTCTATCTAGTAATTGAGGATGATGATATAAAATATTGGCCATCTTTTCTCTATCGAGCTCACCATCTTCTCTACAAACACTATCTCCTAAAATGTCAATGATGGCCAAATATCCTGCCTCTTTCCTTTGATACAACTGATGGGCCACCTTGTCTGCCTCAATAATATAAGCAAAATATTTTTCCCTCAAAATGTCAAGCACCGTACTTTTTTTCCCTGCACCCACACCACCAAATATCCCAAGAACCATCACTTTGCCTCCAACCAAGTTTTTCCGATATGAGCAGAAACTTCCAATGTAACTGCCAATTTTGCTGCATTTTTCATGCATTCTTCGACCATACTCTGTACCACTTGTGCATCGTCTTCCTTGACTTCCACCAATAATTCATCATGCACCTGCAATACAATTCTTGCGTCTAATCCACTCTTCTTTAGGGCCTCATCGACAGCAATCATGGCGATCTTCATAATATCTGCTGCCGTTCCCTGAATTGGAGAATTCATTGCCACACGATCTCCAAACGATCTTTGCATAAAATTTGAACTTCGAATCTCTGGAATTGGGCGAATTCTGCCAAACATTGTCTTGACAAATCCCTGCTTTCTGGCCAGCTTAACATTCTCATCCAAAAAGCTCTTTACCTTGGGAAAGAGGCAAAATAATTGTTGATATATTCTTGTGCTTCCTTCCTAGAAATGGTTAAATCCTCAGAAAGCCCAAAGGCAGAAATGCCATAGACAACACCAAAATTGACAGCCTTGGCATTTCTTCTTTGTTGCTTTGTCACTTCATTGAGTGGAACATGAAAGACATTCGCTGCTGTAGCTGCGTGAATGTCCATGGACTGGCGATAAGATTCAATCAATTTTTCATCCCCTGACATTGACGCCAATATTCTCAATTCAATCTGTGAATAATCGGCATCGACAAATACACAGCCCTTCGCCGGCACAAAGATATCTCGAAGTCGACTGCCCATCTCTGTTCGCACAGGAATATTTTGAAGATTTGGCTCCGCACTCGACAATCTTCCTGTAGCTGTCACTGTCTGGTGAAAAATACCATGAATCCGTCCATCATCTTCAATATAGCCAATCAATCCCTTGACATAGGTGGAATAGAGCTTCGTTAATTGCCGATAGGACAAAATCTTTTTAATTACAGAATAGTCCGGTGCCAACTTCTCAAGCACATCTGCAGCCGTAGAATAGCCTGTCTTTGTCTTTTTTCCCCCTGGAATTTCCATCTTTTCAAATAAAATCTCTCCCAGTTGTTTTGGCGAGTTAATATTAAATTCTTCACCTGTTTCTGCATAAATCTCTCTCTCCACATTTTCTATCAATGCAGATAACTTCTCGCCATACGCCCGCAGTCGCTCTCGATCGACACCAATGCCTGCAATCTCCATTTCTGCCAAAACATAGACTAGTGGCATCTCTATCTCAAAATAGAGACTTTCCATTCCGCCAGTTTTTATTTCTTCCAACAGTGTTTTCCTAGACATATAGGCAATATTTGCCATCCATCCTAGATATTCAATGGCAGATGAATTTCTCTTTCAATTCTTCCCAGACATCCTTCTTTTTCAAGTAAATCTTGCCTTGACGGAATAATCTGATTCAGCAAATCCCTTTGCGACATCCTCGGCCTGATAACTATCCTTTAGTGGATTTATTAAATAGGCCGCAATCGAAAGATCAAAAACATTTTTTCTTCTCTGTGTGCCCTATCACCTTAAGAAGTGGCTTGACATCAAAGATAAAAATATTCTTTAAGCAAAATAGCTCCTTCACTTGCTCCTCAATCCACGAAGAATCAATTTCCCCTCCAGAAATCAAGACAAATACTTCTTCTTGATTGATACTAAGGCTAACTGCTCCAAGTCCATCAACCAGATGCTCATCAAATGGATTGCTTTGTTTCGCCAGGCACACACCCACCCCTGATATCTTGACTTTTGCAAAACTTTTTTTGCATCACTGCCTTTTGCAGCTTCCATTGTATCGACACAGCTAAATTTGATCTCCTTACTTGCTTCCATACGAAATGCCCCCGTCTCATATCGCTTTTGCAAGGACTTAAACTCCAGCCTTTTCATATATTGAAAGCTCTCTGGCGTGTACAAATTTCCTATTTTCATTGCCTCTAGATCTGAGGAAAGATCTACATCAAGACAAATCGTTGCCAACCACTTTGAAAGTTTTGCCTGTTCATAGTGCTCTTCTAGCATCTTTTGATGCCCTTGGTGGCTTCAATTCACTCACATGATCATAGGCATTTTCAATACTTTTTATATTCATGAATAATCTTTATCGCCGTCTTTTCACCAATACTTGGCACTCCAGGAATATTGTCGGAAGCATCGCCCATCAAGGCCTTGACATCAATAAACTCCTTTGGCGTAACTTGGTATTCCTCAAAAACATCCCTTGGATAGTAATCTGTGACCGTCGTCTTTCCCTTTGATGTCTTTGGAATACGCAGTTTAATATGCTCGTCGACAAGTTGCAAAAGATCTCGATCACCTGAAAGAATGCTCACCTCAATCTCCTCTGATTGATAACGCTTTTGCCAATGTTCCAATAATATCATCGGCCTCAAAGCCCTCTTTTTTTCAAAAAAATCGGAATATTCATTGACTTTAGCACTTCTTTTATTAAAGGAACTTGCTCCTTCAATTCCTCTGGCATTCCCTTTCTCGTGCCCTTGTAGTCCTCAAACTTTTGGTGACGAAATGTCTTCGCATTCACATCAAATGCCACAGCCAAATAGTCTGCCTTTTTCCTCATCTAAAATTTTTAAACATAATATTTAAAAAAATCCAAAGACAGCATTTGTGTGCAATCCAACTGAATTTGTCAATGAAGGAACACCATAAAATGCCCTATTTAAAAATACTATGTCCATCAATCAGAACTAGTTTCTTCATTCTCTTCTCCTTACCATATTCGAAATTGTAAGAGCAACATCACCATCACACAAAGAAAAAAACCAATGTCTCTATTGTATATTTTCCAATATCCAAAAGTCTGGCCATTTCGATACTTCGCCTGGCCTCACTGATATAACGATTTAACTCTCCAACAATATTAAAATTATGATCGGTGCTGTCTAGCTGTTCCAATCCAACCTCAATGGTATAATAAATCTCTAATTCTTCCCTACAACTTGGGCATTGATCTAAATGTTCCAAAAAAATTCCTTTTGTCTGTTCTCCATTGAGCTGGCCTCGAATAAATGGCTGAATCTCATGCCGTTCCTGTCTACAATCCATTATTGAATTCTCTCCTTTAAGTGCCCTTTTTGGTAGGCATCTGCAAGTTCCTTCAAATCATCAATGCGAACTTGCAATTCTTTGCCAATGTCGGTCTGCCCAACCGTGATGCGCTTTTCCACTGTCTCTACAATATGCACATGGGCTGCTTTTTCCTTTTCCAAATGAAATGGGCTGTGCTCTGCAAGCATCAATCTTCTCGATGTAAAAATTAGCGTATATCCTGCAATTCCTGTTTTCTTTTGATAGACCTTTGACAATCCCCCATCAATAACAAACATTTTTCCGTTGGCACGAATTGGCTTTTCTCCGTCCTTTAACTTCACTGGCATATGCCCATTGATAATGTGACTTTGCTTTGTATCCATCCCTAAATTCCTTGAATACTTTATCACAAAATTCCTCTTTTTCACAGAGTTTATAGTAGGCATTTGGAAGTTCAACTCTTGCCTTTTCATCCTCTACAAAATAATTTTCAAAAGTCTTCATCGCATCTTTGCCAAAGAGTGGGGATTTCGGGCCACACCAGAGATACCACATCATATCCACACAATTTTTCTTTCGTCGATGATGTGTTGGCAAAAAGTAAGCATCTCGAATCACTCTTCCAATGCTTCCATCAATTCCCTTCCCGCATACTCTGTTCCTTCCACTTCCATTTTTAGAGAAAAATTGCCATTGGCATCTGTAGGTAGACAGGCGTGAAACAGTAGTTATTATTATAACACAAATACATACTTCCCTTAGCATATAAAAATTGCATATGTTTTTTTAAGCACAGCACTGTGTTCAAAGGAATGTGTCAACACCTCAACGAGTTCCTCTTCCTCTGTTGTCAATTGATAGGGATTTTTAGGATCAATGGTCGGGAAATAGCTATCACGAAGGGGATATTCCTTACCATTTAGGCAAATAACCCCTCGTTTATAGTCAATTTTTTCTAGCACCAGTCTCTCTTCCATATGGTATTCCGGATGTGCCTTAATCATATTTCCATCAAGTTTAAACATAATAATGGCAATAGCCTTGTGCATCTTTGCCGCCTGCACAGGATCAACTGCATCATAGATATTCTCATCTAAAATCTTTGGATAGAATCGCTCACATGGATCATCCTTATAAACTCTCGCTGCAAACATCGAAATTGGTCTCAAATTGATGCCATACCCATCTTCAAGCACATCAAAATTATTATAGCCAAAGGCACTTCTCAATGCACTGCACACAAGGGCAGAATTTCCAGATGCTGCTCCCATCCATTCCACATCATGATTGCCCCATTGAATATCCAGCTCTCCAAAGTGAATAAGTTCTTCCATAATCATATCTGCTCTTGGTCCTCGATCAAACACATCCCCAATAATATGCAAATGGTCAATGGTCATCTTTTGAATGACATTGCAAAGAGCCACAATCAACTCATCTGCAATCCCAAGATCAATAATCGTCTGTACAAGCTCATTGTAATAGACAGCCTTATTCTCGTCGGTGTTATCCACATTCAAAAGCTCATCCATAATATAGGCAAATTCCGCTGGCATACGTTTTCTCACTTTTGACCTTGTATACTTTGAAGAGACCGCTCGCAAAATCTTAATCAAGCGATAGATAATCAAACTCTCCCATTCTTTTGTCTTCTTCCCCTCTACTTCCTTTTTCTCCAAATTTCTCTCTGGATAGTAGATGAGATTGGCCAGTTCTTTTTCCTCCCATTCATAAATCAGATGCCCAAATGTCTCTCGTATTTTTTGTCTTGTCATTCCTGAAGAGCTCCGCAACAAATGTGCAAAAGCCAAATGCTCTCCATGTAAATCCGAAAAAAAATATTCCGTTCCCTTTGGCAATCCCATAATTGCACGCAAATTAATCATCTCACTGATTGCATCTTTTCTTGTCGGATACTCCCTTGACATCACTTTTAGATAATCTAATTCTCTCATTGGCACCTCCAATTTGCCCACAACATGCCTTATTTCCTATTATAACATATTTTCCTTCAAGTTGTCCCTACCTTGCTTTATTCCCTACAGTGTGCTATACTTAGTTGCGATTTTACCAATAGATTATATAGGAGGATAAATTATGCGTCACACAAAAAAAGCCGTTGCGATTATGACTGCGGTCATGACCATGGCTATGACATTTACAACACCAATGTTTTCTTTTGCTGATGAATCATTTGGTGCGGTAACTGCAACTACGGTTGATGCGGGCAATGGTGCCCCAAAAACGGTAACTAATGTCAATTCACCTGCAAACCTCGATTTAGGTGCAGTTGTAAAATCTGCTGGACTTGATGCCCTTGGAGAGGGAAACACACCTCCAGATCCAATTCTTGGTGTAACACCAATGTTGCACTATGAATTAAGAGATGCTGCCCAGAATAAGATTACAGGTACAGAGTCTAACTTAAATACCTATCTCTATAGCCCACATGGTTTTTCTTCCATCTACTTTGAGCATCAGGGTATTGCTAGATTCTACTACAGAGCATACACCAAAAAGCATGGATGGTTCCCATGGCAAAATTCTAAAGAGGGCACTCCAAATGGCGACAACAGCGACAAGATACAGGCCCTCCAGATCCGTGTCAAAGGTTACACAGGAACTATGGATGATGTCTATTACAAGGTTGTCTTAAATGATGGTACTTCTCTTGATTGGGCAAAGAATGGACAGACTACAGGTACAATTGGCACTGACAAGTATATCGTTGCCATTAAGATTGCTCTTTGGCACAACACAGAAACCTTCCCTCAGGCAACTAGCGTCCTGATGGAGGCCAACAACTACGAGGGAACTTACATTGGTGCTGATGGAAAAGTTGCGTATTCAACGGCCAGTGGTGCACCTTACACAGGTTGGGCATTCTACAACAATGATCAGTACTATTTCCACGAGGGTCAGCGTGTCACTGGTTGGCAGTATATCGACGGCTTAAAGTTCTACTTCAATGAGGATGGCACAGTAGCTAGAGATTTGGAGCCAATTATGGGATTAACTGGTGATTATCAGATCAAGTACAACAAGAGTACTCGCACAATGACCATCTACGCCAAGGATGGCAAGAATGGATATATTATCCCATTTAAGACCTTTATGGGTACTTCAAGTACAGATACTCCTGTTGGTTCATTTAAGACTTATGCAAAGTATAGATGGAAATTATGCACGACAACATCTATTGCCAGTACTTAAATCGATTTAAGGATGGATTTATTATCCACTCTCTCATCTATTACGACGCACCAAACTCAAATAAGCTTGATCCAAATACATACAACTACATGGATGACGCATCATCTGCTGGTTGTATCCGCTTAAAGGCTGGCGATGCCGCTTGGGTTTACTCAAATACTCCACTTAGCACTCCAGTGATTATCTTTGAAGATCAATGGAACAAGGGACCAATTGAGAAACCTGCAATTGACAAGCCTATCCCACTGTCACAGCACTACGATCCAACTGATCCAGTGATGATTGCACAGCAGCAGGCTACAGCAGCCAATGCAAAGTAGGTAATTTTACTCCCTACAGGACAAAATAGAAATATCCTGACAAACACAGGCATTTTAGCTCTGTGGCTTGTCAGGATATTTTTAAACTATTTCATTATGACGAACTGGGAACTTGGAGTCTTTTATAATAAAATCTGTTTTTCCGAAATTATCACCTAAAAAAATTTGCCCTGTTCTGATTTCAAGGGCATTTGCAATCAAACTTATCGTATTATATGACGCATTTCGTAGATTGTTGATGTCATTCTCGTAACTCCAGATAGTTCTTGTTGAGACATTAACTTTTTTAGCCATCTCCTCCTGTGAAAGACCTCTCAATTTTCGCTATTGTGCCAATATAAGAATTTGTATTTCTATATATTCCCATCCTCCCCCGTCATACCGATAGGACAGTGTCTTGTAATTATCTTAGAAACAACCAAAACAAGCCAATTATAATGATTACTAATCTGAAAGTATAAAAGGCCAATTTTACAGATTTCCATAATAATGTCTTTATAGTGCTTTTCACAAGCACAGAAAAGTGATATAGTACCCCATAAGGGGCGGTGCTTTCGCCCCTATGTCATTATTTGATACTGTGTAGTATCATCATAATTATGGACACGAGAGTTCCGATCTCTAGTGTCAACCCGATGAGCTTTCTAACTAACTTAGTGAGCTCATCTATTTTTTTATACCACTTTTCCATGTCTTCTTGACAAATATTATACACATATATATGCATTTAGCTATTGACTTTTTTTGATTTTTTTATTGTTTATAGTTATATCAACAGAGTTGCCCAGTCAATGCATTGGGGACCAGGTCGAGCCAATTAGCTTTTTAATTGTCTTGACCTTTTTATTTTTGGGGGAAAATTAAAATGGAATTAAAATGTCCACTTACAATAGAGCAACAATTAGAAAAATTAAAATCACATAACATCATCATAGATGATATGGATGAAGCAAGAAATTTTTTACAACAAGTCAGTTATTACCGTATTACAGGCTATATATTACAATTTAGGGAAAGCCCATCAAATAGTGATATAGTATTAGGTCATAAATTATCCGAAATACAAAAAAATTATATGTGTTTGACGCTGAACTTAGATCGCTACTCCGACACTATATTGAAATAAATGAGGTGTATTATAAATCTCATATATCTAACATATTCACATTAGAAAAGTGCACACTCTCACCACATAACCAGCACTATAGTGAAGATAACTATTATGACAAAAATGGATTTAAAAAAATTATAGAACGATTCGAAAAAGAAGAACAATACTACGCTGACAGTTTAATTGTTAAACATCATAAACAAACTTATGAAAATAAAATGCTGCTATGGGTGATGTTTGAGTTCATGTCTTTTTCTAGTGTATCTATGTTATATAATGCAATGTATATTAGCTCTAAAGAAAATATAGCTCGCCCCTTGAATTGGACATAAAACGCTATCAAATCATCTACATTGCATGTCGATACTTCGAAATAAGTGTGCTCATGCTGCTAGACTAATTAACATACATTATAATCCACCTGTTAAGCTATCACAGAAATTCTTAAGGGACAATCCAAGTGTCAAAAATGATTCTCTATTCGCACACATTAAGGTCTTAATACAAAGATTACCATCAGATAATCTGAGAAGCGAACTAAAAGATAAATTATCTCAATTAATTGAAAAACACATAGAGATTGTTGATTTATCCATTATAGGATTTCCAGTTAATTATAAAAGTCTTTTGTGACTGGTATTTATAATAATGATCTACTCAGCTTCGATTATGCACGCATTAGGTGTGCCAGATCGCTACATCATGGAGCGTGGTGGCTGGTCTACGGATAAGACTTTAAAAGCTGTATATCAGCATACTATGAGTGATCAAGCACAGGAATTCAACAAAAGAATCAAGTCACATTTTGAAAAAATGCAACACGAAATGCAACGCAACGAACAAAAACCACCCTTTCGGGTGGTCCATAGAGTGCCGATGATGGGACTTGAACCCATACATCCATACAGATAACAGATTTTTGAGTCTGTCGCGTCTGCCATTCCGCCACATCGGCTCTTCAACAACAAATGCATTTTATCACAGTATTGTTTTAATTGCAAGTATTTTTTCAAAAAAAAGTTCATTAATCTCTAAAGACTTTTTTTGCCATTTGCAATATACTATATACAGAACAAATAAAGTGAAGAAAAGGATTTATCTTATGAAAAAAATCATTAAAAAAATTATGGGCTTTTTCTCTTCTATCTGCTACCGCTATCTTAGCTGTCGGATGCAAAAAGAAATCGACAACCGATCTCTCCAGCACCTACACAACAGCTGAGTCAAGTACAGAAAAAGAAATTAAAACCACTGCTGCCCTCAACCGCCCCAGCACAAAAACCCAAGTGCTGTTGTTGACCCAGCATTCAAGACACAATCTTCCACCTACCAAAGTGACAATAAAAATGTCAGCATTGCCTATCCAAAGCTTGCTGAAATGCAGGATACTGCAATGCAAGAAAAAAATCAATGCCCTCATTGAGAAAAAAATGCAACCTCCATTGTCTCTGCCCTTGGTGTAGATCCAACAAAGGATAAATTGGATATTCAATCATCCATCAATAACTCCGACAACTCTCGCCTCAGTATTATTTACAAAGGCACATTGACTAAGGCCGATGGCTCCACACAGGCTATTTTTTACACCAATACCATCGACTTAAAAAATGGTCAAGACCTCGGGTTAAAGGATTTTGCTGATGCTGAAACTATGGCAAAATACCTATTGTCCGACGACATTCAGCTTTCTGATGCAAGTGCTGATGTCACCAACAAATTCCTTGAGAAGCGAAAGTCAAAATCAGTAGAAGATTACACAAATATGCTAAAAAATGCGGACTTCCCAGTAAAATCAAGCGATGGAAAGACTTTCCCAAGTTCATTTAGCTATCAAAATGGCGGAGATATCTACTTTACAGTTCCTGTGGACCACGATTTGGGAGATTATGTTACTGTCATCTATTCACCAAAAACAAAGTAGTCGATATTCTGTAAATATTAGGAAGAGAGGAAAATTTATGCAAAAGACTTTTATCAACACTCATCCCTTAGTTCAGCACAAAATCTCCCGCCTAAGAGACAAAACGACAGGAACGAATGAGTTCCGTGCCCTTGTGGGCGAAATTGCTATGCTAATGGGGTATGAGGCACTCAATGACCTTCCAACCGAAGATCGCCCAGTGGAAACTCCTATTGAAACTTGTATGAGTCCACATATTACGGGGCGAAAGCTTGCTATTGTTCCCATTCTTCGTGCTGGTCTTGGTATGGTCGATGGCATTCTCTCCCTCGTCCCAACAGCAAAGTAGGACATATTGGACTCTATCGAGATGAAGTAACTCACATCCCGCACGAATACTACTGCAAGCTACCTCGTCCCATTGATGAACGCATCATTGTTGTCACTGACCCGATGCTAGCTACAGGTGGATCCGCAATCGATGCCATCAGCCAAATCAAGGCCCACGGTGGAAAAAAGATTAAATTTATGTGTATCATCGCTGCCCCTGAAGGACTAAAAGCCCTAGAAAAGGCACATCCTGATATCCAAATCTATATTGGTCATCTTGACAGACAACTCAATGCCGATGCCTATATCTGCCCAGGACTTGGAGATGCTGGAGATCGCATTTTTGGCACAAAGTAAAAGAGGGGGAGGCTCCCCCTCTTCCATTTATTATTCCTTATCCTCTATCTGATTTATAATCGTTTGTGTCAGTGCTGGCTGGTTTGGAGCTACTGGCTGAAAATACTTGGTAGCAATTCCTGTAATCTCTCTCATCTGCTCGTCAATCATTTTCAATAAATTTTCTGTATCTCTATTTAACATTTGTTGAAACTCTCTAGTCTGTTGCACGATATCATTGGTGTTAGAATATAATTAGTACAAAACAAAAATGAGATATTCCCTTATTTGTTATATAATAAACCTTAGGAGGAACTCATTATGTCAAGTAAAAGAAACCATCACTCAAAAACAGTTTAGCTGGATGCTATCAACTATCGAAATGAACATCCTGATCTTACTCAAGTTGAATGTGCCAAGAATCTTGGTATTGGTGTTAGTACACTTGCCAAATGGGAAAGTCAATTTCGTAATAATGACGGTGACATTCCCGTTCGTGGCTCAGGTAACTATCAATCTGATGATGCAAAAGAAATAGCTCGCCTTAAACGTGAGCTTCGTGATGCTCAGGATGCTCTTGATGTACTAAAAAAAGCCATAAGCATTCTGGGGAAAAGCTAACTATTGCTATCTATACAGAGATTTCTGCAAAAGGTAGAGGCAGCTAAAGTAAACGGACACCGTGTCTCTACTTCCGAATGCTTAAATTTTTTTAGGTGTGTCTCGATCTGGATATCGTTCTTTTTCTTAATAGAAAACTATCTTCTACTATTCAGAGGAAGGAAACTATCAAGAAGAATATCCGGCTTATTTATGATGCTTCAAAACAAAACTATGGTGCTCCTAAAATAACCAAAGAACTTCGTAAGTCGGGTGAAACTATTGCTGAGCGCACTGTAGGAAAATATATGCATGAAATGGGTATTAAAGCCCAATGGATTAAGCCTTTTACTACCACCACCAGAGGCTCTGATTTTAGTACTGAACTTACAAACATACTTGATGAACGATTTAACCCGGAACGCCCCAATGCCGTATGGTGCACAGATATTACTTATATATGGACTCAAAATGGCTTTGTCTACCTTAATTGTGTTATGGACTTATTTGCCAGGAAAATAATAGCCTGGACTCTTTCTGATACTATGGAAGTATCAAATGTTGTAGCCACAATTAATAAAGCAAAGGCTTATCGTAATATCGAACAACCTTTAATAATACATTCAGATCGTGGTAGCCAGTATGTATCAAATGCTTGGCGTGAAGCCACCAAAACTATGCAACGAAGCTATTCTCGTTGTGCCTATCCATATGATAATGCGTGCATTGAATCATTTCATTCATTGATTAAAAGAGAATGGCTAAACAGATTCAATATTCAAAACTACAGCCACGCATATAGGCTTGTATTTGAGTACATTGAAGCCTTTTATAACACGGTAAGGATTCATAGTCATTGTGATTATATGTCTCCTGACGAGTTTGAAAAGCTATATAATAAGGCACGTGTTCTTCCGGCATCTTAGCCGGTAGAACCTCTCATTTTAATTTGTACTAAATCTTGACATAGGACCACATTCATCTGAGTCTTAATTTCATCTTTTATGATATCATCTCCTTCTCCTCCAGGAAATATATCTTTTATAGCTTTTACATCTTCATAGAGCTGTTTTTTATGCTCATTTTGTATAGCAAGATACTCTTTAGTCTTCTCTATATACAAATCCTCAACTTGCTTTCTAACTTCTGCTTGTGTACTTGCCATGAATTTTGCCAATTTCCCTGCTGATTCAGACATCTCAATACGAAAATTCTTTTCAATTTGAGCCAATTTTTCTTTATACTGAAGATCACTATCTTTAAGCATTTTATCAATTTCTATTTGCATTCTCTGTTCTTCAGCAGACAGCTTCTGTTCTTTGTCCTTTCGCTCAAGCTCCATCTCCATTTGGAATCTTTCCATATCCTTTTGAAGCTCTAATTCGTGCTCTTTATTCTTCTTGTCCCTATTATCATCACATTGCTTCAATGGTTGCCTTAGTGCATCACACATCAAATGAATTGGCTCATAAATAATATCATCAATTTTATCAAGCATACCTAAAAAATCAGATTTTTTCCCCATCTTTATATCGTCCCTCCCTAATTTCTTCTATTTTTTTCTCAAGTTCCTTCTTCCTTTTTTTAAAGAAAACACTCTTTCTCTTCTGTTCTTCTTCCCAATTATTGCTCACATCTATAATACCTCTCAATATCTTTGTTCTTTCTTCAAAAACATTTATTTCAAACTCTTCATAACTCCATTTTTTAAGAAATCCCCCATACCATTGAATAAACATTGATAGGTATCTCTTCCTTTCTCTCTCCGAAAACGAATAGCTATTGATCTTACCCTCAATCTTTTTCCAATGTAGTTCCAACCACATCAATTCTTGTAGCTGTAGTTCTGTTTTAAATAATACCTTCCTGTTTATCCCATCATATAGTGCATCATACAACTCCGAAGCATTTGCTGATGTGTGATAAAGAAGTAGTAGAAGTGTAAAAAATTTTGCCGTTCCTATCCGGCGTTTGCGCATTGCGCCGGATAGGTCGGGCGGTCATTCGGGCAGGTCTACCTTGCCAACGAAAGAGTAATAAATATCAATGTCCTGTCTGCGTGTGCCGTTCTCGTCATAGCTGCACTCATGCACAACGATTTTCTCCACAAACTCACGCAAAAGGGTAGGGGTAAGTTCTTCAAAGCTGGTGTACTTGCGGACAACATTCATAAACTTTTCTGCGTTTACCGTGGCTTCCTGCGCTTTGGAAAGCTCTGCCCGGATAGCGGCGGCTCTCTCTTTCAGTTCTTTCTGCTCGGCTTCATAGTCTGCCGACAGCTCCGTGAAACGCTCGTCTGAAATGCGCCCGGTCACGCTGTCCTCATACAGCCGCTTGAAGATAGCGGATAACTCGCTGATACGCTTCTCGGCGGCTTCCAGCTCCTTTTTTTCCTTGCGGCGTTCCTGCGCTTGCCCCCGTCCTCGTTCTGCTCGATCAGCAGCTTCATAAACCGGGCTTCGTGCTTCGCTGCATAGCTGGTGACTTTCCGCAGATTGTCGGTCACTCCGGCGGTCAACAGGTCGGTGCGGATAAAGTGCGCCGTACAGTCACGGGTACGCTTCTTGTAGCTCCCGCAGATATAACAATCCTGCTTGCGGGTGGCGTTCTGGTAACGCTGCTGGTAAAGGACGCTGCCGCAGTCGGCACAAAAAGAGTATGCCGGAGAATAAGCCCACTTCATCATAGCGGTTCGGGCGTTTGCGCTGCTTGCGTAACTCCTGCACACGCTCCCACATCTGGGTGTCAATGATAGGCTCATGGTGGTTCTCGAAAATCGCCTGTTTCTCAATGGGGTTCTCTACGCTGTGCTTGGTCTTGTAGGACGGCTTCTCCGTCTTGAAGTTTACCAGACAGCCCGTGTACTCCCTGTTTTCAAGGATATGTACCACGGTATTGGTCGCCCACTTGCACTCATAGCCGGGGTGGTAGCGGCGGGTGCTTCCCGTCCGACGGTATTCCAGCGTTCCCGGCGTGGGGATCTCCTGCTCTGTGAGCATACGGGCTATCTTGGTCGGCCCGTTCCCGGCAAGGCACAAGCTGTAAATCTGCCGCACAACAGGGGCGGCTTCCCCGTCAATGATAAAATTTTCGTCCTCGTCCATAAAGTAGCCGTATACGGGTTTGCTCGTGACGGGCTTCCCGCTCATACCCTTAGACCGTTTTACTGCTTTGATTTTCTTGCTCGTATCTCTCACCAGCCATTCGTTAAAAATGTTCCGCAGAGGGGCAAAATCATTGTCGCCCTGTGCGCTGTCCACTCCGTCATTGATAGCGATAAAGCGGACGCCTTTCTGTGGGAAAATCATTTCCGTATACATTCCCACTTGCAGATAGTTTCGCCCTAACCGTGACATATCCTTGACGATAACGGTGCCGACTTTTCCGGCTTCAATGTCCGCAAGCATGGCTTGAAAACCGGGTCTTTGGAAGTTCGCCCCAGAATAACCGTCATCTGTGTACCATTGCAGATTGGAAAAGCCGTTCTGCTTCGCATAGGTTTCAAGAATACGCTTCTGGTTTGAAATAGAATTGCTCTCACCTTGCAGCTCGTCCTCGTGGGATAATCTCGGATAAAGGGCGGTAATAAGGTTTCGGGTGGTCTGTCTTAACATAGTGTCCTCCATTTCCGACAGCCAGCCCCACTATTCCGTATGACTATCATACCACACGCCGGGGCTGGCTGTACAGTCCTTTCTGCTTCTTTACGTCCCGTCAAATTGCCGATTTTTGTGTAGCAGCTTCCGCTTCCAGCACTTTCAGCATTTTATCGGCGGCGGTGGCGGTGGTGTCCTGCTTGAAATAGCCGGAAACGACAAGGACAGAATTACCTATGCGGATTTCCGTCACGCAATCCGGGCGGCGGGTGCTGCGGTCATTCTTTGGGGTGTTGGTCATAGGCGGCTCTCCTTTCTGTTCATCAGCTTTTTCAGTTGTCCCATTTTCTCCTGCGCCGTGGCTTTTCGGAAGTTGCTCCCGGTAAAGCGGACAGGAGAACACATTTCAATCAGACGGTCATAAATGCGGGCGTGGGCGGTGTCCTCCGGGTGCTGCAAGTCCTCCAGCGTGAGATTAGTCGTGACGATCAGCGGCCTGCCGCTGCGGTAACGGCTGTCAATCACGTTGTAGACCTGCTCTAAGCCGTATTCCGTTCCCCGTTCCATTCCAAAATCGTCAAGGATAAGCAAGCGGGAAGCTGCAAAGTCGGGAGATATATTCATTCCTGCCCTCAAAGCTGGCGGCAAGGTCACCCAATATCAATGCAAAGTTTGTCATGCACACGGGGATTTCACGCTCCATAAGGGCATTTGCGATACAGCCCGCAAAATAGCTCTTGCCTGTGCCAACGCCGCCCCATAGCAGATAGCCAATGTTGCGCTCTTTCATGGTTTCCCAGTTCTCCACATAGAAATGGGCGTGTTCCATTTGCGGGCACTTGCCGTTGTCGTTCTCAAACGTCCAGCCCTGCATAGCCGGGTCTGTAAAGCCCCGCCGCTTCAACCGCTCGACAGTTTCAAGGTGACTGCGCTGTTTCTCTGCGGCTTCCCGTTCCTCACGCTCTGCCCGCTGGCAGTCACATTCTGCCGGGTGGCGGTCACGCCCCAGCCATGCGGCGGTTTCTTTGGGGAAATAGCCCTCTTTGGGCTTGTGGCACTTCCCGCAGTATAAAAGCCCGTCCTCGCCGGTGTAGTCCTCCGGCTCCGGCGTGGTGTCGGTCATATTCAAAATCATTTCATCAAATCCATTCGTCATAAGCTCTCGCCCTCCTTACAGGTATAATCGGGTATGCCCTTTTTCGGGGCTTTCTTGGCTGCGTCCTCCTGCGCCCACTTGAAAATCGTGGCTGCATGGCTCTTGTATTTCCTCCCGCTGGAAGCGATATGGCAGGATAGGCGGTCAATGTAATACTCCCACTTGCCGGGAAGCTCTGTTTTCAGCCCGTCAAGCTCCGTATCGGAAAGAATGACATTGTGGTATCTGCCATAGGCGGCGGGGGCGGGGTGTCCCGTTTCTAACTCTCTCTCTTTTTCTATTTCTATATCTATCTCTTTCTCTATCTCTATCTCTGGTGGACAAATGTCCGCTCGATATGGTGGACATTTGTCCGCCCCTGTCTGCGGCAGGGCTTTTTGTTCCTGCAAAGCCAGCCGCGCCCTGCGCTTGCGCTCCCCCTCGGTAGAGGACTGGCCGATTAAAAGCTCAATGTTGCTCATGTAGAGTGCGCCGCTTGGCAAAGGCTCCACAAGCCCCAGCTTCATAAAGATTTTCAAAGCTCTCTCTACGGTACCTACCTGCTGGCGGGTAATGGTCGCAATCATCTGGGCGGTGTAGGGGATATTCTCGTCAAGCTGCAATTTCCCGCCGTTTCAGCGATTTCAAGTACAGCTTCAAGAGAATGTTGGAATAGATAACGCCGTCCTGCATACTTTCCAGCAGAACGATTGCATCATCGTCAAAATAGCTCTCTTTCAGCTTGAGGTAGTAATATTTGCGGTTATCTGCCATAGGCTGCGTCCTCCTTTTTCCAGCGTTTGGAATAATAGCGAGGGCATAGTATGATAACCGCCCGGAAGCTCTGTTTGCAGTCACGGGTGCAGCCCCGGCATAGGTCGTTGTAAGTGATACGGTTGCGGTGGTTGAGGAAGAAAGACCATTCCAGCCGCCGCTTCTTGCTCATTCTCGGCAATGGTAAGCTCCTTTCTGCCGTTCCTATCGGTGTAGCGGGATAGGGGGCATTTTCTGTATGTTCTCGGTATCATTTTCGGGCTTTTTCTGCCCTGTAAGCCCCGTTTGGAAGTCGGGGAGTATTGCGGTAAGGGTTCATATCATACCTGTATTTTTGTAGGGTTTCGGTATCATTTCGGGGCGGTCTTTAACGCTCCTGTTCACGCTTTTTCTGCTGGCTCGGTGCGCCCCTTAAAATCTGGTCGATATTGCGTCTGACTGTCTGAAGCTCCTGCGCCCGCTGGCGTTTCTCCCGGTAGTCGTTATATCCGGCGTTCTTCTGGACGGTAAGCTGCTCAATCTCCCTTTGCAGGGCTTTGCTGGCTGGCAGCTTGGTTATTCCATGCTCCCGGAAATAACGGGCGGCTGTGTCCGCTATGATAAAATCGCTTTCGTGCTGTTCCCGGTAGGCTCTCCGGGCTTTCTCCGATTTCTGCGCTTTCAGACCGTCACGGGCGGGCTTCGTGCCGATATAGCCCAAAAGGTTGCGCTGCAATTCCTTTTTCTCCCGGATAGCGGCTTCCAGCCCTTTCAGTCCGGCAAGGCTCTCCTGCGTGGCGGTGTTGGCTGCGGAAATGGCAGCGTCCAGCTCGTCCGGGGAAGAAAAGCCATACTGCTGGTAGAGCATGAGGGTAGCCGACATCTGTTTGAGGTTGTGCATGGTCGCCCACTTCTCATAGCCCCGTCCTTTCCCCTCGGCTCGCTTGGCGGCTATGTCTACCATGCGCTGTACAGCGTCATTGTTCGGGGCGTTTTTCGCTTCTTTTTTCGTCCGTAAGCGGTCTTTGATACTGCCGGGGTATTCCGCTATGGCTGCGGGTTTTTCGGCGGCTCTGGCGGCGTTCTGCTCCAAAACGGAGAGGACAGCAGCCCGGTCAAAATCGTCCCCCAGCTTCCGGGCGGTAATTGGCTTCGTCCTGTCCGGCGTGAGGTAACTTAGCCGCCCCCGGCTCTCCTTGACGGTCACACCATGCCGGAGAAGCAGGGCGGCAAACTCATCAAAGCCGGAAGCAGCGGCAAGGGCTTCCCGGATAGTCCGGCGCAGCTTCGCCTTATCCGTTTCAAACTTGGTCTGCCGGGGCGCGATACCGTCCGCAGCAATAGGGGCGTTGGCTCTGTCAAGGGCAGCCTGTCCTTTCTTCTGCGCCCAATACTCACGCTCGGTAATGCGTTCTTTGCTGCCGTTCAAAAGGTCTATCTGGTAAAGCCCCTCGCTGTGGCACATCTCCATGACTTCGGCTTTCAGATAGTTCATAGCTGCGTCCGTACAGCGGTGCTTGCAGCCTGCTTTCCTGTCCGCTGGCCTGTCCATGTGGGGCAGCATGGGAACCTCCGCAATCCGCAGACTGTTAATGACGATATGCACATGGATATTTTCGGTGTGGCTGTGTCCGTCCGGGTGGGTGCAGACAAGGGCCTGGTGTCCGGGGAAATGCTCGGCGCAGAACTTCTCGCCCAGCTCCTGCGCCCGATCAACGGTCAAGCCGTTGTCCGGGCCGTCCCGTGGGTCAAAGCTGATGATGTAGTGGTGGCTCTTTACGTCCTCCCGTTTCTGGTTCTTGCCGTAGCGGAGATTGGAGCGCATACAGGCAACGGCAAAATCCTCCCCGCCACAATTCAGAGAGGATATGCGGTAGTCTACCCTCGGTATGAGCCGCCCGTCTGCGTCAAGGGTGGGCTTCATGGTAAACTCGTCATGCTCGAATGTGAGGTATTTTTTTCAGCGTCCCCGTAGTTGGCATTTTTTTAGAGCTGATATGTTTGAGTATCGCCAACGGCTTCACCTACTTTCTGCAAGACTTCAAACTTCAAGGCGGCAAGGTCGGCGGCTCCCCGCACTTCCTTTTCCAGCCCCCGGTAGGGCTTCCGTATTCGTTCAGGCTCCGGGCAATCTGGTTTAAGTTGCCGCCGATTTTTCCCGTACTCTGCCGTGAGCTTGGAGAGGGCGGCAAGCGACCCGTCATTGACCGGGGAAACGGTGACAATGGGGCGTATGGTCGCTTTCCGTATGGCTTGCCGGATAAACTCGGACTGGCTGATTTCATAAGCCGCCAGCCGCCCGGTGAAGTCGGCGTATTCTTCATCGGTCATGCGGGTCTTTACCACATGACGGCGGTGGGGCGTATTGTATTTCTTTCGCATGGTCTGTGACCTCCTTTCTCGCCCGACAGGGCGCATAGCAGGGTTTGGGGAAGGCACTCCCCAACAAGATTCCCGCAGGGGCAAAAATAAGCGGAGAGCGAATTTTGGCACCTCGGTAGAATCTTGCTCTGAAAAACTCCGGCGTTCCCCGGCTCCCGTCCTTTCCGCTAACAAAACGTTTCAAAAGGGCTTTGCTACCCGCTATTCCGGCTTATCTTGAAAATTTTCCTTTCACTACCTACAACACCACGCAAAGCAAAATGGACGGAGATTTTTAGAATTTCCCCTCTATTCCCTACAACACCACGCAAGCCGGAATAGGCGGACAATGGCAGTATTTTTTTCTTTGATACCCTCTACGGATAAGTAAGGGATTTTGCCAACTGCGGCGGCTATTTTTCCCTTTTGTTTTTTTCATACTGGGGATTTTTCAAAAATGCCAAACAGGAACGAAAAAAAGCAGCAAATCTGTTGAATAGATTTACTGCTTTCTGGTTGCCGGCGAAGCGGCGGTTATTCAGTTGTAGGCGGTAGGGCTATCTCCCAAAGCGGAACTTGAAAATAGCTGTGAGAAGCGTCTGGGTGATGTAGTCCTCTGTATCTTGGTCTACCCGTCCATTCACACGGGCGGCACATTGTATGCAGGCGGTAATACTGCAATACAGTTCCCACCGCTTCCGGCTCCCCGCTGGCAGCTTTGGACGATTGTTTCATAGGGGAGAAGCCTATTATTTCTCATATGCCATTCCCTCCATTTCCGCTTGAGCCGCCGTAGGGCTTTTTCGGATATGGTAGCCCTGCTGTGCTGCGTCTGCGCCCGTACTGTCTGCCAATTTCGTGCTGTGGAATACGCTTGAAAAAGGACAGGTAAATCATTTCCCGCTCCCGTTCGTCCAGCCGTGACAGGGCTTCCGCAAGTAAACCGTCGCTGAAAATGACCGTATCGTCGCAAAGGGTAAGTATGTATTCCTCGTCCGGCTCCGGGGCTTGGAAATATTCATCTGTCGTGCCTAAAGGGTAGTGCTTTTCGTCTGTGAGGTATTCAAGGGATATTTCTCTTTTGTGCTTCCTGCTCCGTGTCCTCGCTGCGTTGATCGTTGCATTTCGGATAACGACTTTGCAAAAGGCATGGAAAGTGTACTCGATATGTTCCCGATATTCTTCTGTACAGGTCATGGAAAATCCCCCTTTCCTCCCAAAAGGGCTGTGGCTGGTTAGTAGTTGCTTTTTATGATAGTAAGGGGCGGCAGCACTTTAGGCTGTCGCTCCTTGACTGCCTAACTGCAAAACCGGGCGGGGCTGTCAACGGCGGGCGAAGCCCGTTCATCTTGACCGTTGACTGGCTCGGCCGGGTTTGCTATTTATCCGGCAAACTTGAATTTATTTTAAGCTATCACGTTTTACCTTTTTTTAAGCCTTACTATCATTACCATAGGAATTTCTTTATTGTTTTTTTGAAACATTCTTCATAAAATCCATCAATGACAAATCCAGCTCTGAAACAAAGGTTAAAAATATCTTGTATGGAACGATGATAATAAATCTGCTCCTCCGGCTGCCCTTCGATCGCTATATCATAGTAACTGTGCGGTGTCATATATTTTTCAGTCAATGTGATAAAACAAGGGTGCTGCGTTGCAAAGACAAAAATCCCGTTTTCCTCCAATAGTTCATAAACAGCCATAAAAAGCGGTTCAATATCCGTAATATCCATAATTGCCATATTAGAAACTGCTTTCGTAAAGGCTCGATTTCTTTTTAATCCTAATAAGCTTTCTCTATTGGTCGCATCCGCTACGCAAAACTCAATTTGTTTTGCATATTGTGATCGCCGTCTTTTAGCCAATTCTATCATTTTTTTGCTGTAATCAAAAGCGACGACCGAAGCGCCTCTCTGTGCAAGATACGAAGAATAATTTCCATTGCCGCACGCAATATCCAAAATGTAATCCGAAGGATCAGGAGAGAGAAGTTCCGTTACTTTGGGACGTACTACCTCTCTGTGAAATTCATTGGATTCGTCACCCATTGCATCATCCCAAAATTGTGCGTTTTTCTCCCAGATCTTTTTGCTTTCCTCTGTTCCCATGTTCTCTCCCACTCCCAAAATTTGCCTTTTTGCTTCCATTAAATCTTCCTTACTATATTCCATTGTTACCCTCCATAACTTCTGATTGTTGCCGTCTTGACTATTATGTATCTTTTCTTTCCAAAATGGTATAGGCTTTTATTTTTATAATGCTGCAAAACTTTTCTTCTGTAAGGTATTCAAAGGATATTTCCCTTCTGCCGCTATTGGAAAGCCAAAAGCAGCGGCTTTTTTTACGCGATATGACCGAAAAAGACTAGAAAGCAGGATATGTCATCATTTGTCATTTCTTCTCAATGTAATAACTGCATGGCATATCAAGCCAAATACAAGAGAAAAACAGCCACCGCCAAATAGTGATGCTCCCCACCCTGCACCCGACATTGTCATAAAACCGCCAACAAAGAAAATACCAATGCCAAGAAATATCCCGACACCATAAAAAAGTCCAATTGCCATATCATACTTATTAAATTGTCGTTTCTCTTTTTTTCACATGTTTCCATTTTTGTTATTACCTCCTTCGCAAAATCGTCCATGTGGACTCCAAAAAGAAAACAAATTTTTTTCAACGTATTTAAATCGGGTTCATTAACATCTCTCTCCCAATTCGATAGCGCCTGCCGGGTAACATTCAATTTCCCAGCCAGTTCTTCCTGTGTCATTCCCGATTGTGTTCGCAGATGACGTATTTGCTTTCCTGTTGTAATATCCGTCTGTTTCTGGTTCAAAATGGTTCCTCCTCTCTGATGCTGATTTTATCAATGATATTTCGCAATAGCCAGCAATGAACGTTTGCATTGCGCAAGATGTTACATTATCTTCTGAAACATATGCCGGATCTTGTCTAAACGGCTGTTCAGGGCGTGGCTGAAACACAGGCTCGCCGGAAGTTTCCTGATACCCTTTTAATTCTGTAATGCAGACACTTCTTCCATTTGTATAAAAAAATTCAAATCATTTCTATATTCACCAATACAACGGGCAGGGATTTCCCCTTAAAAATAACTTCATCTTTTTCAAGTCTGGTTGATTCAATGATTGCGCAATACTTTGGTGCGTCATTATAAGCCCGTGAAAGATATTCCTGCGGTGCAAAAAGGGTAAAGGAAAGGTATGGTTCCAACAGTTGTGTTCCTGCTTTTTTCAATGCCTGCTCCAACACGACAGGCGCAAGAAAACGAAAATCAGCGGGGGTGCTGACCGGGCTGTAATAAACTCCATAATCAAAACAAATTTGGCAGTCTGTCACTCCCCAGCCATATAAGCCCTGCTCCATTCCATAACGCACACCCTCCATGACGGCATTTTGAAAACTTTGGTTTAAATAGCCGAGAGATACCTCGCTTTTATATTGTGTTCCGCTTCCAACAGGAAGCGGTGTTACAGTCAAACCAATAGATGCCCAAAACGGATTCGGCGGCACTTCAATATGAATCGTGTAGCTCGCTTTTTTTTGCGGTCTTTCCAGATAAATAACCGAAGGCTCTTTCATAGCCACGCCCACATGATATTTTTCTTCTAATAGCGAACAAATAACTTCTAACTGTACTTTTCCCAAAAAAGATAATATAATCTCATGTGTAACAGTATCAATGTCAAAATGCAAAAGAGGGTCTGTATCAGCAATCTCTGTGAGGGCATTTAACAGGGCTTCCCTTTGCTCCGGCTTTTGCGGCTCTACCGTTGTCCGAAGTAATGGCATGGGATTATCAATCCGTGTTTTGTGAGGCAGGAGTTTTTCATTTCCCAGAATGTCGTTCAGTTTCAAAGTATCATCAGCTAAAATAACAATTTCTCCCGGACAGGCATGGTCAACCGGGACGATTTCACCATTTGACGGAATACACATTTCTGTAATCTTTATTTTTTTCCTTTTTTTGACAGCAGAGGGTATCCCTGTAAATGGAGCGTCCCATGATACAGGCGTAAATAAGAAAGCCGTTTTTTCCGCTCTGTATACTCAACCTTAAAAACATATCCACATAATTCAGACTGAATATCGTCTGTTTCTGTAATGAAAGTTTCTGTAATCGCTTCAATCAGTTTTTCTGTTCCTAAATTGTCTTTTGCACTCCCATGATAAACAGGAAACAAAGAGCAGCATCTGGTTCTTTTGCACTTTTCATATTGTAATTCCTGTATATCCAAAGAATCCTCTGCAACATATCGTTCTAATAGTTCATCGCTTCCGGAAATAATCATATCCCATTTGTCCAAATCAGAAATATCGGTCATGGTTATCTTTGGCGACAGGGAAACCTCCTGCATGACAATCATATCACTGGTAAGTTTATCTTTAATGCTTTGGTAAACACGCCGCAGGTCGATCCCATTTTGGTCTATCTTATTTATAAAGATAATTGTCGGAATGTCCATTTTCTGAAGCGCATGGAATAATATACGGGTTTGTGCCTGTACGCCGTCTTTTGCCGAAATGACTAAAACAGCTCCGTCAAGGACAGATAAAGAGCGGTATGCTTCGGTTAAAAAATCCATATGACCGGGAGTGTCCACGATATTGATTTTATAATCATTCCAGCAAAAAGAAGTAACCGCTGTCTGAATGGTAATTCCGCGCTGCCGTTCCAAAATCATAGTGTCTGTTCTTGTAGTTCCTTTATCCACGTTTCCTTGTTCCGCAATCGCTCCACTGGTGTACAGCAGGCTTTCCGTCAATGTTGTTTTTCCTGCGTCTACATGGGCGAGAATTCCAATATTGATTATTTTCATGTGATTGTCCTCCTTTTACAGCCCCAAAAGGGCATAAAAATCCCCAGCAGTAAAATACTTTTACCACTGGGGATTATAATTTGCGGACATACACATATACAGCATACACCTGTTTGTGATTGCTGTTTTTTTCGGATATGTCAAAAATTGATAAGGCAAAAGTATTCTTAAATTGGGTACAAAAACCAAGCCCCCCACAAAAGGGACTATCATAATCCTTTGTTCCCACTATTTGATTATAGTTTTATTTAAGAATACCTTGTCGCATATTTTTTTACTCCTTTTTTGGAATGATGCTATTATATCACATTAGTTTTTAGGAAAGAAAGTACCTAAAAGAAATTTTTTTCTTCCCCTTATATGTAACAATCATACCGACTTTCTGGCGTTCAGAATGGTTTCTGCTGTCTGCTGTGGTGTTTGGTTGGAATTGTCCAGCCAAAAGCCGATCCGTGGTGTTGTCTGCATAAATGTATCGTATAAGGTTTCAACCGTAAAGCCGGAATAGCCTGTTTTCTCCCTGTATCGTTCCCTTCCTTTTATTGTTTCCACATCTGGACAAAGAACGACAACCTCAACAGGGTATTTATGCGGCACAAAAAATATGTACATGTAACTAATTCAACACATTTATAATTTGAATAGGGACATTATAGCATTTACTAAATACAAATTCAATGTATACGGAAATAAAAATATAAGGAGTGGGAAGGATTCCGCCGTAGTCGGCATTGTAGGAAAATCCAAAAGTTTAGATTTTCCCACAATGCTTATCTTTTGGTCTTTGGTTCGGAATAGTGTAGTGCTGGCGGTCTATCTCTTGTTTTCGGTTGCTTGCTTCCTTACCGTACATGAGCATTATCACTCAAAATGTCATTAATCAAAATACTTCTGCACTCTTTGGCAAGATTTATAAACTCTATATACGGAAAACTACTGTTCATTCTCTTATCCCCTACGACTTATCTAGCTTTTCTTTTACCTCATTTTTAAACTCATCAATTGTCTTTACAACATAATCATTAATCAATGTTTCACTGAGTGAAAAGCTCTTGTCCATATTATCCACAAATCGCTTCATCCAAACTTTTCTTGTATCATCATCAATAGCCTTTTCACCATTTAGCTTAGCAATAATCTTTGGCAACACAATATCATAAAATTCTTTCTGCTCTTTTCTAAATTCCATTAACTGTTTTGACACAAACTCTATTTCTGAACTATACTTTCTCACTAAGTCCATATAATGCTTTTCATAATCATAGAGTACCTGTATTGACTTATCTTTCTTACTTACCGGTATATCTTCAAAATTGCTAAAACAATCTTCATTCTCAATGGTCATTTACCCTATCCCCTTTTTATTATTTTTCCTATTTTACTGGTCCAGGGTCTTATTTCAATAGTTACCCCATCTTCACTACGACAAAAATGACATTTACACTTTCGTCTTCCTTCTGCAGTTTCTACAATAATTAATAAGTCTCCATTTTCAGCATCAAGACCAATACCAGACAAAAAATCACTGAAATCACTACCAAAATGATATTCTGCTTTTTTACTTTTTTTTTTCTTTCGTCTGTACTCTCTCTGTCATCGTTACTACAAACATCTATACTTTCTTCTCTTTTTTCTCCTCCTTTCTTTTCCTTTGTGATTCTTTCAATATTGTTAGATTTCGTTGTCACATAATCAAATGCTCCTTCTTTTGCTAATTGCCAACTTGTAATATTACTACAAAATGAAAATTTTTCTCGTTTCCCATCACACATTAATCGAGCAAACTCTTTTTTATCTAACTCTGGATTCGCTTCTGAATATTTTTCAATATCTGGCTCAGCAACACTATCACTATTAACCTGTATTTCTTCAAACTCACTAGATTTACTATCTTGATGCTTTTTTTCCCAAATATCCTTCACTTCCTTTACATAGACTTTCCACAAAGTCGAAATATCTATGTCTCCATAACTATCATTATCCTCCTTGTCAATAACAACTCCTACAAATGCAAATGTTCTTCTTCCTCTATTATCTAAAAAAAACTTCTCAAATTTTCCCTTTTCCTCTTTTGCCTCACAACATATGTCCTCTAAAAATCCTACTACACCTGCTAGTCTATACTTACCATTATCTACAATAAGCCAACGAAACCCTTGTAAAGAATCTATATCCTCTGTCGCCTTTAAAACATTTTCTCTAGCCCACTTAATATTATCACTGTTAAATCTCTCTGGTCGTACCAAAAATTCTGCATTAAAATCACAATTAAGTGTTCTAGAATGTATAATCGGTGCTACTTTCATTTTGCTGTACTCCTCCTCATCTATACAGAAATATTTTTCTGCTGATCCTCAAGCCATTTAGAAATATCTCTTTCCTCTCCATCAATGTAAATGTTTTTAATCTTCTTCAACACTTCTAACATATTCTGCAAATACATCTGCATAGATTCTTTTTCTGTATTCTTGGCATTTATCTTATCAACCAAAGACTTTTTTTCTGTCCTGATAACTGAGCCATCTCCCCTTTTCTTTTTAAAAAAATTCTATTTTTTTCTCTTTGAGCAGTTTCGAATCCAATTTTGAAAGTTCTTGTTCATTCTTCCTAATCTCTAAAAATTATATTACGGATCTTCTTAATTAGAGCAACATATATCGACATAAAGATTGGAAGTTCTATATTTATAGGTTCTATTCCCATCTTCCCTATAGAATTCTTATCTATAGAAACTGGAATAATTGTTACAACCTTTTTCCACATCATTTTTTTACAAAAAAAGGTGTAAATGCCTTCTTTATAATTTCATATATCATATCCTTGTTCATAAATTCCCTGCACAGATCATATTTTTGTAATAACAATCTCTGTCAGCGGTATAGCTCGATTATTATTTGCATAATCACTAAAAAAAGGTATTAATCACATTGCTGCATTGACTCTTTATATTTTTGTACTATTTTTGTCTATCTCTACTTTTCCCATCCTTGCTCTTCTCTTTTACTAAACAAAGTTCCATCCACACAAATAATCAAACTGCTTGAACCTTGAATTGATTTCTTTACCTTCTCATATTCTTCAATATTTCCACTATTTTTTTCTGTCTAACAAACCTCCAGGATAATCAATCCAATCAAAATCCATAATTTTTCTATACCCATACTCTAAATTAAATGTATATGACTTTGATGTATCTGTTCCTGCTGGAAATCTCCTCTCTCTAGATAATGTTTGGTCATCAAGCCTAACATAATAATCTCTAAGTTGTACATCTGTATCTTCATCTGTCGTAATTGTATAACCTGCTTTTTCCAGCACCCATCATATAGTAAAGGCTCAATAAATAACAGGTCTTTCCAGCACCAGACATTCCTAAAATTGTAATTGTTGTATCCGCCATAGTTCCTATCTCCTCTATGTTTATATGCTACTTTCAGTATACTGAATATATTCAGAATATTCAAGTAGATTTTTCCTTTTTGTAATCTTTTTTTATAGGAGGAGAAACAATGTTCAATTATTCACCACTTTGGAAGACGATGAAAGAAAAAGAATTCTCGACATACAGATTACTAAAGGAAGGTCTCGACAGAAAAAAATTCTATTTAATTTACAACATAATAAAAATGTAACTATCCTTACACTCGAAAAAGCTATGTACTATTCTTGATTGTAAAATCGAAGATGTAGCAGAAATTATAGTTGAT